>WNGO01000248.1_pt1 | contig 33487 bp, 39 predicted proteins | sample 5400511 | NCBI WGS metagenome assembly WNGO01 (sample SAMN13153380, study PRJNA577476) | soil metagenome | isolation source: 20 cm soil or saprolite under Garry oak tree replicate 2 | place: USA:California | collected 2016-06-15 | reverse complement strand
GGCAAACGCGTCCGTGACCTGCCAATTACGCCGGAAAAATTACTTTCGCTGCCGATGCCTTAGCCATTCGGTCAAAACCAAAACTGTTCCCGCTCCTTAAACTCGAGATCAAACCCTTTCGCCGATGTCGGGACGGCAAAGGTCTGCGACTATCTATACGATGCGATGATCGAGTCAATCACTCAAAAAGGTCGCCGTTAGAGATCTTATTAATGCCTGACGCACCCTTCAATTCAGTGATTGGCCCGCCGGTCGTCAAAACGAATTATGAGGCGGAAAGATATTCATCGACTGCCAGTAAATAGTGGAATCTCGAGCGGACGATTTCAACGATCGTCGTGAGGAGCGCCTCAAAACAATGCGCCAGCGAAGAATCTTCAAGCGACCAGCTGGCCGCTTTGCATAGGTAAGTAGTATTCCTGGCGCCAAGGCCTGCGATAAGTGAGAAGAATTATACGGAATTAAGGAGAGTTTATGTCTAATTATTTAATCTTGACTAATGGTCATCGATGGCATTATAAGGGGCGCCAGGTCAATTCCATTACAATAAGAAGAAAAACTGGAAGAAAATCGCTTAGATGAAGAGAAGTGATTATGCGAAATAACAAACGTCGGGGGTTCATTTGCTTGCGTTTCTTGATGATCGTCTTGACGCTTCACGCATCCGGGGCTCTGGTTTTTGGACACGATTCTAGTTCCGACCATTCACCTTATATTTTCATGAAAATCGATATTCCTACACCGAAAGGGCAGCTTGGTTTCACTGCCTTGGCGGACATAAACGAAAAAGGCGAAATTACGGGGGGATTCACAGATAGCAATTTAGGACCGTATGGATTTTTTCTCAATAAGAAAATGAGACCGACCGATATCCGGTGCTCCAAAGACGTTGTTTCTGCCGAGCCGCAAGCGATCAATAAGCACGCTGAGATTGCAGGATTTGCTTCCGTCGTCACGGACAGAATCAAGATTCCAGAGCCACCATTCGAGATTCTGATTACCAAGCTCAGCGGTTTCTTTCGCGATAAAAAGGGCAGCTGCACGATTCTCGATTTCCCCGGCGCAAATCTGACCGAGGCTACCGGCGTTAACGATGACGGCCAAGTCGTTGGCGATTATCGAGATGCCGGTGGAAAATTTCATGGATTTTTTTGGGATGCCGGTTTGTTTCTCACGATCGATGTACCGTTCTCTGAGGGCACTACCACCGCTGCGACCGCCATCAATAACGTTGGCCAGATTGTTGGATATTATTTCGATAATATCGTGACAGCATCCTTTCCAAACGGTCACACTCACGGGTTCCTCTATGATTCTGGAACCTTTACTGCGTTTGATTTTCCCGATGGCTTAGCGACTCTTCCGGTAGACGTTGACGACCAAGGACAAATCTTGGGAATCTATGGAGACGCCAATTTCGTAGGCCGTAGCTTTCTGCTTCAGGACGGAAGCTTCACGAGTTTCGATGTCCCTTTTTCGGATGTTTATGCGACTCAGGTTAGCGGCATCAACAACAAGGGGCAGATTGTAGGTAGATACTTAGAATACAATTCGGGCGATCCGGTTAATCCATTTCTCAGCCACGGATTTATCGCGACGCCGCGAAGAAGTGACTCAAGACTGTTTGCGCGAGCGCTGTGACTTCCTTGGCAACGAAAACGAGCTTCCAATAAATGCCGCCGGCACGCTCCGTAAGGTTTTATTGCATTCTTGGATCGAGCACACACAAAACGCCGCGTCATGTCCTTAATTTTATCATCAAATTAGGTTTTTTAGGCCGAGCGGTCTCGAAGCGGAAGCGCGCTTGAATCGTTTAGAGCTATCCTTGATCGTGGTCTCGTCTCAGTTTGTGCTTGCAATAGTTGCAGAGAATAATGGGCCTAGGCTTTTAACCCTGGTTGGTTTCGAGTAACTCCGTGGGATCGCTGACGATTATGGAGAGTGGCGGGGAATAAGGCGATGAAAACTGCAAAACTGCAGAAATTGTCCTTGTGTTCTACAAGGCCGAGGCCTACAGTGTTTGTCTATGGCAAGAATAACCGTTGAAGATTGTCTGGATAATGTTTCGAGTCGTTTTGAGCTCGTAATGCTCGCTTCAATACGAGCAAAGCAGCTCTTAAAAGGCGCCAAGCCGGTTGTAGAATCGGATAACCGAGATATCGTTATTGCGCTTCGCGAGATCGCCGCCGGGAAAGTGCGGTGGGCTATTCCTCAGACCTGACGCGTCGAAGCCTCAAGCTTACTGTTCCCTATAATTTTTTCTCAAGAGCCATCTTGGAGTAAGGACGGCAACGGCGAGGTCCGACGCTCGGCCGATCAATTCTATTGATCTCGATCTCGGAGAACCAGATTTCTTTCTTGCTGAAGATCGCTAGATTCATAGGCCTGTAGAAGTGGTGCGCTCCGAACGAACCAAGGGCTCGGCTCTGGAGTTGAGCAAATCGGTACCGTCTAGACGGTCGACTGGGTCCACTGCGAAAAGCTAAACCGGGATTAACTATTCGACTTCAGATTTGATCGCAATTCTTGTAGAGACCGATCTAAGCCCTGAGCAACCAGAATGATCATCGCCGGATCTGCTGTATGCTGTAGGCGAGAAGCTTTGCGTAACTATGATCTTACCGGGTGTTGATGGACACGTCGAATACGGCCTTCACGGTGGATTCGGTTGTCACCTGCGACTGCGGCAACTTCCCTTCCTAGGTTCTGTTTAATCTGAAGTACCTGGATGAAATAACCGTCGAACTTGTTCAGCGCTTGCGTTAATTCTTCTTCGCAAGCATTGAGAAGTTGTGTCCGCTCTTCGATCAGTTTTTGTGCTTCTTCCTGCAATGGAAGTACCCCTTTCTGTTTTGCTTCGGCCCGTTGGATCAGAAGCCTTTCTCTGGAACTTCCTGATTGTCCGGAGAAAGCAGCGAGAACTCGGTGCTCGGTCTTCAATTCTTCGATGAGCGAGGCTATCTGGACCGACTCAGTAACAACGCGATGAGCCGTGGTGGTTAGTTCTCTCAGTAGTCCACGACGATCGACTTTTTCTGCATGTTGGGCTGCCTCCTGTGCGGTCACAGCCGATCGATGAGCCGCACGGGCAGCCCAAACACCTCCGGCAACGGCCATGAGTCCACCGATTGCCGGAATCAGAGTGACGATCTCTTGTAACATTACTCGTTGCGTTTAACGGTCAGCACTCTTTGCGGTGCCATGTTTCACTAACCAATCGGCAGACGATTGATCTGTTTTTGTGGTCCGTCTAAAGAGGCGAAAAAAATCGAAGCACGATGAATACAGAATAAACTTTCTACCATTGATAGCAAATCATCTTGCTTCAACGACTGTCAATTTCGGTGTGTAAATTTGCGCTATGTCTAAAAGCCGATTGTTTTCTTCCATCGGGAATAAGGGGAGTGAAGAAGATTTTTTAAAATCAAGAAGTTCTCTGCCGCGACAAGGCGCACGTAGATATCATCTCGCTTTGCGATGAGAGACAGAAGAGTCCGCCGGCCATCCTAACTGGGTGGTCAACTTCGACGTATATGGGCTCGAAGCAAGTAATCGTTCACAGCTTCTGGTAGCGCCTTGGCTCTGGCTACTCCTGTGATGATGGCCATCAATCCCGTAATCCTTGGGGAATATTCCGGGAGATAGGGCTTGATTTCCACGAGCTTTGAATGTTAATTGGGCCTATGAATTTATTCGACCTTACAATTAGCCAGCTCAGACGGGCTACCACAATTAAGGAACAAATCGAGGCTCTGAACAAAAAGCTCGGCAGTATCCTCGGCGTGTCAGCCAAACCTGGACATGCGTCAAAGAAGACGCGGACGATGAGCGCTTCGGCAAAGAAGAGTATTGCCGCGGCGCAAAAGGCGAGATGGGCAAAGGTTCGATCGGCGAGGCCAGGAACGGTTTCCGCTAAAGCCGCGAAGAAGACAATGAGCCGGGCGACGAAAGCGAAGTTGTCGGCCAAACTGAAGGCTTACTGGGCGGCGAAGAAGGCCGGCAAGAAGTAATCGTCGGCGATCTATGATTCAGGTAAGCCGCCAATCCCGCCAGGGGAGTGGCGGCTTTTTTAATTGATATCTCCTCGAAGGTGACTTCAGTCCAAAGAGCGCCTTGCTGCTAATTTGATTTTCCCTGGGGTGCTGGCTTTGGCAGATGAGAGAGATTTTGGGCGGTGACACCTTCGAAAATCTCACCGTGCCGCCTGACTTACTATCCTTGCCGCGCCTCCGCCATGCGGTTTCGTTAGGCTTAACCAATGGCTCGCGTATGGCTGAGCTCTTCGCGCGTGTTTTGACAGCCGGCGCAGAAGTTAGCCTCAGGTGTTATCTCAAGACGCCCCCATGGAAACGAGATTAAGTCATTTTGTTTCTTTGCCATCTGCGTAATTCCCCCTGACAAACCGGCGGCGTGAATTTCTCAAAACTATTCGACGATTGGAACCGCAATGGCTATGCCACCGATAGGCTCAATTTGCTGCCACTTTTGACTCCTAAGTCGTCGCTGTTTCTCAACGCTGAGAAAAATACACTTGCAAGCGTGGGAAGCGCCGCGTAATCTGGTAGCATATAATAAACTGCATCAGTGTATTTTACGATGCCGATGACTAGTGAAGGAAGGAAGGCAAGCCCGATGGCAGAAAACACTTTCACGATCACAAGCGGCGACACGTCAACGACGCAGCAATACTTGGATACATTTCGTCGCAGCGAGCATCTCGAACCGGAAAGAGCCCTAATCGTGGCGATTCTCGACGACGCGGTTCATGACTATCGCAAATACAACCGAGCGCGCGACTTGGAGGGTAAAGAGCGATTCCGCGCAGCCGAGCGGTGGATCAGGGAAGATCGCGATGATTGGATCTTCGCATTCAAAAATGCCTGCGAGCTACTGGGTCTTGATCCGCACTATGTGCGCCGCGGCTTGCTCGATATTAAAGATAAATAAGACGGAAAGACGCGCCACCATCACGGCGTGCGCCGACGTGCGGCTTGATCAGCCGGGCCTGCGAGCCTCAAAAGAAAATCAATCAAAGTTAACCACTGTCTCGACATTCCGTTTGATTGGTTTAAACACTTCAAGCCAGTCGAATCATTTCCGCGCTGCAAATAGAAGACCTTCACGGTGACAGGTCAGCGCTGCGGCCAATAAAGCAATAGCGGCACGCCGGTGTGGCGCACGCAAGCCCCGGCGACGCTGCCGAGCACGACCCGTTCTATGCCGCCGCGCGCATGCGTTGTCATGGCCAGCATCGTTTCAGGCACATCGCTGAGATAGCGGCAGATCGCATCTGCCGGGTCGCCGTGCACCACTTCCCATTGCGTGTCGATGCCATGCGCCGCTTTGATCTCTGCCGCCTTGCGATGGAGATAGGACGACTCGAGGACATCGGATTTTTCCTGCTCCGCGAGCGGCGTCAAGATCGGATGAATTGGCAATGCCTGAATCAACATCAGTCGCGCCGATAAAAATTGCGACGCCTTGACTGTGTACGGGATCATTCTCTCCGAGAAACGATTGCCGTCTAAGGCGATTGCGATGGTGCTAATCTTTTTCGGCGCCTCGCGCGCCCTGTCCAAAGAGCGAAAGACAATCACTGGGCGCTTGGCTTCGCGAATGACGCGCAAGACCACGCTGCCCAAGATCGCCTCCACCCATGCGGTGCGTCCGTGGGTCGTCAGTGCCGCGATGGCGTGCGGATCTCGCTCCAGTTCGGCGATGATGGCGCCGGCGGAATCTGATGACACGCGAAATCGCAGCTCGGCGCTGTATTGTCGCGCGCAATCGCGCAGATATTCTTCCTCCGCCGCGAGCTGGTCGGTATGTTGCACGATTCTTAACAGCGTAAGCCGTCCACCCTTTGGCGCGGTGAGACCGCGCGCCAAGGGAAGGATTTTTTCCGCCAGGGATGAGCCGTCGAGGCAGGCGATGATTTTGTCGAACATGGAACGACCTTTTTTCCACTCCTACTATCCAGCGACTCGCACCGTGGTCGCCTGGGGTCCCTTTTCGCCGAGTTCCTCGGTGTAATAAACCTCGGTGCCAACTTCTAATCGATCGAAACCGGGTTGCAGCACGCTATTCTTGTGAAAGTAAATTTCACGACCATCGGGCGTTTGAAGAAAACCGAAGTCTTCGATGGGAAAAATTTTGGCAACGCGAGCCAGCGGCGTGGCTTCGTGGGTCTTAGTTTTGCCACGCCTGCGCCGTGCATAGTCCTGTAGTTTACGGCCGGCGGCATTGAAAGCATCGCGAATCGCGACGTAGACATCTTCATGCGCCGCATGCTTGCTTGGTTCATGGTTCTCGGCCAAGGTTTTTTCGAATTCTTCTATAGGCGCCGTGCGTGCGGCCACCAGACGCTTGGGCTCGCGGTTTACCACCAGCTCGCCGCCCGGAACTGTCATGTCGATCCGCACGACGTAAGCTTTTCCCTTATGGTGGTGGCGGTGCGGCGCTTCGACGATCACTCGGCAGCTCATGACATCGTCACAAAGTGAGTCCAGCTTGCTGGCTTTGTCGCGAATGTTTTCCTCGATGGCTTTCGACGACGGCATATCGCGAAAAGTGATTTTTAAGGGGATTTTCATTGGCTTCCTCCTTGGTTGCTGATGATGCGTTCGCGCCACCGAAAAAGCGGCAAGTGGCGTGCCACAGCACAACCATTGTCGCGCGAAAAGGCCCGTGAATAAACTAGAAATTTATTTAATTTAGTTTCCTCGCAAGTTACGGCATCGCAGGCAAGGAAAACTCCTCCAAAAAATTGTCAGCGATGGAAAGAAGATCGTAATTGCAGATGTTCCAAAGCCCTACATGGTTGGAATCAGAAAACTTTTTTGTTCGTAATTGGCGGCAGGATCTTGCCGCGATAACTATCAGGAAGAGTTCGATCTCATAATTTAACCGCTGCGCGCCAAAGCAGTAGAAACAATTTCATAGCAGCCAAGAGGAGGACAAGATTATATCGATTCTGACTAAGCTAAACAGAAATACTTGAGGAAGCGAAAAGTGTCGTACGAAATTTTCATCCACCCGCTTGCCTACACCTCGCAGGAAATCGCCGCTAAAACAAGATGTGCCTGGAAACGAAACCGCGTCAACGGGACGTTGCTCATGGCTGTGATCACTGGCAGTCATAAAATCAGCTTGGATACATACGGGCGGGCGGAGCTTGAACGCGCAACGGGGTACGACGACTGGCAACTGAAGATGAATTTATCTCGCGCTTTCCCGGCTGTGAGATCGGCGCCATGCCGCCGTTTGGCAATCTCTTTGGCATGAAAGTGATCGTCGATCCGGCTTTGGAAAAAGACAAATACATCTACTTCAACGACCGCGCTACTTTGTCTGTGGGATGACTTCCGTATAACCGGCGACGGATACCGAGCTTTCGAAATGACCGCCCGTTATCTTTGGCAATGACGGCGAGGGCTGGAAACTAAAGGGGAGATATCCGCCGGGCGGGATTTCTCCCGGCACCGTGCAGTAAGCCGAAATGCCAGGATCAGGGCTGCCGGGTTTTGTTTCGTTGTCCCAGAGCCAAGTATAACGGACAAAAACCTGCACGTCGCGTAAAACCCGCGATGAGCGATTGAGAACTTCACCGGAAACTCGGCCGTCGTTGACTGCGACTTTTTCAACACTCACGGCGCGAGCAGCATCTTCATGACTGCCGACGCTCTGTGGGTAGGCGCGAGGCACCAGACTGATCGCTACGACGACCAATGTCAGTAAGACACCATAGGTGATTGAGCAATTCGATGACTTGCAAGTTGTCATCTCGAAATCTCCTTAAGTATAATAGTTGCCGCTGATTCACTCACAGTGTAACGCGCTATTCACGCTTGTCCATGCAGGGCTCGTATCTTGGGTACTGGCCTTGCTAAACTCTGGATTGGCGGAACCAAAGTGACCAAAGTGCAACCGACAGGGTTTCGGTTATTCAATGACGCTCATCACCAAGGAGGTCAACATGAGTCTCGAATTCAAAAAAATTCTCTGCCCGGTAGATCTTTCGGCATTTTCCCTGGAAGCTTTGAGATTGGCGGTCAAGGTTGCCGATGCTAGCGATGCAACGGTCGACATTCTCCATGTGATTCACAACCCCTTCGATGACATTTACCTCACCGCGATCACTCAAACTGATCCGGCGCTGATTGACGTATATGCGACCGAGCCACAAAGGCACGCCAAGATCTTGCGCGCTACCGAGGAGCACTCGGAAGTTTTGCTGAAACAGTTCTGTCACGACGTCGTGCAACACTATGGCAAAATCCGTTACCATATTCGCAAGGGCGATCCTTTCGAAGCGATCCTCGACGCGACCGAAGGTTTGATGACCGACCTCGTAGTTTTGGCGACCCATGGTCGGACCGGTATCAAGCGTCTGGTGATCGGCAACGTGGCGGAAAAAGTCGTGCGCCATGCGCCTTGTCCGGTGCTGACGGTAAAACCGAAGGCAGCCGGCTAGCGTCTTGGTGGGGAAAGGGAGGTCGATGTGAGCGAGCGTATCAATCTCGGCGCCGGGTTCTCATTCCAGTTGATCATCAGCCAGGCGCGCCAGCGGCACTGGGGAAATCCTATTTTTTGGCAATGGGCTTTGATTAGCCGAGCGTCGAATTCCGACTCTTGCACGTTGGGACGAGAGAGGTATGCGAACGCTTTATCTACCGCATCATCCGGCTGGAATTGGCAGGAACGATTGATTCCCGGAGATCCGGTCGAAAGCATTCTCAAGGAAGCGCCCAGTTGGGCGCCGGACCTGATCGTCATGTCGACCCAGGGGCACCGAGATTTTCTCGACGCGTTGCGCGGTAAGCACGACGGAAAGTGCTACGCGGCGCCTAATGCGCCGTGCTCGCTGTACCCGCAACGGCCGCACAGCCGCGTTAAGCATCCGGCGCTAGTAAACTCAACACCAAGCAAGCCAGAGCCGCACCGGTCAATAAGCATCCAATGATTGCCAGGCGACGTGTGCGCCTGTTTTCGAGCCGGCGATGACTGTGACCAGAACAGCTTTCGTAAGCGTATTGACCATGGTCACACTCAGCACAGCGAGCCAAGCCAAACGGATGGACTACTTCGCCGATGGCGAGCCGCGATATGGAAATGCTGATGGCATCTATGTCGGGGCACGATGAAGCACGGAGCGGAAAGGCTTCTTATCGGATAAGTTCCACGGCGATAGAAAAAGCGATCAAGAAGATAATCACCCACTCCAATATTTCCATGCGCCGGTTCGTGGCTTGAACCGAGAGTTTCTCGTAAATACTTTCGAGCGTTTGCAGCTTGCGCAAAATGCTCGCATCCCAGTCATCGAGATGAAAGCGACGGTTGACCACCCGATAAACGCGGGCGAGATATTGATCGCCGATGAGCTTCAGCGTGTTATTGACGCCCTCGAACAAAGTGGCGTTGTCCACTTGCAACTCGGCAAGACTGCGCAGATCGCCGCCGTATGATGCAAAAAATCGGGGCAGGCCCCAGGAACGTCGTGAGAGCGTTTCGTAGGCTTGATCCAAGGCGCGGTCGAGTTTCTGATCGACGTAACGCATCTCGAGCAACTCGACATTGGCGAATTCGAGGACCGCGCGGACGTCGGCACCTTCGCGGTCGACTAACAACGCGGCATTCCAGTCAACGATCGCTACATCGTCGAGGCCGTAGGAGACGCGCACGGCGAGCGCGTCCTCGACTTCCTGCTCGGAGAGGGTTTGCCGCTCGGCGCGAAGAATCTGCGCAATCTGGCGCCCGTACTGGGCGCAAAATAAGTTCGGATCCAAAGGATGAGCAAAGGTTTCCACGTGGTAAATCACATAATCCTCGACAAAGGGGGAGGGATGGGACTGGCTCGCGGCGTTGTCGACGACCTTCAGGAGCTGATCGACCCGCAGCCGCGAGTCAGAGAGCAGCGCCTCATTATCGTAAAGTTCTTCGCTGAGGCTGAGCAATTCGTCCAGCGGTCCCGTGATTGGTAGCGCGTAGATAACCGCCACTGCGCCGAAGTCATAAATCATGAGCTCTACGCTCGGCCGCGTGACAAATTTGCCGATGGCGAGAGGCTCGGCATCCTGACTGAAGCGCACCGGCGGTGGCTGATATTCGAAATAGCTGGGCGTGCGCCGCTTGTGCGCGATCGTCGGTCGCTCGGTGATTTCGTGCACGCGCCTTTCGGCCTCCGCCAAATCGATCGTGCGTGCCGCATCGTAAGCGAAAATCACGTAGCCGACGCCGCTTCGAATGGATGGGGCTGCAATAAACGATGCTTGTAAGTCGATGGCTGCCATGAGCTCAATCTAACACTTCGTGAAATCAAACGGCACAGCTTCGGTCGTCCGGCATGGACTGCTCGTCGATCGTGGCAGTTGCTATTTGTGACATGAAACTTGGCCGGAATTTTCGAATCTGATAATAAATTTGATAAGAAGGGTCAAGAAGGCAGGCTAGAATGGGTCGCTGCAGCACACTCGCGGGTTTGGCCTTTATGCTCGGCTCAGATGGGGACTAATTTCACATGTGGAGGTCGCCGATGATAGTGAAGAAGAACCCGTCCGACTGGTGGCGGCGGTTTCTCGGTTTTTCGTCCGATAGCTATCATCGAGCAGTCGAAGTGTTAACCAAGCGCTATGTTGAAGAAAGCCAGCATGTCGCGCGTTTTACCCAACATGCGCAGCGCATGCAGTATCCGCAGTTTCGCGACAAGCTATTGGCGATCGCGGCTGACGAAGCCAAACATGTCGAATGGCTGGCCGAAAAGATCAAACTCTTTGGCGGCAGGTTGCCTGACGTGCCGCCGATTTCCGAGCCGGTTAAGAACAGCTGGCAATATTTGCTCGAAGACCTAAACGAAGGGCAGATCTGTGCGGCGGAATTGCTGGCAGAGGCGCAAAGCTTGCGGCAAGAATTGCCGAGCGTCGCCGAGGTTTTGGAGCGGATTTACCAAGACGGTGTTAAACATCGCGATGAGATCCGCAGGATGCTCATGAGGAGTGATCCGCAGTCGCTTTCGGCTTGGCTGGCGTGAACCGACGGCAGCGACCACAGCCGAGCGCTGGCAAAATCCGCTCGGCGCGAAACTCGTGTGGATCACTCTATTTGCTATTCTCTTTTTCAAGGCGCTCGCCGTATCGTTTCAGCACGTCACCCATTTTGCTCATTTCCTCTCCCCGAATTCGCATCATATCTCCAGGCATCCGCATCATGATACCGCCCACTTTGGGATTGTCTTTCATTAGTTGCAGCATCATTCCCATTCCTCAATGGCCTATCATTTCTCCCATAGGACCTCCTGGCATCCGCATGGCTGATCTTCCCGCCCGTGACATTGGCCCCTTCTCCGTTTCATGCTCCTGGGAGTATCCGAATCCGACAGGCAGGCTGAGTAGCAATCCTAACACACCGATACAAATGCCCTTTTTCATTGACGAGGTCATCCTCTCATTGCCAAACCAAATTACTCGTTCTGGCCGCTGTCTGGATAGGAACCGACAAGGACAATCGAAATGAGCGCCCCAGTAATCGGGTGATGGTTTTCATTGCTTTTTAAAAGGATACCACAGGGTCAAAACCAATTTAATGACTTGACCTGTAATCGACTGGGTACGATGATAGCCATCCAGACGGTGTATGCCCAAATATCTAGCCCGCAATTCGCTTCGCTGTAACGGCTATGTTGGTATCGTCTTGCGTGAACCCTGTCGCAACACATCACGGCAGGCTATCAATGGTCATTACTTGAGGTGCGGGTTTCGAATGGCCTGGAGCGTCATTCGACGTGGACAATTTTCGCGGACTAATTCCAGGCTGTCGGCAGATGTTTAACAAAAAAGCTAAACGAGCCGCGGGCCAGCAGCTCGGCAAAGCAACTGCTGAAAAAGTGTTCGGCTGGAAGAACGTCCACAGGTACAAAGACGAACTTATTGGCAAGAAGCAGGACAAGGCGGGACGGTGGCGTAAAGCCAGAGTGCCTGACTACGTCAACGACCAGCGCCTGGCCTATGCGATAGATGAACGTATGAAGCAGCTCGGACGCTTGGAGCAATACCTGAAACAGCTCACTAGGATCACGAAAGCGAAGAATCTTCCCATCGATTGGGCCACACCTGAGCAGCGGAGTAGGGCGGCACTCAAAGCGTTAGGGGAATAGCGGGAAGAGATTTCAAACTCGCCAGAATTTCATGGGAGGAGGCCACAGATATTTTTAGAAAGGTAAAGACATTTATGGATCGTTTAGCAATCAACGTTCGTGATGGGAGCGCTGGCAGAAGATTTCAGAAGAGCGGGCGACCTAGTAACGCGTGCTGAACCTAATGCCGCAATAAATTCGGTTGCGTATTATAGGAGAAGTGGTGGCCTTACCAACCCAAACAATTACTAAGCTTCTGATACAGTTAGGACCCTATGCACCCGACGCGATCAAAAAGTTGCGGGAATTAATCGACACACTTCGTAAACCGGGTGCCGGAACGCAAAAGCAACTAGATGATCTAAAGCAGGCCATAGAATTGCAGCTCGGAGTCAACAATGAGATCAATGAACAGTTAAAGCTCATCAAATCAGTTCTTGAAAACGTCCAATCGTCATTGAAAATTCTAGGCATCGTGGCAGCGGGTGTAGGAATAATCGCAGTAATAGCGTTAGTTCTCGCGGCGACGAAATGAAAGACTAATCGCAGGCACGTTCGGCTGTGGTATTTCGCTTTAAATTTCGTGCTGCTAGTGAGATTCCCTATCTGCGATCCGTGAACTAGCCTAAGCCCAGACCTGCATCCCTATAGCTGGACAGTTTTCAGTCAGGTTTGAGGGGAGCGCGAGCCGGCGATTTCAGTGTGTTTGAATTGTCATCTCGAATCTTTCGGCGGGATAAGTGCTCGACATACCCATCTAAGCCATTGGCCAGCCAGATGCGCCACTCCTTGCAACTTCCCTGTTTCTCGAACAGATGGGTTTGCGCCCGGACGATTGACAGAGGTATCTGGAGGCGACTTGAAGGCGGAAGTGAATGCCAGCCGTTTTCGGGAGGATCTCTATTATCGACTGAACGTGTTCGAAATCAACATTCCGCCGCTGCGCAAACAGCTCGAAGATTTGCCGGCGTTGGAGCATCCTCATGTCGCTGCCCTGGAAAGGCAACGTTCGCGAGCTCGACAATGTGCTCGAGCGCGCGATGATATTGGGCAATGGCGAATGGATCTCGCCCGCCGATCTACCCGGACAACAATCAGCCGCGGACAGCGAGTTTGGCTTTGATGATAATCTGACTAAAGCCGTGGAGCTGTACGAAAAAAGCCACATCGAGCGGACCCTGGCAAAAGCTGGCGGTGATAAAATACCCGCCGCTGAGATGCTTGGACTCAGTCTCACCACGCTTTATCGGAAGATCGAGAAGCTCGGGGTCGAAGGTTAGGAATATCCAAAAAAAGCAAAAGGGCACGGTGTGCCGTGCCCTTTTGCTGCCACGAGAATAATGTAATGCCAGATCAATTCAGCGTGGGATCACCCGCCATTTCTTTGGTGGCCGGGGTCTGCGGCTTGCGCCGGCTCGGGTTACGCAAAATCTGCAACGATTTCTGCTCGATCTGACGGATGCGCTCGCGGGTGACGGCGAACATCTCGCCAAGTTCTTCGAGGGTGTAATCGCGTTTCTCTTCGATGCCGAAACGTTTGCGTAGCACGGTCTCCTGACGCGGAGTCAGAACTGACAGGGCTTTTCTGACTTCAGATTGAAGGAGTCCTTCCAGAGCCTGACTCTCCGGCTGCGGCCGGATACGGTCTTCGACAAAATCACCGAGCTCATCGCCGTCTTCCCAGATCGGCGTTTGCAACGAAACCGGTTCACCGTGTGCTTGCACCAACTTCAGTAGTTCAGCAACCGACACGCGGAGTTCCTTGGCAAGTTCCTCTGGTCGCGGATCACGGCCGAGTTTGCGCTGCATCTCCCGGGCGGTTTGAATCACTTTGTTCCGTGACTCGACGCGATGGACAGGTACACGGATGGTGTGCCCGGTATCGATAAGACCCCGGGTAATGCCTTGACGGATCCACCACGTTGCATAGGTGGAAAAGCGAAAACCGAGGCGGTAGTCGAACTTTTCCACGGCCCGCATCAAGCCCAGGTTACCTTCCTGAACAAGATCCAAAAAGCTTAGGCCACGATTTACATATTTTTTTGCGATACTAACGACCAGACGCAAATTTGCCTCGGTGAATTCCTTACGTGCAGCTTGCACGCGGGCCTCACCTTGCTGAATGCGTCGAACCTGTTCCTTAAGCTGATCGGCGGTTAAGCCGGCGCTCTTTTGGATCAAGCGGATCTCAGAACGGGCGACGGTCTTTTTTGCCCGCGAAGGACCGCGTGCTTGTTGCTCCAAGTTGATGACTCGCTGCGCCAAACCGGTGAGCTGGCCGATCAACTTTTCCTGCTGATCTGCCGACAGCCGCAGCCCTTTGATCGCGCTAAAAACCTTCGCCGTCTGCGCTTGCTCGAGTTGGGCCAAGCGCTGGCGCCGTTGCTCCGACAGCCGCACGCGCGACGCTTCACGTCGGATTTGATCGCGCTGCTCCAGCATGCGAGAAAGTCTGCCGATCTGCTTGAGAAACGGCTTCGGATCGACATTGCTCTGACCCTCGTCATCGTCATCATCGGATTTATCGATGACTTCCCGCAGTTCAATCTCGCCCGCGCTTATGGCATTGGCTAAATCGGTGATGCGACGCAACGCCAGTGGCGTCGAGAACAAGGCTTCAAAGATTTGCTGGGTTGCGCTCTCAACTTCTTTGGCCAGCTCGACCTCGCGTTCACGGCTCAGCAATGGGACGGAGCCAATGTCTTGCAGATATTGCTGAACTGAACTCAACGAAGTGTCGGGTTTTTCCTGCTCAACATCTTCTTCCTCGGCCGGTTCTTCCGGTGCATCGATATGAGTGGTAAACTCCTGATCCTGATCTTGGAATTCCACGACACCGAGATCTTGGTTTTCCAAGTCTTGGTTTACAACCCTTTCACTGTCGAATGGCGGTGACATGGTATTCTCCTTCAATAATAGTAATTTGCCGCTTTTCGCAGCCCCATACGATCTGCCCGGCATAAAAAGATTAGACGCTTCAACCCTTGCTTCCGTTCACAAATTCTTTTGCATTCCTGTCGCGTGAGCGATTTCCCAAGCTAAGAAGCACTGTTTGTTGCTCAATTAGATCAAGGGATTTGAGAGATTTTTGACGAGTTTACCCTTCTATAACTTAAGGACCCCATTCCAAGTTGTCAACCCGCTGTGAAATGTTTTTTTGCAGTCTTGCTACGCTGATGAGCCGCGAGTTCTATCGTTAACGGGATATAATCAGCGGCAAGTTATTGCAGATTCACGCAGCTTCGCTGAGCGAGCAAATTTTGCCCGGCGTGGCACGCCATATGCGTTAGTTAAAAGTAACAGACAGACTCCGCCAACTAATTACTATTGGGAGGTGTTTCATGAATGACCCCCGAGATCGAGCAACGGTTTCACCTTATGCAGAAGGAAAGTTGAGGCTACCGCCGCGTTGTTGAAAGAAACAAAAGTCGATCTGACTGCGGCTATCGATTCCCTTAGGATCGAGGTTGAAGTCATCAAGACATACATGAAACGGTATCATCCGGAATTTGCCAAAACCTATCCGAGACTCAGAGAAGAAGCGATCCAAGCGATTGATCCGGAGTGGATCGGCGCAGAAGCGGATTAGAAATATATGAAGACGTGCAGCGTAGCATCGCAGAATGCTCCAATACAGGTTCATAATTGAGATTTTTCGAGCGACCTAAAGGAGATGCTTGTGACAAATCTGAAGGTTAGTGATTGCATGAGCATCAATCCGGTGACTGTCGGTCCACAAGACTCGTTGCAGAACGTGATCAACTGTTGCGCCGGCGCGATATTCGATCGGTGCCGGTTATCGCCCACGGTCGGGTGATTGGCATCATTACCGATCGAGACCTGCGCCAAGTGGTGCCGGCCTATCCGCTTTCGCAATGACGCTGAAATTCGGCGCTACATGGAAAGATTAACCGTCACGGCAGTGATGAGTGCCGATCCTATGACTATCGCGTGACTATCGCGGCTGACGCGCCGCTGGTGGACGCGGCCAAAATCCTGGAAACTTATCGGCTCAGCTCCTTGCCGGTCGTCGATCGTGATGGAAGCCTCGTCGGTTACTTTCCGTAACCGATTTGTTGAGCGTTTTTGTCGAGCAGAACCAGGAGATGGCGGCATAAATAGGGATCTCGTTGAAGCAGAGTTCGAGAAAGAGCTCGGGCGGCTATGACTGGACTCATGTGGTTGAAAAGGGAACTAGATGCAGGATTTGGAGGCATCACTAACAGAGCACTTCGGTTGAATCATTGAGGTGGATCGTGCGATTTAACAATCGAGAACATGCCGCGTGCTTATTAGTTGAGAGGCTGCAAGCATCGTACAAGGGTACCCACCCATTGGTGGTAGCGGTTCCGCGCGGCGCGGTGCCGATGGCTAAAATCATCGCTGAAGCCCTCGGCGGTGACCTAGACGTAGTTCTGGTGCATAAGCTTGGCCATCCCGATCAAGCCGAACTCGCGATCGGCGCCATCGATGAGAGTGGCAATTCATTTTTGTCCGAATGGGCGGCGGAAATCGATCCCGAGTACATTGAAGAGGAGAAGCAACGGCAGCTTTCCATCCTGCGCGATCGCCGCGCCCGATTTACGCCTCGCCGCGCGCCGGTCGACCCACGCGACCGTATCGTCATCGTCGTTGATGACGGAATTGCTACCGGATCGACCATAACTGCAGCGCTTCGCGCCATGCGAGCAAAGAATCCAAAGAAACTTATTGCCGCGGTCGCCGTGGCGTCGACGCAGGCGGCGCGGGCCATGCTGCACGAGTGCGATACTTTAATGTGTCTGAATGTGGCCGCGGATTTTTCCGCCGTGGGCCAATTCTTCGGTGATTTTCACCAAGTATCCGATCAGGAAGTAATCGAAGCGCTACGCGCCGCTGAGGCGCGCTTTTCCTCGGCAGGATAAAAAAGGAAACTGCTGGGCCGCGATCTCACGCCGATCCGGCCCGCCGTTCACAGAACGACGACCGAGTCGTCACTGCCGTGACTATTGGGTACATACTTGTCGGCGTTCCAATCGTTTTCCCAGCGTTGTCCATCGACAAAGTAGCGGAAGTGATATTCTTGGTTTGGCTGCAACGTGAGGGTTGCCGTGAACGTGCCGTTTTTCAGCCGTTTCATCGGGATGGCATCTTTGCTCCATTCGTTGAAGTCGCCGGCGAGGCTCACACGCTGCGCTGAACCGACAGCCTCCTTGGGCAAAGAGAAAGTCACCTTGCAGACAGAGTTTTTCTTCAAATATTGCTTTTTTAAGCTCATCGCGTCTCTCTCCGAACTGAGTTGCACATGCAATGACCTTGTGCAGTGAATCAAATAATAGAAAAACGCCGCTCGATTCGCAAAGGTGCGCGCAAAAATTTGTCGGTCGGCCCACGGCGAACAGTCAAAGACCGGTCACAATAATTGGGAGCGGAATTTTACCTTTCCAACCCGCTACTGCTGCAGCTTGTTCAACAGCAGGGTAAAGATGTCGACGGGAATCGGCAGCACCACGGTGTGATTTTTCTCGGCGGACACTTCGACCAGACTTTGCAGGAAACGCAGGTGGATCGCGTTGGGCTGTTTGGCGATTATTTCGGCGGCGTCGGCAAGTTTTTGCGAGGCTTGAAACTCACCGTCGGCGTGAATAACTTTGGCCCGCCGTTCCCGCTCGGCTTCGGCTTGCTTGGCCATTGCCCGCTGCATTTCTTGGGGTAGATCGATGTGCTTAAGCTCGACCAACACTACTTTTACGCCCCACGGCTCGGTTTGAGCATCAAGGATCGCTTGAATTTTTGCATTGATCTTGTCTCTTTCGGCAAGCAGCTCATCGAGGTCGCCTTGGCCACAGACGCTACGCAACGTTACTTGGGCCAGTTGAGAAGTGGCAAAGAGGTAATTTTCCACTTCGCGGATTGCCCGCGCGGGGTCGAGCACTCTGAAATAGAGCACCGCGCTCACTTTGACAGAAACGTTATCTCGCGTGATAACGTCCTGCGGCGCGACGTCCATGGTCACGGTGCGCAGATCGACCCGGAGCATTTTTTCAACGAAGGGCAGGACATAGGTGATGCCGGGGCCGCGAGCCGGCACCATGCGCCCCAAGCGAAAAACGACGGCGCGCTCATATTCGCGCAGAATTTTGATTCCGCTGATCAGAACGATTGCGACGATGACGAGCACCGTGCCGATCGGTCCGAGTAATTGTCCGATGAGGTCTAGCATGGACGCCTCCGGATGAGTTGCGTGAACGGTCCAAACTCTCGTGCCCTTATACGCTCCTGGCGTTCATTCCGCCATACGCTTGGCCATATGCTTGAATGTTGTTGCATGATGCGCTGACCGCCGCCGGTCTTTCCCTTTCATGGTCTTAGGCGATTCGGACTATGCTGGGTTGGCTAAGCCTTCCGAGCGACTCCGCTGCGACGGTTAGCAATTCTCAAAGTAAATGGAACTGACGCGCTAGCCGGGCTGCTGGTTACCGACGCCGACACCGGCAATCATCGCAAAGATTCGCGCTGTTTTAGACATCCGCAAGTCGATTCGAAGGGTCGGGCAGCGTTTTGTTGCAGCTTTGAGAGAAGCTGTCGCAGAATATTTTCAACAATGCGAAGTTATTACCTGTTAGTAGCGATAAATCGCGCGTGTTCGCTGGCATAGCGATTGCGGTTTTTATTGAACAGAAATATTAAAGAGGCAGGGGACTATTTAGGGTATCTTGGAGGGTTCGCCTGCCGAAGACCGAGGAGGCTAAGGCGAAGGAAATCAAAGTAAGGTTGAATAGCTGAAAGCCTTCGATGAGCGTAAGGCAGCTTAATAGAAGACGAGGAGGAAGATATGTATAGCAAGATTCTGATCCCGTTAGACGGTTCCAAGACGGCAGAAAAAGTCCTGCCTTACGCTCGCCATCTGGCGGGTAAATTTGAAATTCCGATCGAGTTGTTGGCGGTCATCGATATTGCGGAGCTGGCCGCGCATGTCAGGGCGGAAAACGCGCGTTTTCTCGACACCATGATCGACGAGGGAGTCCGCACCAGCGAGACTTACCTTCGCGGAGTCGCCGCCACCTTTAATGGCGCGACCGTCAAGTGCACCGTGGAAAAGGGCCGAGCCGAAGACGCGATCATCGAAAAGGGCCAAACCGACGTTGCAATGCTGATCGCCATGGCGACCCATGGCCGTTCAGGGCTGAACCGGTTCCTCTTGGGCAGCGTGGCCGAAAAGGTTCTGCGCGGCGCCGCCAATCCTCTGCTTTTGGTTCGCGCAACCGAAGAAGCCCAGTCGGACGGCGAGGCGGGCTTTAAGACAGTCGTCGTGCCGCTGGATGGTTCTCAGCTGGCGGAGAGCATCTTGCCGATGGTTGCCGGAGTGGCAAAGAAGCTTGGCCTGGAAGTAACACTGTTCCGTGCTTATCACATTCCCTACAACGCTTACGCCGGTGACGACGGTTATTATGCCGTCGACTATGATGAGCTGATCTCGGCGATGCGCGATGAGGCCAACGAATATCTCGGCAAGAAGGCGGCAGAGGTAAAAAAGCTTGGCGTGGAAAAAGTTTCCGTCAGCGCCAAAGAAGGATTTGCCGGCGACGAGATTATCGCCCTCGGGCGTAAGACGCCGGCAGGCTTGATCGCCATGTGCTCGCACGGCCGCTCGGGCGTGAAACGCTGGGTACTTGGCAGCGTAACCGAAAATGTCGTGCGCCACACCGCAGATCCGGTGCTGGTTGCGCGTGCAGGTTGATTTAAGCTCGGCTTGGGACGGGAGCTATGAACCCACGGCATGGCCGGCATTCGCGGCTGGCTATTGGGCAGCGTCGCGAGCAAAGTTGTGCAGAGCGCGGCAAATCCGCTGCTGATTGTTCGTTTGACTGATGGTATCGAACGCGTAGCGCGCCGAAGGGCTTGAAAAATTCATCGGAACCGCCATTCAAGGAGACGCCAACCAGATTAGCGATCTTGCTTGCAGGAGGGAGAACAATTTGATCGCGATGACCCTCACGGCGATCCCGTGCTCCTGATCCGTGCCACTTGAAACATCCTGGCCGCATTAGTTAGCGTAGAGTTAGCTCTAAGTGTGTGTGATGACATTCTTCCGCCAATTCTACGTCGGCCATCACCGCGCCATGTTGGGGAAAGGAGCGTTGCTGTGCAACTCGCCACGGTAAAAATCGACAAGCCCGACGAGGTTAATTTTATCCTGGGTCAAAGCCATTTCATCAAAACGGTTGAAGACGTTCATGAGGCGCTGGTGCAAAGTGTTCCCGGCATCAAATTCGGTCTCGCCTTCTGCGAAGCGTCGGGCGCGCTGCTGGTGCGTTGGAGCGGCACGGATGAGGCGATGATCGAGCTCGCCAAGCGCAACGCGCTTACGCTCACGGCCGGCCACAGTTTTATTCTGTTCCTCGGCCCCGGTTTTTTCCCCATCAACGTGCTTAATACGGTCAAAATGATCCCCGAAGTTTGCCGCATCTTTTGCGCCACGGCCAATCCTGTTGAAGTCGTAATCGCTGAAACCGATCAAGGCCGCGGCATCATGGGCGTCATCGATGGTGGGAAGAGCAAAGGTGTCGAGGACGAGACCGGCATCGCTTGGCGCAAAGATCTGCTGCGCAAGATCGGCTACAAGCTCTGAAGTGAGGACCTGCCAGAGATTTAGGCCATAGCACGAAATTATACTTCAGATACTGACCGACACATTATTGCGTAACCAGTGCGTCGTGAGGCTCTATGATTCGCGGTCCTTCGCTCCTAATTCCACCGCGATTTCGGAAAACTGGGCGAGCGCCGCCTCCAAATCTTCCATGATCTGAGCGGTAATTACGTCGGGAGTGGGAAGATTCGCGGAGTCTTCGAGGGATTCGTCTTTGAGCTAGAAGATGTCGAGGATGATCTTGTCGCGTTTGACCAGGTCATCGTAGGCGATTTGAAGCGAGTATGGCTCTGCGCGCGGTCTCTCGTCCAAATATTGTCAGGCCGTGTGCGGGCCAGCATAAAAACGCATTTCATCACGCCCCGACTCGGGCAATTTGCAGAGCTGATTTTTCCAGTGGGTTATTACCAGGGATGCTTTTCCAAAATCGTCGTTATGATCACCGGGATCAAGGCGACCGGTGCTTGCGTCGGTCTTTAACGAAGTCGCGCACCCACTCGCCAGCCACAACCCCAACCACATTCGCGGCTCCCAGAGCGACACTGCTTGCAAGGCCGCCCAACGTATTAGAGCGGTGATCAATAGAGGATTGTTTCGGTGCGGACTTGGATTTCAGTGAGCGCCCCACGAACCAACCCAAGAGCGCAAAAACTCCAAGCGTCGGCCATGGGCGTGTTTTTACATAGTACGCCGGATTTAGCGTGGTAGTTACCGTGGTTTCGATTTTGTTCTCAAGCCGGCTGATTTTTTCGCCGAGCGCCACGCGTGTATTTTCGATATCGCGCCGAACGTTGTCCAGGCTCTCGTTCATTGGAGATCCTCCTCTTCAGTGGCCGATTGCCTTTTCACGAATGTAACGCGCATCCTCCTTGGTGCTCCGTAAAGTGTTTCGTGGGATGGCTGTTATTCCTTTCAATTTGTGTTTGCCGAGCAGAATAATGACTAAGCCAAAAACCGTGTAGGCGACGCCGACGATTGCGAGACTTACCCAATCGGGCAGTGCCAAATTGCGGGCGAGAAGTAACGCGAGAACGATGGACAGGACGACAACGCCGCTAGCCAGCGCGAACAGGCCGACCCCAAGAAAAATACCTGAACGCACCGCCTTGCTGATCTCTTCGCGAATTTCGAGTTTAGCGGCGGCAAATTCTTTGATCGAAAGCGTGCGGGCATCGTGAACAATCCCGCGTATCAGTTCCATAACCGATTCGCCACGCTCATTCTGTCTGCTGCTTTGATCATGTGAATTCATATTGTGTCCCTGCGAAGAAATGGGGCAGTAAATTTATACCACTTCTCGCTTAGAGCAAATGATTAAGTTGATTTGCAAATCGAGCAAACATCACGCCATGGAGGCCTGCGTCATAAGTGCCTGGTATTCCGATAATATGCGCGGCACTAGCAGCCGCAATTTTACCTACGACATGTCAGTTTTTTACCTAAACCTTGTGCATTTTTTTGCACTAGAGACCTAATTGCAGACAGGCTCGGACTCTTCCAGCGAAGCTGTCTTCAATTTGAAGAAATGGGTTTCACAGCTAAAGACACTTGGCATCAATCCTGGTGCTGCGCCGGTTATTTGAGCCGAGGCAGTGAGGATCAAGCAGTAAAGACCATGATAGGTCGGAACCAAGACCACGCTTAAATAGGCCGGGACTCTCTGGCCCCAAGTGCGGGAGCGTTACTTTACGACGCGAACGGGCACGCTGCCGCTAGCCCTGCAATCACTCGCTCCGCCCCGTTCAGAACATGTGCAAAATATCTCAATCTCGATTGTTTGGCTCGTAGGTTGATCATAGGTGTAAGTGGCAATCCCCCAGATGTCAGGAATAGTCTGTACAGCGTCGGTTTTCCATTTTATGGTACCGCGTTGGCCTGTAGTCGTCTGACCATTACACATGGGTGTAGCATCGAATCGGATTTCTACGGGTTTTTCCACAGTACCGGTTACAAAAGTAGGTGTAATTTGAACATCACTTGGACCACAATCAGGATTCGTCTTTACTGCCTGGCACTGAGTTCCCTGGCATCCTCTTAGGCCTTGGCGTGTCGGGCCTTGCCACCCAGCCTGGGTGAATGTTTGTGCGAGTACCACGTCACCATCAAAAATAGCTAAGAATAGAAACACAAAAGCCGACCGGAGTGGCAAGTAGGTTTTCATATGAGTCTTGTTTAAGATTTGCTGACCGATAATTTGACACGCTGTCGGATCAAAGCCGTACCCCTCTATGCAAATGTTGTCAAGGAACTCACGGCTGAAAAGTTATCCACTTTTCAAGCCGAACCGTTCGGGCATCATAAAAGAGTACTTACCTTTCACCTCCAGGCGGATAAGCCAACCAACATCAGTTGAAGACTTCTCTATACATCCGCAAGGCGAGCGAGTTCCTTGAATCGTACTCGCGGTTCGCCTCGAACGTGAAATGGTATTCGTCGCTGATTTTCTTCCTAGGCGCGGAGTTCACACAAGCCTATGCAAGTCAGTATGGATCGGGAGTAGTTCCGGCGGATAATGCGCAACCCATCGGTGCCAGCCCAGAGGGGGAAAAGAGATGGACGATCGCCACCGCTAGAGAATCGGAGCGCCACACGACGGTCGGTCAGGGCGCGGTACCGGCTACCCAAGACAGTCGCTCCAGGCAGAAATTTCCGGACAGTTAGCTAGTTAATCACCTACATAAATTGTGAATGCCACACGAAAAATCCTCGGTAAACTCGTTTAGACTTTATTGTCGCTAGATGATCGAGGCAAAAGGTCCTGTTTGCGCCAATTTCCTGAAGTCATTCTTCCTGACTACCCGGTGGTACGTGTTTTGCCTTCGTACATAGTATTGCTGAAGTATTCGGCGAGCCGGGGGCACTATGACAAAGCGAAAACGTCGCGCTTTGATCTGGACGGGGTCCATCTTTGGTGTTTTCGCGGTTCTCGCGATCGCATTGCTCATCTTCATTTCGACCCTCGAACAGAACAGGGCAAAAAAATACATATCAGCCGCAGTCCACACAGCAACCGGCCGGCAACTGAACATCAATGGCGATATCCGCTTGGATCTCGGCTGGATCTCGAGACTGAGCGCCAGCGAAATACAATTTCAGAACGCTGGCTGGAGCAAGCACCCGCAGATGGCCGAAATCGGACTCTTCGACGTCGAGGTAGATCTTTGGCAACTCGTTCGACACTTTCGCGTGGTTCTCCCCACGGTCACCATATCTCAACCAAAGGTAGTGCTCGAAAAAAACGCTGAGGGCGCGGCAAACTGGGAGTTTCGCGCGGCGCCCGCAGTCACCGAACCCGTGGCACCGGAGAACCGCAGCAATTTTCCTGTCATCGAAAAAGTGATTATAAAGGACGGTACGCTTTTGTTTGATGATCAGGAAAGCAAAAAACAGATTGAATTGAAGGTAACTGCGGAAGGTGCGGGATTTTTAGAGGCGCCGGTCAAGCTCAAAGCGGAAGGGACCTATCAGAAACTGCCGCTGACGCTCTCCTTGGAGGGCGGTTCTTATCAAAACTTAAAAAGCTTAAAGGAGCCCTACCCTCTGTTTATCAACTTCGGCGCCGGCAAACTGAAAGCCACGATCAACGGCAATCTGACCGAGCCATTGGCAATGAAAGGGGAAGACGTCACGCTCGATATTCAAGGCGACGACATGGCAAATCTCTACCCGCTCATTCGCCTGGTTTTTCCCTCTACGCCGCCTTACCGGCTCAAAGGTCATTTAAAGCACGACGGCAAGGTCTGGTCATTCGCAAATTTTTCCGGACGGGTCGGTGGTAGCGACCTGTCGGGCAATATCCGGGTGGATACAGCGCCGAAGCGCCCCGTCATGAAGGCCGATCTTGTTTCGAACTTGCTCGACTTTGACGATTTGGCCGGTTTTATCGGCGGCAAGCCGGAAACAGCGTCGGGCGAGACCGCTTCAGAGGAGCAAAAAAAACAAACTGCCACTGAAAAGGACGGCGATCGAATATTTCCGGATCAACACTACGATCTGGAGCGTTTGCGGGCCATGGATGCGGACGTTCGGCTGCGCGCTAAAAAAATTCTCGCGCCCAAGCTGCCGATAGACAACCTTAACGCGGCGCTAAACTTGAACGACGGAGTTTTGAGCTTCACGCCTGCTGCATTCGGCGTCGCCAACGGCCGCATGGAAATCTACAGCACATTCGACGGGTGGAAGCGGCCTTCGAAGGTCAAGATCGACGCGCGGCTCCGGCATCTGGATCTGAAACGATTCCTCGGCGACAGTTCCTTTGCACAAAAAACTCTCAGCCCAATTGGAGGACGAATCGTTCTTGCGGGCACCGGCGAGTCCTTTCGCGAGCTCATGGCAACTGCCTCCGGCAATACCTTCTTCGCCATGTCTGGCGGAGAGATCAGCGAGTTGCTCGTTCGGTTGGCCGGACTCGACGTTGCTCGTGCCTTGGGCGTGGCCATTACGGGCGATAAGCCTATCCCTGTCCGCTGTGCTCTGCTAAATCTCCAGGGACAGAATGGACAGATGGGCGTTCAAACGTTGGTCTTCGATACCACCAATTCCGTCATTTCCGGCGAAGGCAACATCGACCTCCGAGATGAGAAGGTCAACGTTGTAGTATTACCGATGCCTAAAGATTTCAGCCCGCTGAGCCTGCGTTCGTACATCCGTGTGACGGGCGGTTTTAAAAATATTTCTGTCTTTCCGGATCCGATCAAGACCGGGACGGATTCCCTGTTTAAGAAGCTCTTCAATGTTCTGACGATGCTGGTATTGACTCCACTCCAACCAAGAGACCTCGGCCAGGGGAAGGACGTGGACTGCGATGCCCTGATCGCCCAGGTGCAGAACCAAGATCCGCAGGGACTCGTGCTCAAAGACGTGCAAAAATCGGGCGGCGAAAAAACAGTTCCACCCGAGCGAGTTTCCGCGGACCAACACCCTGAAAATACTTCGCTGAATGACGAAGATTGGGTTGAAGCGCCGAGCCGCAGCGTCGAGCAGAACAGGACCGAGTGAAATACGTCTTGGGCTTGGCTTTACCTCCTCGATTGCTTTTTCGTCTCGCCGGGCAGTGATAAACCTCTACGTTCATCCATGCGGCTATTTTTGATTCATATTCGCGAGCCTCAGTTCTCTTTGCCGGCCGCGACCTGATATCGATACGCGGAGTGCGCATGACTCGAATATTTCCGTTCGGTCCGAGCCGACATCGAACACACAGCGTTTAAAAAATACGGCGGCAAATCTCGCCGGCAAAGAACTCGCATGGCGGGCTCTCAAAGGAGCGTAGCTCCGAGAGGTAATGCTGGCTCTAATAACCCCGTGCGACGACAATTGATCGGCGAGCAGATCGGAGGAGAGAGGGGTTTCAAGTAAGGCTGTTCAAAACACCAGAAGAGGCGGAAACCTGGACGAGAGCAGCCGTCAGTAGACGATTTCGCTCAACCAAGATTGGCAGCGCCCTGTGGATTCGCGCTCTCCATAAAGAGTTAAGAGCAGCCCAGAGAGAGAGCTTCGCTGAAGGCTCAGGGCAACAAACAGGTAATCTCGGCAGCAACGCAGTCCTCAACTGCGACGAAACTGAAGCTCGGAATTTGTTGCTATATGCCGGCCATTGCCCGGGCCGGGGTGACTGCCGCAGAGAACAAACTGAATCAGCGCTTCGAGGTTGGGGCGATGAATCGGGCCTGGGTCGGTGATATCACGTTTATTGCCACGGGGAGTGGATGGCTGTATCTAGCGGTGCTCTTGGATTTGTATTCCCGACGAGTGGTGGGCTGGGCGATGAGCGAGCGAATCGATCAGCAGTTGGTCTTGGATGCTTTGATCATGGCGTTGGAGCAATGGCGTCCGCAACCCGGACTGATCCATCATACCGATCAGGGGCGACAGTACTCGAGTACGGCCTATGTCGAGATGCTGAAAAAGCACGCCATGGTGCAGAGCATGAGCCGGCGGGCAAACTGTTACGACAATGCGGTGGCCGAGAGCTTCTTCAGCTCACTGAAGAACGAACTCGTCAATCACTGCTCATTTAAAACTCGGGAGGAAGCCAGGACGGCTGTCTTTGAATACATTGAAGTGTTTTACAATCGCCAGCGACGACACCAGTCGCTTGATTACTTCAGTCCTGTTGACTATGAACGGTCGATGGCTGTTGCTTAATTTACCTGTCCGTGAAATCGGGGCTAGCTCAGTGCTATTCCGGCCGGATCGGGTGATCAAGTGAACAAAGAGAGCGAAGGGGCGACGCTAGGATTGAACTGAATTCTCCTACAACGCAATCTCGCGTGAGATCGAATTTTCAGTCCGTTTTTTTGACTCGTTAAGGGTTCTACGGCTAGGATGTCAGCGGACAATGCGTCGGGAGCGATATTCTTTGCAGTGATTGCAAATTCGTTATTGCAACTGTTTTCTGGCCTCCAGCCGTTTGCCGCTCAGATCGAACGCAACGGAGCTGCTGAAGGAGGTTGTCCCAGGAGATTCCCGTATTGCTGTGCTTTCAAATCCAACCAACGCAGTTGTCCCGCGCCAAATGAGAGAGACAAAAGTGGCCGCCTGGGCGTTGGGGGTACAGCTTCTGCCTAACAAAATTATCCAGAGTCAGAGGGCGAATCGCACCACTTTATGATACGATGTTAGAGAATTAGTCCGGTTTCATAAAAGACAGTGAGTTCAATGATGGGTATCCCATTACGCCAAAGTTTGGCCGTTTTGCGTTATATCCTCATGCAGCGGTTGCGCGGCGTCGAGCGTTTTCCGCTGGTTCTCATGTTGGAGCCGTTGTTTCGCTGTAACTTAGCGTGCGCCGGTTGCGGCAAGATCGATTATCCCGAAGAAATCTTGGATCGCCGCCTGAGCCCAGAGGATTGCATGGCAGCCATCGACGAGTGCGGCGCGCCGATCGTTTCGATCGCTGGAGGCGAACCGTTAATCCACAAAGAGATGCCGGAAATTGTCCGCGGCTTTATTCAGCGCAAGACATTCGTCTACTTGTGCACGAACGCCTTGCTGCTTTCTCGGCACATGGACGAATATGTCCCATCGCCCTATCTCACGTTTTCAGTTCATCTCGACGGTAATCGTCACCGGCACGATGCTTCGGTTTGCCGTGTTGGGGTCTTTGACCAAGCCGTCGAGGCAATCCAAACGGCGCTGAAACGGCGCTTTCGCGTAACTATCAACTGTACCTTATTTCAAGGAGAGTCCGCTGAAGAAGTGGCAATTTTTCTCGACGACGTCACGGCACTCGGAGTCGAGGGTATAACCATTTCTCCTGGATTCAGTTATGAGCATGCTCCCCGGCAGGACGTGTTCATAAAACGAGACGCGACCAAACAGCTCTTTAGAAACATCTTCAGACTCGGCAGGAGGCGCAACTGGCGGCTTAACCACTCCAGCCTATTTCTCGATTTTCTGGCCGGTAATCAAAGTTATCGTTGTACCCCCTGGGGAAATCCTACGCGCAATGTCTTCGGCTGGCAGAGGCCCTGCTATTTGCTCGTCGACGAGGGTTACGCGCCGACTTTCAAAGCTCTGATGGAAGAAACGGACTGGGATCGTTATGGCACAGGCAACAATCCAAAATGTGCGAACTGTATGGCGCACTGCGGCTACGAACCTACCGCCGTCAACGATGCGATAAACCACCCGCTCAAAGCTTTAAAAATTTCGCTTCACGGGCCAAAGCTTGATGGTCCCTTCGCGCCCGAGTTGCCGATCCGCTATTCGGTCGACTGAACAGCCGCGGCGCCTGAAGGCCTGAAAGACGTCGATTCGGCGGAGCGAGCTTTCCGTCAACTGAACTATTTTTTAAGCGTCTTCCGCACAAGATAACCCTCTTTGTAGAACCATTCGACTGCATCGCGCAGAGCTTCGATGGCCGGCCTGGGTGAATAGCCGAGCTCACGACGCGCCTTCTCGCTCGAGAAGTACATGAGCTTACGAGCCATTCGAACGCCGTCCAATGTAATCCGGGGTTCGCCCGAACCTTTCATCCGGGTGATCCCTTCCGAGACATACGCCAGGGGTGTCACAAACCAGTGTGGCAGCCGAATTATTGGCGGCCACTGACCGGCGAGCTCGGCCACAGTCTCGAGTATCCATTGAAGCGTTCGATTCTCGCCGCCGAGGATGTAAATCTCACCGGGAATTCCTTTTCGGTAAGCTAACAAATGACCGGCACCGACATCGTCCACGTGGACGACATTGAGGCCGGTATTCACATACGCGGGCATCCGACCTGAGGCAGCTTGGAGAACAAGCCGTCCGGTCGGCGTCGGCTTGACATCACCTGGCCCAAAGGGCGCTGTGGGCTTGACGATAATCACCGGTATTCCGGTGTCGCTCACCAAATGTTTCACCTCGCGCTCGGCTAGGAACTTCGATTGCTTATAAGCTCCGATAATATCAGACAGCTCCGCACGCGATTCTTCGTCTGCGGGCAAACCATCATCTCTCAAACGCAATGTTGCCACGCTCGACGTGTAAACGATGCGTGACACGCCCGCTGCCGCCGCTGCCCGGAATAGATCCACCGTCCCTGTGACATTGATTCGGTTCATTTCCTCCCGATCGGGTACCCAGAGGCGATAATCCGCAGCCACATGAAACAGAGTCTCGCAGCCCCGCACGGCACGGTGCAGCGATACCGGCTCGACGAGATCGCCGGTAACGATCTCACAGTCGATCCCGGCCAAATTGCGCCGGTCGCTGTTGGGGCGGACAAGCGCGCGGACACTGTGTCCGGCGTTTACCAGGGAACGCAGCACGGCCGCGCCGATAAACCCTGTCGCGCCGGTCAATAGAGTTGTCATTGCTGTTTCCGTTTTTTGCTTCCGGATTGAAAGCGCCGCACAAGACAGGCGCGCGGGCTGTTTTTGGCCGACGCTGTCGTCTCTTTCTGTAATTTAGAATTTTCGAAATAACAACGCGTCAAGCTTATTGATAAAATAGCCGTTCGATGAAAATATCTTGACCCGTGTACCATTGTAGATTATCTGCGGCCGCCCCATTACTGGTGATGTTGCTGGCGCTCTCAGCCTGCGCCGGCCTGCCGGTGCGCGGCACGGTGGGCGGGCAAACCATTGAAACCCGAGTGGACTCGGAAGTGGCGCGCTACTATCTGGCAAGCTATCTTGCCGGCAACCGTAGCAATCCCGCCCTTGATGCGCGCATCGATCATATTTATCAGACCATCGACGACCACGTGCCCGGCCGCACTGAACTCAAAGAATTGAGCGACGAATTTTCCAACGACTTCGCGGCATTGGTGCTGGCCGACCAAATCTCCCGCGTGCCGCTCAATCGTCGGTTTCGGAGTGTCTTCGATGAAGCGTACGATTACACCCGCAAAACTTTTCCCCAAGGTCGCGTGCAGTTACCGGCTGCGGCCACCAATTACGAGGTGTTGTTTGTGCCGTCCTATCTCTACAAACGGGTTATTGTCACCGGGGCAGATTTGGCTGCTCCGCGGGAAGCGCTGAAAAAGGTCGGATTTATCTGCCAGTTTGTCGAAACCAGTGACGACGGTCCCATTGAAACGAATGCCGAACTCGTGATCGCTGCCATTCGGGCGCGCGCGCAAAGCGGCCGACGATTGATCATCATCAGCGCCAGCAAGTCCGGTCCGGAAGTCGCGCTGGCGCTGACGAGGCTCGGGCCGGCTGAGACCCGCCATGTTGCAGCATGGATCAACACTGTAGGCGCGCTCCAAGGCACGCCACTGATCGACGACAACGTTTTGCCGGAGCTGGAATTTATAGTGGGTAAGGTCGATGCCGCCGGGGCTGAAAGTATGTCCGCCGCGCGCAGCCGGCAGCGATTCAAATCCTTTCGCATTCCTGAACACGTCCTAGTGGTGAATTTCTTCGGGATTCCTCTCAGTGGTAGCGTTTCTTTTCGAGCCCGCAGAGGCTTTTTTCCGATGCAGAAGTACGGACCCAATGATGGGATGGTACTGTTGGCCGATATGATTTTCCCCGGGGGCGTGACACTCGCTGAGCTCGGCAGTGACCACTTTTTACTCGACCAGCACCTCGACATTACAGCCGTCGCGTTAGCCATAACCGTGATCCGTTGGTTGGAAAACGGTGGCGGCTAAATGTCCCAAGTCCCCTGAAGCCGGTCCGGATTCACGGACCGAGTAAAGGCGCGACACACCGTAGACCGAAAAGTAGCTCGCAGGCACTCCAGCGCCGGGCATTCTCACTCGTTTAATTTTCTTCAATCCCTAGCCTCCGCGCGAATCTCGGGCGTCTTCAGCCTGGGATCGAACGTCACCTTGATCGCCTCCGATCGGCGCCTATTGTGTAACGCCAGGAACGCGTCAGCATAATGATCGAGAGGATAGCGATGCGTGATCAAACCATCCACATTGAGCCGGTTGTGAACGAGAAGATGAAGATATAACTCGATGCAATTGGCGCGCTTTCCTTCCACGGTTTCCAGGCCATAGGCATTCGACCCAAGCAATGCGAGTTCCTTGAAATAAAGGGGAGTCCACTCGAATCGTTTGGGCCGCGCGACCCCGACAACGACGATAGAGGCACGCGGATTCGTGATTCGCACGCCGACCTCCAGCGTCTCGTTTGAGCCGACCGTGTCATAAATACGATGAACCCCTGATTGCAGCCACGGTAACCCGAACAACGGTTTCCGCAGCGGCGCCTTTAGAAATTCGCCCACGTCGTCGATCAGCTCGCGGCCACGCGACGTGAACAAGGCATCCGCGCCGAGCCGCTGGACCAGCGCTTTCACGCGCGGGTGGTGCCGGGTAATGACCACGAGACGCGTCTTCGGAAACAACGCTCGAAGCAGGAGAATCGTCATCAAACCGAGCGAGCCGCATCCATAAACGACAGCTGTCTGACCGGCCTCGGGAGGCGCCCGCAGCACGGCATGGAGAGAGACCGCGAAGGGATCCGCAAGGACGGCGGCGTCGAACGGCACGGAGTGCGGTATAGGGAATAGCATCGATTCATGGACTGACATTGCTTCCGCGAATCCGCCGCCTACGTCGCTGCAGGTGCCCAAGTGCATGCCCTTGGCGAAGCTACCGTCGAAGAAGCGGTGACAAAGCGGGTAGTCGCCTCGGCGACACGACTCGCAGAACGGGAGCCCGCGAGGAGCACAGGAGAGCAATGGCGAGACCGCAACTCGATCGCCCTTCCGTATATACCCGACGGCACGGCCGGTTTCGATAACGGTGCCGACAACCTCATGTCCCATGATGTGCGGCGCCGATACGACTGCTGACAATGGATTGTCGATGCCAGCTTTGATGAAGACCTGCATGATATCGCTGCCGCAGATGCCTGCGAGGCGGGGTTCGACGAGCACCCAATCAGGTCCGAGAAGCTTAGGGTCGGGCACATGCTGATAACGAACCGGACCCCAGCTCGACAAACAAGCCCGGGGCGAGGCGACCCCGAGAAGCTTGGCAGCAGCGATGCGCGGCATTGAGATGTCGAAGGTGATCGCCTTCATGTCTTGTGGTTGTAACAGTCAACCGTCGCGGTGGATGGAACGGCGCTCCAATTACGCGCGCAGCCGGCGCGACAAAGTCATCAGGACGATGCCGGCCGGAATGAAGAATCCTATCTCGATTGCGAGACTTGAGGACCATGCTAGGTGCTGGACCCCGAGCTGCAACAGCGGATCCATAACGCTCATGACAAGGAAGAAAAGCGACACCGCGAAGAGCAGGCCAGCGAGCATCTGGCGCCGTGTTAGGGCGCGAACGCGTTGCTGTAGGGTTTCAGCGACCCGGATGATCATCCATATCATGCCGGTGAGAGCGGCCCAGCCGAGGGCCTCGTAGTGCTTGTGGTACTCGAGCATAAGCGAGCCCTTCCACCAAAGCACGAAGGCAAAGACGCCGAGGCACATTGACCAGAACGCGGCCCGCGTTCTGGTTGGCGCCGTCGCGAGGAAATCGCGATCGATCAGACGGCAGAGGATCGGGATCATGAAAATACCGGCAAAATAAGACTGCGAATAGATGACCCACGGGTCTGGACGGGTGAGCCACTGCGGATCCAGCCAGAGCGGGAACCAGAACCGGAGTCGGTGCGTGAGTAGAGAGAGGACTACCACGTCGATGATGACGACGGAAAAGAACGTTAGTAGGAGGCGCGTCATATCAGCGACAAACGGATCTGTTTCACCTCGCGTTTTCGTCGCTGCTAGCATACAGCTATAGTGAATTCATGCCCGCCGAGTTTCGTCGACTGTGCGCCGGCACAATAGATCATCTGTCATGACGTTACTTAACGCGGCCAGGACCGTCAAGAGAAAATTCCCAGCGGCCAGCGAGCGATCCTCTGGACGCTCCGCGTGGCTCGGTAATTTGCGCACGCTCGCCGGCCATTTCAAATCAAGACCTCTATTTCACTCGAACGCACCCCGTGGAAAACGAGGGAGCTGCAGTGCAAAGGTGAGGTTAGCTAAAAATTTGAGTCAAGTACAAGCGCTCTCGTCTGTTTGAGAATTTTTTGTGCAGCGTTAAACTGAATGCCGAGTTGCAGGATCATGAGCCAATCCGCGGGCCGAAGACAAGCGCTAATCAGAAGCTTCCGCACGCTCAGGTCGCCTTGCGGGCTGAGCGCCTGGAAAACGCTGTTGGGAATTTCGGTTGGCGTGGTGTCAACAATCGCCCGGATCGCTGCGAACCGTAATCGCCACTTTTCTGCAAGCCGCGCCTGTGCTGCGCTTTCCATATCTGTTGCTGCAGCTTGCGTGCGCTTGGCTAG
>WNGO01000247.1_pt1 | contig 33526 bp, 43 predicted proteins | sample 5400511 | NCBI WGS metagenome assembly WNGO01 (sample SAMN13153380, study PRJNA577476) | soil metagenome | isolation source: 20 cm soil or saprolite under Garry oak tree replicate 2 | place: USA:California | collected 2016-06-15 | reverse complement strand
ATCGCTTTTCGCAGCTTGCCGTCACCAGCGCGCGTCTGGCTCTGGCTGACGCCGAGCTGGCGCCTCACAAGGAGGATCCCGACCGCGTGGGCGCGATGATGGGATCGGCGTTGGGTGGCGTGTCGTTCGCCGAGTCTCAAGTGCCGCGCTACCTCGCCGAAGGACCGAGGGGGCTCGATCCATCGCTGGCGCTGGCGGTGTTCTGCGGCGCGGCGAGCTGCAACATCGCGATCGAGTTCGGGTTCACAGGCCCCAACGCGACGAACGCGATGAGCTGCGCGTCCGGGACGATTGCGGTGGGCGAGGCGTTCCACGTGGTGCGCGACGGCCGAGCGGATATCATGCTCGCCGGCGGTGCCGAGGCGCCGTTGGCGCCGCTCACGTTCGCCGCGTTCAGCATCATCCGCGCCATGAGCACGCGCAATGACGATCCCGCCCGTGCGTCACGCCCCTTCGACGCGAGCCGGGACGGCTTCGTCATGGGCGAAGGCGCCGCCGTCCTCGTCCTCGAGGAGCGCAGCCGGGCGATCGCGCGGGGCGCCAGGATCTATGCCGAAGTCGTCGGTCACGCATACACCAACGACGCCTATCACATGACCGCGCCGCGGCCGGACGGCCGGCAGGCCGCCCGCGCCATCCAGCTCGCGCTCGCCGACGGCGATGTCGCGCCGACCGACATCGGCTACATCAATGCCCACGGCTCGTCCACCCCGCTCAACGATCCCACCGAGACGTCGGCGATCAAGCGGGTGTTCGGCGATCACGCCTATCGGCTGACGGTGAGCGGCACGAAGGGCTACTACGGCCACGCGCTCGGCGCGAGCGGCGCCATTGAGGCGGCGATCTGCGCGCTCGCGTTAGCGCGGGGCTGGCTCCCTCCCACCATCAACCTCGAACGCCCCGATCCGCAGTGCGACCTGGATTGTCTCCCGGGCGGCGGGGGGGGAGGCGGCCGGACGGCTTCTCCGGAGGCCGTCGTTTCAAACTCGTTCGGTTTTGGAGGAATCAACGCCGCGCTGGTGTTGCGGCCTGACAGCGGCAACCGGTAGATTGGCCCGGCGTTCAACCCGAGGTCACACGTGAACTACCGGACTCTCCGGGCTCCTGCAGCGGAATTCGTCGGCACGGCGTTATTCGTCCTGGTCGGCGCCGGCAGCGTCATCGCAAACCAGGGCGGCGGGGCCGGCCTCGCGATCGCCTTGGCCAACGGCATCGGACTCGCCGTCGCCATCACCATCATGCTCCCCATCTCCGGTGGCCACTTAAACCCGGCGGTGAGCTTCTCATTGTGGCTCGGCAAACAGATCGACGCCCTGACACTGGGCAAGTACGTGCTCGCGCAACTGCTCGGCGCGATCGTTGCCGCGCTGCTCATCAAGGCGACCTTTCCCGCCAGCGCGGTTCGCATGACGTCGCTGGGCACCCCCACGGTGTCGGGATCGATGGGATTCTGGGCGGCGGTGGCACTGGAGGCGCTGTTCACATTCTTCCTCGTCAGCGCGGTCTACGGCACCTGCGTCTCACCGCAAGCGCAGCGCGTCGGCGGCTTCGCGGTCGGTCTGGTGGTGGTTGTGTGCGCGCTGGGTGGCGGCGGAGCGCTCACGGGCGCCGTGATGAATCCCGCTCGTGCATTTGGTCCGGCGCTGGTCGCGTGGGACTGGCACGCGCAGGCCGTTTACTGGATTGGTCCGCTGGTCGGTGCCGCAGCAGCTGCGGGATTGTGGCGGTATCTGCTGCTACCGCCGGGCGCGACGGATTTGCGGTAGTGATGTAGGGGCGCAGCATGCTGCGCCCCTACAATTGCTCTGCAATCGTGGGCGCGAAATACGTCAGGATGATATCCGCGCCGGCCCGCCGAATCGCGGTGACCGACTCCCACATCGCGCGTGACTCGTCGAGCATGCCCCGCTCCGCGGCCGCTTTGATCATCGCGTACTCGCCGCTCACCTGATACGCGCCGAGCGGCGAGCCGAAGCGGTCCTTGGCCCGCCGGATGAGATCCAAACACGGTCCCGCCGGTTTCACCATCACGATGTCGGCGCCTTCGTCGAGGTCGAGCTGGATCTCCTTCATCGCTTCGTCGCCGTTCGCCACCGCCATCTGATAGGTCTGGCGATCGCCGAATTGCGGCGTCGAGCCGGCCGCCTCGCGAAACGGCCCATAGAACGCGGACGCGAGCTTCGCGGCGTACGACATGATCGGCACGTGCGCAAATCCACCCGCGTCGAGCGCCTTGCGGATGCCGGCGACGCGGCCGTCCATCATGTCGCTGGGCGCGACCAGGTCCGCGCCAGCGCGCGCCTGCATGACGGCGGTCTTCCCCAACAAGTACACGGACGAATCATTGTCCACGTCGCCGTCACGGACCACACCGCAGTGGCCGTGATCGGTGTATTCGCACAGGCAGACGTCTCCGATAACGACCAGATCGGGGACCGCGCGCTTTACCGCGCGAATCGCCTGCTGGACGATCCCCTGATCGTCGTACGCCTCCGAGCCGGTCGCGTCCTTCGTCGCCGGAATCCCGAACAGGATGATGCCGCCCAATCCGAGCGACGCAGCGCGCTCGGCATCTTTCACCAGCTGATCGACGGAGAGCTGCGCCACGCCTGGCAGGGCGGCGATGGGGCGGCGCACTCCTTCGCCGTGCACGACGAATTGGGGCCACACGAGCTGCGATGGAACGACATGCGTCTCCGCCACGAGGCGGCGGAGCGCGGCGGTGCGACGCAGGCGCCGCATACGGCGAATCGGGAATTGGGCTGAGCTCATCGGGCGAGTAAGCTCGCGGCGCCTTCGCTCTCGAGCAAGCGCGCCACAGCTTCACCAGCAGCCTCGGGGCGTTTCGGATCGAGATCGGCAGACGCAGTCAGCTGCACGCTACCGTCACGTTCCGTGACACGACCGTAGAGACGTTTCCCGTTTCCCGTTTCCCGTGCTTCCACCCAGGCCGCCACCGGCGCTTGGCACCCTCCACCGAGTGCGGCCAGCAGTGCGCGCTCCGCGGTCACCGCCGCCGCGCTCGCCGCGTCATGCAGGGGCTGCAGGGCCTTCCGCGTCGTCTTGTCGTTGTCCCGAATCTCGATGCCGAGGGCGCCCTGGCCCGGCGCGGGCATCACGTCGAACGGGTCGATCACCGCGCCTTTCCCGCCCAGACCCAGTCGCTCGAGTCCGGCGATCGCGAGCAGCGCCGCGTCGAGGCCGTCATGGGTTTCCACCTTGCGAACGCGCGTGGGCACGTTGCCGCGCAGCGGCACGACCTCGAGATCCGGCCGCAGAAACCGAACCTGGGCGATGCGCCGCAGGCTGGACGTGCCGACCCGGGCGCCGGCGGCGAGATCGGACAGCGACCGGCCGTTGACGAGCGCCTCGCGCGGATCGTGTCGCGCCGGGATCGCTCCCAGCGCCAACCCCGCGGGCAACGTGGTGGGCAGATCCTTGAGCGAGTGCACGGCCACATCGATGCGGCCGTCGAGCAGCGCCTCCTCGATCTCCTTGGTGAAAAACCCCTTCCCTTCGAGCTCGTGGAGCGGCCGGTCGACTTCCGCATCCCCGCGTGTCTTGATGATCACGATTTCCGCGCGCACACTCTGGGCGGCGAGACGATCCCGGACCCATTCGGCCTGCCACTGTGCCAGCTGGCTGCCGCGCGTGCCGAGCTTCATCCGAACCGCCTCGCCAGCGACTCCACGAGACCGGGGACCGTATGCGGCTCGGCTTCGATGATCTCGCGGATGCCAAGCTCCCGCGCCGTGTCGGCCGTGATCGGACCGATGGTCGCCGCGACGAAGCGGCCGGAAGTTGCTGCCGGACGCCCCACCAGCGCGACGAAACTGCGGACCGTCGACGAGGACGTGAACGTGACGGCGTCGATACGGCCGCGGCTGATGTCCTTCGCCAGCCCGCTCAGGTCCGCCTGGACAGGCACCGTCCGGTACACGGCGATGTTCTCGACGGTCGCGCCATGCTGCCGCAGGCTCGCGGCCAGCGCTTCACGCGCGTCTTCGGCGCTGGGAATGAGCACGCGGGCTCCGGTGATCGTCCCCGCGCTCCGCTGGATCAGGGCCTCCGCCAGCGCCTCCGCGACGAACTCGGCGGGAATGACGGCCGGGACGACGCCACGCACGGTGAGAGCGTCTGCGGTCGCGGTGCCGATGGCGGCGACGGCGGTGGACGAAAAGACGCGCGGCGTCAGGCCCCACGCCACGAGGCGGTCGAACACGATTTGCACGGCGTTCTGGCTGGTGAACACGACCCAGCGGTACGCGGACAGGCCGGTCAGCGCCGCGCGCAACGCGCCGAGGTTCTCGAGCGGCTGAATGCGAATGACCGGAGCGATCACCGGTTCGGCGCCGTGTTCCTGCAATGCCCGCACCAGGTCGCCGGCCTGCTCACGCGCGCGCGTGACCACGATGCGGCGCCCCTGTAGCGATCCGACTGCTGTCATGCGCCTCCGCCCCCCCGGCGTTGCAATCTCACCGTGGCACAACCCATTATCAAGCAATGTTTCGCTCAGTTCGTGCCGCTCTCGGCCGGTTCTGCGCGCGCCGCGCCGCCGCTGCGCAACGACACGCGCCGCGCCGCGCCCTCGCGTGGCTGCGGCTCGGCTGCAAGTTCGCACCCGGGTTTGCCGATACGTATCCCGCACTCGTGCATCTGTCCCGTGCGCTCGACGATCGTTGGGGGGCAGTCGAGGCGGCTCGCGCCGCCAGTGTGCGCTTTCCCGATCATGCCGACGCATGGATGCTGCTCGGCGAGGCGCTGCAGATGGTGTTCCGGCAAGACGAAGCGCTCGGCGCCTTCGAACAGGCGTTAGCGCTCGAGGAGCGCGCCGATGCCGCGATGGCTGCGGGCACGCTGTATCAGCGGACCGGCCGCTTTCCCGAAGCGGCGGCGCGGTTCGCCCGCGCGTACGCCGCGGGCGGCGGCGCCACGGCGTTGTGGCATAACGCCCAGGCGCTCTACGATGCGGGCGATCATGGGGCGGCGGACGAAGCCCTCAATCTCTGGGCGACCCAGGTTCCGGATGGACACGACCGGCTGCCGGAGGCGCGTGCGGAGTTACGCGCGAAGGCTGCGGCGCGCGCGCAGGTACAGTGACAGTGCGTAACCGACGAGGATGACGCCTACCAGGATGTAGGCGGCGATCATGTAATTGCCGTTCTCAGGCATGCCCCTCCCCCGACTCGCCGACCGCCTCCAGCTGCTCTCGCAGGTAACTCAGCGCGTAGCGCTGCACCACGAACCCTACATACAGCAGAGTGAACACGCCTAGCGACAGGAGCCAGGTGGTGAGCATGCTGCCCGGCAGCTTGGGCCGACCCGGTTGCAGCACGATCGGCATGGGATGGAGCGTCGGAAACATGTAGACGCTCAGGTGGATAAACGGCACCTCGCACATCCCACAGATGCCGAGGACCGCGGCGTACCGTGCGCGCATGGCGGGATCGGGGACGGCGCTCCGCAGCAGGAGATAGCCGACGTACAGGAGGAAGAGGAACAGGGTGAACGTCAGTCGCGCGTCCCAGGTCCACCATGTGCCCCAGATCGGTTTGCCCCAGATGGGACCGGTCGTCAACACGATGGCGCAGAAGATCGTGCCGACCTCCGCCGATGACGCGGCGAAGCGATCCAGCCGTGGGTCCTTTGTGAACAGGTAGAAGATGCTCGAGAGGCCGACGAGGATCATCGCCATTTCGGCCCAGATCGCCGCCGGCACGTGCAGGTAGAAGATCTTTTGCGCGAGCCCTTGCGACTGTTCGATGGGCGTAAACGACAGCGCCCGCACGTAGACGCCGGCGAGCAACACCAGACCGATGGCGGTGATCCAACGCCCCACCCGCAGCATTCTCATTCGTTCACCGTGGCGGGAAACAAGAAAATCGCGAGCGTCACGAACACGATGTCATAGACAGCCAGCATGTTAAGCCAGCCAACGATCTCGCTCAAGGGACGGCCCGCGAGCAGGCGTCCGGTCGCGAGCACCGCCCAACTCAGCGGTGGAATCATGAACGGCAGCAAGAGCACAGGCAGCAACAGCTCCGCAAAGCGCGTTCGCACGGTCATCGCGCTGAACAGCGTCCCTACGGCGACGAACCCCACCGTCGCGAGCGCGATCAGCGCGATGAGCGGCACCAGATAGGGCAGCACCGGCACGTTGAAGAACAGCGCGAGCAGCGGCACACCGATCAGCTCGATCGTCGCCACAAAGACGAGATTCGCGATCAGTTTGCCGAGGTAGATGCTGCTCCGCTCGATGGGTGCGAGCAGCAGGCCGTCCAGCGATTGATTCTCGAGCTCGAGTTGAAAGGCGCGGTTCAAGGCCAGGATCGCCGCAAACGTGAAGGTCACCCATAGGATGCTCGGCGCCAGGTCAACGTTGGAAACCGCCGTGGGGTCGCGTCCAAAGTTGAACACGACGAGCACGAGCACGACGAAGACCGCGGCGGAGAGAATCGCGGTGCGCGACCGGAACTCGACGAGCAGGTCCTTGGATGCTACGGCCCAAGCGTGACGCAGGAGTCTAGGCGATCGCATTACGATAGTCCTCGCCCACCTGCGCCGGCCCGCGCCCGGCGCGCGGCGCCAAATGCACGAAGCGGCCCGCGCGCATGAAGGCGATATGGGTCGCGAGCTCCGCCCCTTCCTCGACATTGTGGGTCACAAGGACGGCGGCCCTTCCTTCGGCGGCCTCCTCGCTGAGCAGCTCCCGCAACTCCTCGGCAGACATTCTATCGAGGCCCGTAAAGGGCTCGTCCAGGAGCAGCACGCGGGGGTCATGTATCAGCGCCCGCGCGATCGCGGCTCGCTGTACCAAGCCTCGCGACAACTCGCTGACCCGGCGATGCTCATGATCCTGCAGACCGAGGCGCAGCAGCAGATCGTCCTTGCGGAGCGCGAACTCACTCTCAGGGACGTCGTACAGCGACGCCCAGAAACGCAGATTCTCCCGGATGGTCAGTTGGGCGTAGAGCTGGGGCTGGTGCCCGATCCAGCCGATGGCGCGGCGCCCGCCGTCGACCTGGGCCCGCCCGCGCTGCGGTTGAATCAGACCTGCAAGAACTTTGAGGAGAGTGGTCTTGCCGGCGCCGTTCGGACCGAACACCGCCAGCGTTTGGCCGGGCTCGACCGCGAACGAAATGTCGTCGAGGGCCCTGACCGCACCGAAACGGTGGCGCAGTCCCTCAGCCAGCAGCATCGATCGCGGCGGCGAGCTCGCTCAGTTCGTACGGTTTGACGAGGTAGCGGCTGTGGCCCAGGTCGAGCACGTTCATCAACGGCTCCATGCTCACGTACGCCGTCGTGACGACGACCGGGAGCGTGGGCCGCGTCTCCCGGATGCGCTGCAGCAACGCGATCCCGTCGGTGTCCGGCAGCCGCATATCCAACACCAGGACGTCCGGCTCGAAATGGTTGAGCTGACGCATGGCCTCCGCGCCGTTTGGCGCGTAGGCCATGGTGTATCTTCCTTCAAAGTACCGCTTGTAGGAGTATTGTAGCGCGGCTTCGTCTTCGACGAACAGGACCTTACGTGGCGCCATCGCGCCAATTTATCTCAGGAAACGCCAGTCTCCAATTCGAAGAGGTCGTCCAACTTGGTGAGGACAAGAAGGAAACGCAGCTCTTCGTTGGCGCCCCGCAGGCACACGGTCTGGCGGCGTTCCGCGGCCTTGCGCTGGATCAGCATCAAGGCGCCGAGGCCGGCGCTGTCGACCGAGCGCGTGCCCGACAGATCGATCACCAGGCGGCCGGCCCCCTCGGCAAGCAGGTCCAGCACCTCCCCGGCAGCGCGGCGAAACGCGGTGCGGGACTCGAGATCGAGCCGTTCCGGAGCCGCCAGCGACTTCTCCATCGGACGCGTCGACATCAGTGAGTTCTCCACGGGCATTGGTGACATAATTCCTCCGCTGCCTCCATATGCCACTCCAATGCCACACTCTCTAAGACGCGCCGCCTCAAGTGTTTGGCACAGACACGTGAGGCCGCTCACGCTTGCCGTTTGCCGCAATGCGAGCGGCGCGGTGCAACTTGCTAGAGTCCCCCTCTTCCTTAATATCCCAAACCATGGCGACTGACCGGATCGAAACGCTCCTCGACGAGCAGCGGCGCTTCCCGCCTGCAGACTCGTTCAAAGCTCAGGCCCATGTGAGGGACACCACGCCCTATGAGCGCGCGCGGCGGGACCCGGAAGGTTATTGGGCGGACTGGGCGAAGCAACTGGAATGGAGCCGGCCGTGGGACCGCGTGCTGGAGTGGAAGCCGCCGCACGCCAAATGGTTCCTCGGCGGCAAACTCAACGCCTCAGTGAATTGCCTCGACCGGCATGTCCGCGCCGGCAAGAGCGGCCGCGTGGCGCTGATCTGGGAGGGAGAGCCTCCGGGCGAGGTCCGGCGCATTACATACGGCGAGCTCCACGCCAACGTCAACAAGTTCGGGAACGTCCTGAAGAGTCTGGGCGTAAGGCGCGGTGACCGCGTCGCGATCTATCTCCCCATGGTGCCCGAAGTGGCGGTCGCCATGCTCGCGTGCGCGCGAATCGGGGCTGTGCACACGGTCGTATTCGGCGGCTTTTCCGCCGAGTCGCTGCGCGACCGGATCAACGACGCCGGCGCGAAAGTGCTCGTCACCGCGGATGGCGGCTATCGGCGCGGCTCGATCGTGCCGCTGAAGCAGAATGCCGATGAGGCCCTCACGGGGACGCCGAGCATCGAGCACGTCGTGGTGCTCCGCCGTACCGGCCAGACGGTCACGTTCAAGACAGGCCGCGACCTGTGGTGGAAGGAGCTGATGGCCCGGGCGGCGCCGGAGTGCGCTCCCGAAGCGATGGACGCGGAAGATCCGCTCTACATCCTCTACACGTCCGGGACGACCGGCAAGCCGAAGGGCATTCTGCACACGACCGGCGGCTACCTGACGCAGGTCTACGCCACGACCAAGTGGGTGTTCGATCTCAAGGACTCCGACGTGTTCTGGTGCACTGCGGATGTCGGCTGGGTCACCGGCCACTCCTACGTCGTATACGGACCGCTCGCCCTCGGCGTTACGGAAGTGATGTACGAAGGAGCGCCCGATCATCCGGGCAAGGACCGCTTCTGGTCGATCTGCGAGCAGCACGGCGTGACCGTCTTCTATACCGCGCCGACGGCGATCCGGGCGTTCATGAAATGGGGCACCGAGCTGCCCGCCCGTCACGACCTCTCCAAGCTGCGGTTGCTCGGCTCGGTCGGAGAGCCGATCAATCCGGAAGCGTGGATGTGGTATCAGGAGCATATCGGCGGCGGCCGCTGCCCCATCGTCGACACCTGGTGGCAAACGGAGACCGGCGGCATCATGATCACGCCGCTGCCCGGTGTCACCACGACGAAGCCGGGCTCCGCAACTGTTCCCTTCCCCGGCATCGAAGCCGTGCTGCTCGACGGGGAAGGCAAAGAAGTGAAAGTCGGCGGCGGCTACCTCGCCATTCCCAAACCGTGGCCAGGCATGCTGCGCACGATCTGGGGCGACGACGAACGCTATCGCCAGGTCTACTGGAGCAAATGGAAGAACGTCTATTTCGCCGGTGACGGCGCGAAACGCGATGAGGCGGGCTACTTCTGGCTTCTCGGTCGCGTGGACGACGTGCTTAACGTCGCAGGCCATCGGATCGGTACGATGGAGGTGGAGAGCGCGCTCGTGGACCACCCGGCCGTCGCCGAGGCCGCAGTCGTGGGTCGCGCGCACGACCTGAAGGGCCAGGCGCTCGCGGCGTTCGTCACGCTAAAGGAAGGGCGCCAGGGCACCGACGCGCTGCGCGAAGAGCTGAAGAATCATGTCTCGAAGAAAATCGGCGCGCTCGCGAAACCCGACGACATTCTGTTTTCAGCGGACCTGCCCAAGACGCGCAGCGGGAAAATCATGCGCCGCCTGCTGAAGGACATCGCCGAAGGGCGAGCCCTCGGCGATACGACTACGCTTGCCGACCCTGCTGTAGTGGCGAAGCTGCGTGATCAGTACGAATCGCAGGAGACCTGAGCGAGAACAACGACACAACCCAGATTGCCGTGATGATGACTGCGCTACCGATGCACCAGCGGCAAATCGCGTGGATGACGAACACCTCGACATACGTCAAGTAGAGCGTAAATCCGAAACCAACCGTCGCGAGTACCACGAGCCACTTGGACCACCGTGGCTGTGACAGCGCCGCCGGTCGTAGTGCAACGATCGCGACAACCAGAATCGCCAGGTAGCCGACGACGCCGTAAAACGCGACGGGAAATCCGAGAAACACGGCCCACTGGCTGGTCTGCACCGTCTCGCACCCGCCCGACGCGCCACACTTGATCGCCCCGCCGAAGCCAAGAGCGTGCAGCCACAGGTAGAGCGCGACGAACAGGCCGACGAGCGCGAGAACCGCGATCGCCTGGCGATGACGCATCAATGACGCGGTCTGTGCGCGATGATGCTGTCGACGAGGGTTTTGAAATCGTCCGAATTCGGCAGGCGCCGCAGACCGTTGAACAGCTTCGTCCCGTTGGCGTAGAACGTCGGTGTGCCATCCACCAGGCGTTGATCGCCCTCCTGCCGGCTGTACTCGATGCGGCTGGCGTACCGCCCGGCCTCCATGCACGCGTCGTAGGTCTTGAGATCGACGCCCGCGGCCTGCGCGAAATCGCGGAACAGGCTCGACGGATCCTTTCCCGTCTGCGCCCACTGGTGATGCGTGAACAACTGATCCTGCATTTGGAAATATTTGCCCTCCGCGCCCGCACATTGCGCGGCGTGAGCGGCGAAGCGCGAATACTTGTGGATCGGCAAGGGATAATCGCGGAACCGCCACCGCGCCTTGCCCGTGTTGATCAGTTGATCGGTGATCGTCGGCATCTGAATGGTGGCGAATGTCGCGCACACAGGACATTCGAAATCCAGGTACTCGACGACTTCGACCGGGGCGCTCGCCTGACCGAGCGTGTAGCCACGGAAGCTGTCGTCGACGACCGTGGGTGGCGCGCCCGCCGCCGCGGCGGGCGCGGTGCCGCCGCCGGTCCGCAGCATCGCGAACACGCCGATGCCCAACACCACTGCCAGGACACCCACCATCACATAGAATCGATTCATCCCAGCGTATCTCCGCGCCAAGGCTCATCGTCGTCCGGATCGTCGAGCGACAGATCGCCGCCGCCCATGGCTTCCTCCACGATGCGACGGCTCTCGGCGACGTCCGGGGTGTCGTATGTGCTGCGTACTTCGTAGTGAAACAGCTCGCTGCGCGCGTTGCCCAGCAGCTTCTGCAGCTCCGGTGCGGCGTCGAGCAACCGGCCCGTCCGGTCCAGCTCCTGTATCCGCTCGGCCAAAGCCCGCAGCAGCGCGACTAGGCGCTGCGCTCGCTCTGGTCCGTAAACTTCTTCGCTCATTGCTTCCTCCCGAAACGCGGGAACCTGCGTCCCTACTGTGGCATTATACCACACAACCAATTATCTTGCGGCGCCGATTTTTCAGAAGTCCTCAGCCGAAAGGAAACCCCCTGCATGGCCAAAAAGCGTGGTGAGCCACGGAAGTATGCGATTCCCACGAGCTTCGAACAGGCGCGCGATGAGCTGTTCTCCCACATACTCCGCTGCGGAGTGCTGGAAGCGAGCCTGGAGCATCAGAAGGAATGGTTCGACGACACGCTGCTCTATCTCGCGGATCGCTTCACCGACCTGACCGAGACCGAGTTGAACGAGCTGCGCGTGTTGGGCGAGCGCTATTGCCGCCCCGTCGTGGCTCGCCCCTCTACAGTGGGCGCCAACGCCTAAGGTTTAGCGCCACCACGGCGGGAACCAGCGCGTGCGCCAGCCCGCCGCGACGCGCACGCCGCCGGCGAACCCCAGCTCCACGTACAAGCCCTGGCGCCGGCCCGGGGCGACCTCGCATCCGAGCAACACGGCCAGGAATCCCTGCCCTGGAGCGCCGCGCCACGCGGTGAACGCACCACCCACGCCGGCGTAGAAGCCGGGTCCCCGTCGGGCCGCCGCGTTCACGAGCAGCTGCAGGGTGAGCTGCGCGCGCGCCGCCGGGCGTTCAGAGACTGTCCCGCCGGCGAGCGCCAGCGCGAGGCGGCTCTCGCCACTGGGACGATGGGCGAGTCCCAACTCCGCACCGACGAATGTGCGACGAGCGATCACCGCCGCGGGGCCGAGGCTCAGCTCCGTCGCGGTGAGCTGCTGTGACTGCAATGCCAGTACGGACACCAGGAACGACAGGCTAGGCAATGGCGACGTCGTAACTGATCGCGATGTCGGGCGCGAGCGACGCGACGACGGAGCAGTATTTCTCGAGCGAGAGATCGATCGCGCGGCGCACTTTTACGTCGTCGGCGCCTTCCCCGCGGACGTGGAAATGAAATGCCATCGCGGTGTAGCGGCGCGGCTCGGTCTCGCGGCGCGTGCCGCGCATGGAAATCTCGAGGGTCTCGAGCTGCACCCGCTGCTTCTGCAGAATGATGACGACGTCCGACGCCGTGCACGTCGCGGCCGCGAGCAGCAGGAGCTCGACCGGTGACGTGGCGGCGGTCGAATCGCCGTCGACCAGAATGGGCGGGCGTCCGGTGCCATTCCCCTCGAACTGCAGCTGCCGCAGCCAGCGCATGGTCACCTCGGCAGTCCGCGCCATCCTAGTTGCCCCGCCGCGTCGTGAGTCCGATGAACAGGCGGTGCCGGCGCATCCGGTCCATGCCGTGGTATTCGAGGAGCCAGTTGAAGGTCGAGCGGTAGTGGAGCTCGAAACCGAACGCCGTATTGAACCAGAGACCGGGGCACTGCGGATCGGAGCCGCACCCCTGGCGACCCGCCACGCCGAGGCCCAGTCCGACGTACGGCGTCGCCACCTCTTCGTCGTCGGTGAAGCGCCACAGCGCTTCGAAACTGCCGACGTACGTGTTGGGTCCGTTGAAAACGCCGATCTCCGCCGACGGGCGCAAACGAAGGCGGTTGGAGAACAGATCACCGAGGTCCAGTGTCGAGCCCAGCACCAGCTGGCCCGAGCGCCGAAAGTCGATGCCGCCGCGCACGCCGAATCCGAACAGGCCGATGCGCGTGCCGCCGTGCCGGGCGTTCTTCGGCGGCTGGAACTGCTGCGCCCCCACGCTGTGGACCGGGAGCAGACCCAATGTCACCAGTGCGATTACGACAATACGCATTCCCGCTCCGACTCCTTCATTGTGTGCGTTGCGGCGTTGAACGCGCGGCCCCCGCGGCCCCCGCGGCACGCGCGGCGGTGCGCCCGTAATCCCAGATTGCGTACACTGCAATGGCCGCAGTGGCCCACGCGAGGTGTCGAGTGTAGGTCCAATCGGCGATGGCCGCCACCAGGGTGAGCAGCTGGGCGACTGTGACCGCCTTGCCGCCGGCACGAGCCGGCAGTGCGACGGGCCGATGCAGCAGCCAAGTGGCGAGGAACCCCAGGACGGCGAGGATGTCGCGCAGCAGTACCCCGATCAGCTCGTACCAGGAGAGCAACCCGCGACGCGCGATGGTCACGAACGCCACTACCATGAAGACCTTGTCGGCCACGGGATCGAGCACGGCACCAGCGCGGGAGCCGCCCACGCGTCGCGCCAGGAAGCCGTCGGCGACGTCGCTGGCGGCCGCGGCGGCGACGATCGCGAGCTGCCAGGCGGGCGAGCGCACCAGCGGAAACAGGATGGCGAGCGGAAATCGCAGCGCCGTCACGATATCCGCGGTCGTCACCCATGGTTTCACTTGCCCGGTATTATCACGCGTCGTACCTTCACCCCCGTGAATGTCAAGCTGCTCAAGCAAGCGGCCATCTTCCAGGATCTCGACGAGGGCGAGCTGGCCCGGGTCACGGAAGTGTGCCGCGAACAGAAGTTCACCGTCGGCCAGTACGTCTTCAAGGAAGGGGAACCGGGCAACCGGCTCTTCCTGATCTCAGAAGGCGAAGTCCGGATTTCGCGGACCATTCCCGGCTCCGGTGAAGAAGCGCTCGCGGTGCTGAAACCGGGATCGTGCTTCGGGGAAATGTCGATTTTCGATCGTTCGGAGCGGTCTACCGACGCGATCGCGAATACCTCCTGCACCCTGATCACGATCTCCCGTTCCGACTTCGAACTCCTCCTCGATTTCAACCGTGACGTCGCCTACAAGATCCTGTGGTCGGTCGTGCGGCTCCTGTCCGCGCGGCTGCGCGTGACGAACGACAATCTGCGGTCGTTCCTCGCGATGTCCATGTTCTAACGGAGACCTCATGAACTCATTGGCGCCGTACGCCGCGTTTTTCATGCGGCTGGCTGTGGGTGGAGTGTTCCTGAGTCGCGGCCTCGATCGGATCCAGGGCGGCATCCCGAACCTCTCGTTGGGTTCCCTCCTGGTGCTGGTCGTGATCGCGATCGAGACGGTTGGGGCGGTGTGTGTGCTGCTGGGCATGTGGACCCGCATGTGGGCTACCGCGATGGCCGTGTTCATGGCGGTGACGATCATTGCGACCAAACTGCCGCATCACGCCAACATCGAGCTCGAGGCGCTGCTGCTCGCCGGCTCGGTCACCCTGATGGCGCTCGGCGACGGACCGCTGTCGATCGGCATCCGCTTCAAGAAGACGGTCTAATGCAGGATTCTTAGCACTCCCGCATCGGCGCTGGCCCGGAGAAAACTCTCCGGGTCGGTCGCGGGAATCGCCGCACCCGTCTGCTTGCGCCACCGCTTCGCGCTCGCTTCCATGTACTCCTCGAGCGATCCGGCGACCCACTCGGCCGCATCGTCTTTCATCTGGCGCACGATCTCTTCCCACGTACCGACGTAGGTCGCGCCCGACACCGTGCTGACGCGGTGGACCTCGAAGCTCTTGTTCTTCATCCCCTGCAGCTCGGTGAGCAGCGTGCCGAACAGCTCCAACTGGCGAGGATCGCGGATCTGGCCGTCCGGCGTCATCGCTTCGATCTCCGCGAGCAGGAGGTCTTCGGGGGCGGCGTCGCCCGCAAGCTCGTTGAGGCGCTCGTTCCAGGGGACGAGCTCGGGATCGTCGTCGGGAAGGCGGTACACGCTCTTCTTCAGCTCGACGAGCCGCCAGATCGCCAGCGCGTCGTAGTGTTCTTCGGGGCCGGTGCGCTCGAGATGAAACAGCGCGGCCTCGTATTCGCCGCGGTCGTAGAGCAGGTTCGCAAGATAGATGCGCGCTTCGCCGAGGCTCGAATCGAGCTCGAGCGCGCGCCGCAGCCAATGCAGGCTGCCGCCTTCGTCCGCCAGCCGGTGCGCGGCGTAGCCGACACATGCGGCGGCATCGGCGGAGTCGGGATGCGCCCGCAGCGCGCCTTCGAAGAAACGGCGCGCCTGATCGAGCACCCCTTCGCGGAACAGCGCGCGGCCGATCTGCAACATGAGATCGTGATCGTCCTGGAAGCCGAGCGCGAGCACGTGCTCGAAGCATGCGAGCGCAGCCCCGCGCTCACCGAACTTGAGCAAGACCTCGCCCAACCCGGCGAGTGTGTCCTCGTGATCGGGATCGAGACCACGCGCCTCTTCGAACGCGCGCCGAGCCCACGCGTACTCCTCGCGCGCGAGCCTGGCGTAGCCCATACCGACAAGCAGCTCGACGGAGTGGGGATACAACCCCAGGCCCTCGCGCAGCGTATCTATGGCCTCGTCGTATTGTCCTTCGTTGTAGAGCTGATGTGCACGTTCGTCATATTCGTCGGAACTGAGGAACTTGTCCGACATCGAACGGGTCCCCCCCGGGAAGGTTGTGCTATGATAAGAAACGGGGCACTGTTACACAAGCGACTATGTCCTCCGCCATTTCGACAATCGAAGCAGGCTCCGCGACGTCGCCCGGCGGTTTCTCCGCCGGCGCCGCCCACGCCGGTCTCAAAACGGACGGCGCGCTCGACGTGGCGTTGCTCGTGAGCGCGACGAGCTGCGCGACCGCCGGCAGCTTCACCAAGAATGCGCTTCGTGCGGCCCCCGTCATCTACGACGCCGAAATGCTGGCCGACCGCCCGGGACGGACCCGCGCGGTCGCCATGAATGCACGCGTGGCGAACGCGTGCACCGGCGCCGCTGGGCTCGAGGCCGCGCGCGCGATGGCGCGGAGCGCCGAGGAAGCCGCCGGCCTGCCACCGCGGACGGCTCTGGTGCTCTCGACCGGCGTCATCGGTGTGCCGCTGCCAGTGGAAAAAGTGGCGCGCGGTCTCCGCGAAGCGGCCACGAAGCTTTCTCCCGCCGGCGGCGTCGATGCGGCCCGGGCAATCATGACGACCGACACGCGTCCAAAACACTGCGCGGTTCGTCTCGAAACGCCGGGCGGTCCGATCATCATCGGCGGCATGGCCAAGGGCGCCGGCATGATCCATCCCGACATGGCCACATTGCTCGCCGTGATCACCACGGACGCCGTTTCGGAGCCCGGCACCCTCCGCCCATTCTGGAAGCGCGTCGTCGACCACACGTTCAACGCGATCTCGGTGGATGGCGACACCAGCACCAACGACACCGCCCTCTTTCTTGCAAATGGCCATGCCGGCATCGATCCATCCCGCGATGGCGCCACCTGGAAGCTGTTCGAGGAGGCCACGACGGAGGTGGCGCGCACGCTGGCGCTCGCCATTGTCGAAGACGGCGAAGGCGCGACCAAGCGGCTCGAGATCCAGATCGTGGGGGCACAAACGGAAGGACACGCCCGTGAGGTCGGCCGCGCCATCGCACGCTCCACGCTCGTGAAGACCGCGATTTACGGGGGTGACCCCAACTGGGGCCGAGTGTTGGCGGCCGCCGGCGTCGCCGGTGTCGCCCTCGTCGCGGAGCGTATTACGCTCGAGGCCCAGGGCGCCAACGGGGGAAGCTGGCTTACACTCGCGAGCGGCGGCGCCACCGCGCTCGCCAATCCTGCCCAGGCGCGGGCAATTTTCGAGCAGAAAACCATCCGCCTCCGGCTCGACCTTGGTCTTGGTCGATCGGAGGCGGTGGTATGGACCTGCGATCTCTCTCCGGACTACGTCCGGATCAACTCAGACTACACGTCCTAGTTAGGGCTTCGACTTGGTCGTGTCGCGCGGCGCGGCGGCCGGCTTCGCCTTGCCCTTGCGGCGCGCATGTTTCGGCTTGGCCTTCGAGGTGTCGGCCTGCTGCGACGCGTTAGCGGTCGGCTTGGCGGGTGCGGCGGTTGGCTGCTGGGTCGGCTGTTGCGCAGCCAGTGCTAAGAGGAGGAGCGCGGACGAAAGCATTAAAGCCTCGGGTTAGGGTCGTTCTTACGACCCCCTCGTTCCACCTCGCGTCACGGACGCCCTGGCCGGACGTTGGGGAGCATGGCGCGGACGTGGGCCAGTGCCTCGGACGGGGTACGGCCCCCTGGGCGCTGCAGCTCGTGATCGGCCGCGACGGCCACATCGAGTAACCTCACGCCCCGCAAGCCTTTGTTGTGCGCTTCCACCAGCAGATCGGCGGCGGAATCGGGATCGAAGTGATGCGCGACCAGATCGGCCGCCGCATGGAGCGCCGGTCCGGGGGGCTCGTCCGGCGCCACGGTGATCAGCCGCTCGACGATGGGCCCGGACAGCCCGCGGGCCAGTGCTGCCGCCACCGCCGCGACATGACCTTCGGGCGGCGATTGTCCCGGCACGGCGTGGCTGACGATGGCGCGCGCCTGGCGCAGCTGGAGCAAGCCCCGCCGCACGCCACTCACCAGACGATCCGCCGGGATGTTCTTGGCGCCCCCTTCGAGCGCCTTCTGAACGAGCGGTTCGGTCGGCAGGCTCTCCGCCGCGGCCGCGACGAGAATCGAGTCGATCGCCGGGATCGCGGCCGCCGGCACACGACCGGCAAGTCGTGTCGAGCCGCCGCCGTTGCCGTTCTGCCCAATGAGGGGAGCCGGCCTCGCGACGAGCGCCAGCGCGAGGACCACCTTCCAACTCATGGCTGAGCGCTCACTGGGCGCACGATAAGCAGGGAGTTTTGCTGGCCTGCGCCGAATCCGTCATCCACGTAGCGGCCCGCCAGAGGATCGGACACCCACCGCTCGCCGTTCTCGCCGTCCACCACGAACATGTACTCGTGCTGGCCCGCGGGCAGAACCGCTTCACCGTGCCAGATGCCGTTGTGATCGTCGTCGCTCAGGTGCAGCATGCCCCGGCTCCAGTCGTTGAACGAGCCGACGACTTCGACCGACCGGGCTCCCGGAAAATGCCCCACGAAATTCGCGATGCCTTGAGCGACGCCGGGGGTGGGCCCGCCGTCAGACCACCACGGCAGGAGCAGAACCGCTGCCAGACCGGCTGCCAGTGCCAGCGTCCAGACCGGACGCAGTCGCACGGTGACCGCGCGCGGCCGTCCTAACCAGTGAATCAGGCGGCGGCCAGGGCCTTCGCCTTGGACTGCCGCCGGGTTCTGGCGGATCTCCGCCAGGACGCGCGACGCGACGCTCACCGGCGGCGTCGCCTTGAGTATCTGGGTCGCGGCGTTCAGCCGGGCGTACGCCTCCCACAGATCCACCGGCAAATCGCCTGGATCACGCTCGTTATCGAGCGCTTCCTGCAACCGCGGATCAATTGGGCTCATCGTACGACCTCCTCCAGTGCCGCCAACAAGGCCTCGCGGGCTCGATGCACGCGCATCTTGAGCGTGGGGATCCGAGCGCCGGTTACGGTCGCCATCTCCTCGTAGCTCATGCCCTCCACATGCTTCAAGACGAACGCCTCTCGCTTCTCGGCCGGCAGCGCGGCCAACGCTCGCTCGACCAATGCCACCTGTTCGCCTCGCTCCAGAACCGCCCAGGTATCCGAGCCGTCGGCCAGCGCCGGAGCCGGCACATCACTCAGCGAGATGTCGTTCGTGTGCCGCCGAGCCAGATGGCTGCGGCAGCGATTCCCCGTAATCCGATACAGCCAGCTGCGCAGCCGCCCAGGGTCCCGGCATTGTGCCAAATGCCGATAGGCACGCACGAGACTCTCGGCGACTGCGTCGGCCGCGGCATCGGGATTCCCGAGCATCCGCGTCGCGAAACGCAGTAGACCCGGCTCATATCGCCGGATGAGAATCCCGAACGCCTCCCCATCGCCGCCCAACACCCGGGCGACCACTTCGATGTCCGGGGCGCCGTCGTTCACCTTCCCAGTGACCCCCTGGGGGGGGGCTTCGTCACGGTTTTCCAAGGGTTTGCCGCGCAGCAGTGAGGAACGTCACGGCGCGAAGGCCGGCGCCGTCCATGGAGCCCGCGAATGCCTCCAGCGTCGCCTGAGCGCGGCGCTTGTACGAGGGGTCACCAGTCACCTGCGCCAGCTCCGCCAGCAGGAGCGCCGTCGCGGCGTTGGCACCGGGGAGCACGTCGTCGAAAACGTGTTTGGTACGATCGCCCACCGCCGCCTGGGACGCGGGGAGCGGATCGGTTGCCGCGACGTCGTAATAGCCGCCCAGCGGATCGGCATAGCCGCGCTCGACGACGGCGGCGAGATCGAGCGCGACCTCGAGATAGCGCGGCGCGTTGCTGAGCTGGTGTGCCACGAGACACGCCGACGCCACCTGCACCTGATCCTGGAGCAGGCCCTGCGGCGTGGTGACGCCCGCTGCGGGCGCTCTTGCGGCGGCGTGCCGCACACCCCAGCCCCGGGCGTACGTCCGCTGCAACAAGGCATCGAGGCCGGCGCGCGCGCGATTCTCGACTGTGGGCTCGCCGATCGTGGCGGCAGCCACCATCACATGTTCGAGTACGTACCCCTCCTGATCGGCGAACACCGATCCGTCGGGAGGCGGCTCGGCTGACAGCGCGCGGACGAGGACACGGCCAGCCTCCCGATAGCGCTGCTCGCCGGTCACGGTCCACGCCTTCGCCAGGCTGACGGCGAGCGCGGCACGGACCAGCCGTGGTGGATCCTCGCCGACGGTGCCCGCGATCGTATCGAGCATGAGATCCAGCGCGCGCCGCGCAGAGGCGAGCAGAGTGGTATCGGTAAGCAACAGCGACACGGCTTCCGCATGCGTCACGCTGCCCGCGACGGCCCGATTGCGAACCGCCTCATCCAGATCGCGCGCGACGGCCGCGATCCCCTGCTGTACCAATGAGGGCCGCAGCACACTGGGCGACTCCTCCGTCAACACCATCTGCCGCACCACTGCCGCCTGCTCCATGATGAACGTGCGCTGCTCGCGATAGCGCTTCGCGACTTCGGGCAACAATTGCTTCAGCCCGCGACCGGTGATGGGATCGTCGGCAGGGAAATACGTACCGCCGAAGAAGGGCGCACCGTCGGCGGTGAGGAAGACGGTGAGCGGCCATCCGCGCAGCCCCGCCATCCGTTCGACTGCCGTCTGATAGCGTTGGGCCACGTCGGGCCGCTCGTCACGGTCGACGCGAATCGGGACGAACAGCGCGTTGATGAGCGCGCCGATCTCCGGATCGGTGTAAATCGCGCGGTCGGTTTCAGCGCACCAGCGGCAGCTATCGCTGCCGATGTAGAGGAGGACTGGACGGTCGAGCTTCGCGGCGAGCGCGAAGGCATCCCGTCCCCAGGGTTGCCAGCGGACCGGTTGGCGCGCCGCGCGCGCGAGGTAACTGGTCTCCGAGTGGGCCATGCGATTGATGAACGGCCCACGCTCGCCGATACACGCTGCGGCGGCGGCGGAGAAAACGACGATGCAAAAACGGGTGTGCATGAGGCTGCGCACGTGGGGAATACCCCGGCCGGGGCCAGGGAGTACCGCTATATTGGCGAAATGACCACCGTGACCATCACCCCGAAGTCGAACGGCCCCCTGATCATCGAGGGCCCAGTGCGGATCGTAACGTCCGACGGGAGGGAATTGACACCCCCGCCCCGCAAGGACGGCAAACCGGCGGAAGTCGTTGTGCTGTGCAGATGTGGGGGCTCGGCGACGAAACCGTTTTGTGACGGAACGCACAAACGCAATGGGTTTCAGGACGGCCCGGTTACCCCCCCCTAGCGCCGCCTTATTATGTTGTCTGGCGCTTGCAGCTTCCCGTTCCCCCTGTACCCCGTGCCCCTGCACTGGAGGAGCGACCGACCATGGCAAAGGCAAAGAGCACGATGGCCGCAGATGAAGGTTACTGCGTGAAGTGTAAGGCGAAGCGGAAGATCTCGAACGCCCAGCAGGTGAAGATGGCCAATGGCCGCCCCGCGCTAAAGGGTGTTTGCCCCGTGTGCGGGACCGGAATGTTCAAGATCCTGCCACCCGCCGCCGCCAAGTAACCCAGCGGTCCGACTACTCGCGCGCCCCCGGCGACCCAGTCGCCCGGGGGCGCGATGTTTTGTAGCGGACCGTGTAGCAGGCCGCGCCCACATCGCGACAGTAGTAGGCGAGGATCTCGAGCCTGGCAAGCTCGCCGGCCGCCGTGCGGATCGCATAGACGTGATGCCTTGAGGTGAGCAGGTGCGACCACATGCTGTACTCGTACCATTTGCCGATAGCCGCGTTGGTGGTGTCGGCGGCAAAGCTGGTCGGGATGTACCCGTCGGCTGGGAGCTCCGTGACGGAGTCGAATGGTACGAGACCCAGATCGATGGCTCCGGCGCCGGGCGCGGTAATGACGTGGTTGCGTCGAAAGCCGAGGTCGCCCCCCCCCCACCAGCGCCACTGATCGCCACGCGAGGCATCGAGGGTGTAGGTGCTGTCGGCATGCAGCCCGAGCTCATACGGTGGGAATTCCGGTTTAGTGAACGACCCGATCAATAACGACGCGACAAGCAGGAGAAACGCCACCGCCATTGCCCACACCAGCAGCGGCGCCTTCAAGCCTCCGCCATGAACGGATACCAGGGGTCACGCGGAGGCACGAAGTTCTCTTTGACCGCCCGCGCGCTGGTCCAGCGGATCAAGTTGAGCAGGCTGCCCGCCTTGTCGTTGGTGCCGCTGGCGCGCGCCCCCCCGAACGGTTGCTGCCCGACCACCGCTCCTGTCGGCTTGTCATTCTTGTAGAAGTTGCCGGCGGCATAGCGGAGCGCCGCATCGGCCTCGGCCAGCGCCGCGCGGTCCTGGGCGAAGACGCCCCCGGTAAGGGCGTAGGGCGATGTGCGGTCGACGAGCGCCAGCGTTTCCTTCCATTGTTTGTCCGGATAGACGTACAGCGACAGGACGGGCCCGAAAATCTCTTCGCACATGGTGCGGTACATCGGATCCTCGACCTGAATGACGGTGGGATGGACAAAGTAGCCATCCGTGTCGTCGCACTGGCCGCCGAACAGGATCTTGGCTTTCGGATCGTGTTTCGCCTTCTCGATGTACTCCTTGATCTTGTCGAACGCTTTCTTGTCGATCACGGCGCCCATGAAGTTCCGGAAGTCCGCTGGGTCGCCGACCCGCACGTCCGCCAGCAAGCCGAGCACCCGCTCGCGCAGCTTGGGCCACAGGGATTCCGGCACGTAGGCGCGCGAAGCGGCGCTGCACTTCTGACCCTGATACTCGAACGCGCCGCGCACGATTCCCGTCGCCAGCGCGTCCACGTCGGCGCTCGCATGCGCGAGGATGAAGTCCTTACCGCCCGTCTCGCCGACGAGGCGCGGATAGTCGGCGTAGCTGGTGAGATTCGCCGCGACCGTCTTCCACAGCGTTTGGAAAACTTCCGTAGACCCGGTGAAATGGATTCCGCCCAGATGGCGGTCGGCCAGCAGCCGCTCGCTGATGACCGTCGCGGGACCGGGCACGAAGTTGATGACGCCGGGCGGCAGCCCCGCCTCCTGCAACAGGCGGAAGACGAGGTAATTCGAGTAGGCCGCGGTCGCAGCCGGTTTCCAGACGACGGTGCAGCCCATCATCGCCGGCGCCGTCGGCAGGTTGCCGCCAATTGCTGTGAAGTTGAAGGGCGTGATGGCGTAAACGAACCCTTCGAGCCCGCGGTACTCCATCGCATTCCAGATCGCCCCCCCAGGTGGCGAGAGCGGCTGTTCGGCGTGGATCCGTTCGGCGTAATGCACGTTGAAGCGCCAGAAGTCGATCAGCTCACATGCCGAATCGATCTCGGCCTGGAACGCCGTCTTGCTCTGGCCGAGCATCGTGGCCCCGTTGACCATGGCGCGCCACCGCATCGCGAGGAGGTCGGCGGCTTTCAGAAAGACAGCGGCGCGATCGGCCAGGCTCCAGCTCGACCAATCGCGCCACGCCTCGCGCGCCGCTTTCACCGCGGCTGCCACTTCCTCGGGACCGGCCTGATGCACCTTGGCGAGCACGTGCTTGTAGCAGTGCGGCATCACCGCGTCGACGGTCCTGCCGGTCCGGATTTCTTTGCCTCCGATGACGACGGGGATCTCGATCTGACGGCCGCTCAGGTCCTTGAGAGCTAGCTTGAGCTCGTTGCGCTCGCGTGAGCCGGGGGCATAGGAGAGAACGGGCTCGTTGATTGGCGTGGGGATTTTCATGGAGGAAAGTTAACCGGGGAACCGGCGAGTGTTTAGGAATCAGTGAGCATCGATCCTCGTACTCGCATCGGCCATGTCCACCTCACGGTGAGTGATCTCGAGCGTTCGCTCGCATTCTACCGTGATGCGTTGGGCTTTGAGATCACAGCGCGCTACGGCCCTGACGCGGTTTTCCTGTCCGCTGGCGGTTATCACCACCACATCGGCCTGAACACATGGGCCGGTCGCGGCGCCCCGCGCCCGCCCGAGGGCAGCACGGGCCTCTACCACTTCGCTATTCTCTATCCCGACCGCGCGGCGCTGGCGGAAGCGGTGCGACGCGTGCTGGCGCACGGCATCGCGCTTGAAGGCGCCTCCGATCATGGCGTGAGCGAAGCGGTCTACCTGCGCGATCCGGACGGCAACGGCATCGAGCTGTATCGCGACCGACCGGAAAGCGAATGGCCGCGCGGACCGGACGGCAGCATCCGGATGCACACGCGGCCACTCGATCTGCAGGCGCTCCTCGCTTAACCCCGGCGATCTCCCTCGCGCTGCGGCGGGAGCGGCAGCGCGATCGTAAGGGTGGTCGTGTCGCCGGACGCCGCGTCGACTGTTACGGTGCCGTTGAACGCGTTCTCCGCCACGCTCCGCACCTTGGCGAGATCGGCCAGCGAGCGCCCGCCGCGCACGACGAGCTCGAGCTCCTTGCCTTTCTGTTCCAGCTGGACGCGCACCGGCGCGGGCCGGCCGCTGTGCGTTTCCGCGGCGTGGCGCACGATCCCGACGAGCATGTCGAACAGCGCGTTGGAATCACCTTTGACGAACGTCGATTCCAGCGTCGTCGTGAAGTCAAGATCGACGCCACGATCCCGCAGCAGGCGCCGCTCCAGCGTGAGGCAGGAACGCACTACGCGCACGGCGTCGAAGCGCCCCCCTGCGCCACGGGCAGTCAACATCCCAGCGCGCGCGCTTTCTCGCATCGAGTGCAGCATGGTCGAGGTACGATCGAGGTCCTCGAGCACCTGACCGAGATCGTCGAGCAGCACGAGGCGGCGATCCGCTGCCAGATCCACCCACCGGCCGATCGATTCCATGGAGAGTTGCAGGCCGGCCCGTGCGGCCGTCAGCGGATTGGTCGCCTGATGGACCATCATGCCCGGAGGAGACGCGCTCGCGTCCTGTGATGATGTGGGTTGCGCAATCAATCCGAGGGCCAGACCCGCGAGCTCGAGCGCCAACCGCTCCCGGCTGCGCCGCTCGCGCCCGCCGGGCGGCGGGGCGGGAGGACGGGAGCGGACAGGCGCGATGACCCAGGCGTTGGGTGTGGATCCGGGGGCCGTGACCCAGCGCGATCCGACGGGAACCGGGATGCTCCAACGCTGCAGGATGGCATCCAGATCAAAACCGGGAGGACGAGCACCGACGTCGGGACCGCTGCTCGCGCGAGGCACGGCTTGGTGAGGCCCGATGATCTCCCACAGAACGACCGGGCGTCCCACGACGGCGCTGGCCTGGCGCAGCACCTCGCCTTCGTCCCCGCGAAACACTACTGCACTCAACGTGTCCTCCATCGGCATCCCGATGTGCATTAGGGTGCGTGTGGGGGCTGGGGGTGGGGGCGCACAGTTAAATTGCGCCCCCTTGCCGCCCCGTCAAGCGGAGACTAGCGTGGGCCCCATGACGACTCCTCCTGGTTTCCCGTCGCGCCCGTCCGTCGGCCGGTCGTCGTTCGCGGTCGCGATGAAGGACTACACCTTCATCCGGCCCGGGATTGCGGTGACCATCAGTGCCGTCACCCTCGCCCTCGCACTCGTGATCGGGTTATGGCTCATCTTCTCCTTGAATGAGGCCGCCCAGACCGTGTCCCGCGGCGCCCGTAACTCCGCGACGCTGCATCGCTACAACGCGGGCCTCGAGGTATGGCGCCAGATGGCGACCAGTACCGATCCGGGCTTCCGCCGCGCCGAAGCGGTCGCGCAGCGGGACAGCCTGGGACGTCAGCTCCGGGTCGAGCTGGCCGATCTCGGCAACACGATGGACGACGATGAGGATCGCCAGCGGGTCCAGACCGTGCTCGGCGGCTTGACCAGCACCGGCACGGGCGCCGGCACCGACGCCCGGCAGGCCATGATCGTGCTCCTCGCCAAGCAGGATTCGGCGCTGTTCCGCGCGGCGCAGACCTCGCAACAGGCCGTCCTGCTGTCGGCGATCCTGCTTGCCCTGACGATCATCGCCGCCGGCATGCTGATCGTCCCGATGGCGTGGCTCTACGTGCGGTACAAACGGGGCGCGGCGATCGAAGTGAAGGTGTAGATGGCCAAGGCCGCCGTCCACAGGGGGGGGGCGCCCCCCACCACCATCGAGAGCTCGCGCGACCGCGAGCGGCTCCGCACCGTCGTCTTTCCCGAGCACTCGGACCTCGCCGCCGCCGTGGCCGAGCGGATCGTCGAGGTCATTCAGCGGGAGACGCGCGCCAAGGGGCGCGCGGTGCTCGGCCTCGCCACGGGCAGTACTCCGCTGGGCGTCTATGAAGAGTTGATCCGCCGCCACCAGGCGGGGGACGTCGATTTCTCGCGCGTCATCACGTTCAATCTCGACGAGTACTACCCGATGACGCCCGACAGTCCCCACAGCTATCACCGCTACATGTGGGAGAACTTCTTCGCGCACGTGAACATCGCGAAGGAGAACGTCCACATCCCCGAGGGCGTGACCCCACGCGAGCGCGTCGCGGAAGCGTGCGACGCGTATGAGCAGGCCATCCGCGCGGCGGGCGGGATCGACTTCCAGCTGCTCGGCATCGGCAAGACGGGGCACGTGGGATTCAACGAGCCGGGGTCCGACGCGTCCTCGCGGACCCGTATCGTCACGCTCGACACGCTGACCCGCAAGGACGCCGCGGCCGATTTCTTCGGCGTCGAGAACGTGCCGCGCGAGGCGATCACGATGGGTGTCGCCACGATTCTCGACGCCAAAGAGATCGCCCTGCTCGCGACCGGCGAGCACAAGGCGGGGATCGTGGCGCGCGCGGTCGAAGGCGAAATCTCGACTGACGTCGCCGCGACGTTCTTGCAGCGCCACCAGAGCGTGACCGTCTATCTCGACCTCCCCGCCGCCGCCGAGCTGACGCGCATCAATACGCCGTGGATTCTCGAGGGCGTGGACTGGACGCCCGCGATGGTCGAGCGATCGGTCGTGTGGCTCGCGGAGCGGGTGAGCAAAGCCGTGCTCAAGCTGGCGGCGCGCGATTACGCCGAGCATCAGCTCAGCCCGCTGCTCGCGCGCGCCGGTTCGGCGGGTCCCATCAACGGCCAGGTCTTCAATCGGCTGCGCGAGAAGATTCGGGGACGCGCCAAGCTGCCCGCGCACGAGCGCGTGCTCGTGTTCTCGCCCCATCCGGATGACGACGTCATCTCGATGGGCGGCATTCTGCGCAAGCTATGGGAAAACGAAAACCAGATCGTCGTCGCGTACATGACCAGCGGTAACATCGCCGTCTTCGATCATGACGTGACGCGCCATCTCGACTTCGTCGAGCGAGCGGCCGGGTCGCTCGGGCTGGACCCATCGGCGCTGCACCGCGCCCGCAGCACCGTCAGCGCCGGCATGGAGCAGAAGGCACCCGGTGACGTCGATATCCCAGTCGTCCAGAATCTCAAGAAGTTCATTCGCGAATCGGAAGCGATCGCCGCGCTGGCGGCGGTCGGCATTCCGGCCAGCGCCGCGCGGTTCCTCGATCTGCCGTTCTACCGGACGGGCGAGGTGCGGAAGCGGCCGTTGAGCGACGACGACATCGCGATCGTGCAGCGTCTGATCGAAGAGACGAAGCCCGATCTCGTCTTCGTCGCGGGCGATCTCTCCGATCCGCACGGCACCCACCGCACGTGCAAGGCCGCGGTCGAGCGCGCGCTCGCGCGCTACCAGGGACAGCGGCCCGAGGTGTGGCTCTATCGTGGCGCCTGGCAGGAATGGTCGCTCACCGAAGCGGACGTTCTGGTTCCGCTGTCGCAGGATGAGTTGAACGCGAAGATCCTCGCCATTTTCCGCCACCAATCGCAGAAGGACACCGCGCCCTTCCCCGGGTACGACGAGCGCGAGTTCTGGCAGCGGGTGGAGGCCCGGAATCTGGAGACCGCGGCGCGTGCCGACCGGCTCGGGCTGCCCGAGTACTACGCCATGGAAGCCTATGTAATTCAACGGGCTTAGCCTCCCAGCGTTGCACCCCGCAGTGCCCTTTCATTATGTTGGCGCCGCATTCCCCCTTCTATGGAGGAGCCCAACATGAGCGCTTCAACCACCAAGGCTTTGAGTCTGGCGATCGTTGCGGCCGTGTGGGCCGCCATTTCGCATCTCCTGAAAGTGAATCTCCAGTTGTGGCCCGTGGTCGTCGGCCTCGGCTGTTTCGTCGGGACCGGCGGCGGAGTGATGGGGCTGCAGAAGTCGGTCCTGGGAACGCTCTCCGGCGTCGCCTGGGCGGCAGTGTACATCGCCATCTCCGGCTCGCTCGGCAGACAGACGTTCGTGGACGCGCTCGTGCTGGGCGTCGCAGTCTTCGGCATGGTGTACCAGGCGCGCGTGCCGCTGCTCTCCTATACTGCGGGAGCGCTCATCGGCGCGGCGACGTACCTGGCGATGGGATTCCGGACGTTCCTCATGAACCCGACGCTTCGTGTCGCGATCGCTCTGGCGATCGGTTGTGTGCTTGGGATCGCGGCGGAGCGCGTTGCGGGCATGATTGGGAAAATGCGAGTCGTGCCGGCCATGTCGAATCGCTAGACGAGTTACACGATAGGGTGGCCAGTAGGGGCGCAGCGTGCTGCGCCCCTATGTTTTTTCCCCCCCTCCCCCAAAAAACCAAACCCGGAGCCATTCGGTGCGCTCCGGGTCGGCGAGGTCGGGACAAGTGGCCGTCGACACTTGAACCACGACCTACGCTTCGAATCTAGAACTGTTTCCGGCAGGCCTTTGTCAGGGAACCGTCCAGTGGAGTCAGCAAACTGTTGCCGGTTGGGCGGCGAAGAAGGATTGTTAGTCCATGACACGTTTCCGGGTGCGCCGCGGCGCGGTCGTCGCGGTGCTGCTGGTGCTCGCGTTCGCGGTCGCGGCCGCGCTGGCGGTCCAGGCCTACGGAACGGCCCGTTATCATCGCGCGCAGGCGGATCGGGTGTTGCGCGATTACGCGAGGCTGGCCGCGGCGCGCGTGGCGCTGCGCAGCGCCAGCGAGATTTACTACGCCGTCATGCCCCCGCTGAAGGCGCTGCAGCATGCGCATGAGAAGGCGCCACACAAGCCGCTCCCGGCGCCCAAGGACCTGCACTACGACATCATGGAGCACGAGTTCTCGCTCGCGCCCTACATCCGCGTCACGTTCCGGATGGATCTGAAGACGGGGGAACTCAAGACGTCGGGACAGGCACTACCTCCAGCGGTCCGGCGCTGGTTGCGCGACACTCTGCCCGTACACACGCGCACAGTCTACGACACGTCGTGGCACATGGGGACAGTGCTGGGACAGCCCAATGGCGACCGGCGGTATGTCGCGTACGCGGTGCTGCGCGATTCCAATGGGACGCTGCGCACCGCGATCGGCTTCGAGGCGAAGCCCACCGCCCTCACGCCGCTCGTCGTGCAAGCCACCGATACCCGGAAGTTTGCGCTGCTGCCGCCATCGCTCACGGGCGGCGTGCAGTACGACTCGATGGGCTCGATCATCATCACCGATCGTTATGGCACGGAGATCTATCGTTCCGCGGTGCAGTATGCGTCGCCTTTCACCGCGCGCGACACGATCGGCACCGACATGGGCGCTCTGTTCGCGCATGCCACATTGCGCGAGTCGATGGCCGACAAGCTGATCATCGGCGGGCTGCCCAGGTCCCGGCTGCCGCTGATCATCAGTCTGCTCGGCCTGACGGCGGTCCTCATCGGCACCGCGCTCTTTCAGCTGCGTCGCGAATCGCAGCTCACCCGCCTGCGGACCGACTTCATCTCCGGCGTCTCGCACGAGCTGCGCACGCCCCTCGCGCAGATCCGGATGTTTTCCGAGACCCTCACGCTGGGTCGAGTGCGGTCCGAGGAAGAGCGGCGCCGCTCGCTGGCGATCATCGACCAGGAAGCCCGCCGGCTGACGCACCTCGTCGAGAACCTGCTGCACTTCTCTCGCTCGGAGCGCCAGACCACCCACATCACGCCTGAGCCCACGAAGCTGGCGCCGCTGGTCCAGGAAGTGCTCGACGGGTTCGCGCCGCTGGCAGCGGCGCGTGGCGTAACGCTCGCCGCCTCGATACCGGAAGACCTCGTCGTACCCGCCGATCCCGGCGCGGTGCGCCAGATGCTGCTCAACCTGCTCGACAACGCCGTGAAATACGGCCCCGCCGGCCAGGAAGTCCGCGTCGGCGCGACGCGCGAGAACGGCCACGCGCGTCTCTGGGTCGACGACGGCGGACCGGGCATCCCGCGCGCCGACCGTGAGCGAGTGTGGGAGCGGTTCTGGCGTCTGGAGCGGGACCGTGGCTCGTCGATCGCGGGGAGCGGCATCGGGCTCGCCGTGGTGCGCGAGCTCGCCGATCTGCACCACGGACGCGTGTGGATCGATGACGTCGGCCCCGACGCGAGTGGAACCCGCGTCGTCATCGAGCTGCCCACATGATCGCATCGACCATTCCCAAGCGCATCCTCGTGATCGAGGACAACCCCGATCTCGCGTACGGCTTGCGTAACAATCTCGAGATCGAGGGCTACGAGGTCGAAGTCGCCAAAGACGGCACGCGCGGGCTCTCACGGGCGCGGACCGCCAATCCCGATCTCGTCGTGCTGGACCTGATGCTGCCCGGAATGGACGGCTTCCGCGTGCTGCGCGCGTTGCGCGAGGATGGCCACGGTATGCCGGTGCTGATCCTCACCGCGCGCGGCGAAGAGGCCGACAAAGTCCGGGGCCTTCGGCTCGGCGCGGACGACTACGTCACGAAGCCGTTCGGCGTGCTCGAGCTTCTCGCTCGCATCGAAGCACTGCTGCGGCGCGTCGTGGCGCCGAAGAAGAACGGCGGGCCGCCGGCGCCTCCCTTCGAGAAGTTCGGCGACATCGAGGTACTCACACCGTCACGGACGGTGCTGCGGGACGGCTCGCCGGTCTCGTTGACGCCCAAAGAATACGATCTGCTGCTGGCGCTGATCCGCCGCGACGGCGCCTGTATTACGCGCACCGAGCTGCTCACCGAGGTCTGGGGCTACAGCGCGGAAGTCATGAGCCGCACGATCGACACCCACGTCGCCGAGCTGCGGCGCAAACTGGAGCGCGATCCGGCCAACCCACGGCACATTCTCACCGTCCGAAAAACAGGCTATCGTCTGGCGCGATGAGCGCCATCAAAGCTGAGGTCCTACGCCGGCTCCATGTCGAGGGGCCGATGCTCGTCCTGCCAAACGCGTGGGACGCCGGCAGCGCTCGCATCTTCGTAGAAGCGGGCTTCCCCGCCCTCGCGACGACCAGCGCAGGGATCGCTTTCAGCCTCGGATACCCCGATGGCGAGCGCATCAGTCGCGACGAGATGCTCGCGGCCGTTTCCCGCATCACGCGCCGCATCTCAGTTCCCATTACCGCCGATATGGAAGCGGGCTACGGCCAGACGCCGGACGCCGTCGCCGAGACGGTGCGCCGGGTGATCGACGCGGGCGCGGTGGGGATGAATCTCGAAGACCGAATCGAAGAGAAGCAACTCATCGACTTCGCCCTGGCCGTGGATCGGGTGCGGGCGGCGCGTCGGGCTGCCGACGCGACGGGAGTGCGCCTGGTGCTCAACGCCAGGACCGACGCGTTCGAAGCACCGGAGATTCCGCGCGACAAGCGCCTCGCCGAGGCAGTGCGGCGCGGGAACGCGTTTCGGGAGGCGGGGGCCGATTCGGTGTTCGTGCCGTTTGTCGGCGACCGGGGCACGATCGAGCAGCTCGTCCAGCAGATCCGGGCGCCGCTCAACATCCTCGGCACCGCCAACGCCCCGACACTCAAGGAGATGGCCACGCTGGGAGTGCGTCGCGTGACGTTTGGCTCGGCGCCAATGCGAGCGACGCTCGGCCTGGTCCGCCGGATGGCTCGAGAGTGGAAGGAGAAGGGGACGTACGGGACGCTGGAGGCGTACGGGATTCCGTTCGCCGAGCTGCAGAAGCTGTTCGCCTAGTTCAACTCGACATGCAGGTGATCGGCGGTTCCGACATGCCGCCGCGTATCGAATCCCATCAGCCAGAAGTAGAATTGCACCCCGCGGTTTTTGATGACGCCGCGACCCGTCGTGCGCAGGTCAACGGCATGGACCCAGCCGTCCTTTTGCTTGTAGTGGCGAGTGCGGCCGTTGGTGGGCAGGCCCATCCGGCCGTAGTCCTCGGGCACGCGGCCGGTATCGGTGATCAGGATATTGCGATCCACGAGGATAGCCGTGGACAGGGCGAGGCGCAGCAGCGGATGCACCGACCGGTAGTAGGCACGCACCGGTCCGGACTTCGCGTTCACGCTCGCGACATAGAGTAAGGAATAGCCGCAGTAGAAGAGGACGAGCGGGAGTGCTACCCATTTTGCGACTGGGATCACCAGGGCTCGGCCGCCCCGAACTCCCCGCCTCATGAACTTGCGGGCGAGCCATACGGCGTATGCCGTGATCACGCCCCCGGTCAGGATCCCGGCAGTCGCCACCGCCAACCACACGGATCGCGTGCCGTGTTCATAGATGAAGACGGATCCGCGGACCAACACGGCAAACGGTAGCGCGATGATCAGCACGACTTTCAGGACCGCACCAGCGGCCTCGGCGGCGAGCGCGCGCCATTCGGCAGCGTTCGATGGCGCCGCTTGACGCAGCTTCTTGCGCCACTTCGCCTTCCACTCTTTCCGAACCTCGCGCTTGAGGCGCTCGAGTTTTGCCGCAACGCCGTCCATATCGTGAAATCTACGGACATCGGGTGTGCAAGGAGTCAGGTGGACCTCGTCTCTCAGAAGTCCTCCACCGGAGCCTCGCGTGAAATCCCTGGCTGTTTTGGTCCTCGCTGCCACCCTCCTGGGCTGTAGGGAAAGGAAGTCACCGGCCTACGTCCGTGCGGATTCCAGCGCACGACTGTTTCATGAACGACGCATCGGCTACGACAAGAACGGACGCCCGTCACCCGTTGCGCTCGAGGAGGTCGTCGTCACCGGCGTTGCGGATGCGCTCCCTCCCGTCTCTGCCGCCGACATCTCGAACATGGTCATCCGGACCGCAAACGTGTCTCTTGAAGTCGATTCGCTCGAGCGTGCCGTGGCCCGCGTACGAGAGCTGGCAGCGCAATTTGGCGGATACGTCGCCAACACCGATATCACAACCGGGAAGAATCAACTTCGCAACGCGACGCTCGAGGTGAAGATCCCCGCCACGCGGTTTGAGCAGAGCCTGGCGGGACTCACGCCAATCGGGAAGCTCGAGTCCGTGAGCGTCGAAGCTGAGGATGTGGGAGAGCAATTCGTGGACGTCTCTGCCCGGATGGACAACGCGCAGCGGCTCGAACGCCGGCTCATCGATCTGCTCGCCACCCGCACCGGCAAGCTCAAGGACGTCCTGGATGTCGAACAGGCGCTGGCGCGTGTACGCGAGGAGATCGAGCGCTACGAGGGCCGGATCCGCTACCTCAAGGCGCACACTGCCATGAGTACACTCAGCGTTACGGTGCACGAACCGCTGCCCGTGGTTGGGACCGCCGGGAAGAGCGTGATGGGTGAAGCGTTCATCCAGGCGTGGCGGAATTTCGTGGTGCTCCTGTCGCTGGCGGTGCAGTCGTTGGGGGTCGTACTTCCACTCGGGCTCGTTGGGTTCGTCGTATGGATCGGGACAAAACGGTGGCGGTTGCGTGGCGCGTAGAATCAGGCGAGGCTTGAAGACTCCCGAAGGAGGTCGCCCATGCCCGATACCATCCGAAAGGTCGACTACTACTACGTCACTGCGCCGGACAAGCCCGGCGAAGGAGCGAAGCTGTTCGCGAAGTTGCGGGACGCCGGCGTGAACCTGCTCGCGATCCATGCCTTCCCGAGCGCGCGACGCTCGCAGATCGACGTCGTACCGGCCGATGCGGTCGCATTTCTCGCCGGGGCCAAAGCGGCAGGACTCAAGGTCTCGAAGCCCAAGACGGTGTTTCTCGTGGAAGGGGACGATCGCGTTGGCGCGATGGCGCAGCTGCTCGCGCGGCTCGGGG
>WNGO01000246.1_pt1 | contig 33544 bp, 34 predicted proteins | sample 5400511 | NCBI WGS metagenome assembly WNGO01 (sample SAMN13153380, study PRJNA577476) | soil metagenome | isolation source: 20 cm soil or saprolite under Garry oak tree replicate 2 | place: USA:California | collected 2016-06-15 | reverse complement strand
ATCCGAATCCGTCGGAGAGAACCTCAACGACGCCTTCGCCGATAATGTCGGTTTCCTGGATCGCGAGTTGTTTGAGAATTGCGAACATCAGCTCCTGCTTGCGCATGGTGCTGGCATTTTCGACCCCTTTTTCTTCCGCGAACGAGACGAGCTCGGCTGGCGTCTGGGCTTTGAGGTCTTGAAGTTTCATTTCCCGCATTGGGGTGGTCCTGTGGAGTAATTTTGGGAAGGATTGCGAGGTGGCTTTAAGAAAATGCGGACGCGAGCAAAAGGAAGGTCCGCAGGTCTAAGCGAGGAAAGCGCCGGAGAGGCTTCAAACCTGATGTGGCGGCCGGTTCAATGGAGAAGCCGGAACGCAACCACATCCGCCTGCGTGGGGTGGGATTTCACCAATATAGAAAATCGGCTGACTTTCCGCAAGCAGGCCCGGCGTTCGAGTTGTTGACGGTCGCCTCCGTCAAAACGGCTTCACCACCACGAGGATCACGATTCCGATCATGAGAATAGTCGGTACCTCGTTGATAAAACGGTAGAATCTCTGGCTCCTGGTGTTCCGGTCGGCAGCGAAATCCTTGACCCAGCGGGCAAAGAAACCGTGGACGCCCGACAGCACGACCACCAAAAGAAGCTTTCCATGGAACCACGGCGCTGAAAACCAGTGGCCGGCCCAGGCCAGGTAAGGTCCGCTCAGCCAGGTCACGATCATCGCCGGGTTGATGATCGCTTTCAGCAACCGTCGTTCCATCACCTTGAACGTCTCGGACTGCTTGGATCCGGCCTCCGCCTCGCAGTGATAAACGAACAGCCGCGGCAGATAGAGCATGCCCGCCATCCACGCGATGACGGCGATCACATGCAGCGCCTTGATCCATTCGTACATTCAAGATGCCTGGCTGGTTTGCGGAGGCGTTGTTTTTAACATCCGCAATCCGGAAACGTTTGATCTGATTTCAGCGTTGCCGACAATGCTGATCTCAAGGGGGAATTGAGACATATCCGCAAGCAAGCCTTTTCTAAAACAATAATTTTAGAATCTTAGGTTTGAGTCTAAGTAGCGGTGAATTGGGCCCGCGCAAAACTGTGGCGCGAATTTCACGCCTTGTTCACATCCGTCAACAATCCCGGCGCCTCGTCCGGCTATCGGAATAATATCGCCCGGTTCAAGCACTTGCGCGCCGTCATCGTCGGCTTATGAAGAGACAAATCCACATAAGCGCACTATCCTTGGATCAGCTGAATGGACTTATCCTTCGTTAGCGGCCTGTGAAGAAAAAGCCGGGTTATCCCTGATCGGTCGACCCGCGCGGGATTCTCTCAGGTAAGCTCCACAACGATTCACAGGATACACAGGGGTCACGTGCCCACGACCGGCAACTATTTTCACCTTCACCTGGTGTCCGATTCGACCGGTGAAACCTTGATCACGGTGGCGCGCGCGGTAGCCGCGCAATATGCCAATGTGACCGCGGTCGAACATGTCTATCCGCTGGTGCGCAGCCAGAAACAGCTCGATCGCGTGCTGGATGAAATCGAGGAAGCACCCGGCATCGTGCTTTTTACCTTGCTTGAGAAGGATCTGGTCGGCCGGCTGGAAGCCAAATGCCAGCAGATCAACATACCCAGTCTTTCGATCATCGGTCCGGTGATGCAGCTGTTTCAGGCCTATCTCGGCGCGCCGACTACCGGCCGCGTCGGTGCGCAGCACACGTTGAATGCGGAATACTTCAAGCGTATCGACGCGCTGAATTATACGATGATGCACGACGACGGCCAGCACGTCGAAGGGCTGGAAGAGGCCGACGTGGTTCTGGTCGGCGTGTCGCGCACGTCGAAAACCCCGACCTCGATCTATCTTGCCAACCGCGGCATCCGCACCGCGAATGTTCCGCTGGTGCCGGGCATCGCGATCCCGCATCAGCTGGAGACGCTGAAAAAGCCGCTGGTGGTCAGCCTGCATGCGACGCCGGAGCGTCTGATCCAGGTCCGGCAGAACCGGCTGTTGAGCATGGGCGCCGGTCCCGGCAATGATGACTATATCGATCGCCAGGCCGTCGCCGATGAAGTCGCCTTCGCGCGCCGATTGAGCGCAAGGTTCAATTGGATGCAGCTCGACGTCACGCGGCGATCGATCGAGGAAACGGCCGCCGCGGTGCTGAAGCTGTTTGCCGACCGGCAGCGGCAACGGCTGTTGGAATGATGCGGCCTTCGCAATGAGCCTTTGGCGCGGAAAATATCCATTGATACTGGCGTCACAAAGCCGCGCGCGGCAGGCGCTGCTCGCCAATGCCAGCATCGAGTTCGAAGCCGTTGCAGCCGAAATCGACGAGCGCGCCCTGCAGCAAGCCTCAAGCCTTTCGGCGCCCGGCGACATCGCGGCGCTTCTTGCGCGCGAGAAGGCGCTTTCGGTATCGACGCGTCGGCCCGGAAACTTTGTCGTTGGCGCGGACCAGACGCTGGCGCTCGGGACACAGCTTTTCACCAAGCCTGGCAGCCGTGCGCAGGCGGCGGAGCAATTACGCACGCTTGCCGGCCGCAGCCATGAGCTGCACTCCGCCGTTGCCGTCGCGCGCAATGGCAAGATATTGTTCGAAAGCGCCGTCATAGCGCGAATGACAATGCGGCGGCTCGGCGAGGCCGAAATCGAGGCCTATCTGAATGAGGCTGGAGCGGCGGTTACATCGAGTGTTGGCGCCTACCAGCTTGAAGGGCTGGGGGTTCATTTGTTTGAACGGATTGAAGGCGATCACTTCACCATTCTCGGTCTGCCGCTGTTGCCGTTGCTCGCATTTTTGCGAAGCGAGCGGCTGCTCGCGGTGTGAGTTCAAATCCTGATGATGCGGCGAATGGCGGGACCTGAATGATAATCCTTGGGCTGACCGGCTCGATCGGGATGGGAAAATCAACGACGGCCAAGCTGTTCGAGGAAGCGGGCGTCCCGGTTTACGATGCCGACGCGGCCGTTCACAAGATTTACGAAGGCGAGGCGGCGCCTGCGATCGAAGCGGCATTTCCGGGTACCACCGCGAATGGCAAGGTCGATCGGAACAAGCTTTCGGCAAAAGTGGTGCATGACCCGGCCGCGATGAAGCGGCTCGAGCAGATCGTTCATCCAATGCTGGGCGCTTCCCGTCAAAAATTCCTGCACGATGCCGAGCGTTCCGGCGCGCCCGTTGCGGTGGTGGATGTGCCGCTGTTGTTCGAGACCGGCGGCGAGAAGCGCGTCGATGCGGTGGTGGTGGTCACGACGACGCCGGAAATTCAGCGCCAGCGGATCCTGGAGCGCGACAACATGACCGGGGAAAAGCTCGAGGCGCTCCTGGCGCGACAGTTGCCCGACGCCGAAAAACGCAAGCGAGCGGATTTCGTGGTGGATACTTCGCACGGCCTCGACCCCGTGCGTGTGCGAATCCGGGACATTCTCGATCAGGCTGCTAAGATGCCGCAGCGACGATCCTGATTCGTCAAAATGTCCGGGTGCAGCTGATGCGCGAAATCGTTCTCGATACCGAAACCACCGGCCTCGACCCGCTGCGCGGCGATCGGCTGGTTGAGATCGGTTGTATCGAGATTTTCAATCGCATGCCAACCGGCCAGACCTTTCATCGGCATCTCAATCCAGAGCGCGAAATGTCGGCGGAAGCCTATGCCGTGCACGGTCTTTCCCGCGAGTTCCTGGCCGACAAACCGCTGTTTGCTGATGTGGTCGAGGAGTTCCTGGAATTCATCGGCGACGCGCCGCTGGTGATCCACAACGCGTCGTTCGATATCGGCTTCCTCAATGCCGAGCTTGAGCGCATCAAACGGCTGCCGATTGCACGGGAACGGCTGGTGGACACGCTGCTGTTGGCGCGGCGCAAGCATCCCGGCGTGTCGAACCGTCTCGATGATCTCTGCTCGCGCTACGCGATCGACAATTCCCGGCGCACCAAGCACGGCGCCTTGCTCGATGCCGAGCTTTTGGCCGAAGTCTATATCGACCTGATCGGGGCGCGGCAGTCGCAATTGATCCTGGCCACCGAATCCCGCGATATCCGCATCGACGGTTATGGTGAGATGCCGCGGCGGCAGCGCGAGATACCGCTGACGCCGCGGGTTACCGAGGACGACCGCCTCGCGCATCGTGCCTTCGTGGCCACGTTGGGTGACAAGCCGATCTGGAACGATTTTCTGGGCGTCGGATAGCGCGCGTTCCGCAAAAGGTGGGGACCTTTTGCGATCAGAAATCGCGAAATTGTAAAGCTGAACCAGCCTGCGATCAGCTCGGCTTGACCTGCGCGGCTTGTGCGGCGGCCTGCCGCTCGAGGTTTTGGCGGTACAGGCCGACAAAATCGACCGGGTCCAGCATCAGTGGCGGGAACCCGCCATCGCGCACCGAGGTCGCGATGATCTCGCGCGCGAACGGGAACAACAGCCGCGGGCATTCGATCATCACCAGCGGATGAAGATTTTCCTTTGGCACGTTCACAATGCGGAATACGCCGGCATAGGCCAGATCGAAGCTGAACATCAGCTTGCCGGCATTCTCCGCCTTGCCTTCGACCGAAAGCGTCACCTCGTATTCGTTTTCCGCGATATTGTTGGCGCTGACGTTGATTTGGATGTTGATCGCGGGTTGCTGCTGCTGCGGCGCCAGCGAGGTGGGAGCGTTCGGATTCTCGAACGAAAGGTCTTTGGTGTATTGCGCCAGCACGTTCAACTGGGGAGGAGGGGCCGCCTCTTGAGGCGCGCCGTTGCCGTTGGTCATGGAGTCTCTCCTGGAACGTGGTTGAGCGAACGGCACGGGTTTTGCGCCTGAATTCGCCCGTCAGCTAAGGAAAATGCGTTGGTGGGGCGAGTGGCTATCATAGCCCCGGCTCGTTCCACAAGGACGACAATCGCGTCTCGTCCGCCAAAGCGGGGCTGAAAGGATCGGCCGGCGCGGCAAATACCGGGTATTGGGGTGCAGCGCGTACTCTAAATTATTGAATATGCGTGATTTCCGGCCAGCATGAGGGTTTCCCCTCGCAGCGAAAACGCGCTACAATTCGCCGGTGGCATGGGCAAGAGCCTGTTTCCACCGACATGGCTTCACATGACAAAGAGGCGCCATTGGCCAGGCCGGGTTTCGTGCCTAAATGTTGCTGACCCATCCATAATGTAACTCCGCCGTTCCGTGAGGGAACGCTCTGCCGCCGGACCCGTTGCCGACGTGAGAACCAGAAAGCGAATGCGACGTGGATATTTACACTATCATCTTCCTGGCGCTGGCGGTCTTCATCTTCCTGCGTCTCCGTAATGTGCTCGGGCAGCGCACCGGAAACGAGCGGCCGCCGTATGATCGCGCTGCGCGCAACGTGGTCCAGGGGGCGCAGGACAACAAGGTTGTTCCGATGCCGGGGGCGGTGATCGATCAGGCGCCGCTGGCGCCCACGGCAGACGTCGCGCCGCCGAGCGACCGCTGGAAAGGTTTGGCCGAACCTGGCACGGCCCTGGCTCAGGGGCTCGACGCCATCGCGGCACAGGATCCCCCGTTCGATCCGCGACATTTCCTCTCGGGCGCTCGCAGTGCTTACGAGATGATCGTGCAGGCCTTTGCCAATGGCGATCGCCGCGCGCTGAAGGATCTGTTGTCGCCCGAGGTCTATGAGAGTTTCGAGGCCGTGATCCGGGATCGCGAGAAGCACGAGCAGAAGACGGAGACGCGATTCGTGTCGATCGACAAGGCCGAGCTCGTGGGTGCGGAAGCTCGCGATCGCTCCGCGCAGCTGACCGTTCGCTTTGTATCGCAGATGATCTCGGTCACCCGCGACAAGGCCGGCACTATTGTCGACGGCAATCCGGATAAGGTCGCCGATATTACCGATGTTTGGACATTTGCCCGCGACACCGCCTCACGCGATCCGAACTGGAAGCTGGTTGGCACGGGAAGCGCTCCCTGACGCGCGTCGCTTGCGGCGAACCGCCGCCGCGTGCTGTGTGATCGCCGTCGCGTTGGCGACGGCGCCGTTTGCCGCGATTGCCGCCCGCACCGCCCATACAGCGCGCAGCATGCATGGCGCGCGTCCGCATCTCCCGGATGCTCGTCGCATTCCATATCCGCGTCTCGCCTGGCCGCTTGAAGTCAGCGGCAGCCAATATGTTCCGGTCAAATGGGCTGATGTCGCGGGCTGGAGCGAGGACGACCACCGGCAGGCCTACAAGGCGTTTCGCGTAAGCTGCAGGCCAATAGCGGCGCAGCGAAACCTGCCCGCCGACCACAAGGCCCTGGGCATTTCGCTGCGCGATCCCTGCCGCGCGGCCAAAGCTCTCGATATTTCCGATGGCGCCAAGGCGCGAGCCTTCTTCGAAGAGCATTTTCTGCCCTTGCGAATTTCTCGGCTCGGGGAAGATGATGGCTTCGTCACCGGCTACTACGAGCCGGTCCTCGACGGCTCCCGGACCCAGACCGACGTCTACAACGTTCCGGTCTATCGCCGTCCCTCAAATCTGTTCGTCCGCGGCTTCAAACAAGACGCCGTTGGCTTGCCCAACAAGGGGCAGGTGTTTCGCAAGATCGGTCGCCGCAAGCTCGTGCCCTATTACGATCGGGCCGAAATAGAAGACGGCGCGATTGCCGGCCGAGGCCTCGAAATCTGCTGGCTCAAGGATCAGACCGATTTGCTGTTCACGCAAATTCAGGGCTCGGCCCGGGTCCGCCTCGAGGATGGCTCGACCATGCGCATCAATTACGATGCCCATAATGGCTATCCCTATACGCCGGTCGGCCGCATCCTGATCGATCGCGGCATCATCCCCAAAGAGCAGATGTCGATGCAGAAGATCAGGGAGTGGATGGATCAAAACCCCGACGGCGCCAAGGAATTGCGGCGGCAGAACCGGTCCTACGTGTTCTTTCGCGAAGTTCAACTCTCCGACAAGGATGAGGCTGTTGGCGCGCAAGGCGTGCCGCTGACGCCTGGGCGGTCGATCGCGGTCGACAAGGCGCTGCATGTCTACGGCACGCCGTTTTTCATCGGGGGCGAGTTGCCGATTGAATCAGAGCTATCGAAGACGCCGTTTCACCGGCTGATGATCGCCCAAGACACCGGCTCCGCCATCGTGGGACCGGCGCGCGCAGACCTCTATTTCGGCGCCGGAGCCGATGCCGGGAGAGTCTCCGGCCGTCTGCGGCACAATATGCGTTTTGTCATGCTGGTGCCGAAGAGCCTCGATCCGGTGGCGCGTGGCCGCAGGATGCCGCTGCCCGATCCAAGGCCATCGGAGACAATCGCCAAGCTGTTTCCGCAAACCGGTCCTTCGAAGGATCAACAAAAAGATCAGAAGAATGGCGGGAAGCCACCGGCGGCCTCGGTGGCTGCTGGCGCAAACGATGCAGCCAGGACTACGGAGGCTGCGAAAAAGCCCGCGCCGGCGGCGCCGACTTCCGTGGGCGTGGGCCAGGCGCCGTCGGCACGGACGGCGGCCGCAAATCCGGCGCCGCTGCCGGAAGCGCGGCCCAACGTCAAAACGAGCCGCGAGGCGCGCCGGGCGCGTTACATCGGCCGTTATCGCCGCGTCCGATGAAACGTCAGCTCACCTCGATCCCGGAATTGCCGCCGTCCCCACGCCGCAAACGCGCGCTGAGCGAGGAAGAACGCGCGTTGTGGGAGGGAGTTGCGAAAGAGATAAAGCCGCTGCGCAAAAAGCGCTCCGTAAAGACAGAGGCGGCTTCGGCGGAAGTTGAAACGACCGCCGCAGCGAAAGCGGCAGTGCCGCCCAACCCACTCCCATCGGACAAGATTCCGCGGGCAACTAAGCCGATAACGCCGCCACTGGCGCCGCTCGGACGCCGCGCGCGCGGGCAGCTTTCACGCGGGCGGAAGGAGATCGATGCCCGGCTCGACCTGCACGGCATGACGCAGACCCGAGCCCATCGCGAACTGTTCGGTTTCTTGCAACGCGCCCGCAGCGACGGCCTGACGTTCGTGCTTGTCATCACCGGCAAAGGCCGCGCGGGAGCTGATCCCGAGCGCGGGGTGCTGCGCCGCCAGGTGCCGCAATGGCTGAGTTTGCCGGAGTTTCGTTCGCTGGTGGTCGGCTTTGAGGAAGCGCATGTCGGCCATGGCGGCGAGGGCGCGCTCTACGTGCGTATCAGGCGATCGAAACTGTAGGCCGCTTAGAACGGCCGCACGATCCCGACGCGCGGGATCAGGGTAACGATCCAGCCGAACAGCGTGGTCCCTGGATCGTTCGTTGAGATCAGCGGCACGTCCTTTGAGCTGGGCAAGGTTTTTACCGCATGCAGGATCAGGAACATGCAGACCGCCCAGTTCGAGATCCATCGCGAATAGTCGAACACGATCACGAACATGATGAGATAGGCGAGGCTCACCATAACGATCGAGGCAACGACGAGGCGGCGATGAAATTCATCCGACAGCGATCGGAGCAGACTAACAAAATATTTCCACAGCGGGGCATGCAGCCAGATCAGCAGCGCAAACGCGGGAATGCCGAGCAGGTTTGACGGCATGCGGTCCCAGGTATCGTGAATTTCCCGAGAAAGGGGCTGATACCAGATATAACTGAAGCTCAAGAGGTTGGTCCGGGTAGGGTCGGCCATGCGGCTTTGCAGATGCTGGACGAACTCCGCTTCGGGTACCGCTAGCGATCCCCGGAATTGCGCGGCGAAGAACAGCACGCCGATGCACGCGATCGCGGCGGTTCCGGCGATCGCATTTTGCCGGCTAAAGCCGTGCACGAGATAGTAACGCAGCACCACGATGACCGCGATGGTCGGCACATACATCAGCAGATGGATGTGGTGGATCAGGATCAGAATCATCGATGCAAGGGCTGCGAGCAGCACCAAAACAATCGAGCGCGCCGGCAGCAGCAGCAGGCAGATCGCGAACGCACAGCCGTAGATGTCGAAATGTCCGAGCGTATGCATGAAATTTTTCAGAAAGAATGGCGAGCCGGCCATGAACACGAACAGCGGCATGTGAACATCGTCGAAGCCAAACGTTCGACGAAACAGCTTTACGAACAGCCCGAATGTGATCAGCCAGACAGCACCCGACAGCGCGAACACCAGCCACACCGGAACTTTTGCGAAAAACAGCGATACCACGGCGCCGATCAGCGCGCGTTTTGTAAAACCGAAATGATAGTCGACCAAAAGATGGATGTACGGGACGTAGGGCTCGCGCGCGATCTTGTAGAGAAAAACCCCCATCGGAACGGCGGCATTGACGGCAAGCATCAGGCGCCAGGGGTTTTCCCGCACACGCAGATTCATTCGGCACCTGAGACAGCAGCCAACCAGGTGCAAACTATCACACAGCGAATGTGTGAGGCGCAACGCAGGGACGACGATATCGTCGTGAAAACTACAGGATAAACCGGCTCAGATCGGCGTTCTTGGCGAGATCGCCGACGTGCTTCTGCACGTAGTCAGCATCGATCTGGATGGTCTCGCCGTGGCGGTCGGGCGCGGCAAACGAAATCTCGTCGAGCACACGCTCCATCACCGTCTGCAATCGCCGGGCGCCGATGTTTTCGACGGTGGAGTTAACGGCGACCGCCACATCCGCGAGCGCGTCGATGGCACTGTCGGTAATATCCAGCGTCACGCCTTCGGTCTTCATCAACGCCACATATTGCTTGATCAGCGACGCCTCAGGCTCGGTCAGGATGCGGCGCAAATCGTCGCGCGTGAGCGCCGCCAGCTCGACCCGGATCGGTAGCCGGCCCTGCAGTTCCGGCAAGAGATCCGACGGCTTTGCGATATGAAACGCGCCCGAGGCGATGAACAGGATATGGTCGGTCTTGACAGCGCCGTGCTTGGTCGAAACCGTGGTGCCTTCGATCAACGGCAATAAATCGCGCTGCACGCCTTCGCGCGAGACGTCGCCGCCGACGCGGCCGTCGCGCACGCAAATCTTGTCGATCTCGTCGAGGAAGACGATGCCGCTATTCTCGACCGCATGGATCGCTTCCTGCACCAGTTGATCGGTGTCCAGCAGCTTGTCGGACTCCTCGTTGACCAGAAGCTCGTGGGAATCCTCTACCCTCAGCCGGCGGGTTTTGGTCCGTCCACCCAATTTGCCGAAGATATCGCCGATCGAGATCGCGCCCAACTGGGCGCCGGGCATGCCGGGAATTTCAAACATCGGCATGCCGCCCGAGGATTGCGTCTCGATCTCGATTTCCTTGTCGTTGAGCTCGCCGGCGCGCAGCTTCTTGCGGAACGAATCGCGGGTGGCAGCGCTGGAGTTGGCGCCGACCAGGGCGTCGAGCACGCGGTCCTCGGCGGCGAGTTGGGCGCGGGCCTGCACGTCCTTGCGCTTGCGCTCGCGCATTTGGGCAATCGCGACCTCGACCAGATCGCGGACAATCTGTTCGACGTCGCGGCCGACGTAACCGACTTCGGTGAATTTGGTGGCTTCGACCTTGATGAATGGCGCGCCGGCGAGTTTCGCCAGCCGCCGCGCGATCTCGGTCTTGCCGACCCCGGTCGGCCCGATCATCAGGATGTTTTTCGGCAGCACTTCCTCGCGCAGCGAGCCGGTGAGTTGCAGCCGCCGCCAGCGGTTGCGCAGCGCGATGGAAACCGCGCGCTTGGCGTCGGTCTGCCCGACAATGAAGCGATCGAGTTCGGAAACGATTTCACGGGGAGAAAAGTCTGTCATGGGGGTCTAGGTAAGTTTAAAATGGTGTTGGCACAAGCGGCATCAGATGATCGGCGGCCCGCCCTGCCAGTGCCTAATCGCTTCAAAGGGGTGGATCAGCATCAGGATGTTCAGGGTCAGATTATCGCGGATGTGAAGCGCCATCACGAGTTCAAACAGAACGGCGAGCGCGACGGTCAACCCGATCGGAAGCTTTTTCGCCAGCAAGAATCCCGCCACCATGAACAAGGTATCGGAGATCGAGTTGACGATGGTGTCGCCAAAATAGTCCAGCGACACCGTGCCGGTGCGGTAGCGCTCGATGATCCAGCTGGAATTTTCAACGATCTCCCAGCTGCCTTCGATCACCATCGCGGCGATCAAACGTCCCTGCCATGGCGCCTTCGGCAGCACAAGCCGGGTCGCGCCATAAAACAGGAAGCCGTGGAGGACGTGGGAAAGCGAGTACCAGTCGGCGATATGCTGGGAATTTTCCGAGCTCTGCACGACGCCGTGCCATAACTTCACGTAACCGCAGGCGCAGATCGGTAAGCGTCCCATTAGATACAGGATCGATGCCTGAAGGGCGATCAGGCCGGCCGCGATCAGCAGCCATTGCCGCGCTGAAAGGCCGGCGGTCGTCGGAACAGTGCGCTCGAGCGTCATGAGTTGCGCATCATCAAGAGCACGGTGCCGTCCGGGGTTTCGACCAGACGATCGCCGCGAAATCCGGCCTTCTCATAGGCGCGGATCGCGCGCGCATTGGCCGGGTCGGGATCGGTGACCATGCGCGCAAGCCCTTTCCGCAGGCGACCATCGACGAAGCGACGAATGAGGGCTGAGCCGTGGCCGCGTCCGATCATGTCTAGCTCGCCGATGAACAGATCGATGCCGCGCGTGCCCTGGGGCTGCGGCCCAAAACCTGTGTTCCATTCGGTCAGATCATAGCATTGAAGGTAACCAAACGGGCTGCCGGCTGCCGAAAATATGAATTGATCCATGGCCGGCTCGTCGAGGTCACCGCTGACCAAGGCATATTGTTCTTGCGGATCGCCCCACCATTCCCTGACATGGGGCAATGACAGCCAGCGCTGGATCAGGGGGAGATCGGCTGTCGTCACCGGACGGAAAGCGTAATCCGGCGCCATCGATCAGCCGCCCTGCAGCGTCTCGATGGTCACATTGCGGTTGGTAAAGACGCAAATGTCGGCGGCGATATCGAGCGACCGGCGCACGATGGCCTCGGCATCCTTGTCGGAGTCGACCAGCGCCCGGGCGGCCGCCAGAGCATAATTGCCGCCGGAGCCGATCGCCATTACGCCGGCTTCCGGCTCCAGCACGTCGCCGGTGCCGGTCAGCACCAGCGACACATCCTTGTCGGCGACGATCATCATCGCCTCCAGCCGGCGCAGATAGCGATCGGTACGCCAGTCCTTGGCCAGTTCGACCGCCGCGCGGGTCAATTGCCCCGGATATTGCTCGAGTTTGCTCTCCAGCCGCTCGAACAGGGTGAAGGCGTCCGCGGTGGCGCCGGCAAAACCGCCGATGACGTCGCCCTTGCCGAGTTTGCGGACCTTTTTGGCGTTGGATTTGATGACGGTCTGGCCGATCGAGACCTGGCCATCGCCCCCAATCACCACCTTGCCGCCCTTGCGGACGGTCAAAATCGTCGTGCCGTGCCAGACCGGCGACTGTGGCTGTGATGCTTGCATGAGGTACCTCGCGTTCGGCCAAATTTAGGGACTGGCGTGTGCGGTTACAATCGGCCGCAGTCCGGCACTGGATTCCAGTCACCATAGGCCGAAGTTCAGCCTGACCGGCCGATCCCGCAGTAGCGAAGCCGGGACGGGCCTGTTAAAAGGGCCGCGTTTTCGGCCACGGGAAGCACTTTTCATGCGCACGGCGACCATCAAGCGCAAGACCAAGGAGACCGACATCGAGGTTAGCGTGAACCTCGACGGAACCGGTGTGTCCAACGTCGCGACCGGCATCGGCTTCTTCGACCATATGCTCGATCTCTTGGCCCGGCATTCACGCATTGATGTCGCCGTGAAGGCGGTTGGCGACCTTCACATCGACCACCATCACACCACCGAGGATGTCGGCATCGCGCTCGGACAGGCGGTCAAGCAGGCGCTCGGCACCATGGCCGGCATCGCCCGCTATGCCAGCATCCACATGCCGATGGACGAGACGCTGTCGCGCGTCGTGATCGACATTTCGGGGCGGCCGGTGCTGGTGTTCAAGGTGGAGTTTCCGCGCGACAAGGTAGGCGCCTTCGATACCGAACTGGTTCGCGAATGGTTCAACGCCTTTGCGATCAATGCCGGGGTGACTTTGCACGTCGAAACCCTATATGGCGAGAACAGCCATCACATCGCCGAATCCTGTTTCAAGGGTCTGGCGAGGGCGCTGCGCGCGGCGGTCGCGATCGATCCGCGCGCCGCGGGCGAAGTGCCATCCACCAAGGGTCAGCTCGGCGGCTGAATCCTTAAGTTCTCGGCGGAGAGTAGCGATGCCGGTCTACACAGTTCATGCTCCGGTAACGAACGGTGCGGGGATCGCAGCGATCGACCGGTTCGCATTCGTCCGCGACGGATTTCATTTCTGGGCTGCCGTTTTCGGCCCGCTGTGGCTTGTCTGGCATCGCCTGTGGCTGGCGACGATCGGCTGGATCATCGTTGCGCTCGCGATCAACGTCGGAATGGCGAGACTCGGCGCCGGCGGCACCGCGATCTTTTGGGCGGATGTGTTGCTCGCGCTGCTGATGGGATTTGAAGCGTCGAGCATCCGGCGCTGGACCTTGTCGCGGCGCAACTGGCGCCAGCTCGACGTCGTGGTGGCCCGCAATTGGGAGACGGCGGAACGGCGCTTTTTCGACCGCTGGACCGCCAGGCAGCGCATTATCAATGATCAAACCGCGGTCGATCGTGGCGCGCCGCCGCCGACGCGGGATGTTCCCGGCCAGGCCTTCTCACGTCCGCCGCCGTTGCCTCGAAATGAGATCATCGGATTGTTTCCGGAACCGGGGACGTCGCGGTGAGCGTTGCCATCATCGATTACGGCTCCGGCAATCTGCATTCCGCCGCGAAAGCGTTTGAGCGGGCGGCGCGGAGCATGGACGCGCCGGAAAAGATCGTTGTGACCCGCGATCCCGAAACAGTCTATCGCGCCGATCGCATCGTGCTGCCCGGCGTCGGCGCATTCGCCGATTGCCGCAGGGGGCTCGACGAGCTTGACGGCATGATCGAGGCGATGACCGAGGCGGTGCGCAGCAAGGCGCGGCCGTTCTTCGGCATCTGCGTCGGCATGCAGCTGATGGCAACGCGTGGCAAGGAGCACGTCACCACGGACGGGTTCAACTGGATCGCGGGCGACGTCGAGAAAATTTCGCCGCGCCAGGAGAATTTGAAAATTCCGCACATGGGCTGGAATACACTCGATATGATCCGTGAGCACCCGGTGCTGGAGCGTTTGCCGCTCGGCCCGAAAGGCCGTCATGCCTATTTCGTGCACTCCTATCACCTCAACGCCGCCAACGAGACGGACGTGCTGGCGCGTGCGGATTACGGCGGCCCGGTGACGGCGATCGTCGGCAAGGACACCGCTGTCGGTACCCAGTTTCACCCGGAGAAAAGCCAGCGTTTTGGGCTGGCCTTGATTGCGAATTTTTTGAAATGGAAGCCGTGATTCTGTTTCCCGCCATCGACCTGAAAAACGGCCAATGCGTGCGGCTCGAACAGGGCGACATGGCGCGTGCGACCGTGTTCAACCTCGATCCCGCTGCGCAGGCGCGGAGCTTTGCCGCGCAGGGGTTTGAATATCTGCACGTGGTCGATCTTGACGGCGCCTTTGCCGGCAAGCCGATGAACGCCCCTGCGGTCGAGGCGATGCTGAAGGCGGTCTCCATTCCAGTGCAGCTCGGCGGCGGCATCCGCGATCTCGATACCGTCGAGGCTTGGCTGGCAAAGGGCATTGCGCGGGTGATTATCGGTACCGCGGCGGTACGCGATCCCGAGCTGGTGAAGGGTGCCGCGAAAAAATTTCCCGGTCGCGTCGCGGTCGGCCTCGACGCACGCGACGGCAAGGTCGCCGTCGAAGGCTGGGCGGAGAGTTCGGAAGTGACCGCACTGGAAATCGCCCAGCGGTTCGAGGATGCCGGCGTCGCCGCGATCATCTTCACCGACATTGCCCGCGACGGCCTCCTGAAAGGCCTCAATCTCGATGCCACCATTGCGCTCGCCGAGCGTATCTCGATCCCCGTCGTCGCTTCCGGGGGCTTGGCCTCGATCGAGGACGTGAAAGCGCTATTGGCACCGCGCGCCAGGAAAATGGCTGGCGCGATCGCGGGCCGCGCGCTCTATGACGGCAGCCTCGATCCGGCCACGGCGCTGGCGCTGATCCGCCGCGCGCGCGCCGCGGCCTAGGAGCAATCCATGTTCAAGATGCGCGTGATTCCCTGTCTCGACGTCAAGGATGGCCGGGTGGTCAAGGGCGTCAATTTCGTCGATCTGCGCGATGCTGGCGATCCCGTGGAAGCGGCCATCGCCTATGACGCCGCCGGTGCCGATGAATTGTGCTTTCTCGACATTACGGCCACCCACGAAAATCGCGGCATCATGCTGGACGTGGTCCGGCGCACGGCGGAAGCCTGCTTCATGCCGCTGACGGTCGGCGGCGGCGTGCGCAGCATCGAGGATATCAAGACGCTGCTGCGGTCAGGCGCCGACAAGGTTTCGATCAACAGCGCCGCCGTAAGCCGGCGCGAATTCGTCAAGGAAGCGGCCGAAAAATTCGGCGATCAATGCATCGTGGTTGCGATCGACGCCAAGCGCGTCCGGCGCGGCGGCGGCTCGGAACGGTGGGAAATCTTCACCCATGGCGGGCGCAATTCCACCGGGATCGATGCCATCGAATATGCCCAGGAGGTCGTATCGCTCGGCGCCGGCGAGATACTGCTGACGTCGATGGACCGGGACGGCACCAGGCAGGGTTTTGACATTCCGCTCACCCGGGCGGTGGCGGACAGCGTCGCGGTCCCGGTGATCGCCTCCGGCGGCGTCGGCAATCTCGATCATCTGGTGGAGGGCATTCGCGAAGGCCATTCGACCGCGGTGCTGGCGGCGTCGATCTTCCACTTCGGCGAATTTACCATACGGGAAGCCAAGGACCACATGGTTCGCGCCGGGCTGCCGATGCGGCTCGATCCTTGACGACTCCGGGTGCCAGAAGTGCTAAATCCCAACGGGATAGACAGCGTCCCGTCCCGGGCGCGTGAGTTGAGTTGATGTCGCGTTTTACGATCCATGACCTGGCCGCCACCATCGATGCCCGCGCGGCGTCGGGCGGAGAAGCGTCCTATACCCGCAAACTGCTGGACAAGGGTGCGGAGCATTGCGCCAAGAAACTTGGCGAGGAGGCGGTGGAGACCGTTATCGCCGCGATCGAGAACGATCGCGGCCACCTGATCGCCGAAAGCGCCGATCTGTTGTTCCATCTATTGGTGCTATTGAAGTCGCGCGGCGTGAAACTCGAGGACGTCGAGGCAGCACTGGCGCAACGCACGACGATGTCTGGGTTAGAGGAAAAGGCCGCGCGCAAGCGCGACGCATAGCGGCTAGAGGCGGCGTCATGGATATTCGGGCACCCGAGCAACTCTACAACCCCTACCGGATATTTTCACGGGAGCAATGGGCGCGTCTGCGCGACGATACGCCGATGACCCTGGAGCCCGGCGAGTTCGACCGCCTGCGCTCGTTGCACGATCGCCTCGACATCAAGGAGGTCGAGGAAATCTATCTGCCGCTGTCGCGCCTCCTTTCGATCTATGTCGATGCGACGACCCGCCTCTTTCAGGCGCAGCGCCAGTTCCTCGGTATCCGCGACCGCAAGTCACCCTACATCATCGGCATCGCAGGCTCGGTTGCGGGTGGCAAGTCGACCACGGCGCGCGTGCTTCAGGCGCTGCTGGCACGTTGGTCGCCGCGACCCAAGGTCGATCTGGTGACAACGGACGGCTTCCTCCATCCGAACGCGGTGCTCGAACGGTTGGGATTGATACAGAAGAAGGGTTTCCCGGCGAGCTACGATCTGCCGTTGTTGCTGTCGTTCTTAAGCGACATCAAGTCCGGACGGAGGGGCGTCTGCGCGCCGGTCTATTCGCATTTGAGCTGGGATATCGTTCCGAACCAATGGCAAGAGGTCGACCAGCCCGACATTCTGATCGTCGAGGGCGTCAATGTACTCCAGACCGGGCGGCTGCCGCGCGACGGCAAGGCCGTACCCGTCGTTTCCGATTTCTTCGATTTCTCCATCTATATCGACGCCGACGAGGCAGTGCTGCGCGAATGGTATGTGAAGCGCTGGCTGACGCTGCGGGACACCGCCTTCCACGATCCGAGGTCCTATTTCCATCGTTATGCGCCGCTGTCCGACGAAGAGGCGATCGCCACCGCAACCGCGATCTGGGAGCGCACCAACCTCGCCAATCTCGAGGAAAACATCCTGCCGACGCGGCCGCGCGCGACCTTGATCCTCAAGAAGGGCGCCGATCACGTCATCGAGACGGTGGCACTGCGGCGGCTATAGCTCACGGACGTTCACGCGGCGATATTCCGCGAGGCGGCCAATCCGGCCAGCGCGTCGGCGAGTTTTTCGCGATCGAGCGGCTTGATCAGAAAGCCGTCCATTCCAGCTTCAAAACAGGCATAGCGATCCTCCACCAGCGTGTTCGCCGTCAGCGCGAGGATCGGCGTGTGGCGGCCCGGCTGGCCTGCCTCAAGGCTGCGGATACGCCTGGTTGTTTCGATGCCGTCGAGCTGCGACATCTGGATATCCATGAGAACGAGATCGTAGGGAGTGCCGGCGGATTTGGCTGCCAGCCAGGATTCCAGCGCGGCTTCGCCATTGGTGGCGATGACCGCATGATGCCCCAACCGGTTCAAAAGCGAGCGCATCAATAGCGCGTTAATCTCGTTGTCTTCCGCCACCAGGACCGAAAGGCCCCGCAACGGCGCGGCTGCCGGCGTCCCGACATCGTCAGGCACCTCGGTCGGGGGATCGCCGGCAAGGGGCGGCGCCAGAACGTCCGGCGCCATCGTCAGGCGCGCCGCGAGCGAGGCCGCGCGCAACGGTTTTATCAGGTAACCGGTGAAAGCCGGGGAACCCGATGGGGGTTGAAGTTCGTGTCGCGCCGCCGGCGTGACGAGGACAATCCGCTGCATCGTGTGGGGCCGCGCCGCTTCGGCCAGCAACCCGACGTCCTCGGCGCCCAAGGCGTGATCGAGCAGCACGGCGTGCCAGGCTCGCTCGGGCAGCAAGGCCTGCGCCACCGCGGTATCTGAAATCGTGCAGGTTTGTCCGCCCCAACGCTGCAGCCGCCGGGCGATGAGCCATGCTTCGATGCTCTGGGGGGCGACCACCATGATCGATTGCCCGCTCAGATCCGGCGCCGCAAACACCTTCTGTTCGCTGCCGTTGCCATCAGAGGCGGGAAGTGGAACCGATACTTCGAACGTCGAACCGGCGCCGGGCTTGCTCTCCAGCGTGATGCGGCCGCCCATTCGCTTGACGATGAGCTCAGAGATGCTCAAGCCAAGACCGGTGCCGCCATAGCTTCGCGCGATGCGTTCGTCGGCCTGCTCGAACTCGCGGAAAATGCGCGCCTGGGCCTCGGGCGCGATGCCGATGCCGGTGTCGCGCACCAGGAAAGAGATTTCGTTGGCAGCGATCCCCGGCTCTACAATCAGCGCCACGCCGCCGGTCGTGGTGAACTTGATGGCGTTCCCTGCGAGATTGAGCAGCACCTGCCGCAGCCGCGCCGCATCTCCGACCACTTCCGCCGGCAGCCGCTCGTCGACATAGGCGGCGATCTCGAGCTTTCTTGCCTGCGCCCGCGGCGCCAGGAGTTCGGCGATGTCCTCGATCAATGCGGCAAGGGCGAAGGGACGGTGTTCGAGGTCGATCTTGCCGGCCTCGATCTTGGAATAATCCAGGAGCTCCTCGATCAGCGAGAGCAAAGCATCGCCCGAGGTTTTCACGGCCCTGGCATAGGTCATCTGCTCCGGCGTCAGCGGTGTATCCAGAAGCAACCCGCTCATGCCGAGGATGCCGTTAAGCGGCGTGCGAATTTCATGTGAGGCCATCGCGAGGAACCGCGATTTGGCACGGCTGGCGGCATCGGCCCGATCGCGCGCTTCGGCAAGCGCGCGCTCGGTCCCGGTGCGGTCGGTGACGTCGCGGCCGACGCATTGCATCTCGGCCGGCTGGCCGGCGTTGGTGCGAACCAGGCCTTCGCGCCATGCGATCCATCGCGGCCCCAGAGGGCCGGCGATCTTCTGGTCATGAATCCGCGTGCCATCGGGATCGAGCGCGGTCTCGCCTTGCTCAAGCACGGGGAATGTGAAACGGCTGCCGATCAGCGCCTCCCGCGGTTGTCGCGCCAGTTCGCAATAGGCGTCGTTGACGAAGGTGATAGCGCCTGCCGCATCGCGCAGCACGATCAGGTCGCCCAAGGATTCGAACAGGCGCCGCGCGCGTTGCTCGGCCTCCTGCAATTCCCAATTGCGGTCGGCCAGCGCCTCGTTGTGCAGCGCGATCTTGCGGAGTTTCTTGCGCATCCAGCGCAGCCGGAAGCTCAGGGTGGCGAGCCCGACGCAGGCGAGTGCGAACAGGAAGCTGGCGCCGAGCGCAAAGGTGTGGGGGTTATAGCCGGCTTCTTCAGACCGGCTTCCGGCGATGAATCCATAGGCGCCGCCGAAGGCGGCGGAAAACATCATGAACGAACGGATCGCGCGGGTGAGCCAGCGGTGGCGTCGCGCGAAGCGGCGTATGCGTAACTTGATCCGGAAAAACCGCCGCATCGCCAACACCCCTGAGATTGCCTTGTCGCGAGCGCGTCCCGCGGTCGGCGTTCGAGACCGCCTCGGCGTGCGTCGTGTGCTTGAGGAGGACGATGAGACGGCGACCTTGCAAATTGCTTGAGGCCGGGCGGCGTCACAGCGCGCGATGAGAACAACGTTAATGAGGTATTAAGAAGCCAAACCCGGGCGAGGGCGGAGTGCAGGCCCGCCGATTAATTCAGGCGGCGCGCCGCAGGTCTTCGGCGAGCGCGCGGTAGGACAAGGCTTCGGCCAGATGCAGCCGGCCGATTTTTTCGGTACCGTCGAGGTCGGCGAGGGTGCGGGCGACGCGCAGCACGCGGTGATAGCCGCGCGCCGATAGCCGCATGGTCTCCGCGGCGTCGCGCAGCAGTTTTTGGCCCTGGGTGTCCGGCTGCGCGATTTCCTCCAGCACCGAGGCCGGGGCTTCCGCATTGGTGCGGATATGCGGCAATCCGGCCGCGGCATAGCGCGCCATCTGGACGTCGCGCGCCGCCGCCACCCGCGCCGCCACTTCAACTGATCCTTCCGCGGGCGGCGGCAGGATCAGGTCGGAGGCGGTCACCGCCGGCACCTCGATCCGCAGATCGATGCGGTCCATCAGCGGCCCCGAGATGCGGGTCTGATAATCCGAGGTGCAACGGTCGATGCGTCCGCGCTTGCAGGAATAGCCGGGCTCATAGGCGTGGCCGCAGCGGCAGGGATTCATCGCGGCGACCAGCATGAAGCGCGCCGGATAGGTGACGCGATGATTGGCGCGGGAGACTGCGACCTCGCCGTTCTCCAGCGGCTGGCGCAGCGAATCCAGTACCCGCGGATCGAACTCCGGCAGCTCATCGAGGAACAACACGCCCTGATGCGCCAGCGAGATCTCGCCGGGTTTGGCGCGCATGCCGCCGCCGGTCAGCGCCGCCATGCTGGCGGAATGATGGGGCGCGCGGAACGGCCGACGCGCGGTCAGCGCGCCGCCTTCGATTTCGCCGGCGACGGAGGCAATCATCGATACTTCCAGGAGTTCGGACGGCGACAGCGGCGGCAGGATCGAGGGCAGCCTTGCTGCGAGCATCGACTTGCCGGCGCCGGGAGAACCGATCATCAACAGGTGATGCCCGCCGGCCGCGGCAATCTCGAGCGCGCGTTTTGCACTCTCCTGGCCCTTGATGTCGCGCAGATCGAGCAACGCCGTCTCGGCTTCGTGGACTTTCGGCAAGGGTCGCGACAGCACCTGCGTGCCCTTGAAGTGATTGGCGATCTGGATCAGCGAACTTGCCGCGACGATCTGGATATCCGGGCTGGCCCAGGCGGCTTCCGCCCCGCAGGCGGCGGGACAGATCAGGCCCTCGTCGCGCGAATTGGCCCCGATCGCGGCCGGCAATACGCCCGCGACCGGCGCGATCGATCCGTCCAGCCCGAGTTCGCCGAGCACGGTGAAGCCGGCCAATGCGTCGGGCGGAATGGCGCCGATCGCCGCCATCAGCCCGAGCGCGATCGGCAGATCGTAATGGCTGCCTTCCTTGGGCAGATCGGCCGGCGCCAGATTGACGGTAATCCGGCGGGCCGGGAGGGCCAGCCCGAAGGCGATCAGCGCCGAGCGCACCCGCTCGCGGGCCTCGGAAACCGCCTTGTCGGGGAGGCCTACAATGGCAAAAGCCGGCAAGCCGGGCGCGACCTGCACCTGCACGTCGACGGCGCGGGCTTCGATCCCCTCAAAGGCCACCGTGGAAACCCGCTGAACCATGCCCACCCTCTTGCGCCAGGGAAGGTAGCGGAAGGTGGCGACGATGGCAAGAACATTAGGAGAACAGGCGAGCCCCTACCCCCGCTTCTTCTCGATCACGTCCCAGATTTTCGCGGCGACATCCGGCCCGCCGAGTCGCGTGATCGCGCGGATACCCGTAGGTGAGGTCACATTGATTTCGGTGAGGTTGCCGTCGATGACGTCGATGCCGGCGAACAACAATCCGCGTTCGCGCAGCGCCGGGCCCAACGTTTCGCAGATCTCGCGCTCGCGCGGGGTGAGTTCGGTGGCCTGGGCGGCGCCGCCACGGACCATGTTGGAGCGCAGATCGTCCGGCGCCGGCACGCGGTTGACGGCGCCTGCGAACTCGCCATCGACCAGGAGGATGCGTTTGTCGCCGTGTTTGACCTCGGGGAGAAAGCGCTGGATCACCCACGGTTCGCGAAAGGTCACCGAAAACATGTCGTAGAGCGAACCGAAATTCATGTCCTGCGGCATGACGCGAAACACCGCCGCGCCGCCATGGCCATGCAGCGGTTTCATCACCACCGCGCCGTGCTCGTCGCGGAAGGCGTTGATCTCGTCGAGGTCGCGCGAGATCAAGGTCGGCGGCATCAATTTCGGGAAATTCGTCACAAAGAGCTTTTCCGGCGCGTTGCGTACGCCAGCGGGGTCGTTCACAACAAGCGTCTTCGGATGCAGCCGTTCGAGGAAATGCGTCGAGGTGATGTAGGCAAGATCGAACGGCGGGTCCTGCCGCAAGAGGATGACGTCGAATGCGGCAAGCGGCTCGCGCCGCGGCTCGCCCAGCGTGAAATGGTCGCCAAGCTCGTCGCGTACGCTCAGGGTCTGAATCGGGGCTACGAGATCCTCGCCGTTCAGCGAGAGCTTGTCCGGGGTGTAATAGGAAAGCCCGTGGCCGCGCTTTTGCGCTTCCAATAGCAGCGCGAAGGTCGAATCGCCGCGGATGTTGATGCGCTCGATGGGGTCCATCTGGACGGCGACATTCAATTTCATATGGTTGATCCGATTTGCCTGTTCACGGGCTGGCGTCGAACGCCGCTAACAGATGGCGCGGCAGCCGGCGCGGCGCAATCAGCATCGCGTCAAAACGCAGCTCGAAATCGGCGTGTTCGGGATGCGCCATCAGCCAGCCTTGCGCGGCATCGATGATGCGCTGCTGCTGGCGCGGTGTCACCGCATAGGCCGCCTCGTCGAGACTGGCGCGCGCCTTGACCTCGATGAAGACGATCAAATTGCGCCGGCGGGCCACGATGTCGATCTCGCCATGGGGCGTGCGAAAACGTTTTGCCAATATGCGATAGCCCTTGGCCATCAGAAAGGCGGCGGCGCGGCTCTCGGCGGAGAGGCCGGTTCGGAACGCCGCGATCCGCGCCGGGGAGGCGAGCTTTGCAACTTCGTCGGGCGGCAAGGCACCGTCAGTCTTCGCCATCGGCATCCCTGGGGCCAATATCTTTCGCAAGCTCAAGCGCGCGGGCATAGATGTCGCGGCGCGGCCGGCCGGAGACTTCGACCGCATGGGCCACGGCATCCTTGACGCTGTCGCGTTTGAGCGACGACCGCAACAGCTCATCCAGCTCATGCTCTGCCATGATCTGCGCGCTTGCGGCAGGGGGGCCGATCACCAGCACGAATTCGCCGCGGATTTCCAGCGTGTCGGCTGCGTGCGCGAGTTGGGACAGCGGCGCGCGCCTGATGTCTTCATGCATTTTTGTCATTTCGCGGCAGATCGCGGCATCGCGCTCGCCCATGAAGTCGGCGAGGTCGCGAAGCGTATCCTGCACGCGGTTTCCCGATTCGAACATCACCAGCGTGGCGTCGATCCGCTTGAGCTCCGCAAGCCGCGCACGGCGCGCGGTTTCCTTGGCCGGCAAAAAACCTTCGAAGAAAAACCGGTCGGTGGGAAGTGCCGCAACCGACAGCGCTGACAGCACCGAGGAAGGTCCCGGCAGCGCGGTCACCTGGTGACCCGCCGCGCAGACCTCGCGCACCAATTTGTATCCGGGGTCGGAGATCAAGGGCGTGCCGGCATCCGAGACCAGGGCGATGGAAGCGCCCTGCGCCAGCCGCTCGAGGATCTTTGGGCGCGCCAGCGCGGCGTTGTGTTCGTGGTAGGGCTTGAGTTGGGCCGAGATAGCGTAGCGCTCGGTCAGCCGGCGGGTGATGCGGGTATCCTCGCAGGCGATGATGTCGACGCCGGCCAGTGTTTCCAGCGCCCGCAAGGTGATATCGCCGAGATTGCCGATTGGAGTGGCTACCAGATGCAGGCCCGGCGCGGCCGTTGGCGCGGTCAGGATATGGCCCGCGACGGCAAAGGTGTGACCCGCCGCTCCCGGCAGGCCTTCAGGTCTATTTATCGAAGCAGCTTTTGCGCGCATAATGCTAATCTAGAGGGAACACAGTGCTTGCGCCACGACCGTGCGCGATGCGGAATACCGCGCCGCACAATGGCGCGAAAACAGGGTTGGATAGCCCCGCGCGCTGCGCAATAATCCCTTTGTTTTGGTTAACTATTCGTCGACAATATGCCTGAATCCACCTGCTGATCACGGGAGGTTCAAGTCCTGGCCGGTCTCGACCGGCCGAGAGAAGAGATGCGATGGTGGGCCCGCGAAATTCCAAGGAGCCGCCCAGGTCTCCACCGAGGTCTCAGCCGTCAGGGGCAACCCGGCGGACGGCAGTAGGCCTGCTTCTCGGCGCACCCTTGCTAGGGGCTTGCTCCGGCATCCAGCAGACCCTCAGTCAGTATACCACCTCGGGCCCGGCGCAGGAGCCGGTCGTGGCGGGCACCGGGCACGTCAAGGTGGGACTGATGCTGCCGCTGTCGGCTCCCGGCAATGCCGGCGTCGCGGCCCAATCGATGAAGAACGCCGCCGAGATGGCGCTGGCCGAATTCCAGAATCCCAATATCCAGCTTCTGATCAAGGACGACGCCGGCAATCCGCAAGGCGCGCAGCAGGGAACCCAGCAGGCCCTCGACGAAGGCGCGGAAATCATTCTGGGGCCCTTGTTTGCAGCGTCGGTTCCGGCGACGGCGCAACTGGCGCGCACCCGCGGCGTATCAGTCATCGCGTTCTCGACCGATTCGAGCGTGGCCGGCCGCGGCGTCTATCTCCTGAGCTTCCTCCCCGAATCCGACGTCAACCGGATCATCGAATACTCCGCCGGCATCGGAAAGCGGTCCTTCGCTGCGCTATTGCCAGAGAATGCCTATGGCAATGTGGTGGAGGCCGCATTCAAGCAGGCGGTGGGCCGCAGGGGCGGGCGCATCGTCGCGTTTGAAAAATACGGCGCCGACCGCGCGGCTGCGGCGCGGAACGTGGCGCAGGCGCTCGGCCAGGCCGATGCGCTCTTTATCGCCGACGATGGCGACTCGGTGGTGAACGTGGCCGACGCTCTCACGGCAGCTGGCGCCAATTTGCGAAACATCCAGCTGCTCGGCACCGGCCTGTGGGACAATCCGCGCGTGTACGCGAATCCCGCCTTGCAGGGCGGCCTTTATGCCGCGCCGGATCCGGCGGGCTTCCGCAGTTTCTCGGCCCGCTACCGCGCCAAATTCGGTTCTGATCCGGTGCGCACCGCGACGCTGGCCTATGACGCGGTGGCGCTTGTCGCGGCGCTGGCGCGAACGCAAGGGCCGCAACGGTTCTCGCCCGAAGTCTTGACCAATCCATCCGGTTTTGCCGGCGTCGACGGACTGTTTCGTTTCCGCGCCGACGGCACCAACGAGCGTGGCCTTGCTGTCATGAAGGTCGCGACAGGCGGCGGCCAGGCCGTTGCCGGTTCGCCGAAGAGTTTTGGCGCGTAGCTCGAAATCTCACGCCGCCAGATCAGCCACCACCGCATCGAGCACCGGAAAGCCGGCCTGGGTGACACGCAGCCGCCCGCTCGCATCGACCGATATCGCGCCCTGTTCACGCAGCAGCGCAATGCGACGGGGATCGAGCGCGCGTCCCGATAGCGCCGCATAGCGCGCGGGGTCGATGCCCTCGGCAAGCCGCAAGCCCATCAGCAAAAATTCATCGGCGCGCTCTTCGCTGTTCAGGCGATCGTCGGTGATGACGCCGTGGCCGCTCGCCTCGACGCGCATCAGCCAGGCCTCGGGGCGCTTTTCGGTCGCGACCGCATGCCTGACGCCGTCGATATCCAGGCGGCCATGGGCGCCGGGACCGATGCCGGCATATTCCTCGCCACGCCAATAGACCATGTTATGCCGGCATTCGGCGCCCGGGCGCGCGTGATTGGATATCTCGTAAGCCGGTAGCCCATGCCGCGCACAAACGTCCTGCGTGACGTCATAAAGCGCGCGCGCGGTCTTCTCGTCCGGGGTCTTCAGTTTGCCCGCGGCATGCAAGCCGAAGAACGGCGTCTCCGGCTCGATCGTCAGCTGATAGAGCGACAGATGCTCGGCCGCCTCCGCGATCGCGAGACTGAGTTCGGCCGCCCACATCCTTGGTGTCTGATCGGGGCGGGCGTAGATCAGGTCGAACGAATAGCGATCGAACGCGCTGCGCGCGATGGCGACCGCGTCCAGCGCTTCGCGCGCTGAATGCAGACGTCCCAGCGCCTTCAGCGAGGCGTCGTCCAGCGCCTGGACGCCGAGCGATACCCGATTGACGCCGGCCACGCGATAGCCGCCAAACCGCGTGGCCTCGACGCTTGTAGGATTGGCTTCCAGCGTGACTTCCACATCGGGCGCCACGCGCCAGTGTTTGCCGATCGCATCCAGGATAGCGCCGACGGTTTGCGGCTTCATCAGAGACGGTGTGCCGCCGCCGAGAAAAATCGACGATACCTCGCGGCCAGGGGCGCGCGCGGCGGTGGTTTCGATCTCGCGCGCGAAGGCGCGCGAAAATCGTTCTTCGTCGATCGGGGCGTGGCGAACATGGCTGTTGAAATCGCAATACGGACATTTCGACAGGCAAAACGGCCAGTGCACGTAAACGCCGAACGCCTCTTTTCTCGCTCCCGCTTGCGGGGCGGCTGGATCAGCGCTCATCGAGGCAAATCTCCGCCAGCTTGACGAAGGCGCGGGCGCGGTGCGACAGCCCGAGCCCAAGCGGCGGCAGGCCGTGCTTCTCGACGCTGGTCATTTCGCCGAAGGTGCGCGTGTATCCATCGGGCATGAACATCGGATCGTAACCAAAGCCGGACGTGCCGCGCGGCGGCCAGACCAGCGTTCCGTCGACGCGCGCCTCGACTTCTTCGGGATGATCGTCGGGCCAGGCGACGCACAATGCGGAAACGAAATGCGCGCTTCGTTGCAAAGGCGTCGTTGCGCCGCGTTCCCTGAGCAGGCGTTCGATCCGCGTCATCGCGACCATGAAATCCTTATTCGGTCCGGCCCAGCGCGCGGACAAAATCCCGGGAGCGCCGTCGAGCGCGTCGACCACCAGCCCGGAATCGTCGGCAAACGCCGGCAGCTGCGCTGACTTCGCCGCGGCGAGTGCCTTGATCTTCGCATTGGCGCCGAACGTCTTTCCGGTCTCGTCAGGCTCGCCGAGGCCGAGCTCGCCTGCAGAAACCGCCTCAACGCCGTGCGGGGCCAGCAATTCGCGCATCTCGGCGAGCTTGCCAGGGTTGTGGGTCGCGATCACGAGCTTGCCTGTGATTCGGCGGTGCATGTGCCTTTAATCTACGCCAGCTACAGCGTGATCCCCAATCACGCCACGGCCATTTTCTGCAAATCCACCAGCCGCGCCACGCCTTTGCGCGCCAGCGCCATCAGCGTCAGGAACTCGTCCTGCGAGAAGGGGGTCTTCTCTGCCGTGCCCTGCACCTCGATGATGCGGCCGTCGCCGGTCATCACAAAGTTGGCGTCGGTCTCGGCCTCGGAATCCTCGGCGTAATCGAGGTCGAGCACAGGCGTTCCGTTATAGATGCCGCAAGAGATCGCGGCGACATTGTCGCGCAGCACGTTGCTCTTCAGCATGTTGCGGTTCTTCATCCACAAAATGCAGTCGGCCAACGCGACCCACGCGCCGGTTATCGCGGCGGTGCGCGTGCCGCCGTCGGCCTGCAGCACATCGCAGTCCACCGTGATCTGGCGCTCGCCGAGCGCTTCGAGGTCGAGCGTTGCGCGCAAGGAGCGGCCGATCAGGCGCTGGATTTCGATGGTGCGGCCATTTTGTTTGCCGGCGGAGGCCTCGCGCCGGGTACGCTCGAGCGTTGCCCGCGGCAGCATGCCATATTCGGCCGTGACCCAGCCGCGGCCCTGGCCCTTCAGCCATGGCGGCAGCCGCTCTTCCAGGGTTGCCGTGACAAGCACATGGGTGTCGCCGAATTTGACCATGCAGGAACCCTCGGCATATTTGACCACGCCGCGCTCCAGTGACACGGCGCGCAGCTCATCCGGCGCACGGCGGCTTGGCCGCATGGGAATCCTCCGAAATTCAGCAAAAAGCAAAAAGAAAGATTGTGGCTCGCGGTGCTTGTAGGAGGGGGAACGCGCAGCGGCAAGGCTTTTGGTTGCCCGGAGCATCAATGCCGCTTGTAAGCGGCCCGTGAGAGGGACAAATTGGGGTATGCTGTTAACGGAGTAGCTTGTGGCCCACCACGAACCGATTGGCCTGATCGCGCCGAACGCCGGGCTAGCCCAGCTCAACGAGCGCTCACGCGACATATTTCGTCAAATCGTGGAGAGCTATCTCGCGACCGGCGAACCGGTCGGTTCGCGCAACATTTCGCGCCTCATCGCGGTGCCGCTGTCGCCGGCGTCGGTGCGCAACGTGATGTCGGATCTCGAGCAGCTCGGCCTGATCTACGCGCCGCATACCTCCGCCGGCCGGCTGCCGACCGAACTGGGCCTGCGGTTTTTCGTCGATGCCTTGATGCAGCTTGGCGATCTCACCGAACCGGAACGGCAGTCGATCCAGGGCCAGCTTGCTTCCGTCGGCAAGGCGCAATCGGTCGAGGCCGCGCTTGACGAAGCATTGACGCGGCTGTCGGGCCTGACGCGGGCCGCTGCGGTGGTGCTCACGGCAAAATCCAATTCACGGCTCAAGCATGTCGAATTCGTGCGGCTGGAGCCGGAGCGGGCGTTGGCGGTACTGGTCGCTGAAGACGGCCAGGTCGAGAACCGCGTGCTGAGCTTGCCGCCCGGGGTTCCCTCATCGGCACTCACGGAAGCTACCAATTTTCTCAATGCGCGGATCAGAGGGCGCACGCTTGCCGAGGCGCGCCTGGAACTTGAAACGGCATTGACCCAGGACCGCGCCGAACTCGATCAGCTGACGCAGAAGGTCATCGCCGCCGGGATCGCGAGCTGGTCCGGCGGCGAGAACGACGACCGGCAGCTGATCGTGCGCGGCCACGCCAATCTGTTGGAAGATTTGCACGCGCTCGAAGATCTGGAGCGCGTGCGCCTGCTGTTCGACGATCTCGAAACCAAGCGCGGCGTGATCGATTTGCTGGGGCGTGCGGAACGCGCCGAAGGCGTGCGGATTTTCATCGGATCGGAAAACAAGCTGTTTTCGCTGTCCGGCTCTTCCACGATCATCGCGCCCTACAGCGACGGCGCCGGCCATATCGTCGGCGTGCTCGGCGTGATCGGGCCGACGCGGCTTAACTATGCCCGGGTCATTCCGACAGTGGATTATGCCGCGCGGATCGTCAGCCGGATGCTGGGCGGATGATCCGGCCTGTCTGAGCTGGACTCCGTCTTTTTTGACGCGTTTTCTTCACGCGAACCGGCAGCCACCCCCGGATCAAGTCCGAGGGCAACTTCGCTCGAAAACGCCACCGCGCTTGATTTTCGACGTCCAAAGCCCGATATCCCGGCCAGCAACCCCCCATTCATTCAAAGGCTATTTGCAAGAGGGCAGTCTATGACCGATCCCGACCGGCAGAACAACGATCCGGGGAACCCGGCGCAAGGCCCCGAGCCCGTCGTTTCCAAGCCCTACGTCATGCCCGACGATCCCGAGCAAGGATCGGTCGAAGCGCTGGCTAAGGAGGCCGCGGAATCGCGCGACAAGATGCTGCGGACGCTGGCGGAAATGGAAAACCTGCGCAAGCGCACCACCCGCGAGGTGGCGGACGCCCGCACTTACGGCATCTCCGGCTTCGCGCGCGACATTCTCGATATCGCCGACAATCTGCAGCGCGCGCTCGATGTGGTTCCGGCGGAGGCCAAGGAATCCGCCGATCCCGGATTGAAGGCGTTGATCGAAGGCGTCGAACTGACCGAGCGGTCGCTGCTCAACACGCTGGAGAAAAACGGGGTGAAGAAATTCGATCCCTCGGGCGAGAAATTCGATCCGAATTTTCAACAGGCGATGTACGAGGTCCCCGACCCGTCGGTGCCCGCCGGTACGGTGGTCCAGGTGGTACAGGCCGGCTACATGATCGGCGATCGCGTGCTGCGGCCGGCCTTGGTGGCGGTCTCCAAGGGCGGCGCGAAAGCCGAAGCCAAAGCCGTTGAAAGCTGACATCGAAGCCGTTTGGCGGCTGAGCCTTTCCCGAATTCGACCTAGATCATGATCCGATTGGACTGAATCGGATCATGATCTTATCTCTTTGTTTGAGCATGATCTCCGCGCAAACGCGTTCCGCGTTTGTCGCGAAGGAAAACCGGTTCCCACTTTTCCGGATCACGCTCTCTAGACGGCGAGATCGCTTGACTGGATTCGCTTGACGCCGGCCTTGTCCATGTCCGCCCAGGCTTTGGCGAGCGAGCCCTGCGTATCGATGCCGCGGCAGGCGTCTTCGACCACATAGGTCTCGAATCCGGCCTTGCGCCCATCGAGCGCCGTCCAGGCAACACAGAAGTCGGTTGCCAGTCCCGCCACGAACAGGCGCTCGATCTGGCGCGCCTTGAGGTAGGCGGCAAGCCCGGTGGTTGTTTTGCCGTCGGCCTCGGTGAAAGCGGAATAGCTATCGACATCCTTGTGGAAGCCTTTTCGAATGACGAGCCCGGCCTGCGGGATGGAAAGATCCTTCGAAAGCGCGGCGCCCTCGGTTCCCTGCACGCAGTGATCGGGCCACAGCACCTGCTTGCCGTAGGCGAGATCGATGGTCTCAAAAGGCTTCTTGCCGGCATGGACCGACGCAAACGAGATATGGCCCGGCGTATGCCAGTCCTGCGTCATCACGACATTTGAGAAGCCCTTTGCGATCCGGTTGATCACCGAAATGACCTGCTCGCCGTCTTTGACGGCCAGGCTGCCGCCGGGCAGGAAACAGTTCTGGACATCGATCACCAGAAGAGCGGAAGCGTCGTCGATCTTGATCGAAGCTGCCGCCCAGGCCGGTCTTGAAACGACAGCCGCAATAGCCGTCGTGGCTAGGCCCGCAAGAATGTGCCTTCGGTCTGGCATGCTGCATCTCCTCTGTAAGAGCAAACCCAGCAAATCACTTCGCCAAGCGGCGGTAAAGAAGCTGGCGCGCTGGGGCGTTGGCGGAGAGCTTCATCCCCGGCGGGGATCGATCCTCGGGCTGCCGGCAGAAGTTGTGACGGCCGGCCGCATGATCTCCGCGCAAACGCGTTCCGCATTTGTCGCGAGGGAAAACCGGTATCCACTTTTCCCGATCATGCTCTAGCGCGGTTGAATTCCGTCGCGCACGGCGCGGAAGCGTGGAAACGCTTTCGGCCATTCGTCGCGCGGCGCGCTTCCTATAATGCGCAACGCGTTCGATCCGCCGAATTTTAACCATTGCACCACGGTGACGGCGGTATTGTCCTTGCCGCTGGTCGCATCGATGCGCGTTTCATAGCCGGGCATGCCGTCGATGCGAATGGGCTCGGACATTGTGATCCGCGCGTCGCGCACGCCCGGGATCGTCGTCGCGGCCTGCTGGGCGAAGCGGCCGCGATCCTCAGGCTGAGCCGGCGTCGCTCCGATCAGCCCGATCACCATGAAGGGGGCCGGCTCGAAACCGGTTACTTCATCACCGTCGGCGAGAATGATCGCAGCGCCAGGCGCCAGCGTGCGGATATTTTTGAAATTGCTGAGTTCGCTGATCTTGAACGGCATCAGTCCAAGCTGCTCCTCGTCCGGAATTTGCTGGCGGATCACCGCCGAGGCAAACATCTGCCGCACCGCATCGTCGGTATAGATTTTGGCGGCATTCTCGGGAATCTGCACGGCGACATAGCCGGAGAACGTGCCGCCCGGCAGAATCATCGAATAGCGCCGCACCGTGGTCGCGCCATCCTTGGCGTTTTCAACGGTGTAGTAGGCAAGGCCGGCCGATGTCTCGATGCTTTCAGGCTTGATGCCGCCGCTGCCCGCGGGATTGGCCTTGAATGCATTCATGACTTCGCCATAGGCCTCGGCCGGCAGCTCGGTTACCAATACCTTGACGCTCTGGTCCTCGGTTTCGAATCCGATGAATGATTTTGCCCGGGACAGGCCGACAAGCGGCGTCATGCCAACCCGAACGCCCGGCGGAAAAACCGGATCCGCGGCGAACGCAGGGCACATGGCGGCGACCAAAAGGACAACCGCGGGCAAAAGTCGAATGGGCTTCATGAAAAAGTCTACTGGGTCTGCATTGAGGCCGTTCAATGGTCGGCCGCTGATGGCAGGGCTTCGGAGACGACGTTTTGGTCCGTTCGCTTTTAGCGGTTTTGGTGTTCCGGCAACAGGTCCAGCCGCGATTCGGCTCCCTTGACGCTGCGACCTGCGGGGTTCTGCCTCCTGACCTGTCAGCGGATGGGACGGCGCCAGCGCGGCCCGAGCCGAGCGGACATTATCTTTCAAAGGCCGCGGTTTTCGAGGGCTAAGCTTGCGCCCCGGTCCTTGCAGGCCAGTCCCCTCCTCCTATATGAGGCTCACCGTCGCAATATCGCGAGCATCTGACCGTTTGGGGGTTTTGGATTGGTGCGCCGTCAGGGCCCAGCCAGCCTGCCGCAAAAAGAAGGGTATGAGGACCATGGCAAAGGTCATAGGGATCGATCTCGGCACCACCAATTCGTGCGTCGCCGTAATGGATGGCAAGACAGCGAAAGTCATCGAAAACGCCGAGGGCATGCGGACGACGCCGTCGATCGTCGCCTTCAGCGATGACGGCGAGCGCCTGGTCGGCCAACCGGCCAAGCGCCAGGCGGTGACCAATCCCGAGCGGACCTTCTTCGCAGTCAAGCGCCTCGTCGGCCGCCGTTATGACGACCCGATGGTCGAAAAGGACAAGAAGCTTGTCCCCTACAAGATCGTCAAGGCCTCCAACGGCGATGCCTGGGTCGAAGCCGACGGCAAGACCTATTCGCCCTCGCAGATCTCCGCTTTCATCCTGCAGAAGATGAAAGAGACCGCCGAAGCCCATCTCGGGCAGAAGGTCGAGCAGGCCGTCATCACCGTTCCCGCCTACTTCAACGACGCGCAACGTCAGGCCACCAAGGATGCCGGCAAGATCGCCGGCCTCGAAGTGCTGCGCATCATCAACGAGCCGACTGCGGCCGCGCTTGCTTACGGACTCGACAAGTCGAAATCCGGCACCATCGCCGTGTACGACCTCGGCGGCGGCACCTTCGACATCTCGATCCTCGAGATCGGCGACGGCGTTTTCGAGGTCAAGTCGACCAACGGCGATACTTTCCTCGGCGGCGAAGACTTCGACATGCGGCTGGTCAATTATCTCGCCGATGAATTCCAGAAGGAGCAGGGCATCAACCTGCGCAACGACAAGCTTGCCTTGCAGCGCCTGAAAGAGGCTGCCGAAAAGGCCAAGATCGAATTGTCCTCGACCACGCAGACCGAAATCAACCTGCCGTTCATCACCGCCGATCAGGCCGGGCCGAAACATCTGACGATGAAACTGACGCGCGCCAAGTTCGAGGCGCTGGTTGACGATCTCGTCCAGAAGACCATCGAGCCCTGCCGTAAGGCGCTGAAGGATGCCGGCCTCACCGCCGCTGAAGTCGGCGAAGTGGTGCTGGTCGGCGGCATGACCCGCATGCCGAAGGTTCAGGAAGTGGTGAAGCAGTTGTTCGGCAAGGAGCCGCACAAGGGCGTCAATCCCGACGAAGTCGTCGCCATCGGCGCTGCGATCCAGGCCGGCGTGCTGCAGGGCGACGTCAAGGATGTGCTGCTGCTCGACGTGACGCCGTTGTCGCTCGGCATCGAGACGCTGGGCGGCGTGTTCACCCGCATTATTGATCGCAACACCACGATCCCGACCAAGAAGAGCCAGGTGTTCTCGACCGCCGAGGACAACCAGAACGCCGTCACCATCCGCGTCTTCCAGGGCGAGCGCGAAATGGCGGCCGACAACAAGGTGCTCGGTCAGTTCGATCTGATGGGCATTCCTCCGGCGCCGCGCGGCATGCCGCAAAT
>WNGO01000327.1_pt1 | contig 33577 bp, 31 predicted proteins | sample 5400511 | NCBI WGS metagenome assembly WNGO01 (sample SAMN13153380, study PRJNA577476) | soil metagenome | isolation source: 20 cm soil or saprolite under Garry oak tree replicate 2 | place: USA:California | collected 2016-06-15 | reverse complement strand
TATCGACCATTGTCTTGAAGAAATCTTGGATGTTGACGGCGGTTTCCATCGGTCGGTTCAGCCCTCGCCTAAGCTCGACCGGCAGCGGCAGAAGCCGGCGCCGCGACACCAAAAAGATTGGGGTTCATACTTTTTGATTGGGCTTCTTCCCGCGTCACGAGGCCACGTGAAACGAGGTTCGTCAACGCCATGTCCATCGTCTGCATACCGTCTTTCTGACTCACCTGCATGGTTCCTGGAATCTGATGAATCTTACCTTCGCGGATCAAATTACGCACAGCGGTGGTGCCCGTTAGTATCTCCAGCGCCGCCACTCGCCCGCCCAATTTTTTCTTAAGTAAGGTTTGCGTGATCACCGCTTCGACCGATTCGGCGAATTGAGCGCGGATTTGCGCCTGCTGGGCAGGTGGAAATACATCGATGATACGGTCGACGGTCTTGGGCGCGCTGGAAGTATGCAATGTGCCGAACACGATGTGACCGGTTTCCGCCGCCGTCAAAGCGAGCTGGATCGTTTCCAAATCGCGCATTTCGCCGACCAGAATAATGTCAGGATCTTCGCGCAGCGCGGCTCTCAGCGCGTTGGCAAAGGAATGAGTATGAGGTCCGAGCTCCCTTTGATTGACTAGGCATTTTTTTGACTGATGCACGAACTCGATCGGATCCTCGACGGTCAAAATGTGGCCCTCGAAGGTATTGTTCAAATAGTCGATCATCGCAGCTAAAGTAGTCGACTTGCCGGATCCAGTTGGACCGGTCACCAGAATCAAACCTTTCTCTTTGTCGCAGAACTGTTTGAGCATGGGCGGCATCGCCAGCTCCTCGAGCGTCAATATTTTCGTCGGAATTGTTCGAAACACCGCGGCTTCGCCTTTTCTTTGCATAAAAACGTTGACGCGAAAGCGGGCTACTTGGCCCAGCTCGAAGGAAAAATCGCACTCATGAGATTCTTCAAACGCTTTTCTTTGAGCGTCGTTCATGATGTCATAAACCAGCGTGTGAACGTCTTCTTTCGAAAGCGGCGGGCTCTCGAGTTTTTTAAGATCGCCATCGATGCGGATCAACGGCGGCTCTCCCGCACTTAAATGACAGTCCGATGCTCCTTGCTCGACGCCAAAGGCCAATAGCTTGGTGATGTCCATAAAGATTTCTCCTGACGACTTGTAGAAGAATTGTATTATAAGGGTCTAAAAGGTGTAAAGAATTTTTGCCGTTTTGGTTCGTTTACCAGTGAGCAATTAGAATACCAGTTAGAAGCTTCATGGGCTGCGAACTTTTCAGTGACGAGTCAAGGTTGATAGAACTTTGAGATGACTTTGATTTTACGTGAAAAAGAAGCTACTTACATAGACATTTCTGAGGAATATCGATAGTTATGTTAAGCAGCAGGGTGGCGCTTGTAACCGGCGGCGGCAGTGGCATCGGCAGAGCGATCGCGTTCGAACTGGCCAAAAATGGCGCGAAGGTGGCTATCGCCGCACGCTCCGTGAGCCGCCTCGAAAACGCCGCCGCCGAGCTCACCCAGCACGGATTTCCCGTTCTCGCCGTGCCTATGGATGTCAGACGGAAGTCGGAGGTCGAGCAAGCACTGACCACGATTGTGTCCCAGTGGGGTGCGGTAAATATTCTCGTCAATAACGCCGGCATTTCCGGCCTCAGCTTGATCACTGACCCCGACGACGGCAAGTGGTTCGACATGGTCGATACTAACCTGAACGGTTTATACCTTGTCACCAAAGCCGTACTCCGGCATATGCCGGATCAATCCGGCGGGCGGGTTATCAATATCTCATCGGTGCTGGGAAAGTTTGGCGTGCCAGGGTACACCGCGTATTGCGCGACGAAACACGGCATGATCGGTTTCACTCGTGCGCTCGCGCTGGAAGTGGTCAGCCGGGGAATCACAGTGAATACCGTTTGTCCAGGTTGGGTCGACACGGAAATGGCGACGCAAGGAATCAACCAAACCGCGGCGCTGCAGGGCATCACGGCGCAAGAGTTCAAAGCGCAGGCGATCGCCGCGGTGCCGATAAAGCGATTTCTTCAAGCCGACGAAGTCGCGGCGCTCGTTTGTTACATCGCCTCGGATGCCGCGGCAGGAATCACCGGGCAGGCAATTAATATCTGCGGCGGCCAGACGATGGTATGATCATCGCCGCTTGATCGCTCTAACCGAATAGGAGCGTTGCAGGCTCGCTGCAAAGACTATAACGATAAGCCTTGCCCCATCGATCCAGTCGAACACAAAAATCATCATGAGCCTTCAAACCATCGTCGTCCGCAACCCCGCGACGCTCGAAAAGATTGCCGAATTGCCGGCGGCGCAAGCCGTCGACGTCGCGGCGGCGGTCAAACGCGGGCGTGAAGCGCAAGCACTCTGGCAAAAAACCAGTTTCGGCGAGCGTGCCAAACTGCTCTATCGGCTGCGTGATTTTTTACTCGACCGCGGCGACGAGCTGGGCGATATCTTAACCGCTGAAACGGGTCGGCCAAAAGCCGAGGTCTACGGCGCCGAGCTTTTTTATCTATGTGACGCCATCGGGGTGTGGGCGAAAAAAAGCGCGGGTTATTTGAGATCGGAGAAAATCCGCCCGCATTTCCCGCTGATGAAATTTAAAAAAGTTGTCTCCACCTATGAGCCTCGCGGTGTCATTGGAATCATCAGTCCGTGGAATTTTCCGCTGACACTGACGCTGGGAGAAGCGCTTCCAGCAATGATGGCGGGCAACGCAGTCGTCATCAAGCCATCGGAATTGACTCCGCTCTCCGCAGTGTTTGGCGCCGAGTGTGCGGCAAAGGCCGGTTTTCCCGAAAACCTTTTGCAGGTCATTATTGGCGATGGCGCAACCGGCACGGCGCTGATCGATCATGCGGATATGATCGCTTTTACCGGCAGCGTGGAGACTGGCAAGCGGGTCATGCAGCGGGCGGCCGAACGTTTGATTCCCGTCTCATTGGAACTCGGCGGCAAGGATCCAATGATCGTGCTTAAAGACGCCGACTTGGAGCGCGCCGCGGGTGCCTGTGTTTGGGGCGCGCTAATGAACTCCGGCCAAGCCTGCACTTCCATTGAAAGAGTCTACGTCGAAGCCCCGGTTTACCAGCAATTCGTCGATAGAGTCGTCGAGAAAACCCGGGCAATTCGACAAGGACCCAGCGACGACGAGGTGGACATCGGCTGCATGACTTCCGAAGCGCAGCTGAACAAAATCACCGGCCAGGTCGACGAAGCTGTTGCAAACGGCGCGAGGGTGCTCACCGGCGGTCAGCGTAATCCCCGCTTGCGGGGCTACTATTATGAGCCGACCGTCCTGGTCGATATCGATCACACCATGAACGTGATGAGCGAAGAAACCTTTGGTCCAATTATCCCGGTTGTAAAAGTCAACAACGTGGAAGACGCGCTGCGCTTGGCAAACGACTCTCGCTACGGACTCAGCGCTAGCATTTTTTCGCGCGACAGTGCCTTCGCTTGGCAATTGGCGCGACGCCTGCAAAGCGGCTCGGTGTGCATCAACGACGCTTTGGTGAATTACATTATTCCCGACGCGCCGATGGGCGGCAGGAAACAAAGCGGTTTTGGCTATCGCCATGGCGCCGACGGCATTCGCAAATTTTGCCAGCAAAAAACCATCATCGTAGATCGATTCGGCCTCAAGGAAGAATTTCCCTGGTATCCGAGCACTAAGAAAAAAAGCGAACAAATCCGTCACTTGCTTAACCTTCTGTGCCACACCGGCTGGCGTCACAAACTGCGCGCGCTCGGAGCGCTGATGAGGAGTTAACTCCCTTGAACTCGGCGCACGATTCGACTAAGTAAAAGAAATATTTTCGACCCGAAATCCACTGGAGGAGACGTTTCATGGCCAAAGATCTTCCTAGTTTTATCGCCCAAGAAGGGGCAAAAAGAGAAGGCGCCGTAATCCGCGAGAAGAACTTCATCGATGCCAACAATTACGAAACCGTTGCCTATTTGAAACACCTCGACGTACGCAATGAACCGAAAATGGTTTTGTTCGAAAACGTTCCGGCTTTGAACGGCCAGAAATCAGGGTTCCCGATGTTTTACAACCCTTGGGTCACCCGGCAATACGTCGCCGACTCATTGGACATGGGCGACATTGAGTCACCGATGGAAGTCAGTCTCGAAGTCGCCAGGCTCGAACAGCAGCAAGGCAACCTCGAAGTGGTTGCACCGGAGAGGGCACCCGTCAAAGAAGTTGTGCTGACCGGTGACAAAGCGGATCTCAGGGTTCTGCCGATGCCGATGCACCAGAAAGGCGATGCCGGACCGTACCACACGATGACCTGCGCAATGAAGGGACTCAATGCCGAATTCTACGACATTACGTTTACAAAAAATAAGTACCATGATCCGCAACACATGAGTTTCTCCGCGCACAAACATCACCACCTCGAGGCCATGGCCTGTGAATACGAGGAAAAGAAGCTGCGCGCGCCGGTGATCGTCATCTTAGGACATCACCCGGCATTCTACCTTTCTTCCTGCGCCATGACCCCCATGGGAAATAACGATTATCTAACCGCATCGGCGTTCTTGAAAGTCGACGACCTGGGGCGATAAATTCATGGTTCCGGCGGATGCTGAAGTGATCATCGAAGGCGAGGTTCTACCCGGTGTACGGAAGTCACAAAACCCGTTCGGCGAGATTCTTGGCTATGCCCAACCGAAGATGGACGTGCCGGTGATCGAAATTACCGCGATCACGCACCGGCGCGGTGGTATCGTCGAAGACTTCTGGCCCGGCCACATGGATCACTGGAATCTGGGCAGCATTCCCAAAGAAGGCAGCACGTACAACGTCATCAAGAAAAACATTCCCGGAATTAAGGGTATTCATCTTGCTGCGTCGGGCTGTGGCCGCTGCATTTGCTACATATCGATCAAGAAAGAGTTCGAAAACGAACCGAACAAAGCCGGTATGCAGGCGTTCGTCGAAATGCCGAACTTGAAACTCGCCGTCATCGTCGACGAAGACATCGACGTTTTCAATGAACGCGAAGTCATGTGGGCGGTCGCCACCCGCGTGCATTGGGATAAGGACATCGAGATCATCCGCGAAGTGCAGAGCTTTCGCGGCTGGCTGGGCGACACGGTCGCAATCATCGACGCCACGATACCGCTAGCATCGAAGGCCGAGTGGCCGGTGCGCAACGAAATCGAGCCGGCGGCCTTTGAGCGGGTGGCCAAATTCTTCAAATAGGAGCAGTGCACGATGGCAGACAAAATTAAATTTGTTTACAAAGCAACATGAACGACTTGCCGCAAAGCAAGAAGTTTCTTGCAAGCGAAAAAAATCGATTTCGAAGAGCGCGAGTACGGTAAAAATCCGTTCGCCGAAAAGGAGCTGCGCGAGCTGATCGGCGACGACCCGATCGAGCGTTTTCTCAATACCAGAACGTCGCTTTATCGGGAAAGAAACATGAAGCAAAAGCCGCCCTCTAAGGATGAGGCGATCAAACTGATGCTCAAGGACGCCAATTTGCTCAAACGTCCAGTGATCCTCAAAGGCAAGAAGAAACTCACGGGTTTCAGCGAAGCCGAACTCAAAGCATTTCTTTAGATGACAACTTCGCGCCGGACGTTGCTAATTCCGGCGCTCTTGCAGCGCACCGCTTCCGCATGAAAACCAAAGGCGAAATCGAAGCGGAAATCAGCCGAGCCCTTGTCCAATTTGAAATCAATTATATGGGGCGGGGCCCAAAAGAAGCGCGCACCCACATCATCGAGGACATGCTCGTCGTCAGGCTGCCCTTCGGCGACGCAGTCGCTTTGCACGGCGTCGTGGGCCGAAACCGTGGAGCAAGTCCGCGACGCCTGAGTTCCTCGCTCCTCGGATCTTGAGATTAGCATTCATAAATTGACACCAACACGATGATATGGTCTGGATAGAAGTTGTCTCGGCGCGGCCTCCGCGCCATCGCATTTTTACTATGCATGCCGAATCGAGAAGAAAGGTTCAGGATCATGACTGAAGCAACACTAACCGGACTGAAACTTTTTAATCGCGGTAAGGTCCGCGATATTTATGATCTAGACGATAAGCTCCTGTTAGTCGCCAGCGACCGCATTTCTGCCTTCGACGTGATCCTACCCACGCTGATCCCTGATAAAGGCAAAATACTCACGGCCATGTCTGAATTCTGGTTCGGCATCATTAAAGACATTGTGCCCCATCACCTAATTACAACACGCGTTGAAGAATTCCCCGCCGTCTGCCAGCCGCTCCAAGCAGTACTAGAAGGCCGATCAATGCTGGTAAAAAAGAGCTTGCCGGCGCCGGCAGAATGCATCGTTCGCGGTTATCTCGCCGGCTCCGGTTGGAAAGATTATCAGCAAACTGGCGCGGTGTGCGGCATACCCCTGCCGAAGGGAATGGTAGAAGCATCACGGCTGGACGAGCCTATCTTCACACCTTCTACGAAAGCGCCGGTGGGAGCTCACGACGTCAATATTACGTTCGACGAAATGATCGGCAAAATCGGCCGGCAACGAGCCGAAAAGATGCGCGACGCGACGATCGCGATTTATTGCCGGGCGCGTGATCTGGCGGAAAAAAAAGGCATCATCATCGCCGACACCAAGCTCGAATTCGGTATCGAAGGCGACAATATCCTGCTGATCGACGAGGTGCTGACTCCCGACTCGTCCCGCTTTTGGCCGGCGGATGGATACACGCCGGGACAAACACCCGATAGTTTCGACAAGCAGTTCGTGCGCGACTATCTGCTCAATCTGCCGTGGGATATGAAATCGCCGCCGCCTGCACTACCACCGGAAATCGTCAAGAAAACCCAGGAAAAATATCTCGAGGCGCTCAAGCGCCTAACCCGCTAGATCGCACAACACCTGCGCGCGCCGTTGACCGGCGCGTGAAAAACTCTGCTTGCCGCGCGAAGGAAGTTGGGCCGCAGATTTGGTTATTCTCCGAGCCTGTGATCGGTAACATTGGCGCAGAACTCCTTCGATGAATCGTCGCGCTGCGCGCTCGTCGTAATCGTGCGGGATGTGAATAAAACCGAACGAGACATTTAGCTTTTCCCGGACAATTTCACGCAAGATCACGTACATCGAATAGTTACAGACGTAATCGCCCGCATCCTTCGAGACTTTCGCCCACCGGGGCGCCTTTACGTTTAGAGTCGTAGCCAGTTGTTTGTGTTCCCTTGTAAAGATAGGTCTGAGTTTTTCCGCTGTCCTGACTCTTCGACGGTTAACTGCTCTAGTTTCAATTTCAATGGCCCGCCGCGAGCTTTGGCCGAGACCGATGACGATATCCAGATTATGCTGCTTTAAGGCTTGAACAAACGGTGCGCGCTGAAACCTGACCGGGAATACCAGCTTCTTCAGCCCCGCGCGCTTCGGCAACGCGGCGATAATTTTTGTCGTGATATTTTCGCGGAATCGGCGATAGGGACCGAAACCGTAGATTAAAATCCGCATGAGATTCATGCCACGCTCGGCATCAAGCAATCGGCCGTCCAGGAGCAAAAACTAAACTGGCCGGGATCGAGCCGGCCAGTTTAGTGGAAATGACGAACCAGGAAGACGTTCAGTCTTTGGACGCGGCGCGCATGGCGACGCCGGAGGTCTCGCTGGCGCTGTCGACCTCCTGGTAAATCTTCCCGCCGGTTTTCTTGAACTCGTCGGCTTTCTCCTGCATTCCGGCCTCGAGCGCCGCTTGTTCCTCCAAGCCCTTTTGCGCAGCGTAGTCGCGCACGTCTTGGGTGATCTTCATGGAGCAAAAATGCGGGCCGCACATGGAGCAAAAATGCGCGACCTTGGCACCTTGCGCCGGCAGAGTCTCGTCGTGAAACTCACGGGCCGTTTCCGGATCCAAACTCAAGTTGAATTGATCTTCCCAACGAAACTCGAAGCGCGCCTGACTCAATGCATCGTCGCGCATCTGCGCGCCGGGATGTCCCTTGGCCAGGTCGGCGGCGTGAGCTGCGATCTTGTAAGCGATAACGCCGTCCTTGACGTCTTTTTTGTCGGGCAAACCGAGATGTTCTTTGGGCGTCACATAGCAGAGCATCGCAGTGCCGTACCAGCCGATCATCGCCGCGCCGATAGCGCTGGTAATATGATCGTAGCCGGGAGCGATGTCCGTCGTCAGCGGGCCGAGCGTATAGAACGGCGCCTCGTGGCAGACTTCCAACTGCTTGGTCATGTTCTCGTGAATCAAGTGCATCGGCACGTGACCGGGTCCCTCGATCATCACCTGGACGTCATGCTTCCAGGCGATATCGGTCAATTCTCCCAGAGTTTCCAGCTCACCGAATTGGGCTTCGTCGTTGGCATCGGCAATCGATCCTGGACGCAGGCCATCGCCCAAGGAGAACGATACGTCGTAGGCTTTCATGATGTCGCAGATCTCTTCGAAATGGGTGTAAAGAAAATTTTCCTGGTGATGTGCCAGACACCACTTCGCTAAGATTGAACCACCGCGAGAAACGATACCGGTGACCCGCTTGGCCGTGAGCGGCACGTAGCGCAACAGCACGCCGGCGTGAATCGTGAAGTAAGACACGCCCTGCTCGGCTTGCTCGATCAGCGTATCGCGGAACACTTCCCAGGTGAGCTCTTCTGCTTTGCCGTCGACTTTTTCCAAGGCTTGATAAATCGGCACGGTGCCGATGGGCGCGGGAGAATTACGCAAAATCCATTCGCGGGTCTCATGGATATTCTCGCCGGTGGATAAATCCATCACGGTGTCCGCGCCCCAGCGTGTTGCCCAAATCATTTTCTCGACTTCTTCTTCGATCGACGACGCCACGGCCGAGTTGCCGATGTTGGCGTTGATCTTGACCAAAAAATTGCGGCCGATGATCATCGGCTCCGCTTCCGGATGATTGATATTGGCCGGGATTATCGCGCGGCCGCGCGCCACCTCATCGCGCACAAACTCCGACGTGACGAACTTCGGAATGGCCGCGCCGAAGCTGTATCCCCCGTGGGTTCGTCCCGCGCCGTTGGCGCTATTCTCCAATGCTTTCTGGCGACCGACGTTTTCCCGGATCGCTATGTATTCCATCTCGGGCGTAATGATGCCCTGCTTGGCGTAGTGCATCTGGCTGACGTTACAGCCCGGCTTGGCGCGCAGGACTGGCCGGCGCGCAGTGTCAGGAAAACGCTCGGTTGACGAGGAATTCTTGTGTCCGTTCTTGCCAGGCGGTGGTTGGTAGCTCGGCGCCGGCAATTCTTCCACGTCGCCGCGCGCGCAAATCCAGTCCAAACGCAGAGCCGCCAATCCCTGCCGAATGTCGGTCCCAACATTACCATCGGTATAGGGTCCAGAAGTATCGTAAACCGTAATCGGCGCCTGGGTAGGTTCGCTGTGGCCATTGCCGTTGTGAGCACTAGGCGCGTTCGATAAGTGGATCGCTCGCATGGCGACCCGGATCTCCGGCCGGTTCTGACTCGCAACGTAAATTTTATGTGACGCCGGCAGAGGTTCGTTGGTGATACCGTTTGGCTGGGAGCCGTTTTCCGAGTTTGACATGACAAGCCCTCCTTCGGGTGGAGCAATCATCGCTCGAGGTGATTAAACGTGACGGTAAGGTTTGACGTATTCTTCGTACAGTCCTTCTTTGCCCTTCTCGGCAAGCTCCTTTGAGCGTTCCATCAGTACCTCTTTAGTTTCGACGAACTCCTTTCGTCCAAAACCGAGATTGCCGGGGTGCGTGCCGGAATCCATGCGAATGGCATCGCATGGGCAAGCCTCTACACAATAGCCGCAATAGATACAGCGCAGCGTGTCGATGTCGTAGCGAATCGGAAATTTTTCCACCGAGTTGTCAGGATACTCGCCGGCTTCGATGTAGATGCATTCGGCCGGACATGCGGTGGCGCAAAGAAAGCACGCCGTGCACTGCACCGCGCCGTCATCCTTGAGCGTCAGTCTGTGCCGGCCGCGAAACGTATCCGGATAAGGCAAGCGCTCTTCGGGGTATTGCACGGTAATCGCAGCCGAAGCGTTTCGGGCCAAGCCAAACATTTGCAGAACGTGAATTCCCAAATTACGCCAGAATCGATACCCGGTGACCGTCAGGCCGCGAATCACCTCCGGGAAATAGAGCCGCTCCCAGAGAGACATTTCTTCGATACGTTTCATGAGCTATTTCAAAGGGAGCTACGGCGCGCAGCGTGATTTGACGCGGAAAGCCTCATCACGATAGATCAGTTTCCACTTTCACTCTCACTTATAGAACATTGCCGGGGGATGTCAAGGAAGAGGAAACGCAAAAACATCGCTGTAATTACAGGCTATTCCGCGTCGTACTGCACGATCGAATAAACCGCATAAGGGCTCAATTTCTGTCGGCCATTGAGAAAAGAAAGCTCGATCACAAATGCACACTCGACCACCGTAGCGCCGAGCTTGGTCACCAACGCGGCGGTCGCTGCCGCCGTTCCGCCGGTAGCGATCAAGTCGTCGGCGATGATGACCCGGGCTTTAGGGGGAATCGCGTCGATATGGATTTCCAGCTTGTCCATGCCGTATTCCAGCTCGTAGCTCTCGCTGTGAGTTTCGTAAGGCAGTTTTCCCGGCTTGCGCACGACGCTAAAGCCGGCGCCCAACGTGTAGGCCAATGCGGCGCCGATAATAAAACCACGCGATTCAATGCCGAGCACGGTGTCGATCTTTTGCCCGTGATAGCGATCGGCGAGAAGGTCGACGGTTTTGGCAAACAGCGGTCCGTTGGCTAGCAGCGGCGTGATGTCCTTGAACACGATTCCCGGTTTGGGAAAATTTGGAATGTCTCGAATCGCCTGCCTAATCGCCGCGATGTCTTCGCTCATAGTGATCTACTTTGCCTCCAGCACTTTTGATTTTGGTCCGGAATCTGAAAATCAGAGCCCGGCGCGGCTCAGCTCCATACCTGCCGCGCGGTTTCCGCCACGACCTCGAGTTTTCGCTTCTGGTCGTCTTCGCTGATCAGATTGCCACCACGTCCGAAGAAAAACCGCACTGCGGGCTAATCGCGAGCTGTTCAAGTGGCACATGCTTAGCGGCTTCGTCAATCCGTCGCTTAAGCTCGTCGACGGCTTCGAGGCGCGGCACTTTGGTGCTGACCAAGCCGAGCACCATGATTTTCCCCTTGGGTAAAAAATGCAGCGGCTCGAAGCCGCCCGCTCGGGGCGTGTCGTATTCGAATAAGAAGCGGTCATGCTTCAGCTCATTTAAGAGCCGCTCGGCGATCTCATCGTAGCTGCCTTCGCGGTGCCACATGCTGCGCTGATTGCCGCGGCAAAGATGAATACCGAAGGTCACATTATCAAAACCTTCGAGTGCGGCGTTGTCCGCTTGCAAAGAGCGGGTGAAATTTTCCTGCGGATCTTCGCCGCGGCTGCGCATGGCTTCGATCGATGGCGCATCGACATACGCCGTATAACCCGGTGCATCGATCTGCACGTATTGACATCCCCCTTCGACCAAGCCGCGGATGATTTCATGCTCGACCTGCACCACATCGGCGACGAACTCATCCAGCCCGGAATAAACCGTTTTGGAATTCTGCCAGTCGAAACGCTGGGCAATCCGGTCGGGGTCGATGAGCGCCACTGGCCGGCTTGCGCGCTGCTTGGCGGAGAAAACCGAATTCCTCCGCGGGCACGTTGCGCGCTAGCCGGATTTTTTCCGCTGCCGGCCTGCGCTGCACCACAGCGGTTCCCTTGCGTTCAGCATGATTGGGAATCTCCCAACGCTGGAGCGGACTTCCACCTTCAACCCGTTTTTCGTAGAACTCCAGCGTCGGGCTGCCCGCATCGTAGCCGGATACGGATTCGCCAAAGCTCTCCTGAAAGTTCAAGCGCCGGTATTCTCCGTCGGTCACCACCGCCAAACCGACGGCCTCTTGGCGCGCGACGGCTTCGCGCACACATTGGTCTTCAACGCTCCGCAATTCTTCGCGGGAGCCCGTGCCTTGGTCATAGCGCATGCGCGCGTTTTTTAATTTCACCGGGCGCAATAAGCTGCCCACCACGTCGTTTCGGATCCTAGCCAATAGCTTCATGTAAAAACGTTTCTAACCATTCGGCAGAACATTATCGGATGCCGGGACACAGCACAACTGCGGCAAATAGCGCATGGGATCCTGCGCCGCATTGTTCTTGCGAATTTCGAAGTGAAGGTGCGGGCCGGTAACACGACCCGTGCTGCCGACTCTGGCAATGACCTCGCCGCGATCCACGCTTTGCCCTTCATGGACGAGATTGACCTGATTATGGGCGTAGACCGAGACGATGCCAGCCGTGTGGCGAACGATCACGATGTTGCCGTAGCCGCGGATCTGATCACTATAAATCACTTCGCCTTTTTCCGCGGCGCGAATCGGCGTGCCCTCCGGCGCCCCGATATCGATCCCGTCGTGGAATCCCGCGCCGCGCGCGCCAAAGCCTGAATTGATCGAACCGTTGATCGGCCAAAGCAGTAATTCATCGATCGGCTCGGCCGGCACCGGCGTGTCGCGGGCTATGGAGTTGGTTTCCGTCGGCGCAATGATTTCCACAGGCAGTTGCCGCGTCGCGCCGGGGATCAACAAACGCTGGCCGACGCGAATCTGGCTAGGATCTCTGATTCGGTTGAGCCGTGCCAGCTCGTCCACCGCAACATCGTAAGTCTTGCCGATCCGAAATAGATTCTCGCCGGGCTTGACGATGTGATGGATGCCTTGAGACCGCTTCGTCGGCGCCGGCGCGCCGAGACGCTGAGCACAGCCCGGCAACAAAACCAGTAATAGCACGAGCTTAAACGGAATGGCTGACGGAGTTTTCATCGCTTCGGTGGCGACTGCATTTGCAGAAGTCGAAGTGAAATTGGCAATCGTCCGGGTGACTGGATCGAAAGCGGAACGACCCGTGCCACACCGCCCTCAGTGCCGCCAACCGTACTTGCCAAACAGCTTAACAAACTTGCATTCGCCCAATTGCTCTTGCTTAAACCCGGAGCGGGTACGGATCACGCGCAGGAGCGTTTGCCCTTGTTCGTCACCAATCGGAATCACCAAGCGGCCGCGTAAACCGAGCTGATCGAGTAGCGGCCGCGGGGTCACCGGCGCTCCGGCGCTGACAATAATCGCATCATACGGCGCGTGCTCCGACCAGCCGATCGTGCCGTCGCCGACGTGAAGCGCTATATTATGATAGGCCAGGTGATCCAGCAAAGCGCGCGCTTTGTGCGATAGAGCGCGTATCCTCTCGACGGAAAAGACGTTGAAACAGAGTTCGGCTAACAGCGCGGTTTGATAACCCGAGCCCGTGCCGACTTCCAACACTTTTTCCTCGCCGATAAGACTGAGCGCTTCGGTCATGCGCGCCGCCATATAGGCCTGGGATAAAGTCTGCTTTTCGCCGATCGGCAAGGCACTGTCATCATACGCCCGATTGACGATGCCGGGATCGACGAATAGATGCCGGGGAATCTTGCGCAAGGCGGCGATCACCCGAGCGTCATTGATGCCGCGAGCGATAATTTGCTCCTGAACCATTCGGTCTCTGGCCCAGGCAAAATCGTGGGGACTTGCTTCAGAGACTTTCACTTTAACGAAGTACGTAACGGCGGGACCAAACCATAATCTATGTTAGAATAGCACATAACCCACCGCGCTTGCCATAAATAGACCGATGTTGCCGGCGCGGGCCGCAAGAACATTCAGAAGTGGCAGGTAGTTCGGGCGAGCATGGTTCGCGCTTCGCCGAGGATTCCGACCGAAACTTGCTTTAGCTCACAGGCGTCCGTTTTCTTTTAGCTTGTGCAATCGCCAATTGACGATGTCTTCGACGGTTTGCGGCGGCAAAGCGTCTGGTAGCGCGCTCGGGTCGGCGCCGAGCTGCACCAACCTTTCGCGCATGGAAGCGAGATTTGCGTGCAGCCGTTGATAGTCATTGATGCAGACCGTGCATTCTTCAAGTTTTTGATCAATGGCGCTAACGCAGCGCTCCAGAGCTTGTTTTTTTTCTTCAAATACCGCGTCGAGCTGTTCGCGAATCTCGAAGGTCTGCTGGTGCAGGGTTTGGGTTATGTGCGCCAGGTTGATCCTCATCTGGAGAATGATATCCATCAGCCGCTCGACGGACTGTCCGCTCATTTGCTTCACCCGTGATGCCTTTCAAGAAAGCCTCGCCCTGTTGTCGCCAATCAAAAACCACCATTCTGCCCTTTGAGAATCGATTTGAAGCTAATTTATCAATCTTGTAATCCGTCCCGCGTCGCAAAGTCAAGAATGTTATTTCGCAGAAGCTTGAACGCGCCGAGGCCAATCGACGGATCAAGCAACCAAAAGCATCCCACAAGCAAAAATGGCTGACCGAAATGTAAAGCGGTGAAAAAAGGCGAGGGAAGGAAATACGACTTACACGGTTAAGTGGACTTTATGCAGCGGTTCGGGCGATCGATGGTGAGAATATCGCCAAAGCAGCGCAGTTGTTCTGCCAAAAAAAGCAAAAGCCGGGAGTGAAACAATTTTAGCGGCGATGAAGTCAGAGATCGATAGGATCGGCCAATGGCGATTTGTCCCTAACTTGACCCCTTAGGAGTTTCAGGAAATTCGAAGGTGAATGGTCGGGGCGAGCGGATTTGAACCGCTGACCACACGCACCCCAAGCGTGTGCGCTACCAGGCTGCGCTACGCCCCGACATAAATCGTGTAACATTCCCAAGACGGCAAATCAATTTGCGTAGCCGCGCGACAAGAAATTACGCACGGTTGCGCAAGAGGAAAGCAACGTTTAGGAAAGCAATCGACGAAGCGATTCCAAGTCTTTTTTGATTTTCACGAGAGCACTTTTATATTTCTGTTCCGAGAGCGGCAGCTTGAGTTGATCCTTTTCTTCTTTTTTCGCTTCCTTCAATTTTTTGCGGGCGCCTTCGATGGTGAAGCCATCGGTGTAAAGCAGCCGCTTGATATCGAGCAAAAGCTCCACGTCGCGCTTCTTGTACAGGCGATGCTTCGAGGGCGCCTTGGAAGGCTTGAGTAACTCGAACTCGGTCTCCCAATAACGCAAGACGTAGGGTTCGACGCCGACAATTTCGCTGACTTCGCCGATCTTGAAATAAATTTTCTCCGGCAGACGAGGGGGCATGCCGATTCCTATTCGGATGCAGATGAGCCTGGCGCAGACGCGGGCGAAGCCGAAGAAGTACCGTTCAAGCTCTTTTTCATGATTTGGCTCGCTTTGAAGGTCAAAACCTTGCGGCCGACGATGATGATCTCATCGCCGGTTTGCGGGTTTCGTCCCTTTCGCGGTCGCTTGGTATTGACGACGAAATTTCCGAAACCGGAAACCTTCACTTTTTCACCGTGCTCCAGACAGCCCTTGATGATATCGAAAGTCGCTTCCACCACATCGGTCGCGTCCTTTTTAGAAAATCCGACTTTTTCGTATATTCGCGTGATAATTTCTGCTTTGGTCATTTTACACCTCTTCTTCAGTGTCGGCGATTAAGGAACTCAACTTCGCCGCTCGGCGCCGAAAGTTTTGCCAAGCCGATCGACCAGTTTTTGGTGCAGCTCATTGATTTCCGTGTCCGTTAGAGTCTTGTCCTCGGCGCGGTAGGAGACTCGATAAGCCAAACTCTTCTTACCGTCGGGAATCGGTGCACCCACGTACTGGTCAAAAACTTCAACATGTTCGATCAATGGTTCGTCCAGATCATTGATCCAGCCGATCACTTGTTGAGAGGCAAAGTCACGATCCACCACGATCGCAACGTCGCGCTCAACGGCTGGAAAGCGTGGCAGCGCCGAAGCAGCTATTCGGCGCGGAGCATACTGAAGCAGTTTCTCGAAGTCAAGTTCAAAGACCTGCATGGAACGCAGCTCAAGCCGATCGGCGACGTCCGGATGCAGCTCCCCCAAATAACCGAGTTGGTCGTCGGCGCAACGCAAAGACGCCGACTTCCCTGGATGCAAGAATTGACCTGCAGCGCGCAACCAAGTCACTCTGTCGCTCAAATGGAACAATTCGAGGATGGCTTCGATCAGCCCTTTGCAATCGAGAAAACTCGATGGCAGCTCTTCGCGCAAGCGCAACCCGTGGCGCGCGCGCGGCCCGTGTAGCAATCCGCCGACACACTGCCGCTCGCCAATCTCGCCAGCGGCGCTCAAGCAAAAAATTTTGCCGAGCTGGTAAGCATGAAACCCGCGCGCCTTGTGCGCCGCATTGAGCCGCAGATTGTCGATCAGTCCGGGAACGAGACTATGGCGCATTTCGCCGTTTTCCTTCGCCAGTGGATTGAGCACCTCTACAGCCATGGCGTCGGGTTGCCAAAGACCGGGGAAACAGCGATTCAAAGCTTCCGACGCGAACGGCAAATTGATCACTTCGGTCAAGCCTTCGCCGGCCAGAAGCGCGCGCAGTTTTCTTTCCCAAGCCAAGCGCGGATCATTTCTGCCGCCGGAGATTCTCAGTCGTGGCAGGGTGGTTGGAATATGGTCGTAGCCGTTGACGCGCGCTAGCTCTTCGATCAAGTCGGCTTCGCGCGTGAGGTCGGGGCGATTTGTCGGCACCCCGACTCTCAGGCTCCGGCTCTTTGCTTGGAGCTTCGTTTCTAATCCGAGGGCTCGAAGCAGTTTTTCCGCTCGGGTTAATTTAATATTTGCGCCGAGGAGGCTTTCAATGCGCTCTTGGCGCAGCCGAAGCGCTAGCGGTTTTGCCCGACCTGGATAACTATCAGCGGCGCCATCCAGCGCAGTGCCACCCCCAATGTGGTTGATCAACCCTACGGCACGATCCAAGGCTCCGATCGTTCCTTCGCGATCGACGCCGCGCTCGAAGCGGTGCGACGCCTCGCTGTGGAGTGACAAGCGTTTTGCCGTGCGTCGAATCGTGGATGGCTCAAAATTAGCGCTTTCAAGCAAGATCGAAACCGTCGAGTCCGTCACTTCCGAATCGATGCCACCCATGATACCGGCGAGAGCCAGCGGTGCATCGCCGGCGCAGATCAGCAGATCCTCTTGAACCAACTCGCGTTCCACAGCGTCAAGGGTCGTGAATTTCTTTGTTTCCCTGGCCGGACGGACAACGATTGTTTTCGCCGGCAAGCGGTCCAAGTCGAAGGCGTGAAGCGGTTGACCGGTTTCGAGCATGACGTAATTGGTCACATCCACAATATGGTTAATGGCGCGGATGCCGCAAGCTTCGAGGCGGTAGCGCAACCACGCCGGCGATTGTGTGATCGCGATGTCATCGACAATTCGCGCTGAATAACGCGGACAGAGCCTGGCGTCTTCAATCCGGATCGCGATCCGTTTGTTTATGCTCGGGGCTTTCTTGGCGGCCTTGATCTGCGGAGCTTTGAGCTTTGCGCCGGTCAATGCGGAAACCTCCCGCGCGATGCCGGCAAGACCGAGACAATCGCCGCGATTGGGCGTCACGGCGATCTCAAACAGCCAATCCTCGCGACCGGACTCCGGCTCACGCAATGACGTTAACGATTCAACCTCGATCCCAGCCATCGTGAGCAGCTTGGCCAGCTCCTCCGGCGCGCCAGTGACATCGATGAACTCTTTAAGCCAGTTGACGGTGAATTTCATGGGAACGCGGTGCCGGAGTAATGGAGTGATGAGTCTAAACGCAACATTCCAACACTCCATTCACCCTGCCTATCCAAATTGCCGCAAAAACCTGAGATCGTTTTGAAAAAAAAGCCGTATATCATCGATGCCGTACTTGAGCATGGCGATCCGTTCAACTCCCATGCCGAAGGCAAAGCCGGAAACTTTTTCCGGATCGTAGCCGACGAACTTGAATACCGCGGGATCGATCATCCCGGCGCCGAGGATTTCCAGCCAGCCGGTGGCCTTGCAAACCCGGCAAGGCTGATCCGTCTTATTCGTCCCGCTGCCGTCACAGATCACGCACTCAATATCGATCTCAGCGCTTGGTTCGGTAAACGGAAAGAAACTCGGACGAAATCTCACGCCGAGGTCGCGCTGAAAAATTTCCCGCAGGAATTGGCTGAGTACGCCTTTAAGATCAGAGAAAGCGATGGTCTCGTCCACCATAAAGCCTTCGACTTGGTGAAACATCGGCGAATGGGTTGCATCGTCATCGTGGCGATAGACGGCGCCCGGCACAATAACCTGGAGCGGCGGTTTGCGAATTTCCATCGTGCGAATTTGCACCGGCGAGGTATGGGTTCTTAACAATCTATCCTTCGACACAAAAATGGTGTCTTGCATATCCCGCGCTGGATGATCTTTGGGGAAGTTGAGCGCTTCGAAATTGTGATAATCGTCTTCGATGTCGGGGCCGCGCGCGATTTCGAATCCCATGCCCCAGAAGATGTCGATAATTTCGTCGATAACCAGCGTAATCGGATGAGCATTGCCTCGCGCCCAACGGGAGCCTGGAAGCGTGATATCGATTCGATCTTGTTTCAGTGCCTGCGCCTTGGCCTGCTCCTTGACCGCGCCGAGCTGCTCGTCCAAACGCTCCTCAAGAGTGCGGCGCAACTGATTGAGCTGCTCTCCGGCCCGCCGCCGCTCTTCCTCGGGCAGCTCCTTGAGCCCGCGCAGGCGAAGCGTGACGCTGCCGCTGCGCCCCAAAACCTCGACCCGAATCTGTTCCAGCTCCTTCTCGGAAGAGGCTTGCTGAATGCGATCGAGAACCTCTCCCCGAAGAGTCTCCACGGAATCGTTCATTCGACTGCAAGGCTCGGACGTTTACGCGCCCAGGTGTGATTTTGCGGTTTGGACTAACTGGCCGAACCCTGACATGTCAGCTATGGCGATTTCCGCCAATACTTTCCGATCGAGCTCCACGCCGGCTTGCTTCAGTCCTTTGATCAATTGGCTGTAGGAAAGACCATTGATTTTAGCCGCCGCGCCGATGCGCGTGATCCACAAACCGCGAAACGTTCTTTTCTTGACGCGCCGATCGCGGTAAGCGAATGTCAGAGCGCGTTCCACCGTCTCTCGCGCGGACCGATATAAGCGTCCTCGGCCACCGACGTAGCCTTTCGCGAGCTTCATGATTTTTTTGCGTCTCTGTCTTGATTTACTTCCACCTTTAGCTCTGGGCACCTTAGGAACTCCTTCCTTCTCAATACGGAGTCACGAGAGCTGAGGCCTGACTAGAAAATTTTTTTCCCTCACTCTTCGGTCTCGTCACTCAGGACTCATGATTGTCATTTGTAGGGTATTAATTTACGTATATTCTTTGACTCCACCGCGGAAACCATTGTCGCGCGGCGCAATTGTCTTTTTCGCTTCTTTCCCTTGGACGACAGAATGTGACGCTTGAATCCTTTGTTGCGCTTGATCTTGCCGTTGCCGGTGACACGAAATCTCTTGGCTGCCGATTTGTTGGTTTTGATTTTTGGCACGTATCACTCCTTCACTTTATGTTTCTCGGCGGACCTGCTGGCCGCCTACTTCGGGGTCAGCAACATCGCCATGCTTCTACCCTCCAGGCGCGGTTCGATATCGACCTTGGCGACGTCCACCACCTGGTTGACGACGCCCCTGAGCATTTGGCGGCCCAATTCAGGATGGGTAATTTCCCGGCCGCGAAAGAAAACCGAGACTTTGACCCGCTGACCTTTCCCAATGAATTGACGAATATTGCGCACCTTATGCTCGACGTCGTGCGCGTCGGTGCGAGAACCCATTTTAACTTCCTTGATTTCAACGACCGCATGCTTTTTCGGCCCGTGCGATTTCTTCTTCTGCTCGTAGCGGAACTTCCCGTAATCCATCATGCGGCAGACCGGCGGTTGCGCGTCTGGAGCAACTTCGACTAAATCGAGCTCCTGCGCTTCCACCTGTTTAAGCGCCTCATGCAAGGGTAACACTCCGAGCTGCTCGCCCTTCGCTCCGATCACCCGCACTTCGCGGGCGCGAATTTGATGATTGATCCTCGCTTCCCTAGCTATAAGCCACCTCCATGTCCGATTTGATCCCTATATTTATGCTTCTCCCATTTCGTGCGCAAGCTCCGCGCGCAGCCGCTGGATAAAATCGTTGAGCGCCAGCGGCGGCAAGTTTTCACCCCCGCGCCGCCGCGGCGCCACCGTCTCAGCCTGCACTTCCTTATCACCGATCACAATAGCATACGGGATTTTCGCCAGCTGCGCTTCGCGAATCTTATAGCCGAGCTTCTCATTTCGGCCGTCTAATTCAACCCGCCAACCTGCGTCGCAAAGCTGCTCGAACACTTTTTTAGCATATTCCCGCTGGTCATCGGTAACGGTCAAAATCTTTAGTTGCACGGGCGCAAGCCAGAGGGGAAAAGCGCCGGCGCAGTGCTCTAGAAGTATCGCGATGAAGCGCTCGATGGAGCCCAAAACCGCGCGGTGCAGCATGACCGGCGTTGCCTCCGTCCCTTCCGGAGTCACATACGTAAGGCCAAAACGCTCGGGCATGGCGCAGTCGATCTGGACCGTCGCCAGCGTCCACGAACGTTCCAGTACGTCGCGAAAATCGAAGCCGATCTTCGGTCCGTAAAAGGCGCCCTCGCCCGGCAGAACTTTCACCGCGAATCCCGACTGCTCGAGACAACGGCGCAGCGCCGCCTCGGCGGCATCCCAAAGCTCGATGCGGCCAAGAAACTTTTCTGGCCGGGTTTGGAGCGTCACTTCGATGCGATCGAAGCCGAATACTTTATAGACTTCCTTGGTCATCGCGACGAACTGCTGAAGCTCGCCGTCGAGCTGCTCCGGCGTGCAGTAAATATGCGCGTCGTCTTGGGCAAACGAGCGCACCCGCGTCAAGCCGGACAGGACGCCGGACTGCTCGAAGCGGTGCAGGCGGCTGAAATCAGCATAACGAATCGGCAGATCGCGATAGGAATATTTCCGCGAGGCGAAAAGATAACAGTGACCCGGACAGTTCATCGGCTTGACACCGTACTCGCCGTCGTGGACGTCCATCAAGAACATGTCGTCGCGGAACGCTTCGTAGTGTCCCGAAGTTTTCCACAAATCGGTCTTGTAAATCAGCGGCGTCACGACCTCGCTGTAGCCGTAGCGCGTATAAAGCGTCCGGATATATTGGATCAAACGGTTATAGATGATCGTGCCCTTGGGATGAAAGAAAGGCGATCCCGGCGCGATCGGATGAAGCGAAAAGAGATCTAATGCCGGGCCGAGACGCCGATGATCGCGCTGTTTCGCTTCTTCGACGCGCTTGAGATAAGCGTCCAAATCCTTGCGATTGGCCCACGCTGTGCCGTAGATGCGCTGCAGCTGCTCGTTGCGCGAATCGCCGCGCCAGTAGGCGCCGGCGATGCTAGTCAATTTAAAAGCCTTGATCGCAGCAGTGCTCGGCACATGCGGACCGCGGCAGAGATCGACCCAATCGCCCTGGCGATAGAGCGACACCTTGTCCTCGGGGATGCCTTCGATGATCTCGACTTTGTAGTCTTCGCCCATCTTTCGGAAAAGCTCGATGGCTTCGCTGCGCGGCAATTCCTCGCGGACGATTTTCAAATCGGCTTTCACCAACTCTTGCATACGTTTTTCGATCGACTCCAATTCTTCAGGAGAAAAAGCTGCAGTGCGCTTGAAATCATAGTAGAAACCGTTTTCGATGGTCGGACCAATGGTCACCTGGGTACCGGGAAACAGGCTCTGCACCGCCTGCGCCATCAAATGAGCAGTCGAATGACGCAAAATGTCGAGCCCGTCGGCGCTCTCCGGAGAAACCCACTCCAATGTCGAATCGTCATTCAACTCGCGGCCGAGATCTGCGAGTCGGCCATTTATTTTAGCCGCGATGACGTCGCCCTTGATACTGGTGCTGGAGGCAATTTCCTCGATGCGCGTGCCGGGCGCAACGTCGGCGGATTTGCCGCCGGGCAATGTGATATGGATACTCGCCATGCGACTCGCTTAAAAGATGGTAGGCACGGGCAGGATTGAACTGCCGACCTCTTCCGTGTCAAGGAAGCGCTCTCCCACTGAGCTACGTGCCTGCGAGATTTGACAAGAGCGGCTGAATTGCATCTATCGGCGATCCATCTAGAGAGCTGACATGCGCCTCTTACGGCGCGCTTTCTTGCCTTAAGTGCCAAGAGTGTAAAGCAGTGCAAGAGATCGATTTTATTACCAATTTACAGCTACAATGTCAACCTAGGCGTTGATAGATGGAGCTCGACTTTGCAGCCAGACAAGACCCTTATATAAATACTGACAGCCGGACACGACGGTCACGACGGCAGTGGTATCGACAAAGATATCGAGCACAAGCGCAGGTAGAAGGCTGCGGTCGTGGAGCATCACCAACGCCACAGCCAGTGTTAGCAGTTGCAAGGTCGTGCTCCACTTGCCAACCAGAGTCGGCTTCACTTGCAGTCGTTCTTCGATCAGGAAATAAATAATCGCGTATCCCACCACGATCAGAATATCCCGTACCACGACGACGATAGCCAGCCACATGGGAATACCGCCGATGGAACCGAGCATGATGAAAGACGTGATCACCAACAGCTTGTCGGCGACGGGATCCAAGTACGCACCGAGAGCGGTCTGCTGATTCATCCAGCGCGCGACAAATCCGTCCAAAAAATCGGTCACACCACCGATGCCGAAAACCAACAGCGCTTCCCAATAAAAATGGTAGGATAAAAATTCCAGAAATACCGGGATCGTCAATATGCGCAGCAGCGTGAGAAAATTGGGCAGGTTCAGCATGAACGGTAAAACTGGGAGTCATCCTGCATGATTCGCGAGCAAGAGTTTACGCATCTGTCCAGCCAACTTCGGCGTCACCAGGGCGGTGACGTGCACCCCATCTTCCTGATAACTCTGTTGGACGATCCGACCGCGCTCGCGCAGCATAGCGACCAACGCACCCTGCGATTGAGAAAAGATCGCGTGGAAACGCTCTTTGCTCTGATCCATGATTTCGCCGACAGTTTGCAATAGTTGGTCAACACCGGCACCGGTCAAAGCGGAGATCGGACACACTTCGCGCGCCTTGCCGTTCCTCAACTGCGCCAACGGCACCTCACAGGCAACGTCAATCTTATTGGGCACGAGCACGGTGGAAATTTCCCCGGCGCCGATTTCACCGAGCACGTTTTCAATCACCTGAACCTGCTCCTCGAACACGGGGTTTACCATATCGACCAGATGCAACAGCAGATCGGCGCCGCTCACTTCTTCGAGGGTGCTTTTGAATGCTTCGATCAGTGAGTGTGGAATCTTGTTGATGAAGCCGACCGTATCGACGAGCATGATTTTATCGCCGTTGGGGAGGCGCAAAGCGCGCGTCGTCGGATCCAACGTGGCAAAAAGCTTGTCTTCGACAAACACGCCGGCGCGCGTCAGCGTATTCATCAGGGTCGACTTGCCCGCATTGGTGTAGCCAACCAGAGCTACCGTCGCGAACGGGAATTCGTCGCGTTCTTTGCGTTGCAAGTTGCGCGTACGCTCGACGGTCTTGAGTCGGTGCTTCAAGTGGCCGATGCGCTCGCGAATCCGCCGTCGGTCGATTTCCAATTGAGTCTCGCCGGGTCCACGGGTGCCGATGCCACCGCCGAGGCGCGACAAGTGCGTCCACTGACGGGTCAGGCGCGGCAATAAATATTCCAGCTGTGCGAGTTCGACCTGCAACTTGCCTTCGTTGCTGCGCGCTCTTTGCGCGAAAATATCGAGAATCAATTGACTGCGGTCGATCACACGAACTTTGAAAGCCGTTTCGAGATTACGCTGCTGCGCCGGTGTGAGATCTTCGTCGATGATGACTAAATCTGGCCGTAGGTCTTGCAACCCGGCATGAATTTCCTCGACTTTGCCGCGTCCCATTAACGTAGCCGGCGTGACGTTTTTAACCTGTTGGCTATATTTGCCGAGCACGGTTGCGCCGGCCGTTTCAGCGAGCCGCTCGAGCTCTTCCAGGCTGTAAGCGAGCGGCACTTTATGGGCACGCGATGGTAGATCGACGCCGATTAAAACGGCCTTTTCCTTGGAAGGCTTTGTCGAAATCAGTGGCTTCAAGAGTTCAGAGCGTGAAAACTGATCCGTTGGCCGAAGAGCCGTTCGACGGTCTCGATCAATTCCGGCGACGACGCGATACGCACTTGCTCGGGCAGCTCGATGACGGTCTCGCCATTGGCTGCCGCCAGCAGGTGGAGAAACACCGTGGCGTGCCCCGGATAGTCCAGCAAGGTATCACGCAAGCGCACCAGCTCATCGCCCGAGACTTCAGACTCGCGGGCATAGAGATGAACTTTTTCACTGTTACCGTTTCCCTTGCCATTGCCGTTGCCGTTCTTTTGATTCTTTGCGGCTTCGGCCAACAGCACGATCTCGTTGGCAATGACCTGCATGCGCTCTTCGCCGACTTCGAGCCGACCTCTGACGAAAATCGGCTCGTCAGCGCCAAGCAACGCAGCGCATTTTTTGTACGTGTCCGGCCAAGTGATCACTTCGATGAAGCCGGTTTTATCTTCGAGATTGAAGTTGCCGTAGCGATCGCCTTTCTTGGTGTTGCGCAGTCTCAAAGCCGACACCACGCCACCGATCTTGACTTCCCCCGGTTGGGCTTTCTCTTTTAGCGCCGAGATCGTGCCGTTGGTAATTCTGTTCAAGGTGCGATCGAATTTATCGAGCGGATGCCCGGTAATATAGAATCCCAACGCTTCCTTTTCGAAAGCCAGCGATTCCTGCGTCGACCACTCCGTGACTTGGGGATAAACATCGCCGGGCTTCTTGCCTCTCTTGGTTTCGGTGCCGAGCATGGCGAAGATATCGATCTGATTGCTCGACAAGTCGCGTTGATACGCCTGGCCGGCCTTCATGGCGTCGTCCAGCGCGCCGTTCATGCGCGCGCGAGAGACTTGAGTGGCGTCGAACGCGCCGCACTTGATCAAGCTCTCAATCACCCGGCGATTGACTGCCGTCGTGTCGACGCGTCGGCAAAAATCAAAGAGCGACTCGAACGGACCGTCCTTGGAGCGGCTTTCCAGGATGACTTCAACCGCCTTTTCCCCGACGTTTTTTACCGCCGCCAGGCCAAAACGGATCTTGTCACCCACGGGCGTGAAGTCCGCGCGGCTCTCATTGATATCGGGCGCTAAGACTTCAATGTCTTTAGCGCGGCACTCGGCGAGGTTTTTGATCACCTTGTCCGTGTCGCCCATTTCCGAAGTCATCAGCGACGCCATGAACTCAACCGGATAATGGGTTTTTAAATACGCGGTTTGATAGGAAACCAACGCGTACGCCGCGGAGTGGGATTTGTTGAAACCATAGCGCGCGAAGGTCTCCATCTGATCGAAAATCTCCGTCGCTCTTTTCTCGTCGATCTTCTTGTCCCGCGCGCCGCCGACAAACCGCTCGCGTTGCGCCGCCATTTCTTCCGGATCTTTTTTGCCCATGGCGCGCCGTAAAATATCGGCGTCTCCCATCGTATAGCCGCCGAGCACCTGAGCGATCTGCATCACCTGCTCTTGATATACGATCACGCCGTGGGTGTCTTTGAGAATCGGCTCGAGCAGCGGGTGCAAGTATTTGATCTTTTCCTTGCCGTGCTTGCGTTTGATATATTCTTCGGCCATGCCGCTGTCGAGCGGGCCGGGACGATAGAGCGCTAAGATCGCGACGAGATCCTCGAAGCAGTTGGGCCTGATCTTGACGGTCATCTCGCGGATGCCAGTGCTTTCCAGTTGGAACACGCCCGTGGTGTTACCGCTGCACAGCGTCCGGTATGTCTTCTTGTCGTCCAACGGCAAGCGATTGACGTCGATTTTTTCGCCTCCAGTGACTTCGATCAGCTTTAAGCAATCGTGAATCAAGGTGAGCGTTTTGAGACCGAGAAAGTCGAACTTGACGAGTCCGATCTTTTCGACGCAGCTCATGTCGTATTGCGTAACGATGCCGCCCTCTTTATCGACGAACAGCGGCAAATGATCGACCAGCGGTAGGTTGGACAAAACCACGCCGGCGGCGTGGGTCGAGGCGTGACGCACCAATCCTTCGAGCCGTAAGGCATGATCCATCAACGTTTTTACCCGCGGATCGCTCTTCATCATCTCCGGGAGCCGCGGTTCCATCTTCATCGCCTCGGTCAAAGGATAATCGAATCCTTGCTTGGGCGCGGGAATCAGCTTGGCGATGACGTCGGTTTCGGCGAATGATAAACCGAGCGCACGGCCGACGTCCTTGATCGCCGCCTTGGCTTTGAGAGTTCCGAAGGTGGCAATCTGCGCAACGCGGTCGGCGCCGTATTTATCTTTGACGTATTGAATGACTTGCGCCCGGCCGCGAATACAGAAATCGACATCGATATCCGGCATCGAACGTCGCTCAGGGTTGAGAAATCGTTCGAACAACAGGACATGCCGGATTGGGTCGAGATCGGTGATTTTGAGAGCGTACGCCACCAAGCTGCCGGCGGATGAGCCTCGTCCCGGCCCCACCGGGATGCCGTTTTGTTTGGCGTAGTTAATGAAGTCAGCGACCACCAGGAAGTATCCGGGGAACTGCATGCGTTTGATTACATCCAGCTCGTATGCGAGCCGTTCATCATAGCTTTTTCGCAGCTCTGGATCGATGATGCCTTCGATGCGTTGTTCGAGCCCCTGGCGCGCCAACTCATCGAGATAATCATCCAGGCTGATCTCTTTGGGCGGGGTAAACGTCGGAAAATGATATTTGCCGAATTCGATTTCAACGTTGCAGCGATCGGCGATTTCCAGCGTGCGTTCGACCGCGCCCGGGCAATAATCGAAACCTTGAATCATTTCGTCCGCGGACTTGAGATAGAGCTCGTCGGTCCCGAGCTTGAGCCGGTTCTCTTCGTCGACCGTTTTGCCGGTTTGCACGCAGAGCAGCACGTCGTGGGCGTGGAAGTCCGCCCGTTCGCCGTAATGGCAATCGTTGGTCGCCACCACAGGAATCGAAAGCTCTTTGGCGAGCTCCACGAGTTGGGGATTGACCTTTTCCTGCTCGGCGAGCTTGTTGTCTTGAATCTCGATGTAATAGCGGTCGCCAAAAATTCTCGCATAGGTTTCCGCAGCAGCCTTGGCTTTCTCGTAGACGCCGTAGTTCAGCGCCTGGGAAACCTCGCCTTGCAAACACGCGCTCAACGCGATCAGGCCGCCGTTGAGTTCCTTGAGCAGCTCTTTGTCGATGCGCGGCTTGTAGTAAAACCCTTCCATGTAGCCGAGCGAAACCAGCTTGCAGAGGTTGCGGTAACCCACCTGGTTCATCGCCAGCAAAATCAGATGATTGTTATATTCCCGGGTACCCTTGTCCGCGCCTTTTTTCTCGAAGCGGCTGGTCGGCGCCACATAGATTTCGCAGCCGATGATCGGCTTGATGCCGTGGCTCACCGCTTCGCGATAAAACTCGACGGCGCCGAACATGTTGCCGTGATCGGTCATCGCCACGGCGGGCTGCTTGAGCGCTTTGATGCGTTCGAAGAGCTTGTCTACCTTGTTGGCGCCATCCAGCAGACTATATTCGGTATGACAGTGAAGATGAACGAAACGAGAGTGTTCCATCAGTGCTACTTATGACCTATCACAAAGACGACGACTCGACAATTATTTCGCGGCAATTTTCGCCGACGAGTTATCCACAGGTTGCGGCCACCAACCGGCGCCGATGAAATCTTCCAGGATCGCGCCGAGAATATTTGCGAATCTGAAGCGGTGCCGTTCATCGATGGCGATGCTTGTGAGCTTTTGTCCTTCGTAGAGGACTAATTCTTCAGGCGTTTTGTCAACGCCCGCGCGAAAAATATGTTTCCTGTTGGGATAAGCATCCCCTGCCAAACATTCATAGGTCCGGAACAATTGCCATTCCAGCAAGTCCAGTCCCAGCTCTTCTTTCACCTCGCGCACCAACGCCTGTTCCGGGGTTTCCCCTTCCTCCACGTGGCCACCGAAAAAATCCCAATGATTGGGGAACGGGATCGCCGGTTTATCGTCGCGCAAATAGATCAGCAACCGATTGTGTCGATCAAATAAAAGAACCTGGGCGATCTGGATCATAGGCCGATGGAGCGAATTTGCATTGCATTGGCGCAATTTCTACGCTGGCTCCCGTTCGCCGAAAAACCAGCGCCGTTTGATGCGTTAGCCGTAACATAAACCGAATTGGCCCATGGGGATCTCTGTGATTCGCTCGACCGCTTCTCGTGCTGAGCCGGTGACACAAGGTCCGACGAAATGAAGCGCGCGAAAGCCGCGCATGAACTCGAAAAAAATTTGAATCGCACGGCTGAACTCCGCGCTGCGCTTCTGGGGCCTTCGAGAAAATGCACCATCTCGGGCGCCCCGGCGTTGCTCCCCAACTGTCAAGGGCGATGATCTCATTATCTTTTGTCGTCATACATGATTATCATCGCGCATCGAATGGAACGGTTCAACGAACCCTGAAAAGGGCTTGATGCGTCGGAGTTATTCCCACTCGATGGTGGCGGGAGGCTTGGAAGAGATATCGTAAACCACACGGTTGACGCCGCGCACTTCGTTTAAGATGCGGTTGGAGATTTTGCCGAGCAGGTCGGACGGCAGCGCCACCCAATCGGCGGTCATGCCGTCCTGGCTGTCGACCACACGCAGGGCGATGACGTTTTCGTAGCTGCGCTCGTCGCCGACGACGCCGACGGTCTTGATCGGCAGCAAAACCGCAAACGACTGCCATACCTTGTCGTAATAGCCAGCCGCTTTGACTTCATCGAGCACGATCTCGTCCGCATCGCGTAAGACCTTTAAGCGCTCATCGGTCACTTCGCCCAGAACACGGATCGCCAACCCGGGACCGGGAAACGGCTGGCGTTGAATCATTTCTTTTGGTAATCCAAGCTGTTTTCCCAATATTCTGACTTCATCCTTGAATAGCTCGCGGAGCGGCTCGATGAGCTTGAATTTCATGTCCATCGGCAAGCCGCCAACATTATGGTGCGACTTGATCGTCGCCGAGGGCCCGAGCACCGAAACCGATTCAATCACGTCCGGATAGAGCGTTCCTTGCGCTAAATATTCGATCGAGCCGAGATGACTTGCTTCTTCCTCGAAAACCTCGATAAACTTGTTGCCGATGCGCTTGCGCTTGATCTCCGGATCCTCGACGCTGCTGAGCGCGGCGAGAAACTGCTCGGCGGCGTCGACGTAGCGAAAACTCCGGCCGAATCTTTCGGCGAACAGGCTGCAAACCTGCTCGGCTTCGTTCTTGCGCAAAAGCCCGTTGTTGACGAAAACGCAGATGAGCCGCTCCTTGATCGCGCGATAAATCAAGGTCGCCGCCACCGAAGAGTCGACCCCGCCGCTGAGGGCGCACAATACGCGACCGTCACCGACATCGTGGCGGATCTTTTGAACCGCAGTTTCGATAAAATGTTCCATCGTCCAGTCGGGCCGGCAACCGCAAACACGAAAAACAAAGTTATCTAAGATCTGCCGCCCACGCGGCGTATGGGCGACTTCCGGGTGAAACTGCACGCCGAAGTAGCGCCGGGTCGGATTGGCGAAAGCGGCGATGGGCGAATTGCCGCTGTGTGCCAGCACGCTCCAGCCTTTTGGAAACACCGTCATCTTGTCGCCGTGGCTCATCCATACGCGGGTCGGTTCGTTGCCAGAAAAACCGTGAAACAGATCGGCATTGTCGTCGACGATCAACTCCGCAGGTCCGTATTCGCGTCGATCCGCGCGGCCCGCTTCACCGCCGAAAGCTAAGTTGACGATACCCATGCCGTAGCAGATGCCGAGGAAAGGCACCGGCAACTTGAAAAGCTCGTCGCTGACTCTGGGTGCATTTTCCTGGTAGACGCTGGCCGGCCCGCCGGAAAGAATGATTCCTTCCGGATTGAGCTCTTGGATTCTTTCCAACGCCATATTGAACGGCTGGATTTCGCAGTAAACTTTGGACTCGCGAATCCGCCGCGCGATCAGTTGGGTATATTGGGAACCGAAATCGAGAACGAGGATCATTCGACTCTATAGTTCGGAGCTTCCTTGGTGATAAAGACGTCGTGCACGTGACCTTCGCGCAGCCCGGCCGCGGTGACTTGCATGAATCTCGCTTTGGTATGTAGCGACGCCATATCCCTGCAGCCGAGATAACCCATGCCAGCGCGGAGGCCGCCGATCAGCTGGTGAATATTGAAAGAGAGCGAGCCTTTGTATGGCACTTGACCTTCGATGCCTTCCGGCACCAGCTTATTGGAATCTTTCACGTCGGCTTGGCCGTAGCGGTCGCGGCTCCCTTGTCCCATGGCGCCGATCGATCCCATGCCGCGATAGGCTTTGTAAGTTCGGCCTTGATAGAGAATCATTTCGCCGGGGCTTTCTTCAGTGCCGGCGAAAAGGCTGCCGATCATCACTAAATCTGCGCCCGCAGCCAGGCCTTTGGTGATGTCGCCGGAATATTTGATGCCGCCGTCGGCGATGATCGGCACATTGTGACGCGCCGCCGCCTTGGCGCAACTGCCGATGGCGGTAATCTGCGGCACGCCGACACCGGAGACGATTCGCGTCGTGCAAATGGAACCAGGACCGACGCCGACTTTCACGGCGTTGACGCCTGCGTGGATCAGCGCGGTGGTGCCCTCAGCGGTGGCGACGTTGCCACCGGCCAAATCGAGATCGGGGTAGCGCCGGCGAATTTGTCCGATCACGTCGAGCACGTTTTTCGAATGCCCGTGAGCCGTATCGACAGCGATCAAATCGGCCCCCGCCCGTACTAGGCTTTCCACCCGCTCTTCCCAGTCCGCGCCGACTCCCACCGCGGCGGCGACGCGGAGCCGTCCGCGCTCATCTTTCGAGGCGTTGGGGTACTGAATCTTTTTTTCGATGTCCTTGACGGTGATCAAACCCTTAAGCTCAAATTGGTCGTCGACAACCAGAAGTTTTTCAATGCGATGTTGATGCAGCAATTCTTTCGCCTGATCGAGGTCGACGCCGGGCTTCACCGTCACCAGATTATCTTTGGTCATGACTTCCGAAACCGGACGATCATGGCGCTTCTCGAAACGCAGATCCCGGTTGGTGAGTATACCGACGAGCTTGCCGTTCTTGGTGACCGGCAATCCGGAGATGCCGTACTTGTTCATGATCGCTTGGGCATCGGAGATCTTCTGGTCCGGCGCCACGGTGATGGGATCGATAATCATACCGCTTTCGTATTTTTTTACTTTCTCGACTTCCGCCGCTTGCGACCACACCGGAAGATTGCGGTGAATGATTCCGATGCCGCCTTCCTGCGCCATGGCGATTGCGGTCTTGGACTCCGTCACGGTGTCCATCGCCGCGCTCACCAGAGGTATTCTCAGCGTGATCCGCTCGGTCAAGCGGGTCGACACATCGATGTCGCGGGGCAAGACCGAGGACTCGGCCGGGATCAACAAAACATCATCGAAGGTTAAGCCCACGGGCAGGACTTCTTGTTCTAGCATCGTTCACCTCCGAGCGAAGCTAAAAAAAAACCCAGACCTCGGCCTGGGTTTTTGACGCTGCTCAATTGTTTACGAGCAAACATGAAATCTTATACCAGGAAAACTCTCGAGCGGCAAGAACGCGCGACCTTGAGGCTCTAATATCGGTGTGATAGCAACAAAGAGCGATTATGCCGCTCTACGAATACCAATGTTCCCAAGGGCATCGCTTTGAAGCGATTCAGAAAGTTTCGGACAAACCGCTTAAGCGCTGCGAAGTCTGCGCCGCCTCGGCCAAACGCGCAATCTCTCAGCCGACGCTGCTGCACAACCGCGGCGTGCACGTCTTCGACCGGGTGACCAAAGACGACGCCCTACGCGCTCGCCCATCGTCGCTCAAATCATTCAAGAAGGACAAATTCTGACGGTGATTTCCTTTTTTGCGCCTTGCCGCTAGTCTGTTCCCGGAATTTTCTCGCGTCAATGCGGTAAGGAGTCTTGCTCATCGTGATGACTTCTCAGTGAATGAGTCCGATTCGACGATCTCTACCGTCCGCGATCATCTATTTTCTATCCTCCCAAGTCATTGCAGTTGTTATTCCGTATGGCCTTTGGTAGCGTACGGCGGCTTCTCATCCGGTTATGCTCGCCAAGGTTAATAGCGCGGCTCTTTGCGGCATCGATGCTCTTCGTGTCGAAGTTGAGATCGATCTCGCTTCCGGTTTACCGCAACTCGCCACAGTTGGTCTGCCCGAGGGAGCCGTCAAAGAAAGCAAAGATCGCATACGCGCCGCGATTAAAAACTGCGGTTATACCTTCCCAGCGAAACGCATTACCATCAATCTCGCTCCCGCGGACATCAAGAAGGAAGGCTCGGCTTACGATCTGCCCATGGCCATTGGCATTCTTGCCGCCGAAGGGGTCATCGACAAAAAATTATTCGACGATTATCTGTTGATCGGCGAGCTGTCGCTCGACGGCTCGGTCAAACCGGTGCGCGGCGCGCTGTCCATCGCGATGGCCGCAAAAAAAGGGAACGTCAAAGGCGTCATTCTGCCCGAACAGAATGCGCCAGAAGCGGCCGTGGTCAGGGAAGTTGAAGTGCTCGGCGTGCGCGACCTGCCGCAAGTTGTGGAATTTTTGAACGGCGCGCGAGCGATTGAACCTAACGTTGTCAACCTTGACGATCTCTTCAACCAGCACTCCCAGTACAACGCCGACTTCAACGACGTCAAAGGCCAGCAGCACGTCAAGCGCGCTCTTGAAGTCGCCGCCGCCGGTGGCCATAACGTAATTCTCGTCGGCCCGCCGGGCTCAGGAAAAACGATGCTCGCCAAGCGGCTGCCGACCATTTTGCCCGACCTCACGCTCGCCGAAGCCCTGGAAACAACCAAGATCCACAGCGTCATGGGGACGCTCAATGGTCAGGCGATCATCGCCACCCGCCCCTTTCGTTCACCGCACCATACGATCTCCGACGCCGGTTTGGTTGGCGGCGGTTCCGTGCCCAAACCAGGCGAAGTTTCTCTCGCTCATAATGGCGTGCTCTTTCTCGACGAGCTGCCGGAATTCAGGCGCAACGTGCTCGAAGTCATGCGCCAGCCCCTGGAAGACGGCAACATCACCGTCTCGCGCGCCATGGGATCGATCAACTACCCGGCAAATTTTATGTTGGTCGCCGCCATGAATCCTTGCGTCTGTGGCTTCCTGACCGATCCGCAGAAAGAGTGCACCTGTACGCCGCTACAGATTCAGCGCTATCGCTCCAAAGTCTCCGGCCCCCTGCTCGACCGCATCGATATTCAAATCGAGGTTCCTGGTCTTCGCTATCAAGAACTCGCCAGCAAAGAAGCGGGAGAGCCTTCGAGTCTTATTCGCGCCCGCGTGAACCAAGCGCGAAGCCTTCAATTGCAAAGATTCGACAAGAGTAAAATCCACGCCAACGCGCAGATGGGCACGAGGGAAATCAAACGCTACTGCGCAGTGAAAGAAGATACCGAAAGGCTGCTGGAAACCGCGATCAACAAACTCGGCTTGAGCGCGCGAGCGTACAGCCGCGTCTTAAAAGTCGGCCGTACCATCGCCGATCTCGCGGGCGCGGAAGATATCCAAGCGGCGCACATCGCCGAGGCGATTCAATATCGAAGTTTGGATCGGAGAATGTGAACGAGGGACTCGACCGCTATTCCATTTCACCACTGAAAGCAAAGCCAGTGCGGCGCGATGG
>WNGO01000576.1_pt1 | contig 33606 bp, 29 predicted proteins | sample 5400511 | NCBI WGS metagenome assembly WNGO01 (sample SAMN13153380, study PRJNA577476) | soil metagenome | isolation source: 20 cm soil or saprolite under Garry oak tree replicate 2 | place: USA:California | collected 2016-06-15 | reverse complement strand
CTACGCCGTCTGGTGGATCCGGCAGGCGATCCTCCAGGCGCTCGCCGAGCAATCGCGTATCGTGCGCGTGCCGCTGAACCGGGCGGGCACGCTGCACCGCATCGGCAAACGCTCGGCCTCGCTCCTGCAAGAGCTCGGCCGCGAGCCGACCGTGGAAGAGATCGCCGAGGGGATGGACATCTCCGAGGAAGAGGTGGCGAAGACGCTGTCCATCTCGCAGGCCCACCTCTCCCTGGACGCCCCCCTCACCCCCGGCGAGGACAACAAGCTCCTCGACTACCTTCCGGACACGACCAGCCCTGGCCCCGACGACGAGATCTTCGAGCACGCCCTCACCGAATCGATCGAGGAAGTGCTGGCGACCCTCAAGGAGCGCGAGGCGAAGATCCTGCGGCTGTACTTCGGGCTCGAGGGCCAGGAGCCGATGACGCTCGAGGAGATCGGCTCGCTGCTCGGGATTACCCGGGAGCGGGTGAGACAAATTAAGGAGAAAGCCCTGGCGCGCCTCCGGCACGTGTCGCGGGCCCGGGCGCTGGAAAGCTTCCTGTTGTAGGTCTGGGGCGGGTACATTACCGCCCTATGGCAGGCTTAGCCTCGTTCGACATCTCCACCGGTGCCGACCTCCAAGAGGTCGACAACGCGGTGAATCAAGCCACCAAAGAGGTGGCTCAGCGCTACGACTTCAAGGGCTCGAAGGCCTCGATCGCGTTCGACCGCGTCCAGGCCGTGCTCACGCTCGTCGCCGACGACGACTTCAAGATGAAGGCCCTGTTCGATGTGCTCCAGTCGAAGCTCATCAAGCGCAACGTGCCGGTGAAGAACCTCGACCTCGGGCCCGTCACGCCGGCGGCGAACGACACCGTACGGCGTGAGATCAAGCTCACCCAGGGCATCCCGCAGGAAAAGGCGAAAGCGATCGTCAAGGCGATCAAGGACAAGAAGTTCAAAAAGGCCCAGGCGTCGATCCAGGGCGAAGAGATCCGCGTCCAGGCGCCGGCCAAGGACGAGCTGCAGGAGGTCATCGCTTTCCTGCGGACCCAGGAGTTCGGCATCGAGCTCCGGTTCGGGAACTACCGCGGATGAAGCTCGGCGTCGTTTCGCTCGGCTGTGACAAGGCGACCGTCGACTCCGAGCGGTTGGTCGGCCAGCTCGTGGGCCACGGTGCCGTGGTGACCCCCAACCTGCCGGACGCCGACGTGATCCTGGTGAACACGTGCGGATTCATCGATGCGGCCAAGCAGGAGTCGATCGACGCGATGCTCTCGGCCGCCAGTCTCAAGGCGCAAGGCGGCGTGAAGGCCGTCGTGGCCGTCGGATGCCTTGTGCAGCGATACAAACAGGAATTGCAGCGGGAGATCCCTGAGGTCGATCTGTTTCTCGGATTCTCCGACCTCCACCACCTGGTGCCGGCGCTCGCCGAGCGGGGGCTGATCGACGACCCCCTCGCGAGCCATCCGGGCGTCCGTCAGTTCCTCGGTGACTCGACCCACGTTCGCTACCTCAAGATCTCCGAGGGCTGCGACCACACCTGCGCGTTCTGTGCCATCCCGCTGATGCGCGGGAAGCACCGCTCCGAGCCGCTCGAGCGCCTGGTGCGTGAGGCGCAGGCGCTCGAAGCGCAAGGCGCGCAAGAGATCAACCTCGTGGCCCAGGACCTGGGCCACTACGGCCGAGACCTGGGACTGGGCGGACCCAAACTGCCCGACCTGCTCGAGGCGCTGCTCGCCGAGACATCCGTGCCCTGGTATCGCCTGTTGTACGTCTACTCGGCCGGTCTCACCGAACGGCTGGTCGAGCTCGTCGCGCGAAGCCCGCGGATCGTGCCGTACCTCGACATCCCGATTCAGCACGCCGCCGACCGCATGCTCGAGCGGATGCGCCGCCCCGAGCGTCAGCGCACCCTGCGGGACAAGCTGGGTTGGCTGCGGGGGGCGATCCCGGACCTGGCGATCCGCACGACCTGCCTCGTGGGCTTTCCCGGCGAAACGGACGACGATTACCGGGAGCTGTTGACGTTTCTCGAGGAAGCCCAGTTCGACCGGCTCGGGGCCTTCTCCTATTCGCCGCAGGAGGGCACCCGCGCCACCCAGTACCCGGACGACGTCCCCGACGCGGTGAAGCGGGAGCGCCTGGAGGAGCTGCTCGAGGTGCAGCGTGCGATCTCGGGCGAGCGTCTGGCGCGGTTCGTGGGGCGGGAGGTGCGCGTGCTGGTGGACCGCGTGGCCGACCCCGACGAGGAGCGCGCCACACATGTGGGGCGGGTGGCGTGGCAGGCGGACGACGTGGACGGTGCCACGTACGTCGAGCAGGGCGGCTGGGCCGAGGCTGGAAGCTTCGTGCGGGCGCGACTGACGGCGAGCGAGGACTACGACTTCCGGGCGGTCGCCCTGACGTGACCCGCTCGGAGGAGCTCTTCGAGCGGGCGAAAGCGGTGCTGCCGGGCGGTGTGAATTCCCCGGTGCGGGCGTTCCGGGCGGTGGGCGGAACGCCCTTTTTCGTGTCCCGGGCGGCCGGGGCGCGGCTCACCGACGTGGATGGTCGGACGTACCTCGATTACGTCTGCTCGTGGGGCCCGCTGATCCTGGGGCACGCCCATCCGGCGGTGCTCGACGCGATCCGCGCGGCGGCGGCCGCGGGGTGGACCTACGGCGCACCGTGCGAGGCGGAGCTGGAGCTCGCCGAAGAGGTGCGGCGGCGGATGCCCGCGCTCGAGCGCGTGCGCTTTGTGAACAGCGGCACCGAGGCGACGATGGCGGCGGTGCGCCTGGCACGCGCGGCGACGGGGCGGGAGCTGATCGTCAAGTTCGAGGGTTGCTATCACGGCCACGGCGACAGCTTCCTCGTGAAAGCGGGTTCCGGCGTCGCCACGCTCGGGCTCCCCGACAGTCCCGGCGTGCCCGCGGCGCTGGCAAGCCTGACACTGACGGCCCCGTTCAACGACGTCGAGGCCGTCGGCGAGCTCTTCAGGAGGTACGAAGGCCGCATCGCGGCGGTGATCGTGGAACCCTATGTGGGCAACGCGGGCTTCATCCCTCCTGATCCTGAATTCCACGGTGCGTTGCGAGCGTTGTGTGACCTACACGGCGCGCTGTTGATCTTCGACGAGGTGATGACGGGATTCCGGGTCGGGCGGGGCGGAGCGCAGCAGCGATTGGACATCCGGCCCGACTTGACGACGCTGGGAAAGATCATCGGGGGCGGGTTCCCCGTGGGCGCGTATGGGGGCCGCGCGGACCTGATGCGACAGATCGCGCCTGCGGGACCCGTTTATCAGGCGGGCACTCTATCGGGGAACCCGGTGGCGATGGCCGCCGGCCTCACCACGCTGCGCGAGACGGATCGACCGGGATTCTACGAGGCACTCGAGCGGCGAACCGCGCGGCTGGTCGCGGGTATAGGGGACGCCGCGCGTCGCCACGGGGTCGCGGTGACCACGGGGCACGCGGGCTCGATGTGGGGGATGTACTTCGCGCCGGGCCCGGTCAAGAACTTCGCCGAGGCGCAGGCCGCCGATACGGCACTGTTCGCGCGCTGGCACCGGGCCGCGCTGGCGCGCGGCGTGTTCCTCGCGCCCTCGGCGTTCGAGGCAGGATTCGTCTCCAGCGCGCATACCGATGCCGACATCGACGTCACCCTCACGCAACTCGACGCCGCGCTGGGCGAAGCGCGCGGTCGTTAGCGCCCTCGCCCTCGCCGGCGCCTGTGGCCGGCCGCAACCGTCTCCCCTCACACCCGGGGCCGAGCCGGAGCTGCGCGTCGGGCTCGTCGCCGGTGCGCCCAGCGTCACGCTGGGGGGCGATGGAGAGTTGTTCGTCACCGACGACGCGAACGGCGAGCCGATCGGGTCGATCCCGGCGGGTGCCGCCTGGACGGTCGTGATCGACACGCCGGGCGTGAGGCTCGTGAAACCGGACGGCTCCCGCGGCGAGCGGCGGGGCGGCATCTCCGCGGTGAATGTCACGGAGAACCGCTTCGCCATGGCGAATGGCCGCCGGTATCGCGGGCGGTTGAACGTGCTGCGCGATGCTTCGGGGCTCACCGTGATGAACCGGGTGGCGGTGGAGAGTTACCTGGCGGGCGTGATCGGCGGGGAAATGGGTCCCCGACGAGCCGACGAGCGCCAGGCGATGCTCGCACAAGCCGTGGTGTCGCGCACGTTCGCGCTCAAGAATCGGGGCCGCTGGGAACCGCAGGGCTTCGACGCCTGGGCCGACGTACGGGACCAGGTCTATACCGGGATAGCCGGGGAGACGGCGGAGGTGTGGGGCGCCCTGCGTGCCACGCGGGGCGAGGTGCTCCGCTACCGGGGCGATCTGATTTACGCCTACTTCCACTCGACCTGCGGGTTCTCGACCGTCGGCGCGGATGAGGCATTCAAGACGGTCCAGAGCCCACCCTACCTGCGGCCGATCTCGGACGCGTCCGGAGGCGGCCACTACTACTGCGAGCTTTCCCCGCGGTTTCGCTGGCGCGAGGAATGGGACGGCGCCAAGCTGCGCGCTATATTGTCGCGGACGCTTCCGGCGATGATGAACGCGGGCGGGGGCGGGCTGCAACGCATCACGGATATCGCGGTAACCCGCACCACGGCCTCGGGCCGGGTCGGCGAGCTGCGCATCGTGTTCGAGCACGGTGACGTACGGGTGCCCGGCCCCGACGTGCGCGCGGTCCTGCGGCCACAACCCGATCAGCTGCTCGGCAGCACGTCCTTCGCGCTCTCGGTGACGAAGGACGGCGGCGAGGTCAGCCGGCTCGTCGCGGCGGGCGCTGGGTGGGGCCACGGTGTGGGATTCTGTCAGTGGGGCGCGGTGGGCAGGGCCCGCGCGGGTCAGGACTACCGCAAGATCGTCACCACCTACTTTCCGGGGACCAATGTTGAACGCCTTTACTGAGGCGGTCAGGCGGTCAGGCGGATCGGCGGTCGGTCTGATCGCGATGCTGTTGACCGTCGGACGGCCGGACCACGTGTCCGCCCAAGGTTTTCTCTCGAAGTTTTCGTACGACAACCTGAAGCCGAGCGCCCTGCAGCTTGATCTCGGGCCGGTGGGCGGAAACAACATCCGGGGGGCGCTCACGGGCGGCCTGCGGCTCGACTATGGGTTCATCGCGCCGCACGTGCGCGTGCTGCTCGGCGTCTCGTATTACAAGGCCGATTTCAGCACGGCGGCGCGCGCGCGCTTCGAGCAGCGGCTCCGGAGCGTCGTGATCGATCCGTCGGCGGACGACACGATCCGCCTGGGCCGCATCACGTGGAGCGACGTGACCGGGGACGTGGACTTGCAGTACGTCCTGCCCCAAGGGCGCGCCGTGACGACGTACCTGGGGATCGGGCTCGGCGCTCATGTCCGGCACGGCAGTGGCCCGGCCATCGAGGGCACCTTCGTACAGGACGCGCTCAACTCGATCACGGCGGGCTTGAACGCCACCATCGGCACGGAGGTCGGCGCGAAACGCTGGCGCTTCGTTGTGGAGGCCCGCGGCGTGCTGTCGAGCGGCGTCTCGACGGTGGCGTTGCGCAGTGGGGTGGCGTACCGCTGGGCGGGGAGGAGAGACCAGGCGCGGGGGACGGGGAAGTGAGCGACCCGGTCCGCATCGCCGTGATCGGGGCGGGCGCGATCGCGCAAGTGGCTCACCTCCCAGTGCTGCGGCGCTTGCCGGGCGTGGAGGTCGCCGCCATCTGCGACTCGGACATCGGGAAGGCCCAGGCACTGGCGGCGCGGTTCGACGTGAAGGAGACCTTCGACGACATCGAGGAAGTGCTCAAGTACGCCCGTCCCACGGCGGTCGCCATCTGCACGCCGAATCACCTGCACGAGATCCACGTCGTCTCCGCCCTGGCGGCCGGCGCGCACGTGCTGTGCGAGCGACCGCTGGCGCTCACGCTCGCCGGCGTGGAGCGAGTGCTCCAGGCGAGCGAGAAATACGGCCGGCGGGTGATGGTCGGGATGAACCACCGCTTTCGCTCCGACGTGCAGGCGGTGCGCGGCTTCCTCGCGGGTGGGGACATCGGCGTGTTGCAGGCGATCCGCTGCGGCTGGTACACCTTCCAGCCGAGCCGCAACCTCGTGGCGTGGCGGCTCCGGCGCCAGGAGGCCGGCGGCGGCGCGTTTCTCGACCTCGGGCTGCAGCTCTTGGACTTGGGGCTCTGGCTCGCGGCGTGGCCGGCGGCCAAGCGCGTCGCGGCGCATACGATGGGGCAGGGGAAGGACAGCGTCGAGGACATGGCGACGGCGCTGGTCGTGTGCGCGAACGGCGTGTCGCTCTCGATCGACGTGAGCTGGCGCCACATGGGCGAGGCCGAACGCTTTTGGTTCGACCTGGTCGGAACCAAGGGCTCGGCTCGGGTCCAGCCGCTGCGCGTGTTCAAGGAGATGCATGGGACGATCACCGACGTGACGCCCACCGGCGCGAGCGGGCGCGAAACGCCGTTCGCACAGTCCTACCGCGCCGAGTGGACGTACTTCCTGGCCGTGATGAAGGGGGATGTGAACGCCCCGCCGCCGCGCGACCAGCTCGCATTGCACCGCGTGCTGGATGCCGTCTATCGCTCGGCCGACGAAGGGCGCGACGTGCTCCTGTGACGACGCCGACCCGGCAAGCCGCGGCCCTCGTCGCGTTGGGCGCCGTTCTCCTCGCCGCCAGCTATCCCCCGTTCCGTTTCCCCGCCGTGAGCTTTCTCGCCGTCGCGCCGGCCCTGATCCTGCTGCGTCGCTTCGAACACGAGCGCGACCCCCGCGCCGCGCTGCGCTGGGGGTTCTGGTACGGCTGCGTGGTCCAGGGCGCGGTGCTGTACTGGCTGGTGGTGGCGCTGTGGCACTTCACGCCGCTGTCGGCGCTCGGCTACCTCGCCACGATAGTGCTCTTCGGACTGTGGCACGCGCTGCTGTTCTGGTTGGTCGTGCACGTGCGTCTCCGCCTCCCGGCGGTGCCGCTGTGGATCGTGTTTCCGGTCGCCTGGACCGCGGTCGAATGGGCAATAGGCCATCAAGGGGACATTCGATTCCCGTGGCTCGGCCTGGGTACCTCGCTCGCCGACGCCCCGGTGCTGGCGCAATGGGCCGACCTGGCGGGCGCGCGGGGAGTGACCCTGTGGCTGGCGTGGTGCAACGTGATGCTCGTGGAGGCGTTGCCTGGAAGCAGGGAACAGGGAGCAGGGAGCAGTACGCTTCGGTGGCGTCCCGTCGCCGCGGTGCTCGCGACGGTACTCTGTGCGTGGGCGTACGGCGTGTGGCGCGAGCGGACGCTCCCGATCCGCGAGCTCGGCACCGTCGGCCTCATCCAGCCGAACGAAGGCTTCCGGGAGAAATGGGATCCCCGCCACGCGGACAGCGTGGTCGCGAAGCTCGTGACCATGTCCAGGGCGCTCGAGTCTCGCGGACCCCTCGATCTGCTCCTGTGGCCCGAGGCCGCGGTGCCCGGGTGGCTGGCGGAGATGCCTGCGTGGGACACCCAGTTCGCCGCGCTGGCGCGTCAGGGCCGCACCCCGATTCTCACGGGTGGCATCCACGCGGTGAGTTCCGATGCCTACTACAACGCCGCGTTTTTCTACGACTCGACGGGCCAGTGGCGTCGGTATCCGGTGTACGGCAAGCACTATCTCGTCCCCGTGGTCGAGCGCGTCCCGTTCGTTCCCGTTCGCTTGTTCCGGAGCGTGCCCGGACTGCGGCAGTGGTCGGGCGGTTTTTCTCCCGGGCCCTCGCTCCCCCTGTACGAGACCAGGATGGGCCGTTTCGGCGTCGTCATCTGCTACGAATCCGCCTTCGAAGAACTCGCTCGCGCCTACCGCCGCGCGGGCGCCGACTTCCTCGTGAATATCACGAACGACGCGTGGTACGGCAGGACCGCCGGTCCCTACCAGCACGCGAGCCATCTCGTCCTGCGGGCGATCGAGACCCGCGCCGGAATCGCGCGGGCGGCGAACGACGGCATCTCCGAGTTCGTCGATCCGCTGGGGCGGACCTACGCAGCCACGGGTCTCGAAGTGGAGGCAACCGTCGCCGACCGGCTGCGCACCAGCGACGTGATCCCGCTGTACGTGCGACTCGGCGACTGGGTGGGGACGCTGTGCGTGCTCGCCACCTTGGGGTTCGCCGGCGTCTTGGCGGTGCAGCAGTGGAAGCGGAATGCCTGACAACGCGGAATGCGGAAGGCGGAACGCGGAACAGAGCGAACCTAGGTCGTGCGCGGAAGCTTGTGTCCGGGATCGAACGCCGCGCGATCAGTTCCGCGTTCCACGTCCCGCGTTCCGCGTTGGGGAGGGGGTGGCGGGGTGAGGGTGGGCGTCGATGTGGGGGGAACCTTCACCGATCTCGTCGCCCTGGCGGACGACGGGACGATCGAGGTCCGGAAAGTCGTGACGACGCCGGATGATCCCGCCGTCGGCTTGTTTCACGCCCTGGACCCGCTCGAGTCCCTTCGCCCGATCGAGCTGCTCGTTCACGGGACCACGATCGCTACCAACGCGCTGCTCGAGCGCCGCGGTGCGCGCATCGCGCTCGTGACGACGAAGGGCTTCGAAGACCTCTTATGGCTGCGGCGCCAGGATCGGGCGGCGCTCTACGACCTCGGCCGCGACCACGCGCCGCCGCTGGTCGCGCGGTCCGACGTCGTGGCGGTCGCCGAGCGGACCGGCCCCGAAGGGGTGCTCGAGCCGCTCCGCGAGGACGAGGTCGTGCGGGTGGTCGCCGCGGTGCGCGCGCTTGCGCCCCCGCCCGAAGCGCTGGCCGTCGCCTTGCTGTTCGCCTTCCGCCACGCAGAGCACGAGCGCCGTCTCGTCGCGGCGCTGCGCGACGCGCTGCCCGACATCCCCATCGCTGCGAGCCACGAGGTGCTCCCCGTGTTCCGGGAGTTCGAGCGGTGCAGCACGACCACCGTCGAAGCGTATCTCCGTCCCAAGGTCTCCGCTTATCTCGGACGGCTCGAGCCTGAAGTCCGGGCCCGCGGGATCGGGATGCTGCGCGTGATGACCTCGAGCGGCGGGACGCTTCCCCCGACGGCGGCGGCGACGCGGGCGGCGTCGCTCACGCTCTCCGGCCCCGCGGGAGGCGTGGTTGGTGCCCGGCTGGTCGGCGCGGCGGTAGGTCTGCGGGACCTGTTGACGCTCGACATGGGTGGCACGAGTGCCGACGCGAGCCTCGTGACCGGCGGGACCCCGCTCGGCGACAGCAGCGGAACGGTCGCGGGGCTTGCCCTTGCGCTACCCGCCGTCTTGATCGAGACGGTGAGCGCCGGCGGCGGGAGCATCGCGCGCGTCGATCCCGGCGGCGCGCTCAAGGTCGGGCCGGAGAGCGCCGGGGCGGTCCCGGGTCCGGCGTGTTACGGTCGGGGCGGCGACCGACCCACGGTCACGGACGCATGCCTGGCGCTGCGATGGCTCGACGCCCAGCATCCGCTCGCCGACGCGGTGCGGCTCGATCGCGACGCCGGGGACCATGCGCTCCGCTCACTCGGGTCCGTGGGGGGAGGAAGCGACCCGGCCGCGATCGCGGCCGGCATCGTGGCGGTCGCGGCGGCGGTGATGGCGCGGGCACTCAAGCGGGTCAGCGTCGCACGCGGGCTCGATCCTCGGGGCATGGCGCTGCTCCCGTTCGGCGGCGCCGGGCCGTTGTTCGGGTGCCAGCTGGCCGAGGCGCTGGGGATGCGCACCATCGTGATCCCGCCCCATCCCGGAGCCCTCTCCGCGCTGGGGCTCGCGGCGGCCGCCGAACGCGTGGATCTGCTCGCGTCGTTTCACCGACCGCTCGACGGCCTGTCGTCCCCGGACCTCGGGGCCGCGTTCGCCCCCCTGCTCGCGGAGGGCCGGAGCCAGGTGCCCGACGGTGCGCTGCTGCGCTACGCCGATTGCCGGTTCGCCGGGCAGGGCTACGAAGTGACGGTGCCGGTGACGGGCGACGATCCGCAGCAGATCCGGGACGCATTTCTCGTCCAACACGGCGCGCGATTCGGCCACGCGGAGAGCGACCAGAGGGTCGAGGTCGTGAACCTGCGCGTGGTCGCGCTGCGCGAGGCACCGCTGCCCCGGTTCGCGGACGCGCGGCGGGTGGTCCAACGGCCCGGCGCCAGTCGCCCGATCACGCTGCGGGGGGCCCGGGTCAGCGCCTCGGTCTGGGCGCTCGACGATCTCGCCGCGGGCGTCACCGTCGCCGGCCCGGCGATCCTGGCAGGGCGGAATGCGACCGCCCTGGTCGAGCCCGGGTGGTGCGGGACCGTGCATCCCTGCGGCGCCGTGCTGGTGGCGCGGACATGACCCTCGACGCCGTCGGGCTCGAAGTGATGGGACACGCCTTCGCGTCCGTCGCGGAAGAGATGGGCCTCGTCCTCATTCATTCGGCGGTGTCCCCCAACATTCGCGAGCGGCGCGACTGCTCGGCGGCGCTGTTCGACGCCGCCGGTGAAATGATCGCTCAGGCCGCCCACATCCCGGTGCATCTCGGTGCCCTGCACGAGTCGGTCGCCGCGGTGCGCGCGCTCGCCCCCGCTCCCCGCCCGGGCGACGTGTTCATCCTCAACGACCCTTATACCGGCGGCTCGCACCTCCCCGACATCACACTCATCGGGGCCATCGAGGTCGATGGGACCGTGGGCGGTTACAGCGTGGTGCGGGCGCACCACTCGGATGTCGGCGGTGTGCAGGCAGGCAGCATGCCTGCCGGGGCACGCGAAATCTTTGCCGAGGGCGTGATCGTGCCGCCGCTGCGCCTGACGGCCGAGGTGGAGCGCTTCCTGCTCGCCAACGTACGGACGCCCGAGACGCGGCGTGCGGATCTCGCGGCCCAGCGGGCGGCGGTAGCGCGGGGAGCGGAGGGTCTGCGCGCTCTCGCAGCGCGTTACGGTTGGACGGCGGTCCGCGGAGCGGCCACCGACCTGCTGGACTACGCCGAGCGGCGCGCGCGGGAGGCCCTCGGACGGTTGTCGGCGAGCGCCCTCACCGCGACGGATTGGCTCGAGGGAGACGGCGTGGACGACGCGGACTTGGGCGTCAGCGTGCGCGTCGACATCGCCGACGGCATCTTCCGCGTCGACTTCACGGGCACCGCTCCGGCGGCGCGCGGCAATGTGAACTGTCCGCTCGCGGTGGCGCGCTCGGCGGTGCTGTTCGTGGTACGGACGCTCCTGCCTGAGGACGTGCCCACGAACGGCGGCGTGCAACGCGCCGTGCGGGTGACGGCGCCGGAGGGATGTCTCGTGAACGCGCGACATCCGAGCGCCGTCGCCGCGGGGAACGTCGAAACGTCGCAGCGCATCGTCGACACGCTGTTCCTCGCGCTGGCGGCGGGCGGTCTGCCGGTTCCGGCGCAGGGGCAGGGCACGATGAACAACGTCACCTTCGGGGGGCTCGGGGCTCGGGGCTCGGGGCTCGAGACTGGCTGGACTTACTACGAGACGATTGGCGGCGGCCAGGGAGCGAGTCGCGGCGCCCCGGGGCCGTCCGGCGTGCACGTCGGGATGTCGAACACCCGTAACACCCCCATCGAGGTGCTGGAGATGGAGTATCCCTTGCGGCTTAAGGCTTATGCCTTGCGGCGGGGGAGTGGGGGAGTGGGGAAGTGGATGGGGGGGGCCGGCGTGATCCGCGAGTTCGAGGCGCTCGCGCCGATGGAGGCGAGCATTCTCGCCGAGCGACGGCGCCACGCCCCGCGTGGTGCCGCGGGCGGGCGCGACGGGGCGCGCGGGTGCACGCATTTGAACGGCGCGCCGCTCGCCTCTAAGGTGAGCGTGTCGCTCGCACCCGGCGACGTGTTGCGCGTAGAGACGCCGGGCGGTGGCGGCTGTGGCAGGGCCGGGGGCGGGGGCGGGGGCGAACCCGAACACGGAGACAAACGATGATGTGGGTGCTGGTGGCGCTCATCGGCTTGGTGGGGGGCGTGGTGGCGGGGCTGTTTGGTGTCGGGGGAGCGATCGTGATCGTGCCCGCTTTAACGTTGTTGGTGAGGTTGCCGCCGCACACGGCGAGCGGCACATCGCTGGCGGCGCTGCTGCTCCCGGTGGGCCTGCTGGGGGCGATCGAATACTACCGACGCGGACAGGTCAACGTCCCGTACGCCGTCCTCCTTGCCGCAGGCCTGTTCGTGGGGGCGTTCATCGGGGCGCAATTGGCGGGGGGCGTACCGGAGGCAGCGCTGAAGCGGGCGTTCGGCGGGCTCCTGCTGCTCGTCGCCGGCAAGCTGCTGCTCGGCTAGGCTTTCGCCTCGAATACCTTTCCCTCCACGAACAGCCGGAACAGCTCCTGGTCGAGCTGCCCGGCGCGCACCTCGTCCGCCATGATGTCCAGGGCACGCGCCGGTGCGACGGCCGCCTTGTACGGGCGGTCGGCCGCGCTCAGGGCATCGTAGATGTCGCTGATGGTCATCATGCGCGTCTGGATCGGGATCGCCTCGCCGGTCACCCGCCGTGGGTAGCCCTTGCCGTCGAGCTTCTCGTGATGTCCATAGGCGATCATGGGGATGTGCTGGAGCTCGCGAGTCCAGGGGATTTGCTGTAGAAACCGGTAGGTGTGAGTGACATGGCTCTCGATCTCCAGGCGCTCGGTCTCGTCGAGTGAGCCCTTGGGGATGGTGAGATAGCGCATCTCATCCTCGGTGAGGTAGGGATGCGGGCGGCCGGTGGGATCCTCGTAGGTGCGACGCGCCAGCTGGAGCAGCGCTTCGAACCGTCCGGCCGGCAGCACCGTCGGCTCGTTCGCGCTGAGCACGGCGTCGAGGAAACCGTCCAGCGCCGCGATCTCCCTGGCGTGCTCCGCCTCGAGCGCTCGCAGGAACGGCTCGTAGTCCTTCCGCTCGTGCGTCTCCAGGAACTCGGAACGCTTCCTCCAAAACTCCCGCTCGGCGGTCCGCCGCACGAAGTGGTGGCGCTGCTTGATGAGCTCGAGCTGTAAGGGATAGAGCTTCTTGGCCTTGACCAGCACCTGCTCCCGCACGCCGACCTTGCCGAAATCGTGGAGCAGCCCGGCGTAGCGGATTTCCTTGATCTGCTCCCGCGTGAAGCTCACGCCGCGATAGGCACCGTCCTCTGCGCGGTCGACGACGGCGGCGAGTCCCACGGTCATGTTCGCCACCCGTCCCGAGTGACCGAACGTGGTCGGGTCCCGCTGCTCGATCGCGTGCACCGCGGCCTTCACGAACCCCTCGAACAACCGCTCGATCTCCTCGTACAGCCGGCTGTTCTCGATCGCGACTGCCGCCTGTCCCGCGAGCGCGGTCACGAGCTCGACGGTGCGTCGCGAGTACGGCACCACCTGCTGCTCCACGTCCGTCGGCGTGGCGAGCATGGCTTCGGGGTGGCGTTTCCGGTTGATGAGCTGGAGGACGCCGATCACTTCCTCCTTGTGATCCTTCATGGGAATCACGAGCATCGACTTCGTGCGGTAGCCGTGCCGCTCATCGAACGAGCGGTTGATGCTGTATTCCACGTCCGGCGGCAGGAAGTAGGCGTCGTCGATCACGAGCGGCTCGCCCGTCACCGCCGTGTAGCCCGCGAGACTCGAGCGGTCCACCGGGATCGTGAACTCGACGAACGGCGCGTCGGGCTTGGAGTACGTCTGCGCGATCCGGAAGCGCAACCGCTTCTGGCCCTGATCCCCGGTCTCGACGAGGTATAGGCTGCCCGCGTCCGAGGTCGTGATGCGGCGGGCCTGCGTGAGGATGAGCTCGAGCAGCGTCTTCAAGTCCCGCTCGGTTCCGAGGGCGACGCCGATGCGCGTCAACTCGCCGATCTCGCGGCTGCGGTTCGCCGCCTCGGATCGGGCGCGCGCCGTCTCCATGCGGGCGGCGGCTTCGCGATAGCCTGCCCGCATCGCGACCAGCAGCTGCCGCGGCCCGATCGGCTGCTTCACGAAGCCCGAGAGCAGCTCGGACGGCATTTCCGCGGGAAGATCGGGCTCGCCGTCGCGACCGAGCGCCACGATCGCGCCCCCGGCGTCCACGAACGCCCGCAGCACGTCGATGGGGAAAATCGAGCGGCTCTCCGAGTCGAGCACGAACACCGTGGGGCGCTCGTCCGCGACCAGCTCCCGCGGCACGCGCGCTTCGCGCGCCTCGATCTGGGCACTATCGAGCGCCGGTCGAATGCCTGCGGGACTCCAGGCGGGCGTGTGCAGCAGGAGATATCTCACGGCGTGGGGCTCGGCACGGGGTCGCCCCGGACGTCAGGTCAGGAGCTCTTCACGCGCTGGAGCCCCTGCTGCGCCTCGGTATACTCCGGAAAGACGGCCAGCGCGCGCTGGTACATCTCCGCGGCCTTCTCCTTCTGCCCGCGATCCTGATACAGGAGTGCCTTCGCGTAGAACGTCAGCGCCTCCGTCGGGATCTGCCGGTTCATGCGCTGGTCCGACGCCTGCCGGGGGAGCGGGGGAAGGTTGGTGTCCTTCATCAGGCGAGCGGCGACCGTGCGGATGATGTCGAACAGGTGGTCCCGCTGCATGCGGTCCGACTCGACCTTCACGATCTCGCTCGTCTCCACGTTGACGAGCCGCGCGTCGAGTCGGAAGTCGCCGTAGAAGTCGATGAACGTCCCGGCGATGACGTAGCGTGCGCCGACGAGCTTCCCGATTTTCGCCGCGGTTTCCGGAGTCACCTTGCCCGACGCGCCCAGGCCTTGCTCGGCCAGCAGCTTCTCGATCTCGTCGCGCTCGACTACGCGGGCCGCCGGATTGGCGGCCAGCTCCGAGATCAGCATCCCGGCGATGCCCTTCTGGAGGGCGTCGAAATTCTCCTTGTCCTGCCCGTACGAGCCGCTGTTGTCGAACGGCAGCACGGCAATGCCCGGTCGGGTATCCTGGCCGCGACCCTGCGCGCCCAGCTCGCGTCCGACGGAGCCGAGCAGCGCGAGCGACGCCAGTGCGGGGACGAAACGCGAACGCATAGAATCAGTTCCTCGATCAGAGGGTCAGTGTCATCCCTTCCTGCGCCGCCACGACCTCGGCGGGCAGGCCCTTCGCCCGCGCCTGGCGGCGGGCGGCCGCGACCAGGGCGTCGATGGCTTCGTCGCCGTGCTCGGGCTCATGGTGGAACAGCACCAGGCGCTTCACGCCCGCCTCGCCCGCCAGCGCCACCGCCTCTTCGAACGTCGAGTGGCCCCAGCCCCGGTGCTCCTCCAGCTCCTCGGGCGTGTACATCGCATCGTGGATGAGCAGCTCCACCCCCCCCAGGAACGCTACGAAATCCTTGCGCCACGACGCGGGCGTCTCGTAGTGCCCACCCGGCCCGAGCTCGTTGTCGGTCACGTACGCCATGCTCGGGCCGCCTGCTGCGGGCGTGAGCCGGTAGCCGAGGGTGGTGCCGGGGTGGCGCAATCGCATCGCCTGCACGCGGAAGGTCCCCACCGTGAACTCGCCCGGCTCCACCTGCTGCACCGTGAGCTTCGCCGACAGCGCGTCCAACGGGACCGGGAACACGGCCGGGTCCATCTGCTGCCGGAGGATCGCCTCGAGCGAGGTCGTCCCCTGGCGCGAGCCCCAGATCCGCACCGCGTTGCCGGGGGCGAAAAACGGTTTGAAGTGAGGGAGCCCTTGGATATGGTCCCAGTGCGCGTGCGACAGCAGGATCTCCGCCTGTACCGCGCCGTTTTGACGCTCCACCAGCTCGCGTCCCAGAGCCCGGACGCCGGTTCCGGCGTCGAGGATAACCAGCTGGCCCCCACCCTGACGCCCGCCGGTGCCTTCCACAGCGACGCACGGCGTGTTGCCGCCGTAGCGCGCGGTGTGGGCTCCGGGGGTGGGGATGGAGCCCCGCGTCCCCCAAAAAGTCACCGTGTAGGCCATCCGTCCCGGCAACGCCGTACCCTTTGGGCTAAGTTATGGAGAATTCGAGAGGTAGGACAAGCCGCCGTCTCACCGGACCCGCGTGACCCACCTCACGACCGTCCGGCGGACGCTTCCAGCGCGGAACGGTCGCGGATCAGGATCTCGCGGCGGCTGATTTCGATGTACCCCTTGTCCACCAGCTCGCGCATGGTGCGGCTCACGGTCTCGCGCGACGACCCGATCATCTGGGCGATGGTGTGGTGTGTGAGCCGGCGCGTGATCTTGTCCGACCCCGCCTCGTCGGCGAGGTCGAGCAGTAGTTGCGCCACGCGGCCGTTCACGTCCAGCAGCACCAGACTGCCGACCTTCTCGTCCACGCGCCGCAGGCGACGGGACAGCTCCCGCAACAGGCCCATGGCGATGCCCGGCGATTGCTGCAGGATGGCCTGAAAGTCCTCCCGCCGGATGACCAGGAGGTTCGAGTCTTCCATGGCGATCACGTGCGCCGAGCGGGGCTCCTCGTCGATGAGCGACATCTCACCGAAAAAGTCTCCCTCGCCAAGCACCGAGAGGATCACCTCCCGCCCGTCCTCGCCGATGAGCACGACCTTCACCTGCCCGGTGGCGACGACGTAGAGGGCGTCGCCCGGGTCGTCCTCGAACAGGATCACCGAGTTGCGCGGATAGCTCCGCTCGCGGGTGATTTCGGCCACCCGCTCGAGCTCGACGGGTGCTAGCTGGCTGAACAGCGGGACCTTTTGAAGGATCGCCGTTACCGACACGATAGACTTCCCCTGGGCGTGGTGGGGTCGATGGGTCGCGCAAGCTTACGTCCAAGGGGCCCTGGTGTCAATTCGGCGGGGCCTCGCTGCTTGCCGCCAACTTGCGGCGCCAGTTATATTTCCACACTTAGTGCCGTTCGACTTCTAGTCAAGGATCGAGTGCAGTGAAACCTGGGATTCACCCCGTCTATCGGCGGGCCACCGTGCAGTGCGCGTGCGGCAACAACTTCGTCACGCGTTCCACCGTGCCCGTGATTCATGTCGAGGTCTGCGCCAAGTGCCACCCGTACTTCACCGGCAAGCAGAAGCTGATGGATACGGCCGGGCGGGTGGAGCGTTTCCGCCAGAAATACGGGACCGAGAAGGCCGCAGGCTAACGCGTGGAGGCCCGACTCCGCCAGGCGCTCGCGCGGGCGGAGGAGGTCGCCCAAGAGCTGGCCGACCCCGAGACCGCGCGGAATCCGGCCAAGCTCAGGCAGCTGGGCCGCGAGCACGCACGGCTCGACCAGATCCGCCAGGCGCACGAGCGGCTGGACCGGCTCGAGCGGGAGCTCGCCCAGGCGCGCGAAGTGCTCCAGGACCGGGACCCCGAGCTGTCGCAGCTGGCCCGCGTGGACGTCGACCGGCTGCACCCCGAGATCGAGCGACTCGAGCGCCGGCTCGCCGACCTGCTCACCCCCGCGGACCCCCTCGATGACCGCGATGCGATCGTGGAGATCCGTGCCGGCACGGGAGGCGATGAGGCGGCGCTGTTCGCCGCCGAGCTGTTTCGCATGTACACGCGGTTCTGCGAGCGGCGGGGCTGGAAGGTCGAAGTCGTCTCGCTCTCGGAGGGGAATCTCGGGGGCTTGAAGGAGGCCATCTTCGCCGCCCGGGGCCCCGGTGTCTACGGGACGCTGCGGTACGAATCGGGCGTCCACCGAGTGCAGCGCGTACCCGTCACGGAAGGGCAGGGGCGCAAGCACACGTCTGCCGCGACGGTGGCGGTGCTTCCCGAAGCGGAGGAGGTCGACGTGAAGATCGAAGACAAGGACCTCCGGATCGACGTCTTCCGCTCGCAGGGACCGGGCGGCCAGAGCGTCAACACGACCGACAGCGCCGTGCGCATCACCCACCTGCCGACGAATCTCGTGGTTCAGTGCCAGGACCAGAAGAGCCAGCTGCAGAACAAGATCAGGGCACTCGAGGTGCTGCGCTCGCGGCTGCTCGATAAGGTGATCGCCGAGCAGGAAGCCGCCCGGGCCCGCGAGCGCCGCGCCCAGGTGGGTACCGGCGACCGATCGCAGAAAATCCGTACCTACAACTTCCCCCAGAATCGCGTCACCGACCACCGCATCCACTACACGGTTCACAACCTCTCGGAGGTGCTGGACGGCAACCTCGACGATCTGATCAACGCCTTGCGGGTCGCGGGTGAGAAGGAGCGGCTCAGTGCGTGAGCGCACCGCGCACGGCGCGTCGGTTCGTGAGGTGCTCGAGGACGCCGCCGACCGCCTCGCGGCCTCCGGCCTGCCCACCTCGCGCCGCGAAGCAACCATGCTGTGGGCCGCGGTCGCCGGTGCGGGGACCAAGCCGGGCGATGTGTGGCTGCAGCGCGACCAGGAGCCAGCGGCCGGGCTGGTGGATCGATTCTGTCGGGCGGTGGAGCGGCGTGCGAGCGGCGTCCCCTTCGCGTACGCCGTGGGCCGCACGGGTTTCCGCACACTCGACCTGAAGCTCGACGCGCGGGCGCTGATTCCGCGGCCGGAGACCGAGGGACTGGTGGACCTCGTGCTTCGGGAGACCGGGATGCGGGATGCGAGATGCGGGATGCGTGGTGTGGTCGCCGATATCGGGACGGGATGCGGGTGTATCGCACTGTCACTTGCCGTGGAAGGTGCGTTCGAGCGCGTCATTGCGGTCGAGCGCTCCGCGGCGGCGGCGGCGCTCGCGCGCGAGAACGTGACGCTCGTGCAGCCGCCGGTGCCGGTCGAGGTCCGCGAGGGCGACTTGCTCGCCCCGCTCACAGGTGAACGCTACCGTGCGATCGTGTGTAACCCGCCCTATCTGACGGAGGCGGAGTATGCCGCGCTCGATCCGGCGGTGCGGCTGTTCGAGCCGCGTGAGGCGCTGGTGAGCGGGGCGGACGGGCTCACGATGACGCGGGCCCTGCTGACAGGCGCCCCGGCCCTGCTCGAGGCAGGGGGGTTCGTGGCGTTGGAAATCGACGAGCGGCGCGCCGATCAAGTGCGGGCGCTCGCCCTGCGGCACGGCTGGTCCCGGGTGGCGGTGTACGATGATCTGTTCGGCCGGCCGCGGTTTCTGCTGGCCGGCCTGGAGGGGGAGGGGGGCGCGTGATCGACCAGAAGGCGAGCGAGCTGGGGCGGCTCTTGGGACAGAGCGACGAGTACAAAGTGCTGCTCCGGGCCAGTGAGCGGATGAAAGAGGATGCGACCTGCCGGCAGTTGCTCGCAGAGGTCGAGCGCATCGCCCAGGACATCGAGCGGGCGGCGCAGGAGGGGCGTGAGCCGGCGAAGGATCAGGTGGAGCGGTACGACCGTGCGCTCCAGAGCGTCCAGGCGAATTCGGTGTATCAGCAGGTCGTAGCCGCGCAGGCGAATTTCGAGAAGCTCATGGCCAAGGTGAACGCGCGGATCTACGAAGGCATGAAGCAGGGCGCGGTGAGTCCCATCATCACGTTGGGCTGATGGGCGTCTTCATCGTCGTCGAGGGTCCGGAAGGAGCGGGCAAGTCCACACTGGTGCGCTGGCTCGTGGCGCGGCTCGTCGGCGAGGGCGTCCAGGTGACGGCGGTGCGGCAGCCGGGCGGCACCCCGGTGGCGGAGGCGGCGCGCAAGGTGGCGCTCAAGTTTCCCCACGAGATGTCGCCTGTCGCGGAGCTGTTCCTGTTTCTCGCCGCCCGGGCCGACCTGGTGCAGCGGGTCATTCGGCCGGCGCTCGAGGCCGGGCAGGTGGTGGTGGCGGACCGCTTCGACCTCTCGACGATGGCGTACCAGGTGGCGGGGGGCGGATTGCCGGCGGAGGATGTCGCGCAGGCTATCCGGCTCGCCACCGGCGGTCTCGTTCCGGACGTCATGCTCGTGCTCGACGTGCCGGTCGAGGTCGGACGGGCCCGGCAGCGGGCCGCGCGCAAGGTCCAGGACCGGTTCGAGCGGCAGGACGACGCGTTTCACCGGCGTGTGCTCGAGGCGTACCGCCGCGCCGCAGGGCCGGGCGTGGTGCACGTCGACGCGACACAGTCGAAGAAGGCCGTGCAAGACGCCGCCTGGCGCGAGGTCATGGCGGTGACCGCCCCCTCAACACGAGGCGTCTCATGAGGCTCCGCAATATCGTGATCGTCACCGCCGCGGCCGGATTGGCGCTTGCCACCGGGGGCTGGCTGTTGCAGCGCGAGACCGAGCCCACGGGCTCCGTTTACCAGCAGGCGCGTCTGTTCGAGGACGTGCTCTCCCATGTCGCCGACTTCTACGTGGATTCGATCGAGGAGCGCAGGCTGTACCAGATGGCGATCGACGGTATGCTCGACCAGCTGCACGATCCGTATTCGGTATTCCTGAAGCGGGACGACTTCCGGGCGTTGAACGAAGCGACGACCGGCAACTACGGCGGCCTCGGCATCCAGATCGACGTACGGGATGGCTGGATCACCGTCGTGGCGCCGCTCCCCGACACTCCCGCGGAGCGGGCGGGGATTCAGTCGGGTGATCAGATCATCGCGCTGGACGCTCGCTCGACCGAGGGCTGGAAGAACGATCAGGCCGTGAAGCAGCTGCGCGGCGAGCCGGGCAGTGCGGTGGAGCTCAAGGTGCGCCGCGCCGGCATCGAGCAGCCGCTCACCTTCAAGCTGACCCGTGCCACGATTCACATCCGCTCCGTTCAGGTCTCGATGATGCTCGACGAGAAGGTCGGCTACGTCCTGCTCACACCGGTGAGCGAGACGTCCGCCCAGGAGCTCACGGACGCCGTGAACGGTCTCGTTCAAAAGGGAATGAAGGCGCTGGTACTCGATCTGCGCGGGAACCCCGGAGGGTTGCTCGATCAGGGCGTGGCGGTGAGCGAGCTGTTCCTCGACCCGGGGCAGGAGGTCGTGGAGACGCGGGGCCGCGCGCCCACCACTTCCAAGACCTACCGCGACGCGAAGCCGCAGCCGTGGCCGCACCTTCCGGTGGTCGTCCTCACCAACGGGGGTACGGCGAGCGCCGCCGAGATCATCACCGGCGCGCTGCAGGATCACGACCGCGCGGTGGTCGTCGGGACCCCGACGTTCGGGAAGGGGCTGGTGCAGTCGCTGTGGCAGCTCACGCCCGAAACCGCGCTGAAGCTCACGACGGCGCGCTGGTTCACGCCCAGCGGCCGGACCATCCAGCGCAAGAGCAAGAACGAAGACGACCAGCTCGCCCAGGCCGAGGCGGCGGAGCTGGGGCACGACAGCACGAAGGTCGATTCCGCCCTGGTGTTTCACACCGACCACGGTCGGGTCGTCATGGGCGGCGGTGGCATCCGGCCCGATCTGTTCGTCGCACCCGACACGTTCACGACCGCGGAGCGCAGCTTCGTGAAAACGCTGGGCAACAAGATTCCGACCTACCGTGACGTGGCCACCGCGTATGCGCTCGAGGTCAAGACGTCGGGCCGCGTGAAGAGCCCCGACTTCACCGTCACACCGGACATGGCGGACGAGGTCCTCCGGCGGCTGCGGGCGCGGGGCGTCGGGCTGCCGGACAGCGTCGTCGTGGGCGCCCGCAACGTCATCACCCAGGATCTGGGCTACGAAATCGCGCGCTACGTCTTCGGTCGTCCCGCGGAAGTGCGCCGCCAGCGGGAGGAAGACCGGCAGGTGCAGGCCGCGCTCGGCCTGGCGCGCCGCGCCAAGTCGCCCCAGGATCTGCTCGCCCTGGCTGCCGCCAAGGCTCCGGCGACCCTGCGGAATTAGCGTGGCCGATCGGCCCCGCGTGACCGCCGCCCCTCCCTTCGTCGTGGGGATCATCGGGCCCGGCCGCGCCGGTGTCGGATTGGCGCTCGCGCTGTGCCGGGCGGGCTACGACGTCCGCCTGCACGGCCGCACCAAACGGCCGGTCCCGAAGCCGCTCAAGCTCACGATTGGCGCCGAGAACGAGCCGCCCGCCTGGATCGCCCAGGCGGGCGTCGTCATTCTCGCCGTGCGGGACGACGCGATCCGGCCGCTGGCGGATGGGCTGGCCCGCGCCGGGGCGATCCACGCCGACCAGGTGGTGCTGCACCTCTCCGGCGCCCAGGGCCAGGAGGCCCTCGGACCGCTGGTCGGATCCCGCGCCGCCTTGGGATCGCTCCACCCGCTTCAAACGATTTCCGATCCGGAGCACGCGGCGGACCGGCTGAAGGGCGCCTGGGCGGCGGTCGAAGGGATGCCCCGCGCGGCGCAGGCGGCCGAGGCGCTGGCGCGCGATCTCGGCCTGCGGCCGTTTCACATCCCATCCAAGGCGAAGGCGATCTACCACGCGAGCGCCGTGTTCGCCTCCAATTACTTCGTCGTGGTGGAGGCGGTGGCCCAGCGCTTGTTGCGGCACGCGGGGCTCTCGGATACGGAAGCCTGGCGGGCGCTGCGCCCGCTGGTGGAGGGGACGCTCGAGAACATGATTCGCGAGCAGCCGCTGGCGGCGCTCACGGGCCCCGTGGCGCGGGGCGACGAAGCCACGATCCGCCGCCATCTCGCAGCGTTGACGCGGGACGACGCCGCGCTGTATCGCACGCTGGGGCGAGCGGCGCTCGAGCTCGCCCAGAAGCGGGGGATGGACGAAGCGACCGCGACCCAGGTCGCGGCGGCGCTCGTCACGGATCTGCCGACGGTGATTCGGAAAGTGTAGAGTATCAACAAACAGTACATAACATTATCAAATTTGACATAACAGTAATAACTTGGTAGCTTGAGCCTCCAAACCCCCCGGGGGCTAGAGGCATGGCCGCAGACCAGCGGATCACGAGCTACTCCGATTTCCTGAAAGCGCTTGGCAGCAAGCTGCGATACGCCGTGACGACGATCATCGCGCTTTCCGGGTTCTTCGGCCTCGTCGCCGGCGCCTACTCGGGTCCCGCACAAGCGGTGTCCGCGGGTGTCAAGCTGCCGTTTCTGTTCTTCGCGACGTTCGCCGTCTGCTTTCCCGCCTTTTTCGTAGTGCAGGTCCTGGTCGGCTCACGTCTGCGTCTGCTGCAGGTGGTCGTGCTGGTGTTCGGCGCGCTCGCGCTCACGTCCGTGCTGCTCGCCGCGTTCGTGCCGATCACGGCGTTCTTTCTCATCAGCGGCGCCAATTACTACTTCCAGCATCTCTTGAACATCGCGATCGCGGGCGTGGCGGGACTGTTCGGCATGTATGCGCTGCACGAGGGGCTCGGCGTGGTGTGCGAGAAGCGCGGCGTGTACCCACGGAAGGCGCTCACGATCATGCGCGCGTGGGCGCTGTTGTTCGCCTTCGTCGGCATCCAGTTGGCGTGGAGTCTTCGCCCCTTTCTCGGGGACCGCAATCAGCCCTTCCAGGTGTTCGGAAGCTACCAGGGCAACTTCTACGCGGCGGTCATTTACGCGGTGAACAAGCTGTTGCATGGCGAGGAGCAGCCGACCGCGCCGCCGAGCAAGCAGGACGCCATCCCGCGATTTCGGGGTTTCATCATTCCGCCGATCGACACCGTTGTCGACTCCACGCATCGACGGCGGCGCCCATGACTCGGGATGGTGACAAGACTCGCGGGTCGTCTCCGGACAACGAGATTCTGACGATCGAAGAGGTCGCCGCCTATCTGCGGCTCACTCCACAGACCATCTACAAGTGGGCGCAGGAGAAGCGAATTCCGGCGGCGAAGCTGGGAAAGGAGTGGCGCTTTCGGAAGAGTATCGTCGATCGTTGGTTGGACGAGCAAATCCTGCGGAATCAATCCTAGGAAAGCAGATCCTTCGCGCCTGCGGCGCTCAGGATGACAGGCTCGCTTGCTACCTTCCTCACCCCCTGTCCCCCTCTCCCTTCAGGAGAGGGGGAACCGCGGGCGAACTGCGTTTCCCCTCTCCCGAAGGGAGAGGGGATCAAAGGGGTGAGGACCGAGCGCGCCGCAGGCGCGCGAGCGAAGGATCTGTTTCGCGAGCGAAGGATCTTATTGATCTACGACCCGTATTCCGGCCGGGGGCGAAAACGTGAGCTCGCGCCCCGGCACCCCGCCGTTCACCCGGATGTTCCGCAAGATTACCGTGCGCTCCTGGCCTGCGCTCTCCACGATGTCCACGCGGTGTACCAGGGCGTCCTCCCGACCCACCCAGATCGTCGCTTCGCTATAGGGTTGGTCGTACCCCTTCGGCACGAGCCTGATGACGTCGGCTGGCCCTCCCGGCCGCCCGCCGTCCGGGAGCGAGTCGGCCCGGACGTACTGCGCCGTGTAACGCTCGCGCGGCTGCTCCACGAACTGTCCGATCAGATTGGGGCCGGTGGTGCCGTACTCGGGGATGCGGGACCGGATCACCTGGCCGGGCGTGGTGCTCGGTGTGTACAACCAGAGAAAACGACCGTCGGCGACGATACGATCGCCCTTGGGCGCGGTGAAGCGCATGGAGAAGCGGCTGGGACGCATCTGGTACAGCCGGCCACGCGTCGTGTCGGGCGTGCCGATCATCGGATTCGTGATGATCTGTACGAAGTTGGCGGAGAGACTCGTGACCGTTTGGTAGGTCTGGCTCGCGCGGTCGAGGATGGGCCAAGGGTCGGCGGACTGGCGGACGGGCGGACCGGCGGTCAGCGACATCACCGCGACGATCAGCATCTGTCCGCCCGTCCTGCCGTCCGCCCGTCCGCCGGGGTTCAAGCGCCCACCGGCGCCGGCTCCGCCACCCGCCGTCCGATCACCTCGGCGATCACGCGGACCTCGCGCATCAGCTGGGCGAACTGGTCGGGGAACAAGGTCTGTGCCCCGTCCGACAACGCCTGCTCGGGATTGGGGTGCACTTCGACCATGATGCCGTCCGCCCCCGCGGCGACCGCCGCGCGGGCCATCGGGATCACTTTGTCGCGGAGCCCCGTGCCGTGCGACGGATCCGCGATGATCGGCAAGTGCGACAGCTTGTGCACCACCGGAATGGCGGTGAGGTCGAACACGTTGCGCGTCGCGGTGTCGAACCCGCGGATGCCGCGCTCGCACAGGATAACGTCGTGGTTCCCTTCGGCGAGCACGTACTCCGCCGAGAGCAAGAGCTCCTCGATGGTCGCGGCCATCCCACGCTTCAGGAGCACGGGCTTCTTCGCCCGGCCCGCTGCTTTGAGGAGCGTCGAGTTCTGCATGTTGCGGGCGCCGATCTGGATGATGTCCGCGACCTCGGCCACGTAGCCGACCCCTTCGGGATCCATCGCTTCCGTGCAAATGAGGAGGCCGGTCTCCTCGCGCGCCTTGGCGAGCAGTTTGAGCCCGGGCCGACCCAGCCCCTGGAACGCGTAGGGGGAGGTGCGTGGCTTCCAGGCGCCGCCACGCAGGATCACGGCCCCCGCCTCCTTCACCAGGCGCGCCGCATCGATGATTTGCCGCTCGCTCTCGACCGAGCACGGCCCCGCGATGGTGACGACCTCGGTGCCGCCTACGGTAACGCCGCCGGGCAGCCGCACCACGGTGTTCTCGGCTTTCCACTCCCGGCTCACCTGCTTGTACGGCTTGGTGACGTGGATGACGTCCTGGACGCCGGGGAGGCCTTCCAGCCGCGACGCGTCGACCCGCCCGTCATTGCCGACCAGCCCGACGGCCGTGCGCTGCACACCCGGCATGGGCCGGGCCTTGTAGCCCATCTCCTCGATCACCGCGATGACGCGCCGGACCTCCGCCTCCGTCGCGCCGTGGCGCATCACGATCAGCACCGCTACGTCCCTCCGATGGTGAACCGGTCGCCGTCGCGGGCCGCCGTCACCCGCCCGGTGAACCGCGTTCCGGCCGCACGCGCCGGGTCCGAAGTTTCAACCGGCGGATAGAAGTGCGTCAAGACGAGTTGCCGCGCCTTGGAGTCCCGGGCCAGCTCGCCCGCCTGCTCCGGGGTGAGATGGCTGTCGATGGCCATCTCTTTGGGGAGCGAGCACTCCGCGAGCAGCAGGTCGGCACCGGTGGCCCACCGGGCCAGCTCGCTCGAGGGCCCGGTGTCGCCCGTATAGACCAGCCGTCCCTCGGGCGCGGTGAGGGACAGGGCCACGCTCTCGGGGGTGTGGGGCACCGGGAACGTCTCGAGGCTCAGCTCGGCATCGAGCGGGAACGGCTCGCCGTTCTGCAGGTCGAGAATGCCGATCGGGAAGCCGGGGTCGAGCAGCCACGACCCATAGCCCTCGGCGAGCTGCTTCACGAGCCGCACCACCCCGCGGGGGCCGAGGATCACGAGCGACTCGCGGCGCGGCGGCACCGTCGTGTGCTTGAGGGCGAAGACGAGCATCGGCAGCTCGCCCCAATGGTCCGGGTGGAAGTGCGACAGGATCACGTGGGTGACCTGATGCCACGGCAGGCCGAATTGCGCAAGGCGGTGCAGGGTCCCCGCACCACAGTCGAGCAGGATCTTGAGGTTCCCCCGACTCACCCAGTGGCATGCCGACGTCCGGGTGGCCGACGGCGCGACCGTCCCCGTGCCGACGGTGACCAGGTCCACTCAGACCGGCTCCATCTGACCGAGTCGCACGCCGACGATGGTCGAGACGCCGGGCTCCTGCATGGTGACCCCGTACACGGCGTCGGCGGCTTGCATGGTGCGGGGGTTGTGGGTGATGACGATGAACTGCGTCAGGTCCTTGAACTCCGCGAGCAGGAGCACGTAGCGGCCCACGTTGGCGTCGTCGAGGGGCGCGTCTACCTCGTCGAGCAGACAGAAGGGACTCGGCTTGGTGAGGAAGATCGCGAACAGGAGCGACACGGCGACGAGCGTGCGCTCGCCGGACGACAGCAGGTGGATCCGCTGCGTGCGCTTGCCGCGCGGCGCCGCGTGGATCTCGATCTCGCTCTCGAGCGGCTCATCCTCGTTCGCGAGCCGCACATCGCACTCGCCACCGCCGAACAGCGTCTGGAACACCGTGCGGAAGTTCTCCCGCACCTTGCCGAACGAGTCGAGGAACATCGCCTTCGCGGTCTGGTCGATCTCGCGGGCCGCCTGCTGCAGCGACTGGCGCGCGGCGACGAGGTCATCCCGCTGCGTCATCAGGAAGTCGAGACGCTTGACCTCTTCGCCATGCTCGTCCACCGCGAGGGCGTTGACCGGGCCGACCGCGTCGATCGCCGCCCGCAACCGCTCGTCCTCCTGGCGCAGCCACTCGAGGTCGCCGGCGACCTCGGGCGCCTCGGCGAGCAGCCGATCGAGCGGTTTGCGCCATTCGGCCTCCACCCGTGCGACGAGCCCGCCGCGGCGGCCGAGGATCTCCGTGCGCTCGAGCTCGAGTTTGTGCTCGTCCGCGCCGCGGGCGTCCAGCGCCTTGCGCGCGTCCTCGAGCGCGGCGTCCGTCCGGGCGACGCCCGCATCGGCCGCCTCGACCTGAACCCCGGCTTCTCCGGCGGCGGCCTCCAGGGCTACCAGTGCCAAGCGACGCTCCTTGAGCTGGTCCTCCCACTGGGTGCGCTGCGCCGTGAGGGTCGCGGTCTCGTGCTCGAGCGCGCTCATCTCTTCGGCGAGCGTCGCCGACTGGCGGCGCGCTTCCTCGGCCTCGGCGGCGGCGCGGCCGGCCCGGTCGCGTGCGGCGCCGAGCCGCGCCTCGACCTGGGCGGCATCCACCTGCCACCGCACCCGCTGTTCCCGCGCCGCCTCCTGCTGGGCTTCGAGGTCGATCAACTGCGCGCGCTCTCGGCCCAGCTGCTCGTCGAGGCGGACGCGCTCGACTTCCTGTCGCTCGAGGTCCGCGTGCAGCGCCTCGAGCCGGGCCGCCACCTCCGCGAAGCGGGTCGACAGCCGCTCGACCTGCGCGGTCGCCTCGGTTGCCTCGCGCTGGGCGTGCGCGGCGGCGCGCTCGGCGTCGTCTTTCGACGCGCCGGCTTCGAGCTCCTGCTGGCGGGCGCGCTCCGCCGATTCACCCGCCGCTGCGAAGGCCGCCTCGGCCGCGGCGAGCTCGGCGAGCGTTTGCTCCAGGGTCGTGGCGGCGCCGCCCCGGCGCGCCTCCGCCTCTCGGACTTCCTGCGTGAGCGCTTCGAGCTCGGCGCGCCGCTCGAGGGGACCCCCGGCGGTGGTTCCGGCCAGGAACACCGCACCGTTGGCGCGTCGCAGCGCCCGCCCCGGCCCGCCGTCCAGGACTTCGTTGCCCGCGAGGAGCGCGCGCACCCACGCGGCCGCCGGGCCGTCCACGCGCAGGTCGTCGTGCAGGGGATGCCCGTCCGCCGCGAGGCGCGGTCCGGGCACGCTCGGCAACAGCACCAGCGGCCCGGGCCGCGCCTGCTCGTGCCAGCGGCGAATTGTTTCGACGGCAGCGGCGTCGCGCACCAGCACGGCGTGCAGCCACTCGCCCAGGAGCTGCTCCGCGAGCACCGCGTCGCGCCGGCTGGTACGCACGAAGTCGGCCAGTGGCCCGATCACCGCGTCGCCGAACTGCGCCCGCTCCTTCAGCAGCGCCTGGGCCGCGGGGGCGAGCCCCACACGCTCGCGCTCGAGCTCGGCGAGGGCGTCGCGCCGCGCCGTCACCTGCGCCAGTGCCTCCTCGGCCTGGCGCCGTGCGGCGCGACCGTGCGTCTCCTGCTCTTTGAGCTCGGCCACGCGCCGCCGCGCCTGCTCCAGGCCGGCCGCCGCTTGCCCCGCTGCGCGCGCCAGCGCCGCTGCCTCCTGCGCCCGCGTGTCCACCTGCTTCGTCGCCGCCCACTCGGTCTCCGCGCGCCGGGCACGCTCCTGGGACGCGTCGGCGAGCTGTTGGCCCAGCTCCGCCCGCTCCCGCTCGAGCGCCGCCCGCTCGCCTTCGAGCGCGCGGGAACCCTCCGCCCGCCGCTGCAGGTCCTCTTCGAGCTCGCGCACCGCCGCGCGCCGCGCCAGCAGGCCGTCGCGCCCCTCCTGCTCGAGTGCCGTGCGGCCCGCCAGCTCCTGCCCGACCGACGCGAGGTCGCGCTCCGCCGCGTCGCACTCGGCGGCGGCCGCGGCCCGCTCGCGCTCCGCCTGGAAGGCACGCGCGTCCTCCTGCTCGCGCCGCTGCGCCGCCGTGGCGCGCCGCTGGCCGGCATTGCGCAGCCGCTCGGCGGCGAGCGCCAAGTCGCCCTCCAGCCGCCCCGTCTCGAGCTTCGCATCGGCCAGGCGGCGCTCCACTTCGGTGCGACGCGCCTCGGCCGTGTGTCGTGCCTGCATGCCCGTGTCCCGTTCCCGCTCCGCCTCCTCCAGCCGGGTCCGCTCGCCGGGCAGGGCCGCGGCCAGCTGCTCGGCCCGCTGACCCAGCCCGCCCAGCGTCAGATCGAAGTCTTCCAGCTCGCGCCGCACCAGCGTCAGCGCGATGCCGAAGCGCTCCTCGATCATCTTGTCGTAGCGCTCCGCCTTGCCGCGTTGGCGCGCCAGGCTCCGCACCTGCGTCTGCACCTCGCTGACCAGGTCTTCGAGCCGGGCGAGATCCGCCGCCGTCTCCTCCAGCCGCCGCTCGGTGCTCGTCTTGCGATCGCGGTACAGCCCGATCCCGGCCGCCTCTTCGAACAGGGCGCGCCGCTCCTCCGCCTTCTCGGAGAGCAGCGCCTCGATCATCCTCGCCTCCATCACCACGGCGGCGTCGGCTCCCAGGCCGGTGCCGCGCATCAGGTCCTGGATGTCACGCAGCCGCACGGCCGAGCGATTGAGCAGGTACTCGCTCTGCCCCGAGCGCGAGAGCCGGCGCGTGACCACGACTTCCTGATACGCGATCGGGAGCGTGCCGTCCGAGTTGTCGAATACCAGGGAGACTTCCGCCACGTTCACCGGGCGGCGCCCGGTCGACCCCTGGAAGATGACGTCTTCCATCTTGCCGCCACGCAGTAAGCGCGGAGACTGCTCGCCCAGGACCCAGCGGACGGCATCGGAGATGTTGGACTTGCCGCAGCCGTTCGGCCCCACGATGGCGGTGACGCCCGCCTCGAACGGCAGCTCGACCGCGCCCGCGAACGACTTGAAGCCCGACAGCTCGAGCCGGGTCAGTCTCATGGAGTGGTTCGCCCCCCCAACCGAATGACGAGAGTGGCCTGAACGCCGGCCCGCTTGAGCCGCGCTTCGAGGAGACTGGCTTGCTCGGGCGTCTCGAACGCACCCGCCAACAAACGCGACCCGGTGCCCCAGGGCACGGCGGGAATGCCGCGTGCCCGCAGGACGCTCGTTGCGGGCGCTCGCCCGCTCAGCGAGAAGGAATACGGAGCGCGCAGCACATCGCCCTGGCCGCGCGCGGCGAGACCGTGCTTCCACATCCCGGCGCGGGCGCCGACGGCGGAGTCGCGCGTCGGGAACGCACCGGCGAGCACGCGATACCACACCGAGTTGGCTCCCCCCCCTCCCGCGGCCCCGCGACCATCCAGCGCGACCGGCGTGACGAAGGGGGTGACGCCGTCCGCCGCCAAGCGGTCCGCGAGCGCGAGCGCCTTGTCGAGTCTCGCGTACGCGGCGAGCTGCACGGTCCAGGCGAGCGAATCGACGCGCGGGGCCGGCGCGGCGGCCACTGGTCGTGCCCGCATGGGCGGTGCGGGGGCGGCAACGGGCGCTCGGCGGTGCTCGGCCCCGCGGGCGAGCAGCGCCCAGCCGCCGGCCGTGCCCGCCGCCAGCGTCGCGGCCACGACCACCGGGCGGGCCAGCCGGTGCGGCGGACGCCGCACCGCGGCCGAGATGCGTCCCGGTGGGGGCGCGACCGATCGCGGGTCCGGCGCTGCCGCCGGCGTCCAGCGCTCGCGCACCACGCCCAGCAGCGGGACGCCGCGCTCCATCACCGCCGTGATCCCCTGGCCGATCGACGACTCGGGCTCGTAACCGTCGGGCGACAGCACGATCAGCCCGTCCGGGATCGCGGAGAGCCGGGCGAGCGCGCCGGCGGAGAGATACAAGAGCAGCAGCGCGTCCTCGACTCGAAAGCCGCCGTGCAGCTTCTTCCAGCGGGGGTTCGCGAACAGGTCGCCAGCGTGCGCCGTCACCGTGCCCGCGGGGATGAAGAATACGCGGTCGACCTCATGCGCCGCCTTGGTGAGGGACACATCGTACTCGAACGCGTCCACGATCCCTTCGGTCGGCGTGAGGCCGACCGTCTCGTGCAGCGTCGGGTGCTCCAGCCACAGGTCCACGAGCGCGATCCGCCGGTCGGCGAGCGCCGCGGCCCGGGCCACGTCCCACGCGGCGCCTGCCGCCCACTTCAGGTCCCCCGTCGCCGGCACCAGCGCGACGAGCGCCTGTCCGGTGACCAGCGACGGCACCAGGGCGTCGAGGCGCGAGCGTGGCAGGGGGCGGACGGTCACGGCGTCGGTTGGTAGATCCAGAAGGGGCGGCCGAGCTTGCGGCCGATGCCCTCGGCCTGCGCCCGCGTGGGGTAAGGCCCCAGCACCACGCGGTAGCCGTCGTCGGGATTGCGGGGCTGGAGCACGCGCGCCACGAGCCCCGCGCGGCTGAGCTGCTGCGCCATCTCCGACGACCAGGCCTCGTTCTGCGATGTCGAGACTTGCACGTACATCGGACCCTCGGGCCCCGCCGTGTCGGAGGCCGCGCCCTGGTCGGGCTGCGCGCCCGCGTCTCCGAACGCGCCGCGATACGCGCCACGCGGCCGCCACTCGGTGAGCATCCACAGGTCCGTTCCGCCTCCCTTCACGCGTCCCGTAGCCGCGAGCGAGTCGGGCCGATACGCGACCACGTCGTCTCCCTGGCGCACGAGCAGCGCGCCGTCCGGGGCAATGTCGGGCAGGTCCGTACGCCAGGCACTCGCCAGCGTTCCGACGAGCCGCTTCACCGGGAGGTCCACGACGAATACGGAGTCTCCTGCGGCCGGCTTGGCCAACAACCAGCGGCCGAGCGGGTCGAGTCGGATCGTGGCCGCGGGCAACGGGAGAGCGATGCCGTCGATCTCCTCGAGGTCGTAACGGTCGATCGCCGCCAGGCCGGGCTCGGTGCGTCGGGCGACGTAGATGCGATGGCCCGACGGCGAGAACACCAGGGCCCGCGGATGATCGGCGAGCGGGACGAAGGCGGCCTCGCGGCGGCCGAGTGGGTCCATGAGGACGATCCCTGAATCGGCGGCCACGCCGACCAGGTCGCCCCAGCGCGTCGCCGCCACGTCGCTTCCGGCCGGCAGGGGTCGGCTGGTGGGCGGTTGATCGGCGGCGGCGGTGATGAGCGCCGGTGGGTCGGCCACGACGAGTCGCTGGTCGGCGGCGCCGAACAGCTGCAAGGGCACGCCCGGCAAGGGCTGCGGCCAGGCGACCCGCACCCGCCGCGCGAGCGTCACGACCCGGCGCTTCGCGTCGACGGTATAGAGGGTGCCGTCCGGACCGAGCGCCGCCTGCTCTATCCCTGAGGCCACGGTGTCGACTCGGGCACTGCCGAGATCGAGCGCCAGGACGTCGCTCTTTGGGCTCGTGGCGCTCGTGTCTTTCTTGGCACGCGGAGCCTTTTTCTTCGCGGTGTCCTTCGTGGCGGTCGTGACGTAGAGGAACTCGGCTTCGGTGTCGAGGCCGATCACGCGCGTTACTGGGGGGAGCTTGCCGCGAATCGCGGTGGGGATCTCCACCATGGTCGGGAGGCGGTACACTCGGGGTGCCCCCCCCTTCGTCGGGATTCGGATGGCGACGCCGGCGGTGCGGGCGGCTCCGGCGGCGGCCCGGCTAACCGCTTGCTTGGCAGGCGGTTGCGACGGGGGTGCGGCGGGCGTCCGGGACCGGCAGCCCCAGAGCGCCAGGCTGGTGAGGAGCAGGTGGCGGGTGCGCAAATGGCCTCGCCGGACAAGATAGGCAACCGGCGAGGCCAGGACAAGTGGTTTAGCGATGCGGAGTTAGAACGTTGGGCCGAGGCTCACCGTCCAGTAGGGGTTGTTGTGCGGCCGGCTCAAGGGCTTGGTGTAGTCGAACCGCAGCACGACGAAGCCCAGGAAGTTCATCCTGATCGACCCGCCCCAGCTGCGCAGCGGAGCGCGCACCGTCTCGGGGGAGTCGTTGACATCGCGCTGCCACTTGATGACGGAGTTCGCATCCCACGCAAGCCCCGCGTCGTAGAAAAGGGCGCCCTCAATGGGGGGGAACCCCACTGGGAGGAACCCGAGCACCAGGCTGCGAGTCAGCGGGAAGCGCAGCTCGGCGTTCACCACGGCCAGACGCGAGCCGATGAGCTGGTCGAACTGAGGGCACCCCGTCTGTCCCGTGCTGCTCGTGGGCTCTGTGACGCACTCGTTGTTGAAGAGAGAGCCCGCCGTGTAGCCGCGGATCAGCTCGGTGGTTCCGAGGAACTGTGGGAACAAGCCGGCGTCCCGCCCGAAGCGACCGAAGAACACGCCCCGCACGGCGAGCGTGAACGGGCGGGCGAAGAAATAGCGTCGCCAGTCGGCCAGCCCTTCGGTGAACCGCCACGAACCGAACGTGGGCGATACCTCGAAGCGCCAGCGGGACCCGGCGAATGGGCCTACCCACCCGAATAGCGAATTGTCGTGCACTAGGGCGAGCTGCGGACCGTAGTAGCTGACGGACGGCCCACCCACCGTCGTGGGCGCCTCGGCGTCGAACACGTAGTTGGAGCCGGTAAAAGGGTCGTGTGCCACCGCGAGGCGCTGCTGCAGGAGCGCCTGACTGATGTTCGAGAAGTGCCCGCCGAACTCCACCCGCGTAAAGCGGCTGAACGGATAGAAGCCCTGCGCGAACACGTCGCGGATCACGAAGCGCTCGATCCGTTGCGTTTCGATGAACGTGTCCGTGGCCACCGGCTCGATAAGGGACGGCACGTAGAAGTACAACGGCTGCTGCGACCCTCCGATCGCCCAGTTCAAGCGGTGCGCCTGGTTGATGTAGGCGGCGAGGACCTGGGCTTCGCTCAGGCGCCCGTTCACCGCGCCCGAGAACACCAGGGTGTGATTGCCGAGGATGTCCGACAGCGAGATGGCGGTGCCGCCGAAGAAGCCGCGGCCGAAGTTATCCCGCTCGTAGCCGATGGTGGGGCGCGCCACGTTGTCCGGGCTGT
>WNGO01000716.1_pt1 | contig 33628 bp, 35 predicted proteins | sample 5400511 | NCBI WGS metagenome assembly WNGO01 (sample SAMN13153380, study PRJNA577476) | soil metagenome | isolation source: 20 cm soil or saprolite under Garry oak tree replicate 2 | place: USA:California | collected 2016-06-15 | reverse complement strand
GGGGGGGGGGGGGGGGGGGGGGGGGGGGGGGGGGGGGGGGCGCCGCTCATCGGGTCGACCACTCAAAGGCCCGCGCCAGATAGGCGCGCATGGCATCGCTCACCTGGACGTTACGCCGGGGCAGGACGCGCTCGACGATCGCCAGGAACTTCTGCTGCGTCATCCGCTCGGAGGCGACGCCGCCCCAGGCGAACGGCGGGATGTACTTGGGTGCGCGGACGCCGCCGAAGACGCTGGCGCCGGCGCCGATGACCGACCCGGCATCGAACAACGTGCCGATCGCGGTCTTGGCGTGATCGCCGAAGAGACTCCCCAGGAACTGGTGTCCGGTTTCCATGCGCGTGCCGGCCACCTCCAGCCGCACGGGACCGTAGGTGCTCTTCAGGTTGGACGTCGTCGTCCCGGCGCCCAGATTCACCCATCGGCCCAGCACCGAATGCCCCAGGAAGCCCAGATGGCTCTTGTTGGAGTAGCCCAGCACGACCGTCGTCGACACCTCGCCGTGAATCACGGACCAGGGCCCGATGGCGGATGTGCGAATCGCGCCGCCGACGAGCCGCGTATTGGCACCGATCCAGAGCGGCCCCTCGAGTCGCGTACCCGAGCGCACTTCCACGCCGCTCTCCAGTACCACGGGACCGTTGCGGGTATCGAAGACGACGCCGGGCTCGATGGCCCCTGCGCGCAGCGAGATCGCAGCGGGATCTCCCACCACGATCGAGCCCTTGGGCACGGCGTCGGAGTCGCCGAGCAGCTTAGTGACGTCCTCCCGGAGCAGCTGCTCGAGGGCACCCACCAGATCGAACACGCCGTGCAGTAACACGCCGTCGACGCTCATCGTCTGCGCGTGCGCGACAGGGCCGGTCCAGGTCGTGCCGTCAGGGACCGCCCAGCCCACGGTGATGCCGTCGTGAGTCAGGCGCACGGGCGTATCGGGCAGCGGGCCGGCGAGGCCCCGGGGCGCAAACGTCGACGAGCCGATCACGGCGGGCCCCGTCACGGCTCGCCGGGCTTCGACGAGGGGAACGCCGGGCTCGGGAAATCCGGCGAGGTGCGGCAGCGCGAACACCGCCGTCGCTTCCGTCCCGACGAACGTTTCCCACCGCTCTCGCACCAGATGCGCGCCCGCGCGCAGCTCGCACAACGGCCGGATGCCGGCGAACGGGACCCAGGCCGGCCCGGGATCGGGATCGAGGAGGTACAGCCCGAGGCTCACAGGCCCTGCACCAGCGCTTTCAACTTGTCCGACTGTCCCGTCGGCATCACGAGCGTCTGCCCGTTCGCCCGCACGACGACCATGTCTTCCACTCCGGCAACCGCGATGTGCTCATTCTCCGCCCAGATCACGCAATCTCGCACATCTTCACCCAGCGTGACGTTGCCGACGGTGACATTGCCCAGCTTGTCGCGCCGCCGGATGCGCAGCAACGCGTCCCACGATCCGATGTCGTCCCAGCGGAACGCGCCCGTCACCACGGCCAGGCGCGTCGTGCGCTCGAGCACCGCGACGTCCACGGCGACGGATGTGACGGCCGCAAAGAATCGCGGTACATCGCCGGCGTTGAGCGCCGGCCATCCGGGGGCGAGCTCCGCCGCATAGGCGCCCGCCTCGCCGAGGAAACGCGCCGCGCCCCAGGCGAACAGGCCGCTGTTCCACAGGGCGCCGCGCCGGCGCAGCAGTGCGGCCCGCGCGGGACTCGGCTTTTCGATGAACCGCTTCACCTTCCGGGCGCTGCCCGACGTATTGCCGGGGATGATGTAGCCGTACCCCGTCTCATTGCGCGTGGGTTTGACGCCGACGGTCACGAGGACGTCCTGCTCCGCGGCGACTCCCAACGCGTGCGTCGCGGCGGCACGGAACGCGCGATCGTCGCCCACCGCCCAATCCGCGTGCAACGACAACATTTGCCCGCCGGGATCGTGCTTGGCGATCCAGTGCGCCGCCCATGCGAGCGCCGGCGCCGTGGATGCGGCGCGCGGCTCGGCGAAGATGTTTGCCTCGGGTACCTCGGGCACCGTCGCGGCGACCTGATCCACGAGCGCCGCCCCCGTCAGGATCAGGATCTGCTCGGGTGGCACCAGCCCGCGCAGCCGCGCGACGGCCTGCGCGAGCAGCGGCCGGTCACCCGTCAGGGGCAGCAGCTGCTTGGGCCGCTCGGGGGTCGACAGCGGCCAGAAGCGCGTCCCCGATCCGCCCGCGAGAATGGCGGCCCACGTGCTCACGTGGTCTCGCCTCCCGCGTCGTCGTCGGGCGGAACGTCACCGAACATCATGGCGATTCGCTGGCTCAGCTTCGTCGGACTGAACGGCTTCGTCACCAGCGCGGCGCCCAGCCGCCGCGCCTCGCGCAGAATACGGTCTTCTCCTTCGGCGGTGAGAACGAGGACGGGGAGACGGGCGGTGCCGCTCTGCTTCCTCAGGTCGCGCAGGAAATCTATTCCCGAGCCGTCGGGCAGATGGAGGTCGAGCAGCAGGCCATCGGTGGCCGGCGTGGCGTGCAGCGCGCTGCGGGCTTCGTGCAGTGTGCGCGCGAAGCTCACGCGATAGCCCAGCTGTTCGAGGAACGGGCGCAACACGAGTCCGATGTGCGGCTCATCATCCACCACCAGGAGGTGCCGTGCCGAGATGGTCAACGGCGGACCCGCTTAAAGCAGACCAGCGATGGCCGTGCGGTGTCGGCGAAGATCGAACAGGAGGGCGCCCACGTTCGTCGCAGGTTGCACCAGCACGATAAGGAGGGCGTCAGCATGGAGTACCGCGACCACGGCGAGGCCGCGGCCGAACTCGAGGACGGCGGTCGTGAAGGCGCCGCGACCACCGGCATCGCCCAACTGCGCCATGTGGTTGATCGCGGTCGGCAGCAGCGCGGCGACACTGTCCGCATCCACGCCGTTGGCCACGCGCGAATCGATGGCCAGGCCGTCCCGGCCCACCACGACCACGGCGTCCACGCCGGTTGAACGGCTGAGCGCCTCCACAACATCGCGGATGCTGGCCATAGGGGGGCCAACGTAGGTTTCCCGGAAGTCGAAGTCAAGCAGCCACTATGGGTTGACCCACTCGAACGCGGCCCTGTAAGTTCTCCAACACTTCCATGCGCCTACGCCCCCTCTTTCTCTTTCCTTTTGCCCTCGCGGCGGCCTGCGGTGCTCCGCTGGGGCTGCCGCGCGCCTCGTTCGAAAACAAGGTGGACACGGTGTCGCTGTATGCCTTGAGCGGCACGCCAGTCTCTTTCCCGTCGGCGTACTCGCTGCTCTTCAATTTGCCCGTGCGCCCCGATCAGACTACGTCCCTCGATTTTGCGTTCGACCTCGATAGCGCGGGTCGGGCCAAGCTGTTTCCAACCGGGGCGCTGCACCTCGGCCGGGCCTCCGGCATCCAGCTCACCACGACGCCGTTCGATTCCATCGTCATCGCGCCCACGGGCAGGTACCAGCTCGATAGCGCGGTCGTCGTCGATTCGAACAGCGTGGCGATCCTGCATTCGAGTCCCACGCAGTGCACGTTCGGCATCACGACGGTCTACTACGCCAAGCTCCACGTCCTCGCCATCGATACGACGTCCGGACCGAACGGGCGCCGGATCGACTTCGAGATTCTCACCGACATCAACTGCGGCTATCGCGGGCTCGAGACAGGCCTGCCGAAGCGTTAGGCCGTGATCGATCTGAAGTTGCTGCGCGCCTCGCCCGCTCAGGTGCGGGCGGCGCTCGCCCGCCGTGGCGATCCCTCCCTGATCCGGCTGCTCGACGAAATCGAAGCGCTCGACATGAAGCGGCGCACGCTCACCGCGCAGCTCGACACGCTCAAGGCCGAGCGCAACGACGCCGCGAAGACCGACGCGCAAACCGCCAAAGCGAAAGGCAAGCTTCCCGAGGAGATCGTTGCGGCCCGGCGCAAGCTCGGCGACCGCATCACCGGTCTCGAGTCGGAGTTCCGCCAGATCGAGACGACACTGGACGCCAAGGCGCTGTTCGTCCCGAATCCGCCGCTCCCCGACGTGCCGGAGGAGCAGACCATCCTGCGCAGCTGGGGGACGCCGGCGGCCAAAGGCGGCAAGCCGCATTGGGAGATCGCGGAACGGCTGGGCATCCTCGATCTGCCGCGCGGCGCCAAGCTCGCGGGCTCGGGCTTCCCCGTCCTGATGGGCGTCGGCGCGCGGTTGGCCCGCGCGCTGATCAACTTCATGCTCGACCTGCACACGCGCGAGCACGGCTACATCGAGGTCGAGCCGCCGTTCCTGGTGCGACGTGAAGTCATGACCGGCACGGGGCAACTGCCGAAATTCGAAGACGATCTCTATCGCACCATGCCGGACGACTTGTTTCTCGTTCCGACGGCGGAAGTTCCGGTCACGAACCTCCACCGCGACGAGATTCTCGACGGCACGACGCTGCCCAAAGGATACGTGGCCTACACGCCGTGCTTCCGGCGCGAGGCGGGCGCCGCGGGGAAGGACACGCGCGGCCTGCTGCGCGTGCATCAGTTCGATAAGGTCGAGCTGGTGCGATTCTGCCTCGCTGCCGACTCGCCGGCGGAACACGAGAAGCTGACCGGCCATGCCGAAGCTGTGTTGCAGAAGCTGGAGCTTCCATATCGCGTCGCGGTGCTGCCGGCGAATGACTTCGGCTTCGCCGCCGCCAAGACCTACGACCTCGAGGCCTGGGCGCCCGGCGTGGGCCAGTGGCTCGAGGTCTCGAGCTCCAGTAGCTACACCGACTATCAGGCCCGCCGCGCCAACATTCGCGCCCGCCCGCGGCCCGGCGAGAAGCCCGAATTCGTGCACACGTTGAACGCGTCCGGCGTGGCGCTGCCGCGCACCATCGCGGCGTTGCTCGAGACCCACCAGCAGTCCGACGGCTCCGTGACCGTCCCGCCGGCATTGGCGCCGTATGTCGGCTCTGACCGCATTGCCTAAAGGTGCGCTGCGCCGCGCCGGCCCCGCCGCGCTCCTCGCCGTCGCGCTCCTATTCGGCGCCCTCTCGGTTGGCTATGCGTGGATCGTGGCGCGCCATCTCCGCAACGACGCGCGCGAGACCAGCCGCCTCCTCGGCCACGTCTTCGCCGGCCTCAACGACCCGCGCGAAGGGGCGGCGGCCGACGCGCTGCTCGCCCTCGCCGACGAAGTCCGGCGGCTGGGCATTCCCATCGCCGTCACTGACGTGGCGGGCCGCATCACCGCGCTCGACAACGCGCCGTTCGGCGCCAATGCGAGCGAGGCGACCTTGCGCAACTGGATCCTCGAGCTCGACCGCATTCACCCGCCGTTGATCCAGCCGGGTGTCGGCACCATTCACTACGGGGCGCTGCCGGATGCGCGCGCGTTCACCGGACTGGCGGTGCTGCAGGGGGCGATGTTCCTCTGCCTCGTCCTGCTCGCGGTGTGGGCGATGCGCGAGCGCGTCAACGCGGCACGCGACCGGCTGTGGGTGGCGATGGCGCGCGAATCGGCACATCAGCTCGGCACCCCGCTGATGAGCCTCACGGGTTGGATTGATTACCTGCGGGAGAATCCGGGTACGCCCGGCAGCGAGTTGATCAGACATCTTGAAGCCGATGCGGAGCGGCTGCAGCGCGTCGCCAGGCGCTTCGAGCGCATCGGCCGGCCATCGCGCCGCGAGCCGGTCGGCCTGGGGATCGTCGCCGAGCGCGTCGTGGCCTACTTCCGGCCGCGGCTGCCCACGCTCGCCCACCCCGTGGCCATTACGCTGACGTCGCCCGGCGCGGGACCGACCGCAACCGGCGATCCGGTGCTCATCGAGTGGGCGCTCGAGGTGGTCGTGAAGAATGCGGTCGATGCGTTGAGCGGCCGGGGCGGGCGCATCGACGTCGACGTCGAAGGCAGCGACACCGTCGGGCGGGTCAGTGTGCGGGATGACGGCCCCGGGGTCGCGCCGGAGATGCAAAGTCAGCTGTTTGAGCCCGGCGTCTCCAGCAAAACCGGCGGGTGGGGGATCGGCCTCGCGCTCGCACGCCGCATCGTCGAGCAGCAACATGGCGGCACGGTGGCGTTCCGCCCCGCGGCCCAGGGTCAAGGTTCGGTGTTTGTGCTTGAATTTCCGTTGAGATGATTGGACAGGCTATTTCACAGGCTAAAGCCTGTGCTCGGCACATCGTTGTCCTTAAGGACAATGCATTGCCGAGCCCACCCTTTTAGGGTGGGAACAAAATGACTGCGGTCCATTCACTTCCACTGAATCCCGCTCAGCGGGAGGCGGTCGAGCATCCCGGTGGGCCGTTGCTCGTCCTCGCGGGGGCGGGCTCCGGAAAGACCCGTGTCCTCACGGCGCGGATCGCGCACCTCATCACCACCCTCCACGTCGCGCCGCAACGGATTTTCGCCGTCACGTTCACGAACAAGGCGGCGGGCGAGATGCGCACCCGCGTCGCCCAGCTGCTAGGCGCTGATCCGCGCGGGTTGTGGATCGGCACGTTCCATTCGCTCTCGGCCCGGCTGCTGCGCCGCGAGGCGCCGCTGCTGGGGTTCGGGCCGAACTTCACGATCTACGACTCGGACGACTCCGAGGCGTTGGTGAAGCGGCTCCTCGAGGCACGACAGCTCTCGACCAAGGTCTACACCCCGCGCGCCGTTCACGGCCTGATCTCGAGCGCCAAGAACCGCATGCTCCAGCCCGAGGAGCTGGGTGCACGGGCGGATACGCCGCTCGTGAAGGTCGCGGCCGACGTCTACGCCGACTTGGGGCCGGCGTTGCACCAGGCCAACGCGATGGACTTCGACGATCTGTTGCTCCATCCGCTCACCCTGTTTCGCCAGCATCCGGAGCGGCTCGCCTACTGGCAGGACCGGTTTCAGCACGTCCTGGTCGACGAGTTCCAGGACACCAACGCGGCGCAGTACCTGCTGGTCAGGCATCTCGCCAAGCAGCACGGCAATCTTTGCGTCGTGGGTGACGACGACCAGGCGATCTACGGCTGGCGCGGCGCGGACGTCCGGCACATGCTCTCGTTCCAGAACGACTTTCCGGGCGCGAAGCTGGTGCGGCTGGAGCAGAACTACCGCTCGACGCAGATCATCCTCGATGCGGCCAACGGCATCATCGCCGAGAACACGGCGCGGCTGGGCAAGACGCTGTTCACCGAAAAACAGGGCGGCGCCCCGGTGACGTTGCTGAGTACCGCCGATGAGCGGGACGAGGCCGAATGGCTGGCGAATGAGTTCGCCCGCCGCGCCGCGGATGGCGACATCGCGTACGAAGGCATGGCGATCCTCTATCGGACCAACGCGCAGTCCCGCCCGCTGGAAGAAGCCTTCCGCTTCCGCGGCATCCCGTACCGGCTGATCGGCGCCATCAGCTTCTATGAGCGGCGCGAAGTGAAGGACCTGCTCGCCTATCTGCGGCTGATTGCCAACCCGGCCGACGACGAGGCCTTCCTGCGGGTCGTCAACGTGCCGCGGCGCGGCGTCGGCGACGCCTCGCTGGCGGTGCTGGTGCGGGCGGCAAGCGGATGGCAGCAGCCGCTGCTTGAAGCCGCGCGCCGCGCCGCGAACGTCAGCGACCTGCGGCCCAATGTCCGGGAAGCGCTCACGGGCGTGGCGTCGCTGCTGGATCGGCTGCGCGACGCCGTCGGGCAGGCGGACCCCGCCACGGCGCTCGAGACGATCCTCGCCACCACCGGCTACGAGCAGTACCTGGCGGAGGAAGGTGCCGAGGGGATGGAGCGGATCGAGAACGTACGGGAGCTGGTGGCCGGTGCCGCGGCCTGGGCGGAGATCCAGGACCCGGACGCGGCGGAAGGCACGGGGAGCCCGGTCGAGCGCTACCTCACGCAGGCCGCGCTCGTGACGCCGGCGGACGAAGACCGCAACGAGGCTGGCGTGACGCTCACCACCGCGCACATGGCGAAGGGACTCGAGTGGCCGATCGTCGCGCTCGCGGGTCTGGAGGATGGATTGTTCCCACTCGGTCGCTCGACCGAACAGCCGGGCGGCGTCGAGGAGGAGCGACGACTGTGTTACGTGGGTCTCACGCGCGCCCGCGAAAGGTTGTATCTCTCATGGGCGCGCACGCGGTACCGCAACGGGCGCCTGGAGCTGGCGGAGCCGTCGCGCTTTCTCGCCGCGTTGCCGCCGCACGTCGTCGAAGAGCGGAGCACGACGCCGTCGTGGCACCCGCTGCGCGGGTCGAGTGCGATGCCTCCCCGGCCGCCCCGGCCGCGTGGCGCCGCGGCGAGGCGATTGCCGCCGGACATCGGATTTCCTGAAGACGGTTCGCAGGACGCGCCGCGCTATGTGAAAGGGGAACGCGTTCGTCACCGCAAATTCGGCGGTGGTGTGGTGCGCGCGGTGTCGGGTGAGGGTCGCGAACTGCGCGTGAGCGTCGACTTCGACGATCCGGACATCGGGACCAAACAACTGCTCGTCACCTACGCGGGGCTGGAGCGGGACTGGCAAGGAGAAGGGGCATGAGTGTGTCGCGGGAGGAGGCGCTGCGCATCGCGCAGCTCGCGGAGCTCGACGTCGACGACGCGGCGCTGCCGGAGCTGGCGGAGCAGATGTCCCGGATCATCGATTACGTGGCGCAGCTGAGCGCGGTGCCCGCGAACGGTACCGTGAAGGCGTTCGTGCCGGGGCCCGACGCGATCCGCTTCCGGGCCGATGAAGTCAACCCAGAGCCGCTCGCGTTCGGCCCCGCGGCGTTCGCCCCTGCATTCAAGGAAGGATTCTTCGTCGTACCGAAGCTGGATCAATTCGAGTGAGTGACGCCCCCGCCAAAGCGGTCGCGGACCGCCTGGTGAAAGCCAAGCGCCTCAACGCGCTGCTCACCCCTCCCAAGGATCTCCGCAAATCGCTCACCGCGCAGGTCGCGGCGGCGCGTCCCACCGGGGTGCTGTACGGTATGCCCGTCGCGGTGAAAGACAACATCTGCACGCTGGAGTTCACGACGAGCTGCGGGTCGCGGATTCTCGAAGGCTACCGCTCGCCGTACGAGGCCACCGCGGTGGCGAAGCTCAAAGCCGCCGGCGCGCTGATCGCCGGCAAAACGAACTGCGACGAGTTCGCGATGGGCTCGTCCACGGAGCACTCGGCGTACGGGCGCGTGCTGCATCCGCTGGACAAGACGCGCGTGCCGGGCGGCTCCTCCGGCGGCTCCGCGGCGCTCGTCGCCGCCGGCGCGGTGCCGGCCGCGCTCGGCTCGGAGACGGGCGGCTCGGTACGCCAGCCGGCGGCGTTCTGCGGCGTGGTCGGCATCAAGCCGACCTACGGGCGCGTCAGCCGCTACGGCCTCGTCGCGTTCGGCTCGTCGCTCGATCAAATCGGCGTCTTCGGGCGCAGCGTCCACGACGCCGCGCGCGTGCTCTCCGTGATCAGTGGGCGCGACCCCAGAGATTCGACCTGCGAGGATCGCGATCCCTTGCGGTTGCCGACGGTCCCGGAGTCGCTGCAGGGCTTCGTCATCGGGTTGCCGCGGGAGTACTTCCCGCCCGAGCTCGACCCGGCGGTGCGGCGGGCCTGCGATCGCGCCGTGCGCCACCTGAAGGATCTCGGCGCGGCGGTGCGCGAAGTCTCATTGCCCCACACCCCGTATGCGGTGCCGACCTACTACGTGATCGCGCCCGCGGAGGCGTCCTCCAACCTGGCCCGCTACGACGGCGTGCGCTACGGGCCGCGATTCGACGGGCATGCCGATGTGCGCAGCCTGTATCGCACCACACGCGGGCAGGGCTTCGGCCCCGAGGTCCGGCGCCGCATCCTCGTAGGCACGTACGTGCTGTCGTCGGGTTACTACGACGCGTACTACCGGCGGGCCCAGCAGATGCGGTCGCTGATCGCGCAGGACTTCAGGAACGTCTGGGATCGCGGGGTGGACCTGCTGTTCACGCCCACCGTTCCGACGGCCGCCTTCAAGGCGGGGGAGAAGCTCGCGGACCCGATTGCGATGTACATGTCCGACGTCTTCACCGTGACCGCGAATCTCGCCGGCCTGCCGGCGATGTCGCTGCCGATCGGCCGCGTCAAAGGCCTGCCCATCGGCGGCCAGTTGATCGGCCAGGCGTTCCTGGAAGACGAGATGATCGAAGCGGCGTACGCGCTCGAGCGCGTGGTCCCCCCCACGGACGAGGCGTGATGAGCGGCGCCTGGGAAACGGTCATCGGGCTCGAGACCCACGTGCAGCTGCGTACCAAGTCGAAGATGTTCTGCGGCTGCTCGGCGGCGTTCGGCGCGCCCCCCAACACGCAGGTCTGCCCCACGTGTCTGGGTTTGCCGGGTGCATTGCCCGTCGCCAACGGGGCGGCGATCGGGCTCGCCGTGCGCGGCGCGCTCGCGCTGGGCTGCACCGTGCATCCCAGGAGCATCTTCGCCCGCAAGAACTATTTCTATCCCGATCTGCCCAAGGGGTATCAGATCTCGCAGTTCGATCAGCCGCTCGCGACGAGCGGCACGCTGTCATTTCTCTCTCCCGAGCGCGGCGTCGTGAATGCCACGATCGTGCGGCTGCACCTCGAAGAGGATGCCGGCAAATCGATTCACGATCGCTTTGCCAAAGCGACCGCGGTCGATCTCAACCGCTCCGGCGTGCCGCTCATCGAGATCGTGGGCGGCCCCGATCTCCGCTCGCCGGCGGAAGCGCGCGCGTACCTCCAGACCCTGAAGCAGCTGCTCGAATACATCGGCATCTCCGATTGCGACATGGAGAAGGGCAGCCTGCGCGTCGACGCCAACGTCTCGGTGCGGCGCGCGGGCGAGACCGAGCTCAATACGCGCACCGAGGTCAAAAACATCAATTCGTTCGCGTTCGTCGAGAAAGCGCTGACGGGGGAACGCGACCGGCAGATCGCGCTCGTCGAGTCGGGCGGCAGCGTGACGCAGCAGACGATGCTGTACGACTCGCGCGAGAACAGCGTGCGCCCGCAGCGGTCGAAGGAAGAGAGCCATGACTACCGCTATTTCCCCGAACCCGACTTGCCGCCGCTCGTCCTGACGCCGGAGTTCGTCGCCGAGCAGCAGAGCGAGCTGCCGGAGCTGCCCGCGCAGAAGCGCGAGCGATTCGTGGTGCAGTATGCGCTGAGCCGGGAGCATGCGGCGGTGCTCACCGCCAGTCGCGTGGTCGCCGAGTACTATGAGAGCGTCGTGCGCGCGCCCGCGGAGCCGCAGGCGGCGGCGAATTGGGTGATGACGGAAGCGCTGGCCGATGCCAAGGACCATCAGGACGAGCTGCGGGTGTCGCCCGCCGCATTGGCGCAAATCATCGCCCTGGTGAAGGGCGGCACACTCAGTCATCAGGCGGCGAAGCGTGTGTTCGGAGAAGTGGCCGGGCAGGGCGGGGACCCGCGCACCGTGGCGGAATCGCTCGGCGTCGTGCAGGTCGCGGACAGCAACGTCGTCACGGGGTGGGTCACGGACGTGCTGGGCGCGCACGCGCCCGAAGTCGGCCGCTACAAGAATGGCGAGACCAAGCTGATGGCGTTTTTCGTGGGGCAGGTGATGCGCGCGTCGAAGGGGAAGGCGGATCCGAAGCTGGCCCAACGCGTGCTCGAAGAGAAGCTCGCCGCCCCCGCGTCCCCCTCTCCCTCCTAGCTCTCCCGCCAGGGACGTTGCGCGCGCGACTGCTTCCAGTAGTCGAGCGCCGGGGTCGGCAATCCGAAATGCTGCTGTGCGGTTTCTTCCACGCGCTCGGGCTCGTGCCGCCCGCCTTCGCGGAGCGCTTGCCGCCGCATCCGCTTCGCCATGCCCAGCGCTTTTTCTCCCGCCGGGTCGAGCCGCCGAGCCGCCGCGTCGCTGGCGTCGGCGCCCAGCGTCTCCATGACGTACTCGAACGCCACGGCCATGTGCTTTTCGATGTCGCTGTCGGCGAGATCCCAGCGGCTCGTGCCCGCGATCACCTGGAACACCCACTGCCAGCTCTGGCTCTCGGTGAGATGCACCATCCCGCGGAACAAGCGGCGATTGGTTCTGACGCTGAACAGGGTGGGCGACAGAATCCCGTCGAGGTGGGCATCGCTCGCCGCGTGGTCCTTCAAGATGACGTCGCGGGCCTCCCGCGCGTACGCGTCCCCGAGGTGCGTCTCGAACCGGCTCTCCCAGTAGGAGTGACCCAGCGCGACGGTGCTCGACGTCAGCACCAGCTGGCGCGGCACGAAGAAGTTGTGCGCGATCGTATCGGCGGCGAGGTGCGAGAGGTAGCCGAGTCCAAACGCGCGCAACGGGTCGCTCGGCGCGAGATCGAGAATCTCCTGACCCACATGCCACGCGTGACAGTGCCGGCCGACGGGGGCGTACTTCTTCGCCATCGACGTGTCCGCGGCGATGTTGCCGTAGAGAAAATCGTAGGGGAACGCGCGCAGCAAATCGGCGATCAGCGTGGGCAGCTGGTGCAGGTTGGCGAGCACCGACTCGCCGAGGAAGATGTGGGTGCCGGGTGTCCAGGCGTGCGCGACGCCGGGGAACAGCAGCAGCGCGATACCGGCCAGAGCGACGGCCACTCCGATGCGCTTCACCGTCGTTTCTTGCCTTTCAGCAGCTTACGGCTCCACCGCCAGACCGAGAGCCCACGGCGCACATCGCGCATGGTGGAGGCGGCATCGAGCGCCGTCTCCTCGAGCTCGTCCTGCATCACCTCGGCCAGCGTGTCCAGACTGGTGAGCCGTTCTTCGGCGGCATCTGCTGCGCGAACAATGCGTTGCCGGACATCGCGGGACGCCCCCACGAGCGCATCCGCTTCATTCTTAATGGCGCCGATCAGCTGCCGCACATCGGCGATCGCCGGGCCGGCATAGCCTTTCAGCGCTTTGACGGCCGCGCGGATGCCCAGCGCCGCGGCTACGATGGCGGCAGCCCCTACCAGGGCGGCGAGCGCGATGATCGCCAGACTCAGTGCCGACACCACGCCGACCCAGGCCGGGAGCATCACGAAACCTCTGCGTGCCTCGGGCGTGCTGTCAACGGGGTCCACGCCGCGATGGCCTCGCCGGCCAGCACGCTCAGCAGGATCGTCACCAGCACGGCGCCGAAGGTTCCCCGTGCCAGGTCGAACCCGGCCGCGAGCGCGATGGCGCTCGCGCCTTGCCGCAAGGCGGGATACGCGAACTCCGGCGGTGGCGCGTAGGGCAGTGACCGCCACACCGGGTCTACCTGATCGAGACCGAATCGTACAATCCGCAGACGACGAAGGGCGAGAGCCCCAGCGCGTAACTGAAGCCCGCGCCCCAGAGGATCGCGGCGAACGCGGGGATGCCGGCTTCGCTGGGGTTTAGCAAGCTGCGCGCCAGCACAACGAAGAGGCCGCCGAGGCCGAGGCCGGCGATCAGCGTCAGCACGAGACTGCGCAACGCGAGGTGGGGGTGATACAGTGCAACCGCGACCACGACGGCGGCCGTGCCGAATGCGGTATCGAGCAGCGCGTTGCGCCGGCCGAGCCGCGGCCCGCGCTGGCTGGCCGCGGTGGTGAGTGCCCCCGCGAGTGCGAGGGCGATCGCGAGCGACGGATGACCCCATGTCTGGGCGAGCGACGGCAACGCGCGGGCCAGCGCCCAGGCGGTCGCGGCCGTCGTCAGCAGCACGGGCACGGCGAGTGTCGCACCGATCAGCCACGTGCGCGGTGACACGCGCCGTACCATGCGCCACTCGAGGCGTGACCCGAACAGCGCGCCCATCCATCCGATGCCGAGCGCGACGACCGGCTCGAGCAGGCGCAGTCCGGCGGCGTCGACCACACCGAGACCCGGCCCGAGCAGCAGGCCGAGCAGCAGGAACGGCGCGCCGCTCGCAAGCAGATCGTTCAACAGCGCGGCGGGTGCGGCGGGGGCGGCGGGGGCGGCGGGGGCGGGCGAGCGGGGGGGGCGCGACAGCCGCGTCACGCCGATGCCGGCGACGATGACGAGCGCCAGCGCGAGGAGGGGATGCACGAGGGCGAACGTTCGCGAACGCTTGACGCCGGCGCAAGCGGCTTCGTAGCTTGCGCGCACCTATGCCACCGTCGTTCCGTGTCACGGGAGGACGCCCGCTCACGGGCACGATCCGCCCCGCCGGCAATAAGAACGCGGCCCTTCCGATTCTCGCGGCTACACTGCTCGCCGATGGCCCGTGCCGCATCGACAACGTTCCCCGCATCCGCGACGTCGAAACGCTGCTGGCCTTGCTCCAGCACGTCGGCGCGGCGGTGCAGTGGCAGGGCGCGAACACGGTGGAGATCGACACGAGCGGCGCGGAGCCGCGCCCGCTCGATCCGCAGCTGTGCAAGGAAATCCGCGCCTCGATTTTGCTTGCGGGACCGATGCTCGCGCGCTTCGGCCGCGTCACATTGCCGCCCCCCGGCGGCGACGTCATTGGCCGCAGGCGCGTCGACACCCACTTTCTCGCGTTGGAGCAGCTCGGCGCCGAGATCAGCGTCGGTGACGCGTACAAGCTCGAAGGCAAGCTGAAGAGCGCCGACATCTTCCTCGATGAGCCGAGCGTGACCGGGACGGAGAATGCGCTCATGGCGGCGGTGCGGGCGCCGGGCACGACGGTGCTGCGCAACGCCGCATCGGAGCCGCACGTCCAGGACCTGGCGCGCTTTCTCGTCGCGCTGGGGGCGGCGATCGACGGCATCGGCAGCAATACGTTCACGGTCGAAGGCGGCCGGCCGCTCAAGCCCGCAGCGCATACCGTGGGCCCCGATCATATCGAGATTGGGTCGTTCATCGGGCTCGCCGCCGTGACAGGCGGCGAGGTCACGATCGACGGCGTGCGGGCCGACGACCTGCGTTCGACGCTGCTCGCGTTCGAGCGTCTCGGCGTGCGGCCGCGGCTCGACGGCGCGAGGCTGATCGTCGATGCCGGCCAGGAGCGGCGCATCCGCCCCGACCTCGGCGGTCACGTGCCGAAGCTCGAGGACGGCCCGTGGCCCGCGTTCCCCGCCGATCTGATGTCGATCGCGATCGTCGTCGCGACCCAGTGCGAGGGGTTGCTGCTCGTCTTCGAGAAGCTGTTCGAATCGCGGCTCTTCTTCGTCGATAAACTGATCGGCATGGGCGCGCGGATCGTGCTGTGCGATCCGCACCGGGCGGTGATTGCCGGGCCCTCGGCGCTGCGGGGACAAGTGGTGGAGAGCCCCGACATCCGCGCCGGCATGGCGATGTTGCTCGCCGCCCTCGCGGCGCAAGGCGACTCCGTCATTCAGAACATCGGCCAGATCGAGCGCGGGTACGAGCACATCGACACACGACTGCAGGCACTCGGAGCGCAAATTGAGCGCAGCGGATAGTCGCGTAGGGGCGCAGCATGCTGCGCCCGTACTCTCCGAGACGCCAATAGGCGATGCGGCCGTTCCACGTCTCGAGCTCCGCGAGTGGGCCGAGCGCTACGGCCTGGTCGCCGGCATCACCACGCGGCCGTTGAGCCTCGGCCTCTGGAGTGACGAACCCGTGGGGCAGGTCAGCGGCCGCTGGCGCGCCTTCCACGCGGCCTTCGGCACGCGGTTCCCGGCGATCGTGCTGGCACATCAAGTGCACGGGACCGAAGTGCGGTGGCACGAATCGCTGCCGGAAGGGTGGTTGATTCTCGACGGCATTGATGGCCACGCCACCGGCGACCCCGGCGTGCTGCTGACGGTCACCGTCGCCGACTGCATTCCTGTCTACCTGGCGGTGCCGCAACAAGGCGCGATCGCGCTGGCCCACGCCGGGTGGCGCGGGACCGCCGCCGGCATCCTCGCCAAGTGCGTCGAGCTGTTGCAGTCGCGCGGTTTTGCGAAAGGTACGGACATTGTAATGCATTGCGGCGTCGGTATTTGTGGTAACTGTTATGAAGTAGGTTCTGAAGTCGCCGATCACTTTGGTTTAACCGGGTCGGTGCAGCTCGACTTGCGTGACGTCCTGGCCCAGCAGGCGCGCAGTCTGGGCATCCAGGAAATCTCCCTCTCGCCGTGGTGCAGCGCGGAAGGGCGCGACCGGTTTTTCTCGCATCGCGCTTCTCGGGGGCGGGACGGCCGCATGGTGGCGTACCTGGGTAGGCCGCTCGGTTGACATAGGGGGCACCCCGGCTACATTCCCCCTGCGTGATGCGGGCGAAGTTCGGCCCGCGCTTTTTTTTCCATGCTCACTGAGAGTCTTGTCGAGGCCTTTCGGACCCGGCTGCAAGCGCTGGGATTCGATCTGGCTGACCTGCGCATCGGCGGTACGCCGAACCGGCCGCTCGTCCAAGTCCGCATTGACTGTCCGCCACGGAACGTCACGGTCGAAGACTGCAGCCGGGCAAGCCGGGCGCTGGAGCAGTGGCTCGACGCCGGTGGTCCCCTGGGCAATCGCTACGTGTTGGAGGTGTCGAGCCCGGGGATCGAACGGCCCGTGCGTTGGCATCGGCATTGGGCCCAATTCGTGGGCCGGGACGTGAATGTGAAGCTGGCGGGAATGGGCCGGGTCCGCGCCCGCATCGTTGCGGTTCCGAATGAGGAGACGGTCGTACTCCAGCCGCAAGGCGCACAAGAGCGCGAATACCGGCTGAGCGAGGTGAAGGACGCTCGTTTGGCGAGCGATTCAGACGGCTGATGGCAGATTGACTGAGGGCAATAAATGGCAAACGCGACCGATGTCGTTTCGGCAATCCGAGAACTGACCAACACCAAGCAGCTCGAGCGCAGCGAGTTGATCGACCTGCTCAAGGACGGGCTGCACGCCGCGCTGGTGAAGCGGTACGGCCCGAACGTGCGCGCGGAGATCGGGATCGACGAGCTCAAAGGCGCGATCCGCATCGTCGTGCTCAAGACCGTCGTCGAAACGGTGGAGGATCCCGGCACGCAGGTGTCGCTGGAGGAGGCGCGCTACGAGGATCCGGAGTTTGCGCCGGGCGACGTGCTCGAAGAGGAAGTGCCGTTCGAGCAGTTCGGGCGCACCGCAGTCCAGGCGGCCAAGCAGCGCATCATCCAGCGCGTGCGGGAAGGGGAGCGCACCCGCATCCGCGAGGAGTTCTCCGGCAAGGTCGGCGAGCTGCTCTCGGGCGAGGTGCAGCAGATCGAGCGCGGCAAGATCGTCGTCATGCTGAACAAATTCCGCGAAGCCGAAGCGATCATCCCCTACCGGGACCAGAACCACCGCGAGCACTTCCATCAGGGCGACACGATTCGCGCGGTGCTGAAGCGCATCGAGGAGACCCCCAAGGGTCCGCGTCTCATTCTGTCGCGCGCCGATCCGCTGTTCGTGAAGGCGCTGTTCAAACTCGAGGTCCCCGAGATCCAGCAGCAGATCGTCGAGATCCGTGCCACCGCGCGGGAGGCGGGCAGCCGCACCAAGATCGCGGTCTGGTCACGCGACGACTCCATCGACCCGGTGGGCGCCTGCGTGGGGCTGAAAGGCTCGCGCGTGCAGGCGGTCGTGAACGAGTTGAACGGCGAGCGCATCGACATCGTGCCGTGGTCGTCCGATCCGGAGCGCTTCGCCAAGCTGTCGCTCGCGCCCGCGCGCGTGGCTCGCGTCTTCTCCGACCCCGAGTCGAAGACGATCCAGGCGATCGTGGACGAGGATCAGCTGTCGCTCGCGATCGGCCGCAACGGCCAGAACGTCCGCCTCGCATCGGAGCTGACGGGATGGAAGGTCGATCTCTACTCGAGCCGCGAGTGGCTGGAGCGGGGCGGGGAAGGGCCGCTGTTCGCGCCGCTGCCGCCGGCCGACCAGTCGTCCGTCACGCAGGTGGCGCTGACCGAAATGAAGGGGCTGTCGCCCGAGCTCGTGGCGGTGCTCGAGCAGGCCGGTAAAAAGACGCTGCAGGACATTCTCGACCTCGAGCGGGAAGAAGTCGATCAGATTCCGGGCATGACACCCGACCTCGCGGAAAAGATGATGTCCTTCCTGAACGAGATGACGGAGGAAGGCGGCGAGGAGGAAGAAGCTCCCAAGACCACGGCGTGAGCGCGCGCCTGACGAGGCTGCTTGGCCTCGGTGTCCGCGCGGGCAACGTGGTGATCGGCGTGGCAGGCGTTCGGGCGGGATTGCAGCGCGGCAAGCTGGTGTGCGTCGTGCTGGCCGCTGATGCGGGCCAGCGGACGATGGAGAAGGTGACGCGGCTCGCGGAAGCACGGAGCATTCCCGTGTTACGCGGACCAGGGGCAACGGAGTTGGGGACGGCGCTGGGCCGGCCGCCGGTGCAGGCGGTCGGAGTCTCGGATCGGGCGCTGGCACAAGGACTGATGGAGGAGTAAGAGTGGCAACGACGCGGATCCAAGATCTGGCAGCGGAATTCGGGATCTCCAGCGAGCAGCTGATGGGCATGCTCAAGGAGATGGACATCTTCGTGCGCAGTCATCTGACGCCGCTCAAGGACGAGCAGGTGTCGCTGGTGCGCGCGCGCTGGGAGCGCGACAAGCGCAAGCAGAAGCAGCCGGCCGCGCCCCCGAAGCGGCGCCGCGCCGCGGCCAAGATCGTCGAGCCGGCGCCGGAGCCCGTGGCCGCGGGCGACAGCCGTCCCAAGCGGCGGCGCCGCACCGCCGCGGAAGTCGCCGCGGCCGATGCCGCGGCTGCCGAGGTCGCCGCCGCCGAAGCCGCTCAGGCCGAGATCGCGCGCCTGGCGCTCGAGACCGCCGCCCGCGAACAGGAAGAAGAGAAAGCCGCGGCGTCGCTCGAGGAGCGCGCGGCGGCGCTGTTCAAGGATCTCGCGCCGGCAGAGCCGGCCGCGATGGCGACACCCGCCTCGGGTCTGACCTTCGCGCCCGCGCCGCCCTCCGCCGCTCCTGCGCCGCCGGCCTTTAGTTCGCCGCCGGCCGCGCCGCCGCCTCGTCCTTTCATCCCGACGCCCGTGCGTCCGCGCCCAGTCGCGCGCGGCGGGCCATCCGGGGGGGGGGGAGGGCCCAGCGGGAGCAGCACCGTCCCACCGCGGCCCGTCGCATCGGCCGCGCCGGGCGCGCCGCCGCTCGATGACCGGCGCCGCGAAAAGGGCAAGAAGCGCAAGAAGGGGAAGAAGTCCCTCGTCGATCAGGAAGCGGTGGCGCAGAACATTTCGCGCACCCTCGCCACGCTGAAGGCGCCGGTCGGCAAGAAGGGCGTGCACCGCCGCGAGGAGGGGCCGACGTTCCGCGAGGTGCAGGAGGAGCGGCGGCGCGAAGAGCGCGAGCGCGAGAAGACCCTCGTGCGGGTGACGGAGTTCGTGACCGTCTCCGAGCTGGCGAGCACGCTCAAGGTACCACCGACGCAGATCGTCACCTTCGCCTTCAAAGAGCTCGGCCAGATGGTGACGATCAACCAGCGGCTCGACTTCGACATGATCGAGCTGATCGCCTCGGCCTTTGGATTCCAGGCGGTCAAGGAAGAGGAGTACGCCACCACCCAGACCGAGCAGGCCAAGGACGCGGACGAGACGTTGAAGCCGCGGCCGCCGGTCGTGACGATCATGGGCCACGTCGACCACGGGAAGACCTCGCTGCTCGACTACGTGCGCAAAGCGAATGTCGTCGCCGGCGAGGCGGGCGGCATCACGCAGCACATCGGCGCCTATCAGGTCACGCTGAAAGACGGCCGCAAGATCACCTTCCTCGATACGCCGGGCCACGAGGCGTTCACCGCGATGCGGGCCCGCGGGGCGCAGGTCACCGACATCGTCGTGCTGGTCGTCGCGGCCGATGATGCGATCATGCCCCAGACGATCGAGGCAATCTCGCACGCCAAGAACGCCGGCGTGCCGCTCGTCGTCGCGATCAACAAGATCGATCTGCCCACCGCCAACGTGCAGAAGGTGAAACAGGACCTGTTGTCGCACGGCGTCGTGCTCGAAGAGTTCGGCGGCACCACGTTGATGACGCCGATCTCCGCCAAGAAGGGCACCAACGTCGACGCGCTGCTCGACCAGATTCTGTTGCAGGCGGAGCTGCTCGACCTCAAGGCCAATCCCGAGCGCAACGCGCAGGGAACCGTGCTCGAAGCGCAGCTCGATCCGGGCAAGGGTGCGCTCGCCACGATCCTCGTCCAGAACGGTACGCTGCGCATCGGCGATGACTTCATCTGCGGTCAGTACTCGGGCCGGGTGCGCGCGATGTACGACGAGCGCGGCGGCACGGAGACCGAGGTCGGTCCATCGACGCCGGTGCAGATCCTCGGCTTCGAGGGCGTGCCCGAGGCGGGTGACAGCTTCCTCGCGATGGACGACGCCGCGGCGGCGCGCGACATCGCGCAGAAGCGCCAGCGCCTCGAGCGCGAGGCGCAGCATCGCCGCTCCGGCCGGGTCAAGACGCTCGAGGACTTCATGGCCGAGGCGGCGGCCGGCGGCGTCGCCACGCTGCGCATCATCATCAAGGCCGACCAGGGCGGCCCCGCCGAGGCGCTCGCCGACGCGCTGGCGCAGCTCTCGACGGCGGAGGTGAAGGTCGAAGTCGTGCACCGCGGCGTCGGCGCCATCACCGAGTCGGACGTGCTGCTCGCACGGGCGTCGGGCGCGATCATCGTGGGCTTCCACGTGCGCCCAGACTCCAATGCGCGCGCGGCCGCGGACCGCGAGCGGGTCGAGATCCGTACCTACCGCATCATCTACGAGGCGGTCGAAGAGGTGAAGCTGGCGATGGAAGGCCTGCTCGCGCCCGAGAAGAAGGAAGTGGTGCTGGGCGAGGCCGAAGTCCGCCAGATCTTCAAGATCGCCAAGATCGGCACGATCGCCGGCTGCTTCGTGCGCAGCGGCGTGATTCCGCGCACCGGGCGGGTGCGCGTCATCCGCAACGGCGTCGAAGTCTACGACGGGACGTTGGCGTCGTTGAAACGGTTCAAGGATGACGTCCGCGAGGTCCGCGAAGGCTTCGAGTGCGGCATCGGCATCGAGAATTTCAACGACGTGAAAGTGGGCGACCTCATCGAGTCGTACCGTATCGAGGAGGTCGCGCGCTCGCTGAGCGCGACTGAGTCGTGATCGTGGGCGTCATGGTGTGGGAGCTGCACCTGCCCGCGTGTCAGTCGCTCAAGGACAAGCGCACGATCGTGAAGAGCCTGAAGGATCGGATGCACAACCGCTTCAACGTGTCGGTCGCGGAGACCGGGCATCAGGACCTGTGGCAGCGCGCCGAGCTGACGGCCGCCGTGGTGAGCACGGACCGGCGTCACGCCGAGAGCGTGCTGCGCGAGGCGGACCAGCTGGTTGCCGGAGCGGATGGCGCGCGCATCGTCGACACGAGCACGAGCTATCTCTGAGATGAAGCGCCAGCATCGCCGCCCCGAACGCGTCAGCGAAATGATCCGCCAGGCGGTCGGCGCATTTCTCACCGCCGACGTGCGCGATCCGCGGATCGGGTTCGTCACGGTCATCGGCGTCGAGGTGTCGCCCGACCTGTCGCATGCCAACGTGCGGGTCAGCGTCATGGGCACGGACGAGGAAAAGGCCAAGTCCCTGGAAGGCCTGGCCAGCGCCGCGCGCTACCTGCGGGCACAGCTCTCGCACGAGCTGCATCTGCGGACGAGTCCGGAGCTGCACTTTCATCTGGACCGCGGCATCGAGCACGCGCAACGCATCGACCGCGTGCTGAAGGAGCTGAAGGAGTCGGACGACTGAGCAACGGGGGGCTCGTGCTTGTTGCCAAGCCCGCCGGCCCTACGTCGCATGATGTCGTCGACATCGTCCGCCGCGCGCTGGGAGAAGACCGGGTCGGACACTTGGGCACGCTCGACCCGTTCGCCAAAGGGCTGCTGGTGCTGCTGGTCGGGCGCGCGACGCGCCTTGCGGCGTTCGCCGCGGAATGGCCGAAGGTGTACGAGGGCGTCATCCGGCTCGGCGTCACGACCGATACCGACGACGCGACGGGAACGGTCGTGGCGACGGCGCCCTGGACCGGCGTCACACCGGCGCAGCTCGCCGAGGTCGTCGGCCGCTTCCGGGGCCGCTACGAGCAGCGCCCGCCGGCGTACTCGGCGGTGAAGATCGGGGGCGAGCGGGCGTACCGGCGGGCGCGGCGCGGCGAAGCCGTCGTGCCGGCGCCGCGCCCGGTGGAGATCCGCGAGCTGGAGATCGTGGAAGCCGCGGTCCCCGATCTGCAGTTTCGGGCGACCGTCAGCGCCGGGACGTACCTGCGCGCGTTGGCGCGGGATATCGGCGCCGCCCTGGGGTGCGGCGCGCACCTGACGGCGTTGCGGCGCACCGCGGTCGGGCCGCTGCGGCTGGCGGATGCAGTCGCACCGGAGGCTGTCACGCCCGCGGCGTTACAGGATGCGGCGGTGCTGGTCGCGCACTTGCCGCACCGGCAGGTAGATAAGAAGGAACGGGATGCGGTCGTGCATGGCCGGCCCATTCCTGCCGAGGAGCAGGGAGCTAGGAGCGGGGAGCCGGTCGCGCTGTTCGCGGGCGATGCGCTGCTAGCCGTCGCGGAGCAGGTGGGCGAGCTTCTGAAGCCGCGCGTCGTGGTGGCGGAGCCCTGATGCCCGGACGGGGCGCGGGGGGCGCAGTCGTCACGGTGGGGACGTTCGACGGCCTGCATCGCGGCCACCAGGCGGTGCTGGCGGAGGTGACGCGTCGCGCGACAGCGGGTCGACTCACGAGCGTGGTTGTCACGTTCGAGCCGCACCCGCTCGCGGTGGTGAACCCGGCGGCGGCGCCGAAGCTGCTCACGCTGCCGGACGAAAAGCGGGAGCTGGTCACGGCGCAGGGCATCGATCGGTTCGTGCTGATGCCGTTTACGCCGGCGGTCGCGCAGCTCGATGCGGCAGCATTTGTGCGGCGGCTGTGCGGCGACTACGCGATGCGCGAGCTGGTGATGGGGTACGATCACGGGTTTGGCCGCGGCCGGGCGGGTGACGTCGAGCTGGTGCAACGGTTGGCGAAGGAGCAGGACTTTGCGATGGCGGTGGTGGACGCGGTCCGCGATAACGGGCAGCCGATTTCGTCCACGCTGATCCGCACCGCGGTGGCGCACGGCGACCTGGAGACCGCGGCCCGCTGGCTGGGGCGCGGCTACGGGATTCGGGGAACGGTGGTGCGGGGGGCGGGGCGCGGCCGGACGATCGGCGTGCCGACGATCAATCTGGAGCCGCCCGATGCGAGAAAGCTGTTGCCGCCCGATGGCGTCTATGCTGTGCGCGTGAAACTGCAGGGACGGGGGACGGGGGAAGGGGCGCTGTTCGGCGGGATGATGAATCAGGGCCCGCGCCCGACGTTTGGAGAGCACGCTCGCACCCTCGAGATCCATCTGTTCGATTTCGACGGCGAGCTGTACGGGGAAACGGTACACGTGGCATGGGTCCGTCGCCTGCGCGCGGTGCAGGCGTTTCCGTCCCGTGAAGCGCTGGTGGCGCAGCTCGAGCGCGACCGCCAGGCGGCGCGGGCGACCCTCAACCGGTAGAGAGAGGCGATGGGCAAGATTCGGCAGCGGTTGTACGTCATCGGAGCGCTGATCGTGATCAGCATCATCTCCCTGGTGCCGCGCAACACGAAGCAGCGCATGATCGAAGCCGGTACCGGCCGCATGAAAGACACGACCGTGCGGCGGCTGCCCATCAATCTGGGGCTCGACCTGCAGGGCGGCATTCACCTGGCGCTCGAAGTCGATCAATCCAGGGGCCCGGTGCCCGATTGCGCCGACGCCATCCAGCGTGCCGAGCGGGTGGTGCGGACCCGCATCGACGAATTCGGCACCACGGAGCCGGTCGTGCAGATCCAGGGTCGCTGCCGTCTCATCGTCGAGCTCGCCGGCGAGAAAGATCCCGCCCGCGCCAAGAGCGTGATCCAGCGGACCGCGTTTCTGGAATTCCGCATCACCGACATGAAGAGCTTGTTCAAGGACGCCTTGCCGCAGGTCGACGGGGTGCTCCGCAAGGCCGGCATCAAGTCGCGCACCACCGCCGCCCCGTCCGCGGTCGCGCAGCTGTTCGGCGACACCTCCAAGACGAAAGCGGAGCGCGACAGCGCCGCCGACGCCAACTCGCCCGGCGTCCTCTCCTCGTTGTTGTTCCAGGGTCAGATGGCGGGCGAATACCTTGTGCCCGAGGAGCAGTGGCCCCTCGTGGACAGCCTCATCAACCGGCCGGACGTGCGCGCGGCGATGCCGCGCGGCATCGAGCTGCGCTGGGGCGCGCAGTCCGAGTCGCGCGGCGCGCGCGCGTATCGCGCGCTCTATGCCGTCGAGTCGCGCCCGATCATTACCGGCGAAGAGTTGATCAAGGCGGTCGCCCGGCGCGACCAGTCGACCAATCAGTCGATCGTCGCCTTCCAGCTCAGCCGCCGCGGCGCCCGCATCTTCTCACAGGAGACCGCCCGCCACATCGGTGATTTCATGGCGATCATCCTCGATGGCCGGGTGCAGGGGCAGCCCCCCGTGATCCGCGGCCAGATCGGCGCCAATGGGCAGATCGAGCTGGGGACCAAGCCGCTGCAGGAAGCGAGCGATCTCGCGCTCGTGCTGCGGGCCGGCGCGCTGCCGGCGCCCCTCACGATCGTCGACGAACGCTCCATCAGCGGCACCCTGGGGGCGGATTCCATTCATGACGGGGTGCGGGCCGGCGTCGTCGGCGTGGTGCTCGTCATCGTGATCATGATCGGCTACTACCGCCTGTCGGGCGCGCTCGCCGTCGCCGCGCTGACGCTCTATTGCCTCTTCACCCTGGCGGGCCTCGCGGCATTCGGCTTCACGCTGACGTTGCCGGGGATGGCCGGGTTCGTGTTGTCGATCGGCATCGCGGTGGACGCCAACGTGCTGATCTTCGAGCGTATCCGGGAAGAGCTGGTCCATGGCAAGTCGCTGCGGCTGGCCGTCGATGACGGCTTCCTTCACGCGATGAACGCCATCGTGGACTCGAACGTGAGCACCATTCTGACCGCGCTGATCCTTTACGCCGTCGGTACGGGTCCGGTGCAGGGCTTTGCCATCACGCTCATCATCGGCATCATCGCTTCGATGATTTCGGCGATCTTCGTCGTGAAGACATTGTTCCTCATCTGGCTGTACCGGCGGCCCGACATGGTCACCCTGAGTATCTGATGATCAGACTCTTCGCGAACGCGAACTACGACTTCATCAAGTGGCGCCGGATTGCGTTTTCGATCACGGGGCTCATCATGCTCATCGGGGCCATCGACCTGGTGGCGCGCGGCCTCAACTACAGCATCGAGTTCACGGGCGGCACGCTGGTGCAGTTCGAGCTGGCGCATCAGGTGCCGACGGGCGCTATCCGCACGGCGCTCGATGACGTCGGCCTGCGGGGGGCCGATATCTACAACTTCGGCTCCGACACCTCCTACGTGGTGCGCGCGCGCCTCGCCGGGGCAGCCACGCAAGCCGTGGCCGATACGCAGGCCGTGGCCGATGCGGTCGCCCGGGCGCTCGATCGGAGCGTCGGTTCCGGCAAATACCAGATGCTGCGCCGCGAGGCCGTGGGTCCCAAGGTGGGCCGCGAGCTCCAGGGGAAAGCCGTCATGGCGATCCTGTTCAGCTTCGTCGTCACACTGGTCTACCTGGCGTTCCGTTTCGAATGGCGGTTCGGGCTGGCGGCCGTCGTCGCGACCGCGCATGACATCGTGGCGACAATCGCGTTTATCAGCGTCATGCATCTCGAGGTCAGCCTCGTCGTCGTCGGTGCGGTGCTCACGGTGGTCGGCTACTCGCTGAACGACACGATCATCATCTTCGACCGCGTGCGCGAGAACCTGCGCAAGTACCGGCGTCAGAATCTCTACGAGATTCTGAACCTCTCGATCAACGAGACGTTGCCGCGCTCGGTGCTGACTCACGGCACCACGATCGCGACGACGCTGGCGCTGCTCATTCTGGCGGGGGAAGTGATCCGGCCGTTCGCGTGGGTGATGACGTTCGGCATCTTCACGGGCACGTTCTCGTCCATCTATATCGCCGCGCCGGTGTTGCTGTGGATCGAGAAGCGCTGGCCGGGCGAGGATGCGCGCGGCGCGCGGACCTTCGGCAGCCGTGCGCCTGCGACGCCGGCCGTGTCCGGACCGCCGGCGACGCCGTCGTCCGCGCCGTCGCCCCGCGCCCCGCAGCCCGCACGCTAGTCGACACGCACTGTCACCTCGGCGATGCCGCGTTCGACGCCGATCGCGACGCCGTGCTGGCCCGCGCCAAAGCCGCGGGCGTCGGGCACGTCGTGGTGATCGGTGAGTCCGTCGCCGGCAGCGAGCGCGCCTGCGCGCTGGCCACCATGCCGGGACTCTCGGCGACCGCCGGGGTGCACCCGCACGAGGCCAGCAGCTGGTCGACCCCCGCGCGGGAGCGGATCCGCCAGATCCTCGCGTCCGAGCCGGCGATCGTGGCAGTCGGCGAGACGGGACTCGATTACCACTACCTGCATTCGCCCCGTGAGGCGCAGCGCGCGGCGTTCGAGGGGCAGCTCGGGCTCGCGCTGGAATTTGGTCTGCCGGTGGTCGTGCATGCGCGTGACGCCGACGACGATATGGCGGCGATGCTGCGTGCCGTGCCACCCGGTGCCCCCCCCGTCGTGCTGCACAGCTTTTCATCGGGCGACGCGGTCTGGGAAGCGGGGATGGCGATCGACGCATATTTCTCGTTCAGCGGCATGATCACGTTCAAAAACTGGACTCGCTCCGACCGGGTGGCGGCCTGCCCGCGCGACCGTCTGTTGCTCGAGACGGACGCGCCGTATCTCGCTCCGGTCCCGCACCGCGGCAAGCGCAACGAGCCGGGGTTCGTCCGCGCCGTTGCCGAGCGCGCGGCGGCGCTGTGCGGCGAGACGCTCGACACGCTGACGCAGCGCACCACGGAGAACGCCCGGCGCTGCTTCCGGTCGGCTTCCGTATGACCGCGACCGCCACGAAGGTCCCATCCGACATCGCCATCGCGCAGGCCGCGAAGCTGCGGCCGATCCGCGACGTCGCCGCCGAGCTGGGCCTGTCCGACGACGACGTGGAGCTGTACGGCAGGCACAAAGCGAAGATCTCGCTGCGCGCCCTCGAGTCGCGCGCGGCCAAGGGCCGGCTCGTCCTCGTCACGGGCATCAATCCCACGCCGGCGGGCGAAGGCAAATCCACCGTCACGGTGGGTGTCACGCAGGCGCTCCGGCGTCTCGGCAAGAACGCCATCCTCGCGATGCGCGAGCCGTCGCTCGGCCCAGTGTTCGGGGTGAAGGGCGGGGCGGCGGGCGGCGGCTATTCGCAGGTCGTGCCGATGGAGGACATCAACCTCCACTTCACCGGAGACTTCCACGCCATCGCCGCCGCGCACAACCTGCTGTCGGCGATGCTCGACGCGCATCTGCATCACGGCAACGCCCTCGGCATCGACGTCCGCCGCGTCATCTGGCCGCGCACGATCGACATGAACGACCGCGCGCTGCGCAACGTCATCGTCGGATTGGGCGGCGTGAACGGCGGGCCGGCACGCGAGGAGCGGTACGTCATCATCCCCGGCTCGGAGATCATGGCGATCCTCGCCCTCGCGACCGGGCTGCAAGACCTCGAGACGCGCCTGGCGCGCATCATCGTGGCGTTGCGCGGCGACAAGACCGCGGTGCGCGCCAGCGACCTCAAGGCGCAGGGCGCTATGACGCTGCTGCTCAAGGACGCGATCAACCCGAATCTGGTCCAAACGCTCGAGGGCGGTCCCGCCCTGGTGCATTGCGGGCCGTTCGGCAACATCGCGCACGGTTGCAACTCACTGGTTGCGACCAAGCTGGGGCTGGCGCTGGCGGACATCGTGCTCACCGAAGGGGGATTCGGCGCGGACCTCGGCGCCGAGAAGTTCTTCGACATCAAATGCCGGTTCGCGGGACTCAAGCCGGAAGCCGCGATCATCGTGGCGACGGTCCGCGCGCTGAAGATGCATGGGGGTGTCAAGAAGGATCAGTTGGGAACGGCCGACGCCGCTGCGGTGCAGCGCGGTGCGGAGAATCTGCGCCGTCACATCCGCAACGTGAAGAAGTTCGGCGTCCCGGCCCTCGTCGCGCTGAACCGGTTCATGACCGACACCGATGACGAGGTCGAGGCGGTGCGCGCCGTCGGCACTGCCGAAGGCGTCGACGTCGTGCGCTGCGACGTCTGGGAGAAGGGCGGGGAGGGCGGTGTCGCCGTGGCGGAAGCGCTGCTCGGACTGCTCAAGACGGGCACGGCGGCGGGGGCTTTCAAGCCGCTGTACGACGAGCGGCGGCCGATTCGTGAGAAGATCGAGACGATCGCGCGCGAGATTTACGGCGCGGCGGGCGTGGCGTTCGCGCCGCCGGCCGAGCGCGCGCTCGAGCTGTTGCCCAAGCTGGGACTCGGCGAGACGCCGGTCTGCATGGCGAAGACGCAGTATTCCTTCTCCGACGACCCCACGCTGCTGGGAGCCCCCACGGGCTTTACGTTGCATGTGCGCGACATCCTGCCGTCGGCGGGCGCCGGTTTCGTGGTCGCGCTCGCGGGCGACATCCTGACGATGCCCGGGCTCGGCAAGAGTCCCGCGGCGGAGCGGATCCGGATCCATCCTGATGGCACGATCGAGGGACTCTTCTGATGCGTACGATCGCAACCGACGCGGCGCCGAAGGCGATCGGTCCGTACAGCCAGGCGATTGCCACGGACACCCTGATTTTCACCGCAGGGCAGGTAGCGCTGGATCCGAAAACAGGCGAGCTCGTGGGCCGCACGACGGCGGAGCAGACCGAGCAGGTCTTTGCCAATTTGAAGGCGGTGTTGACGGCAGCGGGGGTTTCGCTGGCCAACGTCGTGAAGACCACCGTTTATCTCGCGGACATGGCCGATTTTGCGCAGATGAACGAGGTGTACGCCAGGCACTTCGGCGCGCACAAGCCCGCACGCTCGACGGTGCAAGCGGCCGGCCTGCCCAAGGCGGCGCGCGTCGAGATCGATGTCATCGCAGTGAAAGCATAGCCACCCAGCTCACGTTGCCATGTGGCGGATCGCCGTGCTGGTCGGGCTGTTCTACCTGGCGACGATTCGCGCCGGCCACGACTGGGGTGATGACTTCGCGCTCTACATCCAGCATGCTCGCAACATCGCTGCGCACATCCCCTATTCGGAAACCGGTTACATCTACAATCCGCACAATCCCGCGATTGGCCCACGGGCGTACCCACCTGGATTCCCGTTGCTGCTTGCCCCTGTCGTCGCGGTCTTCGGGCTCGAACTGGTGCCGATGAAGGTCGTGATCGTGCTGTGCTTCCTGGGAGCGCTGCTCATGCTCCCGCGCGTGTTTCAGCGCGACTTGCCGCCGCGATTCACGGCCGCGTTCATCCTCGTGCTGGGCTTGAATCCCTACTTCTGGGATTTCAAGGATGAGGTCTTGTCCGATATTCCGTTTCTCTTTTTCACGTTGCTGAGCCTGTACGCATTTCAGCGGGGGAGGAAAGTTCCCCTGGCGGGACTCGCCGCAGCTGCAGCGATCGCGACTCGTACGCTCGGAGTCGTGCTCATTCCCTGTTTCATCGTCAGCGATCTTCTTCAGTTGCGTCGCGTCAGGCGGGAGACGGTCCTGGCGTGCGGCATCGCCATCGCGCTGCTCCTCCTGCAACGCCTTTTTGGAGCGCAAGACGGGAGCTACTTCGACACCTTCACCGTTACGCCGGCGGTGGTGGGCCGGAACATCGTGAACTATCTGCGGGCGCTGTCGGATATCTGGGACAACGGCTACACCGGCATTGGGAGAAAGCTCGTCTTCCTCGCTACCGTCGGACTCGCCGGGTTCGGGTATTTCCGCGCGTTCCGGGGGACTGGGGAGAGCAGGGGACCAACCGTCGTAGAGATCTTTCCCGTGTTGTACGTGATTCCAGTGATTCTCTGGCCGGCTTACCAGGGCACGCGCTTCTTGATCCCCCTGATTCCTTTCTATCTCTATTACTGTCTGCTTGGCATTCGTGGGTTGGAGATCGCGCTCGCACCACGCCGCCACGTCGCAGTTGCATGCCTGGCCATCGTGGCGCTGGTGTATGGCGCCAGATACTCGACCCTGCGGTACGGGCCGCTACCCGACGGCGTCACTGCGCCGGAGAGCGTGGAGCTGTTCCGTTTTGTGAAGCAGAATACGGCTGCGCAGGATATCTTCGTGTTCAGCAAGCCGCGCGCGCTGGCGCTGTTTGCGGGGCGCCGCGCCGCAGCGCCGTTCACACCGGACGATCCCTGCCGGCTGTGGCGATATATCACCGAGATCGGCGCGACCTACGTGATCACGGGCCCCGATGGTGTGAGCCAGGAGGCCGTCTATCTCGAGCGCTTCGTGTCCCGCTATCCGCGGGCGTTGGTGCGTGTGATGGGGAATCAAACGTCGGTCGTCTATCGCATCGTTGGTGATCCTTGTTCCGGGAGCGGATTGGGTCTGGTGGCCTGACCAGTCTTCAAAACTGTTTGGGCCCCTAACGGGGCTCGGTAGGTTCGATTCCTACACGCTCCCGCCACCGCCGTGTTGACTTTTTCCCCCGTTGTTCACAATCCTATGATATGAGCACGGCTCAATGGGCTCGCCTGCGCCCTTCGGAAGCCGGCCACCTGCGCCGGGGCGCGTGGTATCGCGTCGTACGCCTGACACCGGTGGATGTGGTACTCGACGTGAATGGCACCGCGACCACATTCCCACGTCCCTCACTCGAGATCATGGCGACACGGCCCACGCGCTGGACCGTCGTGCCGCGGCCGGCGCGATCCGCGCGGCTGCCCCTCACCTGGGGCGCGCGCTACGGCGTCTGTCCCAACTGCCGCGAGCGCGCCCGCCTCGAAGAGCGTGCGGCCAGCATGCGCTGTCCCAAATGCAACGGCTATTTCGACATCGGCTGGGACAACACCTGACAAGGTTTTAGCCCGCCCGCCCCGCCACCGCTTGCGCAAAGCACTATATTGTGCCGCGCCCATTCGTCTCCCGCACCAGGAGCCGTGATGGCTATTCTCTTTGCGCGCCTGCAGGCCGATGTCCCCATAAAGATGCGCCGCGGTGCATGGTACCGCGTCATCGAACTCACGGATCTCCAAGCAGTTATCGAAGTCAACCACCGCAAAGTGGGCGTGCTGCGGGCATGGCTCGAGATCCAGCCGCGGCCTCCACAACAGTGGAGCGTCGTGAACGGCTCCGCCGAAAACCGCAAAGCGCCGCCGCATCTTCGGGGAACGTACGGCGTCTGCCCCAACTGTCGGGCGCGGGCGCCACTGCCTAAGCGTGTTCGCGCGCACGAATGCGCACGTTGCCGGAAGGAGTTCGACATCAACTGGATGGAAGCGGCCGTCGTCAAAGATTCGGAGTGACAGCCGTCACTCCGAACTCGGCTGCCGGGAGTTACTATACTCGCCCCTGGACGCCCGAGAGTACACGAATGGTGTGGGCCCGTCTCCAAGCCGATCTGAACTGCAATCTGCGTCGCGGCGCATGGTACCGCCTCATCAAGGCCGATGGCCTCGCCGCTGTGGTCGACGTCAAGGGGACCCCGGTCCCCGTGGTCCGTGCCTTCCTCCAGATGTCGAATACGCCGCCTCGCAAATGGACCGTGGTGCCGCGCCCGCGCAATGTGCCGCGCTCGGTGCAGGTCGGCGAACGCTACGCCGTCTGCCCGTCGTGCCGGGATCGCGTGCCGCTGCCGGGCCGCCCCAGCCGGATGCTGTGCGGGCGTTGTAGTGTCGAGTTCGCCGTCAACTGGGAAGAGCACTATTTGTCGGTGTAAACACTCGCAAAACCCCCTGAATCCTTGAGCGGCAGACGAGATTGTATCTTGTCTGCCGCTGATGCTTCATGCCCATGTGATACTCAATCCGGCGGCGGGCCGGGGGGCCGCGCGGCGCGCGGAGTCCGTGGTCGCGCGCGCGTTCCGCGCGCAGGGATGGGCGGTGGACGTCGCGCGCACCGAGGGTCCCGGCCACGGCCAGGAGCTCGCCGCGCAGGCGGTGCGTCAGGGCGCGCGCCACGTGATCGCCGTCGGCGGCGATGGCACCGTCCACGAAGTGGCGAACGGCCTGTTGCGCAGCGATGCCGACGCGGCGCTCGGCGTCGTGCCGGTCGGATCGGGCAATGATTTCGCGAAATTGGTCGGCGTGTACGGCCACGATCCGGTGCGCGCGGTCGCCCGGCTCGTCACGGCCGGCTCGCGCCGCTTCGACGCCGGCCGGGTCTTGGGCGAATGGTTCGTCAACAGCGTGGGCTTCGGATTCGGCCCCGCGGTCGTGCAGAGGCGCAACCGCATGCCGCATCTGCGGGGCTTTCTGTCGTATCTCGTGCCGATCGTCCAGACGTTTTTCCGGTTCGAGCCGCCGGTCTTCGACGTGGCCGCCCCCGGATTCCGGGAGCGGGGGTACATGATGATGATCGAGGTGTGCAATGGCACGACGGCGGGCGGCAGTTACCGCTTCGCGCCGGACGCCGATCCGGCGGACGGCAAGATGGACGTATGCCTGATCCGCCGCGTGTCGCTGCCACGGTTTCTGCTGGCGCTCCCCCGGGTCATGCGGGGCACGCATGTGACGATGCGCGAGGTTGCCGTGATCAAGACCGCAAAGCTGGTCGTGCGCTCGCCGGAGCAGCCGCTGGTCGTGCACGTGGACGGCGAGCTGCGGGAGCCAGGCGTGAACGAATGCACGGTCGAATTGGAGCGGGGCCGATTGAACGTATTGGTGGCGCGATGAGGCGGTTGGGCGGTTGGGCGGTTGGGCGGTTCGGCGTCGCGGTGTTTCTTCTAACCGCCCAACCGCCGAACCGCTTAACCGCCCAGGACACCACCCACATCGTCCTCCCCGCCGACACCATGCATCACGGCGTTCGGCCGATGGGCGCCTTCTGGCGGTCCTTCCTCATTCCCGGCTGGGGCCAGGCCGTGACCGGCCGGCAGGTTACGGGCGCGACGTTCGTGGCCTGGGAAGGCGTGACGGCGATGATGACGCTCAAGGCGCAGCAGGAAGCGAACTACCTCAAGGAAATCCATTCGGCCAACCTGAAACTCAAACGCCAGGAAGTGCAGGACTGGCTCGTGCTCTGGATCTTCAATCATCTATTTGCCGGGGCGGAGGCCTACGTCTCGGCGCACCTGCGCGATTTCCCTCCCGATCTGAAGGTGCGCGCCTTCCCCAACGGCATCGGGATCACCGTCCCGCTGCCGCGCATCCCCGCGCCGTGAACAGCGCGCCGCTCGGCGTCTTCGATTCCGGGATCGGCGGCTTGACCGTCGCGCGCGCGCTGTTCGAGCGCCTGCCGCACGAGTCGGTCATCTATTTCGGGGATACCGCCCGCGTCCCGTACGGCCCCAAGTCACCAGACACGGTGCGGCGCTACAGCGCCGAGATCCTCGGCTTTTTGCTGCAGCGCGGCGTGAAAGCGGTGGTGGTCGCCTGCAACACCAGCACCGCCCACGCGCTGGGCCACCTCCAGGAGCGCTCGCCGGTGCCGGTGGTGGGCGTCATCGAGCCCGGGTCTCGCGCCGCCGTGGCGGCGACGAACACGGGAACGATCGGCGTGATCGGCACCGCTGGGACGATCGCCAGCGGCGCCTACGAGCGCGCGATCACGGCGCTGCGCCCCGACGCGCGCGTGCACGCGCAACCGTGCCCCCTGTTCGTGCCGCTCGTCGAAGAAGGCTGGTTCGAGCATCCGGCGGCGGAGGTGATCGCGCGCGAGTACCTCGAGCCGCTCAAGCGCGCGAACGTCGACGTGCTCGTGCTGGGCTGCACGCATTATCCGTTGATCAAACCGCTGCTGGCGCGCGTCATGGGGCCCGACGTGAAGCTGGTCGATTCGGCGGAAGAAACGGCCACCGCGGTCGCGCGCGAGCTCGAGCGGTTGGACTTACTGGCGAACGGGGGCGG
>WNGO01000245.1_pt1 | contig 33647 bp, 30 predicted proteins | sample 5400511 | NCBI WGS metagenome assembly WNGO01 (sample SAMN13153380, study PRJNA577476) | soil metagenome | isolation source: 20 cm soil or saprolite under Garry oak tree replicate 2 | place: USA:California | collected 2016-06-15 | reverse complement strand
GAGCAAGAACGAAGAGGACCAGTTGGCACAGGCCGAAGCCGCCGAAGTGGGACGCGACACCACGAAAATCGATTCCACCCTCGTATTCCACACCGATCGCGGCAGGGTCGTCCTGGGTGGCGGGGGGATCCGACCCGACCTGTTCGTCGCGCCCGACACCTTCACGACCGCCGAGCGCTCCTTCGTCAGGGCATTGGGGAACAAGATCCCGACCTACTGGGACGCGCGTACCGCCTACGCGCTGGAGATCAAGACGGCCGGTCGCGTGAAGAGTCCCGACTTCGTCGTCACGTCGGACATGGTGGATGAGGTGATCCGACGTCTGCGCGCCCGCGGCGTCGCGGTGCCCGACAGCGTGCTACCCGGTGCCCGGGAAGTGATCACCCAGGACTTGGGGTACGAGATCGCGCGCTACGTCTTTGGCCGGCCCGCAGAGGTGCGCCGCCAACGGGGCGAGGACCGGCAGGTGCGGGCCGCACTCTCGCTGGCGCGCCGCGCCAAGACGCCCCAGGATCTGATCGCCCTCGCTGCCGCGCAGCCGACGCCGGCCTCGTCGCGCAACTAAGGTGACCCAGCGGCCGCGACCGGTGCGCGGCCTGCCTGTCGTCGGCATCATCGGGCCGGGTCGTGCGGGTGTCGGATTGGCGTTGGCGCTCGCGCGAGCGGGCTACGACGTCCGGCTGCACGGGCGCCGCAAGAAGCCCGTGCCGAAGCCGCTCGCCCTCACCGTCGGTCCCGAACATCAGCCGCCCGCCTGGATCCCTCAGGCGGGCGTCGTCATTCTCGCCGTACGGGACGATGCCATCGGGCCCCTCGCGGACGCGCTGGCCCGCGCGGGCGCGATCCACGCCGAGCACGTCGTCCTGCACCTATCAGGAGCGCTCGGCCAGGAGGCGCTCGGAGCCCTGGTCGGATCCCGCGCCGCGCTCGGGTCGCTCCACCCGCTGCAAACGGTCTCTGACCCCGAGCGCGCGGGCGACCGGCTCAAAGGGGCATGGGCGGCCGTGGAAGGTATGCCGCGAGCCGTGCAGGCGGCGGAGCAGCTGGCGCAGAGCCTCGGCATGCACGCCTTTCGCATCGCTTCGAAGGCGAAAGCGATCTACCACGCAGGGGCCGTGTTCGCGTCCAACTATTGCGTGGTCGTGGAAGCCGTGGCGCAGCGCCTGTTGCGACACGCGGGCCTGTCGGACGCGGACGCCTGGCGCGCCCTGCGGCCGTTGGTGGAAGGGACGCTCGAGAACCTCAGTCGCCAAGCGCCGCTGGAGGCCCTGACTGGCCCGGTGGCACGGGGCGACCGGGCAACCATCCGCCGTCATCTCGAGGCGCTGACGCACGACGACGCCGTACTGTACCGCGCGCTGGGGCGGGCGGCGCTCGAGTTGGCGCAGAAGCAGGGGATGGACGAGACGACCGCAGCACAGGTAGCAGCGGAGCTGGGGACGGATCTGCCACCCGTGATGCGAAAGACGTAAGTGCGTGTCGACACGCCGCGGTATGCGGGCGGCGTGCGCTTGGACGCGGTTTGTGTGACGGGCGCCACCGCCCGGCTCGTCATCGAAGACAGACTGTAGACTCGCGCCCTCCGTGAAGTATAGGCCTCCACGAGAGCCAGGAGGGTACGATGCGTGCTTGCATAGTTTTGTTTGCGTTGCTGGCGACGCCGCTGGTCGCCGGCGTGTCGCAGATCCCACCAGAGTTGCCCGGCAACAGCTCCTGCGACAACGGCCAGGGCGACGAGACTCGCTCGGACTCAGGCACCATGCACGCGCATCAGGGACTATGCGTGCCTCAAACGCCTCCCCCCCCCCCGACGTGCGGTCAGGCGCCGGCAGGAGGCGGCACCGCCACGATCACAGGGCAGGTGTTCCAGGACGTCGCCCCCGACTTCCCGGGGCTCGAGAACTGGTGCGTCGATCTCACCGGCCCGGTGAGCGGCTCCATGGTCACAGACCCCTCAGGGAACTACAGTTTCTCCCGTCTGCCCGCGGGCACCTACCTCGTGTGTCTGGAAGTCCAGACCGGTTGGCACGAGACGCGCCCGTCCAACGGGGCCAGTTGCCCGGGCGGGCTCGGTTACTCGTTTAGCCTCGCCGATGGCGACATGGCTGGTATGAACGACTTTGGAGTTGTCACGCCGTAGCGTGAGCTGAGGACCGGTTAACGGGGCCCCGGGCAGTCTCGCCGGGGCCTCGTCGCAGTAGAAAACATAGTATATCATCGTCAAAGTTGACAAAACATTATCAAAATCGGTACCTTGGGCTCGGATCCAGAGAGGCCGGGCCATGGCCGCAAAGCAGCCGATCGCCAGCTACTCCGACTTCCTGAAGGCGCTGCTGAGCGACCGGGAGCGGTTTTTTGAGGAGGTCGTCGACGGGGTCGCGCTCCGTCACAAGCTCCGCTCCGCCGTCGTCACGATCGTCGCGTTTGCGGGGTTCTTTGGATTCGTCGCCGGCGCGTACTCGGGACCGGCACAAGCGGTGTCGGCCGGCGTCAAGCTGCCGTTTCTGTTCTTCGCGACGTTCATCGTATGCTTCCCCGCGTTCTACGTGGTGCAGGTGCTCGTCGGTTCACGCTTGCGCCTGTTGCAGGTCGTCGTTCTGGTGCTCGGTGCCCTGGCGCTCACCTCTGTGCTGCTCGCCGCGTTCGTACCGATTACGGCGTTCTTTCTCGTCACTGGCGCGAACTACTACTTCCAGCATCTGCTCAACATCGTAATCGCGGGCGTGGCAGGGCTGTTCGGGATGTATGCCCTGCACGACGGGCTCAGTGTGGTTTGCGAGAAACGCGGGGTGTATCCGCGGAAGGCGCTCACCATCATGCGCGCCTGGGCGCTGTTGTTCGCGTTTGTCGGGATCCAGCTAGCATGGACGCTGCGCCCGTTCCTGGGGGATCGCAATCAGCCTTTCCAGGTGTTCGGCAGGTACCAGGGCAACTTCTACGCGGCGATCATCTACGCGATGAACAAGCTGTTGCAGGGAGACGAAAAGCCTGCGGCGCCGCGCAGCCGGCTCGACGCCATGCCGCGATTTCCGATCGACACTATGGCCGATACCACCGGGCGACGCAGGCAGCCATGACGGGGGATGGCAGCAAGGAGATCCTGACGCTCGAAGAGGTCGCGACGTATCTGCGACTCACGCCGCAGACGATCTACAAGTGGGCGCAGGAGAAACGGATTCCCGCGGCCAAGCTTGGGAAGGAATGGCGTTTTCGGAAGAGCATCATCGATCGCTGGCTGGACGAGCAGATCTTGAGCAGCGATTCGGGGTTCGAGCACTTGAAGAAGGACTACTGATCCACTACTCGCACTCCTGCGGGCGGTGAAAAAGTCAGCTCGCGGCCAGGGACGCCTGCGTTGACCCGCATGTTGCGCAAGGTCACCGTCCGCCGCTGGCTCGAAGACTCCGTGATGTCGAGGCGGCGCACGAGCCCGTCTTCCCGTCCGACCCAGATCGTCGCCTCGCTGTAAGGCGCGTCGCGCCCCATGGGTACGAGCCGCACCACATCCGCCATACCCTCGGGCAGCGAGTCTGCCCGGACGTACGAGGCCGTGTACCGCTCGTGGGGGCGCTCCACGAACTGGCCGATGAGATTCGGTCCGGTCGTGCCGTAGTCCGGGATGCGGGACCGGATCACTTGTCCGGGCGTCGTGCTCGGCGTGTAGAGCCAGAGAAAGCGCCCGTCGGCGACGATGCGATCGCCCTTGGGCGCCGTGAAGCGCATGGCGAACCGGCTGGGTCGCATCTGGTACAGCCGCCCGTGCGTCGTGTCGGGCGCGCCGATCATCGGGTTCACGATGACCTGGTCGAAGTTTGCCGAGAGGCTGGTGATCGTCTGGTAGACCTGGCTCGCGTGGTCGAGGATGGGCCAGGGGTCGGTGGCTTGGAGCGCGAGGGAGAGCCCGATCGCGATGATTGCGGAGTGCGGATTTCGGATTGCGGATTTGATCGACAGGCGTCGAGCGAATAGGGTGGGTCTCGGGCCCCGAAGCACCTTCATAGAATCCGCAATCCGCGATCCACAATCCGCAATTGCCTCAGGCTCCAACGGACGCCGGTTCTGCCACGCGCCGCCCGATCACCTCGGCGATCACCCGGATCTCGCGCATCAGCTGGGCGAACTGGTCGGGAAAGAGGGTCTGCGCGCCGTCGGACAGCGCCTGATCGGGATTGGGGTGCACTTCCACGATGATGCCGTCCGCCCCCGCCGCGACCGCCGCGCGCGCCATCGGGATCACCTTGTCGCGCAGCCCGGTGCCGTGGGACGGATCCGCGATGATCGGGAGGTGCGACAGCTTGTGCACGACGGGAATGGCGGTGAGATCGAACACGTTGCGGGTCGCGGTGTCGAAGCCGCGAATGCCCCGCTCGCACAGGATCACGTCGTGGTTCCCTTCGGCGAGCACGTATTCCGCCGAGAGGAGCAGCTCCTCGATCGTTGCCGACATCCCGCGCTTCAGCAGCACGGCCTTCTTGGCCCGACCCGCCGCCTTGAGGAGCGACGAGTTCTGCATGTTGCGGGCGCCGATCTGAATGATGTCCGCGATCTCCGCGACGTATGCCACGCCCTCCGGGTCCATCGCCTCGGTGCAGATGAGCAGGCCCGTCTCCTCGCGCGCCTTGGCCAGGAGCTTCAGCCCCGGGCGTCCCAGTCCCTGGAAGGCGTAGGGGGACGTGCGGGGCTTCCACGCGCCGCCGCGCAGGATGACCGCGCCCGCCTCCTTGACGAGCCGCGCCGCTTCGATGATCTGCCGCTCGCTCTCCACGGAGCACGGGCCCGCGATGGTCACGACGTCGGTGCCGCCGACGGCGACGCCGCCCGGGAGCCGCACGACGGTGTTCTCTTCCTTCCACTCGCGACTCACCTGCTTGTACGGCTTGGTGACGTGAATGACGTCCTGCACGCCGGGGAGGCCTTCGAGGCGCGACGCGTCCACGCGACCGTCGTTGCCGACGAGGCCGACGGCGGTGCGCTGCGCCCCCGGCATGAGCTGGGCTTTGTAGCCCATCTCCTGAATCACTGCGATGACGCGCCGGACCTCGTCGTCGGTCGCGCCGTGCCGCATCACGATGAGCACGTGCTACTTGCCTCCGCGTCCCCCACCGATGGTAAACCGGTCCCCGTCGCGGGCTGCCGTCACCCGTCCCGTGAACCGTTGTCCGGCCACTCGTGCCGGGTCCGTAGTTTCAACCGGCGGATAGAAGTGCGTCAAGACGAGGTGCCGAGCGCCGGCCTCCCGGGCCAGGTCGCCCGCCTGCTCCGGTGTGAGATGCATGTCCGTCGCCATCTCTTTGGGGAGGGAGCACTCGGCGAGCAGCAGATCGGCGCCCGCGGCCCAGCGAGCCAGCTCTTTCGACGGCCCGGTATCGCCGGTGTACACGAGGCGGCCCTCCGGGGCCGTGAGTGAGAGCGCGACGCTCTCCGGGGTGTGCGGCACCGGGTGCGTCTCGAGGCTCACTTCCGCGTCGAGCGGAAACGGCTCGCCCGCCTGCACATCGAGGATCCCGATCGGAAAGCCGGGGTCGAGCAGCCAGGGGCCGTACCCTTCGGCGAGCTGTTTGACCAGCCGGACCACGCCGCGGGGCCCGAGGATCACGAGGGGTTCCTGGCGCGGCGGCGCGGTCGTGTACTTGAGGGCGTACACGAGCATGGGCAGCTCGCCCCAGTGGTCGGGGTGGAAGTGGGAGAGCACGACGTGGGTGACCTGATGCCAGGGCAGGCCGAATTGCGCGAGGTGGTGCAGGGCTCCCGCCCCGCAGTCGAGCAGGATCTTGAGATTGCCTCGACCGACCCAATGGCACGCCGATGTCCGGGTGGCCGACGGCGCGACGGTCCCCGTGCCGACGGTGACGAGGTCCATATCTACGCCGGCTCCATCTGGCCGAGGCGCACACCCACGATCGTCGAGACGCCGGGCTCCTGCATGGTCACGCCGTACACCGCGTCGGCCGCCTGCATGGTGCGCGGGTTGTGCGTGATGACGATGAACTGCGTCGAATCCTTGAACTCCGCGAGCAGGTGCACGTAGCGACCGACGTTGGCGTCGTCGAGCGGGGCGTCGACCTCATCGAGCAGGCAGAACGGGCTTGGTTTGGTGAGGAAGATCGCGAACAGGAGCGACACCGCGACGAGGGTCCGCTCGCCCGATGAAAGCAGGTGGATGCGTTGGGTGCGCTTGCCTCGCGGGGCGGCGTGGATCTCGATCTCGCTCTCGAGCGGCTCGTCCTCGTTGGCGAGCCGGACGTCGCATTCGCCGCCACCGAACAAGGTCTGGAACACGGAGCGGAAATTCTCACGCACCTTGCCGAACGACTCGAGAAACATCGTCTTTGCGGTCTGGTCGATTTCGCGCGCGGCCTGCTGCAACGAGTGGCGCGCGGTCACGAGATCGTCCCGCTGTGTCATCAGGAACTCGAGACGTTTCACCTCCTCGCCGTGCTCATCCACCGCGAGGGCGTTCACGGGCCCGACGGCATCGATCCCGGCGCGCAACCGCTCGTCTTCCTGCCGCAGCCAGTCGAGGTCCCCGGACACCTCGGGTGCGTCCGCGAGGAGCTGATCCAACGGCTTGCGCCACTCGGCCTCGACGCGCGCGACGACCCCGCGGCGGCGGCCGAGGATCTCCGTACGTTCGAGCTCGAGCTTGTGCTCCTCCTCGCCACGGGCGTCGAGCGCCCGCCGCGCCGCTTCGAGCGCCGCCTCGGTCTCGACGACGCGCGCGTCCGCGCGGTCGACCTCACCTACCGCCTCGCCCGCGGCCGTCTCGAGGGCCTCGAGCGCGATGCGGCGCTCCTTGAGCGCGTCCTCCCACTGGGCGCGCTGCGTCGTGAGCGTCGCGGCCTCCGCCTCGAGCGCCCCGATCTCTTCGGCGAGCGTGGCGACCTGGCCACGCGCCTCCTCGGCTTGGGCCGCCGCTCGGGCTTCCCGCTCGCGTGCCGCCGCGAGCCGGGCGTCCACCTGGGCGGCGTCCACCTGCCACCGCACGCGTTGTTCGCGCGCCGCTTCCTGCTGCGCGTCGAGGTCCACGAGCCGAGCCCGCTCCCCACCCAGCCGCTCGTCGAGGCGTACGCGCTCGACCTCGTGCCGCTCGCTCGTCGCGTGCACGGCCTCGAGGCGGGCCTCGACCTCGGTCAGGCGAGCTGACAGACGGTCGACCTGCGCCGTCGCATCCGCGGCTTGGCGTTGGGCGTGCGCCGCCGCGCGCTCGGCGTCGGCCTTCAACGCGCTGGACTCGAGCTCGTGCTGGCGGGCCTGCTCCGCTGCCTCCCCCGCCGCCGCGAGGGCCGCCTCGGCGTCGGTCAGGTCGGCGAGCGTGCGCTCCAGGGTTGCGGCTCCCGTGTCACGGCGTGCCTCCGCGTCGCGGACCTCCTGGGCCAGCGACTCCAGCTCCGCGCGCCGCTCCAGCGGACCGCCGGCCGTGGGCGTGGAGCCTGCCAGGAACACGGCGCCGTTGGCGCGCCGCAATGCGCGCCCCCTCCCCTCCCCCCCGCCGTCCAACACTTCGTGACCGGCGAGCAGCGCCCGCACCCACGCGGCCGCCGGGCCGTCGACGCGCAAGTCGTCGGACAGTGGATGGCCATCGGACGCGAGCCGCGGGCCGGGCACGCTCGGGAGCAGCACCAGGGGCCCGGGCTGCGCCTGCTCGTGCCACCGTCGGATGGCGTCGACGGCGGCGGCGTCGCGCACCAGCACCGCGTGCAGCCATTCCCCCAGCAGCTGCTCTGCCAGCACCGCGTCACGGCGGCTGGTCCGCACGAAGTCCGAGAGCGGCCCGATCACCGCGTCGCCGAACTGCGCGCGCGCCTTGAGCAGGGCCTGCGCGGCGGGCGCGAGGCCCACGCGCTCGCGCTCGAGCTCGGCGAGCGCGTCGCGCCGGGCGACCACCTGCGCGAGCGCCTCCTCGGCCTGGCGGTGTGCCGCGCGTCCGCGGGTCTCGCGCTCCTTGAGCTCCGCCACGCGCCGGCGGGCCGCCTCCAGCGTCTCGACCGCGTGGACGGCGTCCTGTGCTTGGGCGCTCGCGCGTTGCGCCAGCGCGCGGACATCCGCCGCCGCCCCGCGCTCCGCGGCGTCGAGCGTCAGGCGCTCCTGCGATGCCTGCGCCAGGTGCTCGCGCAGCTCCGCCCGCTCCCGCTCGAGCGCGGCGCGCTCGCCCTCGAGGGCCCGGAACCCCTCGGCGCTCTTTTGCAGGTCCTCTTCGAGCGCGCGCACCGCGGCGCGCTGCCCCAGCAGCTGGTCACGCCCTTGCTGTTCGTGCGCCGTGCGGCCCGCGAGCTCTTGTCCGACCGACGTGAGGTCGCGCTCGGCGGCCGTGCGCTCCTGCGCCGCGGCGACACGTTCCCGCTCGGCCTGCAGGCCGCGAGCCTCTTCCTGCTCGCGCCGCTGGCCGGCCGCGCCCCGCCGCTGGGCGGCATTGCGCAGCCGCTCGGCGGCGAGCGCCAAGTCGCCCTCCAACCGGCCGATGTCGAGCTTCGCGTCGGAGAGCCGGTGCTCCACCTCCGTGCGCCGCGCCTCCGCCGTGTGCCGCGCCTGCACGCCAGCTTCCCGCTGCCGCTCCGCCTCCCCCAGCCGGGCCCGCTCTTCGGGAATGGCTGCCGCGAGCTGCTGGACCCGTTGCCCCAGGCCGCCCAGCGCGAGGTCGAAGTCCTCGAGCTCGCGTCGCACCAGCGTCAGCGCGACCCCGAAGCGCTCCTCGATCATCTTGCCATAGCGCTCGGCCTTGCCGCGTTGGCGCGCAAGACTCCGCACCTGTGTCTGGATCTCGCTCACCAGGTCTTCGAGCCGGGCGAGATCCGCGGCCGTCTCCTCGAGCCGCCGCTCCGTGCTCGTCTTGCGGTCGCGGTACAGCCCGATCCCGGCCGCCTCTTCGAACAGGGCACGCCGCTCCTCCGCCTTCTCCGAGAGGAGCGCCTCGATCATCTTCGCTTCCATCACGACCGCGGCATCGGCCCCGAGGCCGGTCCCGCGCAACAGGTCCTGAATGTCCCTGAGCCGCACGGCCGAGCGATTGAGCAGGTACTCGCTCTGCCCCGAGCGGGACAGCCGTCGGGTCACCAGGACCTCCTGATAGGCGACCGGAAGGGTCCCGTCCGAGTTGTCGAAGACGAGCGAGACTTCTGCGACATTGACGGGGCGTCGGCCCGTCGAGCCCTGGAAGATCACGTCTTCCATCTTCCCGCCGCGCAAGAGGCGCGGCGACTGCTCGCCCAGGACCCAGCGGACGGCGTCCGAGATATTGGACTTGCCGCAGCCGTTCGGTCCCACGATCGCCGTGACGCCCGTGTCGAACGGCAACTCGACCGCGCCCGCGAAGGACTTGAAGCCCGACAATTCGAGCCGGGTCAGCCTCATGGTGTGGTCCCGCCCTCCCCCCTTGTGCGAGTGATGAGCGTGGCGTGCACGCCGGCCCGCTTGAGCCGTGTCTCGAGCAGGCCCGCCTGTTCCGTCGTCTCGAACGCGCCCACGAGCACGCGTGCCGTCGAGTCCTCGCTCCACGCGACCGCGGGGATGCCCCGGGCGCGCAACCGTGTGGCGGCCGCCGAGCCGTGGCCCTCTCTCACCAGGAAGGAGTACGGCGCACGCAGCACATCGCCCTGGCCGCGCGCGGCGAGGCCGCGCTTCCACAGGCCGGCGCGCGCGCCGACGGCTGCCTCCCGCGTCGGGAACGCGCCCGCGAGTACGCGATACCACACCGTGCCGCTGGCGGTCTCACCGGCTCCTCCGCGCGCGCTCAACGCAACCGGCGTGACGAATGGCGTCACGCCGCCATCGGTCGCGAGCCGGTCGGCGAGCGCGAGCGCTTTGTCGAGGCCGGCGTACGCCGCGAGCTGAACGGTCCAGGCGAGGGTGTCGACACGCGGCGGCGGGACCACGGCGATGGGGCGCGCGCGAGGCAGTGCCGCTGGGGCCGCTGGCGCGACCAGCCTGGCGTGCTCGGCTCCGCGAGCGAACAGCGCCCAGCCCCCCGCCGCGCCAGCCGCCAGCGTTGCCGCCACCATGACCGGGCGTACCCGCCGGCGCGCCGAGCCCCGTAGTTGCGCGGATATCCGCCCCGGTGGCGGCGCGACGGCGCGTGGGTCCGACGCCGCGGCGGACGCGGTGTCGGGGGTCCAGCGCTCGCGCACGACGCCGAGCAGCGGAACGCCCCGCTCCATCACGGCCGTGATGCCCTGACCGATGGACGATTCCGGTTCGTAGCCGTCCGGCGAGAGCACGAACAGTCCGTCGGGCACCGTCGCCAGCCGGGCGAGCGCACCGGCCGAAAGGTAGAGGAGCAACAGGGCGTCTTCGACCCGGAAGCCGCCATGCAGCTTCTTCCAGCGCGGGTTCGCGAACAGGTCGCCGGCGTGCGCCGTCACCGTTCCTGCGCCGATGAAGAACACCCGGTCCACCTCGCGCGCCGCCTTGGTGAGCGACACGTCGTACTCGAACGCGTCGACGATTCCCTCGGTGGGTGCGAGACCGACGGTCTCGTGAAGGGTGGGATGCTCCAGCCACAGGTCCACGAGGGCGATGCGCCGCTCGCTCAGCGCCGCGGCGCGCGCGACGTCCCACGCCGCGCCCGCGGTCCACTTGAGGTCGCCGCTCGCGGGCACCAGCGCCACGAGGGCCTGGCCTGCGACGAGCGACGGCACGAGCCCGTCGAGGCGCGAGCGTGGCAGGGGGCGGACGGTCACGGCGTCGGTTGGTAAATCCAGAAGGGCCGGCCCAGCTTCCGGCCGATGGCCTCCGCCTGCGCCCGCGTGGGGTAGGGTCCGAGCACCACTCGGAACCCGTCGTCCGGATTGCGCGGCGGCAGCACCCGCGCCGCCAGTCCCGCGCGGCTGAGCTGCTGCGCCATCTCCGACGACCAGGCCTCGTTCTGCGAGGTGGACACCTGCACGTACATCGGGCCCTCCGGCCCCGCCGTGTCCGCGGCGACCTGATCCCCCGGGGTCCCGCCGTCCGCAAACGCGCCACGATACCCGCCGCGGGGCCGCCAGCCCGTGAGAATCCACAAGTCTGACCCGCCGCCCTTCACCCGTCCCGCGGCCGTGAGTGAGTCGGCCCGGTAGGCGATCACGTCGTCACCCTGGCGCACGAGCAACGCGCCGTCCGGGGCGATTGCCGGCAGGTCGGGGCGCCACGCGCACGCCAGCGCGCCCACGAGCCGCTTTACCGGGAGGTCCACGACCCAGACGGAGTCTCCGATATTCGGCTTCGCCAAGAGCCAGCGCCCCAGCGGGTCGAGCCGGATTATGGCGGCGGGAAGTGGGAGCGCGATGCCGTCGATCTCTTCGCGTTCGTAGCGATCGATCGCCGCCAGTCCGGGCTGAGTGCGCCGGGCTACGTAGATGCGGTGTCCGCTCGGCGAGAACACCAGCGCGCGAGGGTGATCGGCGAGCGACACGAACCCCGGGTCTCGGCGGCCGAGCGGATCCATGAGGAGGACGCCCGAATCCGTGGCGACGGCCACCAAGTCTCCCCAACGCGTCGAGGCGACGTCGCTGCCCGTCGGCAAGGGCCGGCTGGTGGCGGGCTGGTCGGCGGCCGCGGTCACGAGCGCCGGCGGATCGGCGACGACGAGCCGTTGATCGGCTGCTCCGAACATCTGGATCGGCACGCCCGGGAGCGCCTGAGGCCACGCCACTCGCACGCGGCGCGCGACGCTCACGACGCGCCGCTTGGCGTCGACCGTATACAGCGTGCCGTCCGGACCGAGCGTCGCCTTTTCGATACCACTCGCCACGGTGTCGATGCGGGCGCTCCCGAGGTCGAGAGCCAGAACGTCGCTCTTGGGAGCGGTCGGGGTCGTATCCGGTTTCGCGCGCGGCGGCTTCTTCTTGGGCGTCGAGTCCTTCGATGGTGTCGTGACGTAGAGAAACTCGGTCTCGACATCGAGGCCGATCACTCGCTCCACGGGCGGGAGTTTGCCGCGAATCGCTGTCGGGACCTCGGCCATGGTGGGGAGTCGGTATACCCTCGGTGTGCCTCCCTTGGTCGGAATCCTGATGGCGACGCCGCCGGGTCGGGTCGGGGCGGCGGCGGGCTTCGTAGTAGGCGCCTTCGTAATCGTTTGCTTGCCATGTAGTTGCGACGATTCCGCGGCGGGCGCCCGGGACCGGCAGCCCCAGAGCGCCAAGCTGGCAAGCAGGAGGAACGATCTGCGAGTAAGCAAATGGCCTCGCCGGAAAATAGGCAACCGGCGAGGCCAGGACAAGTGTTTGAGCGGTGCGGAGTTAGAACGTTGGGCCGAGGCTCACCGTCCAGTACGCCGTGTCGTGTGGTCGGGAGAGCGGTTTGGTGTAGTCGAACCGCAGGATCACGAACCCCAAGGCATTCATGCGAATTGACGCGCCCCAGCTACGCAGCGGGGCGCGCAGGATGGCCGATTGCGCCACGCCGGCCCACAGCGGCGAGCGGTCCCACTTGATGATCGAGTTCGAGTACCACGCGATCCCCGCATCGTAGAAAATGGCGCCCTCGATGGGGGGGAGCCCTACCGGCAGGAAGCCGAGTATGAGGCTGCGGGTCAGGGGGAAGCGCAGCTCGGCGTTCGCCACCGCGATGCGCGACCCGCTGAGCTGGTCGAGCTCCGGACACGTGCTCGCGGACTGCCGCTGGATGCACTCGTGGTTGATGATCGAGCCGGATGTGTAGCCGCGGATCAGGTCGGTGTTGCCCAAGAACAGGGGGAACTGGTCGCCATCGCGGCCGAACCGCCCGTACATCGCGGTACGGATGGCGATGGTGAACGGCCGCGCGAACAGGTAGCGCCGAAAATCGACCACGGCCCCGAGGAACTGCCAGTTGCCGAAGCTCGGGGAAGCCTCGAGCCGCCAGCGGGAGCCCGAGAACGGGCCGACGAATCCGAACAGCGAGTTGTCGTGGACCAGGCCCACCTGGGGACCGAAGTAGGTGAGCGACGGCCCGTCGATCGTCACAGGGTCGCTCACGCCGATGACGTTGCCGAACGCGTCGGTCAGGTATTGCTGCTGCTGCACGCCCTGGGTCATGTTCGAGATGTGGCTCCCGAACTCCAGGCGGGTGAAGCGGTCGAACGGGTAAAAGGTCTGCGCGAACGCGTCGCGAATGACGTAGCGCGCCAGCCGCGGCGTGACGATGAACGTGTTCCCGCTCGCGTCAGCGGGGTTCGCCTCTACCGTGGTCGGAAGGTAGAAGTACACCGGGTACTGGGATGCGCCGAGCACCCAGTTGAGGCGGTGCGCCTGGTTGATGTAGGCGGCGAGGGCTTGGGCCTCGCTGATCCGACCGTTGATGGCGAGGGAGAACAGCAACGAGTGGTTGCCGAGGATATCGGACAGCGTGATCGCGGTCCCGCCGTAGACACCGGAGCCGAAGTTGTCGCGGGCGTAGCCGACCGTGGGTCGCGCCACGTAGTCCGGGCTGAACTTCGTGCTGTAGTTCTTCAACGTGAACTCGCTCGTATCCGGCAGCGCGGGAGACGAGCTAAGCAGGTCCTTCACCGTGACCGGCGCCAGCGCGGAGCCTGAATCACCCGCCTGGGGCGGCGTGCCGGACGCTCGGAAGCCGCTGGGCGTGCGGTACACCGACGTGCGGCCGCGCAGCGCGGGATCGGCACGCACCACCGCCGCGGCCACCGTGTTCGTCGAGGTCGAGACAGACGGAAGCCCACGACGCAGGGCGGCCATGAGCGACGTCACCGGCGGGGTCTTGGGGCCCTCGTACGGTTCGCGCTTGAGGGACCGCGGGTTGTCAACGGCGTACACGTTGTACTCGCCGTCCTCGTAGTAGGCGAAGGCGAGGCGGTCCGCCTCGTGCGCCCACGAGAGGCAGGGGGACAGGGCCGTGATCCCGGAGACGCCGGTGAACACGTCAGTCAGCTCGTAGATGTTCGTGTCGGTGAAGTCGTAGAGAAAGATGTTGCTGATCCCGGTGCGGTCCGAGACGAACGCCAGCGACCGGCCGTCCGGTGCCCACGCGGGGTCGATGTTCTTCCCCTGATCCATGTGACGCAGCAACTCGATCGAGCCGTCCTGGAGGTGGAGCAGCGCGATCCGCATGTTGCCGAATTTCAGCGTCGAGAAGTCGGTCCCGGGGCCGCGGTCGGTGACGAAGGCGATCGTCTTGCCGTCGGGGGACCAGGACGGCTCGAGGTCCGCGTACTTGTCGTGCGTGAGGCGCTGCAGGCCCGTCCCGTCGGTGTTCACGATGAACAGGTCCGACAGGCCGCCGTCGTACCCGGTGAACACGATCCGCGAGCCATCCGGCGACCAGGACGGCGTGGTAAGGCCGTTGAAGGGGATGCGGATGCGGCGGAGCTCTTTGTCCTTCTTCACGTCGAGGATCACGAGGTCGTCGCGATCCTTGTGCTTCGCCGCGATCGCGAAGTAGCGCCCGTCCGGGGAGAACGAGCCCGCCGAATTGATGAACCGCAAGCTCTCATAGTTCGAGTTGAGCGTGGACTTCACCAGCCGCCGGATGACTCGCCCCGTCTCCGCATCCGCGAGATAGAGATCCACGAAAAACGAGTTCTTCTCGCTGAAGTAGGCGATGTAGTGCCCGTCGGGGGCGAGGGCCGGGGCCAGGTGGAGCGTGCCTTCCGAGCGCCGTTCCGTGAGCAGCGGCTGGGAGATGCGCCGGGCGCGGTAGTGGTCGGCGAGTTGCGGCAGGAACGTCGTCTGAATCGCGTCGCGCCACTCGCTCGAAAGGTCATCGAGCGTCACCCCGAGCGCGCGTTTGAAGCCGCCGTCGACGCCGGCGGCCACGGAGGTCTGCAGGATCTGACCGATCGCTTCATCGCCCCACTTTTCTCCCACGAATGCCCAGAGCGCATGGCCGAACCGATAAGGAAAGATCCGGGGGTCGAACGTCATCTCCTCAATGGTCGGCAGGTGGCCTTCGAGGGAGGCGTCCCGTAGCCACATGGACGTGTGCGGGTCGATCGGCCCGATCGAGAGATACTCCGCCATGCCCTCCATGAACCAGCCCGGCAGATTGGCGTTGACGAGCGTCTGCACGCCGGCACCGATGTGGCCGCGACTGATCACGTCGTACTGGAACTGGTGCACCATCTCGTGGCCCAGGACGTGCTCCAGCTCCGCGTACGTGCCGGTGAAGGGCAACACCATCCGGTGCTTGAAGAACTCCGTGAACCCGCCTGTTCCCTCGCCGAGATCCTCGCTCGTCGTGTTGGTCTGCTGAAAGTCCGACTGCGAGGCGTACAGGATGATCGGTTTCCGGGCCTGGAACTGATGGTGCAGCACGCGCGACAGCCGGGCGTACCAGCGCTCCGCCATGCGCGCCGCATCGAGGGCGGCCTCCCGCTCGGCGGGATAGTAGTAGATCTCGAAGTGCTCGGTTTGGATGATGTGGAAGTCGAAGGCCTGATACTGGACCTTGTTCTGCCCGAAGTACTGCGCGGCGAGCGGCCCCGCGCTGAACAACGCGAGCGCCACCGCAATCCCACCGATCCGTCGCATGACGATCATCCTTTCGACTGCCCTTCGAGGGCTGTCCCCGCCAGCACCGGTGCGTCGCCCCACAGGCGCTCGAGCTGATAGAACTGCCGCAGCTCTGGGTGGAAAACGTGCACCACGAAGTCCACGTAGTCCAGCAGCACCCACCGACCCTGTGTGAGGCCTTCGACGTGATGCGGTACAAGACCCCGAGGCGCCAACGCGGACAGCAGATGCTCAGCCATGCCCCGCACGTGGGCGTCGGACGTGCCCGACACGATCACGAAGTAGTCGGCCGCCGCCGTCAGACCCCGAAGATCGAGTACCGTCGGCTCGATCGCCTTGCGGTCCGCCAGCGCGGCCGTCACCAGTCGGAGCGCTGCCAGCGCATCGTCCCCCGCCCGGCCGGCCGGGCGTCCGCTCCGCCTGCTAGTCATATCGCGTCTGTCGCGCGTTTGTTCCCCGCCTCACCCGATGCCGCTATTCCTTGATCACCGTCACCTGGATCTCCGGCCGGACGTCGGGGTGCAGCTTGATCCCGACCCGGAACTCCCCCAGCTCGCGGATCGGCTCGGGGAGGTCCACCCGGCGCTTGTCCACCTTGATCCCGAGCTCGTCAAGCTTGCGCTGGATGTCGCTCGCTGTAACCGATCCGTACAACTTGTCCTCTTCCCCCACCTTCACGGGAAACGTGAGGTGGACCTCGGCGATGCGGCCGGCCTCCGTTTCGGCGGCGCCCCGTTCAGCGGCACGTTGCCGGGCGATCCGCTCCGCCTCGTGCGCGATTCTCTTCTTGTTCGCTTCGGTCGCCGGGTAGGCAAGCCCCTTCGGTAGCAAGAAGTTGCGCGCGTAGCCGTCCTTGACCTTCACGACCTGACCCACTGAACCCAGATGTTGTACGTCCTCTCGCAGGATCACTTCCATAGTGCGTCGCTTCCTCTCACGTGTTCAAGCTGGTTGCCGACAGCGGAGTGCGCGCGATCAGGGCGTGGCCGCGCCAGGCCAGTCCCAGACCCGCCAGGCTCTCGAGCACGAGCCACAGCGGCCAGGCTGCGAACAGGCGAACCGCGGGCTCGAACGCGGGATACAGCCCCGGTGCGACCTCGACCGCGTAGCGCACCGACCGGCTCGCGGCCCGCGTCGCCTCCCATTGAATCTGGGTCCAGACGCGCGGCGCCGCCGACCCCGGACCCACGAGCAACATCACGCCGGCGGCCGCATACAGGCACGCCCGCAGCGCAAGCCGCCAAAACTGCCGCTGCCCTGGGGGGCGCAGCGCCGCGCCCGCGACGAACGCCACGGTGACGAGCACGATCCACAGGCGGCTCAAGGCATCGAGCATCCCCCCCGGAGGAACGGCCACGAGGGTCGTGCCGGCGCCAGCGGCCAGGGCGACCCACAGCCACTCGCCTCGCGTCCCGGGCCCCGCCGCGAGCAGGAGGGCGCCGAACGGCAGCGCGACCAGGGTCACGGGCGCCAGGGCGGCGAACAGCAGCACGCCCAGCGTCACGCTCCCCACGTCCCCCGCCCTCCAGCGACTCAGCCGGCGTACCCTTTGATGTAGGGCAGCAGGGCGAGCTGGCGCGCACGCTTGATCGCGGTGGCAAGCTGACGCTGGTGTCGCGCACACATTCCTGACAATCGGCTGGGGAGAATCTTGCCTCGTTCGGTCAGGAAGCGGCCGAGGGTACGGTCGTCCTTGTAGTCGAGCACTCGCACACCGGACTCGCAGACCGGGCACGTCTTGGCGGGCCGTCTCATGCTTCATCCTCCTCGATCTCGTCGACCACGTCGGCCGCGATCACCGCGGGGGGTGCTTCGGGCTTCGCCGGCAGGCCTTCGGAAACCACCACGAGAAACCGCACGACCCCCTCGTCGAGCGTCACGGCGCGCTCGTACTCGGGGAGCAGCTCTGCGGCGGTCTCGAACTGGGCGACGACGTAGTAGCCAGTGTCCTTTTTTTTGATCGGGTAGGCAAGGGAACGCTTGCCCCAATGCGCGACGTTCGTAAGGGAGCCCCTCGCGTCTTTGGTGAGCAGCGCGTGGAACCGTTCGAGCCGCTCGTTGATTGCGGGCTCTTCCAGCGCGGGATCGAAGATGTAGACGGTCTCATAGCGGCGAGCCATGCCACCTCCCTTTGGTCGTAGGCGACCCGGCGCCGGTGCGGCGCCGAGTAGGGGGTTTCTGTGAGGGGCGAAAGATAGAGGGGGGGAGCCGGGGTGGGGAAGGCCATGAGCGGTCGGGTTCGTGACCCGGCTCACACAGCAGACTGCGCGAAGCGCGCACTTTGACGCTTGCTTGACAGGTACGTGACGACCGTCACGCTATCGTCGACGCGGACCAATCATCCTATGGGCAACGGGTTGCCAATCGCGCCGTCCGGAGTGTTGGAACGGCATCACTGTTGCGTCGGCTTGGGGAGCGGGACTCGTACGAAAGGAAGGACGCATGCAGGTCGGGGGGGTCGGGCTGGCCAGGCGCGCCGCGCGCGCCGTGGCGGCGGCAGCGGGGCTCATGGTCCTGCTGGCGCTGCAGCCGGAGCCTGCCCGCCTGGCGGAAACGGCCGGCTCGCACGCCCGTGCCTTGATCGTGTCCGACCAAGCGCGCCGCTATCTCCTGCTCCAGTATCGCGCGTATCCGACCGAGTTCATGGGCTGCATGATCGGCGAGATCCACGGGAATGCCGTGATCGTACGACGCATCGCGCCGGCGGACGTCGAGCCCGGACACTCCACTGAGACAACCGTCGTTCCCAAGCAGACGTGCGAGGACGCAGGCTGGGCGGGGACGGTGGGCGTGATCCACAGCCACCCGCAGGGCGAGCGGTGCTGGTATTTCTTCCCTGGCACGCGCGTGGCGAGCTCGGACGCGCACTCGTTCGCCCGGCAGATCTATCCCGTGGACGCCATCATGTGCGGTAACCGGGTCGTTTGGATCAGCCGGGACATGGTGCAGCAGCAGGTTCCGCTCTCGGGCGCGGACCCGCAGCCGGGCGCGGCGGCGCCGGTGCGGCAGCAGCGGGGCAACCAGGTGCACGGCGGCGCGGCCGCGTCGGACGGCAGCGACTACGGGAGCCGCTAGACGTTGAACCGGAACAGCAGGATGTCTCCGTTCTGCACGACGTAGTCCCGCCCCTCGCTTCTGACCAGGCCTTGCTCGCGCGCCGTCTTGTACGACCCCACGCGCTCGAAGTCGCGATAGGACACGGTCTCGGCGCGAATAAAGCCGCGCTGGAAATCGGAGTGGATCTCGCCCGCGGCGTCGAACGCAGTGCCGCCCTGGTGCATGGTCCACGCGCGTACTTCGTTTTCCCCGACCGTGAAGAACGTCTGCAGGCCAAGCAGCCGGTAGCCCGCATGGATCAGCCGGTCGAGTCCCGGCGCGCTGACGCCGGCGCTGGCGAGGTACTCCGCCCGCTCGTCGCCTGACAGCTCGCTCAGTTCCGCCTCGAACTTGGCGGAGAAGAGCACGATCTCCGCTTCTTCGTGGTGGGTCTGGACCGCGGTCCGCAGCGCGTCGAGTCGCTTCCCGCCGCCCGCGGCGAGGTCGTCTTCGTTGACGTTGGCGGCGTAGAGGATCGGTTTGGCGGTGAGCAGCCCGAGCTGGCGCAGGAATCGCACGGCGTCCTCGCTCTCGCCGGCCTCGCGCGCGCCGCGGCCCGCGTCGAGCTCGGCGATCACGCGCTCCAGGACCCCGACCTCGGTCTGAGCGTCCTTGTCGCCGGAGCGGGCGGTCTTGCGGGTCTTCTCGAGCCGCCGCTCCACGACCGCGAGGTCGGCCAGGGCGAGCTCGCTCGTGATGACGTCGTGGTCGCGCACCGGGTCTACGGGCCCCATCACGTGCACCACGTCCGGGTCGTCGAAGCAGCGGATCACGTGGACGACCGCGTCGACTTCACGGATGTGCGACAGGAACTGGTTGCCGAGTCCCTCGCCCTGGGACGCGCCCTTGACCAGGCCGGCGATGTCCACGAACTCGACCACCGCCGGGACCTTCTTCTTGGGCTTGACGAGCTGGTTCAACCGCTCGAGGCGCGGGTCGGGGACCTCGACCACGCCGACGTTGGGCTCGACGGTGCAGAAGGGGTAGTTCTCCGCCGCGGCGGCCTTGGACGAGGTGAGAGCGTTGAACAGAGTGGATTTCCCGACGTTCGGGAGGCCGACGATGCCGAGGCGCAGCATGTCAGGTGCGGAGCCACTGCTCGACTGCCTCGACCATCTCGGGCATCAGCGCGGCCACCTTCTCGCGCTGCTCGGGATCGAACGGGGCGAGCACGTATTCCGACCAGTCGGTCACGCCTTCGGGGAGCGGTCCCACGCCAATGCGGAGGCGCGGGTACTGCTGGGATTGAAGGGAGGCCTCGATGCTTTTGAGGCCGTTGTGCCCTCCCGCGGAGCCCTCGCTGCGCACGCGAAAGGTGCCGGTGGGGATGCGGAACTCGTCCACGAGGATGAGAAGGTCCGTCGCGGGGTTGAAGGCCGGGTCGGCACGGAGCGACGCGAGGGCGGCGCCACTTTCGTTCATGTACGTGGTAGGCTTGAGCACGCGTACGGGCACGTCCGCCACGTCGCCCTCGCTGACACGGGCGCGCTCCCCCCGGCGGAACGGTGGCAGGCCCCACCGCTCGACGAGGGCGTCGGCCAGCCAGAAGCCGGCATTGTGGCGCGTCGCCGCGTACTCGGGCCCCGGGTTGCCGAGGCCGACGACGGCGCGCAAGCGTTAGCTCTCTTTGCCGCCCTTGGGCTTCTCGGCCTTGTCCGTCTTCTCGCCCTTCGGCGGTGCGGCGGCGCCCGCTGCGCCTCCGGCTTTGGCCTCGGGCTTGGCCGGGCCACCGGCCCCGCCCTCGGCGGCCGCTTCGCCTTCTTCCTCCTCGCCCTCGCGCACCTTGCGGATGAGCTCGGGCTCGGCGACCTCGGTCGCGGCTTCGGGGCTCGGGGCCGCGACTTCTTCGGCGCGCGGCGGCACCACGGTCGCGATCGTGAGGTCCGCTTCGGTGAGTAGCTTGGCGTTCGCGATGGTCAGGTCCCGCACGTGCAACGAGTCGCCGATCTTGAGCGCGGTCACGTCGAGCTCGACGCGCTCCGGGATGTTCTCCGGCAGGACCTCGATTTCCACCTCGCGCGTGACCTGATCGAGCACGCCGCCGGCGTTGCGCACGCCGTCGGGGCTGCCGACGAGATGCACGGGCACCTTGAGCTTCACCTTCTCGGAGGCGTGGATCTCGTAGAAGTCCACGTGGATGATGTCGGGCCGGATCGGATGGCGCTGGATCTCCCGAATCAGCGTCTTCACCGTCTTGCCGTCTACGGCGAGATCGATGATGGTGCTCGCGGGCTCGATCCCATGGAGCGCCTTTTCGAGGGCCTGGGACTCGAGCTCGAGCGACTGCGTCTCGCGCCCGTGGCCGTAGATCACCGCGGGCACCTTGCCGCGGAAGCGGGCCTGGCGCGCCGCGCCTTTTCCGGTTGCTTGCCGCGCGCTCGCCGCGAGGCTCACGTTTTTCGCCATGTCTCCCTCAGCTCAGTTCAATCGAACAACGCGCTGACCGACTGGTTCGAGTGCTCGTAACCGATCGCCTTGGCCATGAGCCCGGCGATGGACAGCACTTTCAGCTTGTCGAACGTCCGCTCCTCGGCGATGTGGATCGTGTTGGTCACCGCGACCTCGTTGATCGCCGAGGCGCGGAGCCGCTCGACCGCCGGCCCCGACAGCAGCGCGTGCGACGCGAACGCATAGATGTTGCGCGCGCCGAGCCGCTTGAGCGCCGTCGCCGCCTCGGTGACCGTCCCCGCCGTATCGATCATGTCGTCCGGGATGAGGCAGTCTTTGTCTTCGACTTCCCCGACGACGTTCACGACTTCGGCCACATTCGCCGACGGGCGCCGCTTGTCGATGATCGCGAGCGACGCGTTCAGTCGCTTGGCGAAACCGCGCGCCATCTTCGCCGAACCGACGTCGGGCGCCACGAGCACCGGGTCGTGCAGCTGCTTCTGCCGGAAGTGGCTCACGAACACCGGCGCCGCGTACAAGTGATCCACCGGGATGTCGAAGAACCCCTGCACCTGGTGGGAATGGAAGTCCATTCCCAGCACCCGGTCCGCGCCCGCGGCGGTGATCAGGTTCGCCATGAGCTTGGCGCTGATCGCGACCCGCGGCTGATCCTTACGGTCTTGGCGCGCGTACCCGAAATAAGGCAGCACCGCCGTAATCCGCGCCGCGCTGGCCCGGCGCGCGGCATCGATCAGAAACAGCAGCTCGAGGTAGTTCTCGGCCGGCGGGTTCGTGGACTGAATGATGAACACATCCCGGCCCCGCACGTTCTCGTCGATCTTGACGAAGATCTCACCGTCGGCGAAACGGCGGATCGTCACGGCACACAGCGGCTGTCCCAGGTTCTGAGCCATCTCCTCGGCGAGCGGCCGGTTGGCCGTCCCGGCGAGGAGCAACAGCTGGCTCCGCGAGAGCGAGAGGTCCGCCATGTGAGCCTTGCAAAATAGACGGCAAACTGCACGAAGCCAAGGGGTTACTTCTTGGGCGGGAGTAGCGAGCGACTCGCGGGCGTGACACCATCCACGTCCCAAAAGTTCATGCGGTACACGGTCGCGCCGTCACCGCCCACACCGCCGACGTGGTGCACCAGGAAGACCGTGGGCGTCGAGTCGAACGCGAGCGTGAGGACCACGCCGTGGGTGCCGCGCACGGCGAGCCGTCGGACGGCTCGCGCCTTGGCCGAGTCGAGGGCGGCGGGCGTGGCAAACCCCGCTGCGGTGATGACCTTCACACGGTCGAGATACCGCGCCACGGCGGCGGAGTCGGTATGACTCCCGTTCAACGTCCACGCGGCGCGCGCGCGCGCGAGGGTGTAGCGGTCCTTCCCACGCACCACGTCGAGGGCTGCAATGCTGTCGACCGCGAGCGCAGCGATGCGTCTGTCGCGCCAGCCTTCGACGGCGCGGTCCGCGACCGACGCGAGCCGGCCGCGGCAGAGGTAGACGTGCGTGTCGCCGGGCCGGCGGAGGTAGGCGCTCTGGTAGTCCGGGCCGCGCTCCCCGAGGATGAGCTGCAGCTGCGCCTTGCCGGCGTGGCGGATCCGGAGCCAGCGACCACCGGCGCTGTCCACGCCGAGACGCGCGAACGACGCCGCCGCCTGCGCCACGAGCTCGGGCCGCGTCGTATCCGTGAAGGCCTGGAACAGCTCTCCGATCGCGTCGGCGGCCGCGCGCTGGCCGTTGACGCTCCAGGTGCCGGAGGACTGCTTCGCGAGGACGACGCTATCGGTCCCCTTGATGATCGTGACCGTGTCCACGTCTGCTTGGGAGAGTTTCGGAAGCGCGAAGGATCCGGTCACGGTGTCCGAGCCGCGCGACAGCAGCTCGCTGCCGCCCCACAGGAGCAACAGGACGGCGAGCGCGACGGCGATCAGTCTGAGTTGCTGGCTGTTCATCGTTGACGAGTCACGCCACCGCCGGTTGCCCCAGGGGACGATACGTCCGTCGCGTCGTCTGGCGACGACGCCACAGCCGCAGGATGCCGGCCACGACCAGCAGCGCCGGCACGCCGATGAAGTTGCCGTACCGTGCCGCGCTGCGCAGCGTGGCGCTCGTGAACACGAGCGGCGGCGGGGCGCGGTTCTTCGAGCGGATGCCGATCAACGCCTCGTCCTGGGCGAGCCAATCGATCGCGTTGGCCACGAAGACAAGATTCTCCGGCGCGTTGCGCGCGTAGCGGTCGCTCGCGAAGTCACTGGAGCCGACGACGACGACGCGGCCCCGGGCGCGCCCCTTGGCCGTGTCGCCAGCGGCGGCGAGCGGGTTGGCGAGCGCCGCCACGAGCCGCGAGCGCAGGCTGTCACGGGCGAACTCCCGTGCCGGGTCGATCATCACCATGGTCTCCTGGGCGCCGGCCGCCCGGCTCGTGACCAGGAGCGGGGTCACGGTACCCCGCGGCGCGTGCGTCGTATCGAGCTGGCTCGCCCAGGGCAGCAGCGTCGCGTCGAGGTCCGCGTTCACCGGGGACGCCTTGGTGCTGATCGCCCGCAGCCACAGCGGGTAGGGGACGAGCACCTGGCCGAACTGCGCGGGGATACCGACCTGAACGTTGGACGCCAGGTCGTACACCATGTTGGAGCGGATCGACAGGCCGTACGGCGCGAGCAGCTCGTTCCACCCGACGAGGCGCGACGTCGCGAACGGTTGTCCCTGCGCCGAGAGCTGCATCCCGCCGGCCATCACGAGCAGGCTGCCCCCGCGGTCGAGGAAGCCCCGGAGGCGCGCCAGCTGGGGACGCGTCAGCGAATCGGGAGCACCGGCGACGGCGATCACGCGGACCGAGTCCGCGATCGCGGTGTCGGTGAGCGTGAACGACCGCACGGCGTACGTGCGCTCGAGCTGTTCGCGCAGCCCACTGAAGCTCCGCTGGCCGCGCATCGAAACCGGATCGCTGATCTCACCCAAGGCGATCGCGGGCTTGTCCGCGTGGGTCAACGAGCGAATGTCGGACGTGAGGCGGTATTCGAGGTCGTTGCTCTGCTGCACGAAGGGAACCGTCTTGACGCCGTCGGCATAACGAATCGCGATCCCGAGGTAGCCCTCTTTCACCTGCAGCTCCGACCGCCCCAGCACGTTGAACTGCACGGCCGGTATGCCGAGTGAGCGAGCCTCCCTGAGCCCCGCGGTGTCGGCCTGCGGATCGACGAAGACCAGCTTGACCTTGCCGCGGCCCGCGGCGCGATAGTCCCGCAACAGATCGTCCACGTCGCGCTTCAGGAACGCGACTTCGGGCGGCAGCGCGGCGGTCGTGAACAGCTTGATCGTCACGAGGTCCGGAAGCGTCGCCATCAACTGCCTGGTCGTGCGGGAGAGCGTGAACGCTCTCCCGGGTGTCAGGTCGATCCGGCCGCCGATCTGGCGCCCGAACAGGTTCACGACCACCGTGACGGCGGCGAGCAGCGCGGTTCCGAACCGCAGGCGCTTGAGCGCCTCACCCTGCGGGGTGAGCTTGCGTGAGAGCAGCGCGAAATACGCGAAGACCAGGAACAGCGCCGCGAGCGTGAGGAAGTAGATCGCGTCGCGCAGATCGATCACGCCCCGGTTGATGCCAGAGAAGTGGGACAGCACGCCGAGCGAAGCGGCGATCGCCCCGAGCTGCGCCGGCAGGCCCACGATGAGCGGGTCGAGGCCGACCAGGATCAGCAGGAACATCACCGCGACCGCGAGAATGAACGCCGTGATCTGATTGCGCGTCACGCTCGACGCCCATACGCCCACGCCGGCGAGGCCGAGGATCAGCAACGCCGCGCCGATGTACTGGGCCACGACGATGCCCAGTGGCGGGGCGGTCCCGAGAGTGAGCGAGAGCGGAATGGCCAGCGTGAGCGCCAGGGCGAGCCACAGGAACAGCACCAGGCCGACGTACTTCCCCAGCAGCAGCTCCAGCTCGCTGATCGGCTGCGCCAGCACGACCTCGAGGGTGCCCGCGCGCGCGTCCTCGGCGAGGGCGCGCATCGTCACCGCCGGCACCAGGAACAGCAGCAGCCAGGGCAGGAAGTCGAGCATCGGTCGCAGCGACGCGACGTTATAGAGCTCGAGCTGCCGAAACGTGAGGAAGCCGTTCACGGCCGTGAACACGACGAGCAGGATGTAGGCCGTCGGCTGGTCGACCAGCGCCTTCAGCTCGCGCCGCGCGATCGTCCGGATGGGGCTCATGGTTCAGCCCGACTCTCGGTTTCACTCGTGAGCTGATGGAACAGATCTTCGAGGCTGCCGGCTCGCTGGTGCAGCTCGTACAGGGTCCAGCCCCGAGCCTTGGCGAGCGCGTAGACCTCCGGGCGCAGGTCCTTCGCCCGCTCCGCCGTGACCGTTGCCGCAACCCGGCCGTTGGGCGCGGTGGCCGCCGGCGTAACCCGGAGAACGCCGGGCAGCCGCTCCAGCTCCGTAGCCACGTTGGTGCCGGCGACCTCGACCGCGATCTCGACCGCGCCCGCCGCCTGCGCGATGAGGTGGTCCACGGGCCCGTCGGCGACGATCTTGCCGCGCCTGATGATCAGCAGCCGCGAGCAGGTGTGCTGCACTTCCGGGAGGACGTGGGTCGACAGGATGACGGTCCGGTCTTTCCCCAGGGTCCCGATCAGGCGGCGAATCTCGACGCGCTGATTGGGATCGAGCCCCTCGGTCGGCTCGTCGAGCACGAGAAGATCGGGCCGATGGAGGATGGCCTGCGCGAGACCCACGCGTTGGCGGAAACCCTTCGACAACTCGTCGATCGGCCGGTAGAACACGGTCTCGATGGCCGTGGCCGCGACGGCTTCGTCGATGGCCTGCCCGCGGGCGGGGCCCGCCACCTGCCGCAGGTCCGCGATGAAGGCGAGGTACTCACCGACCAGCAGATCACCGTACAGCGGATTGTTCTCGGGCAGATAGCCGATGCGACGCTTCGCCGCCCGCGGCGCGTCCGCGAGCGGCACGCCGTCGAAACGGATCGTGCCTGTGTCCGGCTCGTAGTACTGGGTGATCATACGCATGGTCGTGGACTTGCCGGCGCCGTTCGGCCCCAGAAAACCCACGACTTGACCGCGATCGACCGCGAAGGAGACCTGGTCGACGGCCGTCACGCCGTCGAATCGCTTGGAGACACCCTCGACCGACAGGAAGGCCATACCGGCAGTGATGCTAATCACCCTCGCTGGGGTTGTTCAAGTCCCGGAGGCGTTTCTTAGAGCGACTTGAGGAACGCGACCACGGCTGCCCGATCGGCCTCGGACAACGTCTTGAAGCGGTCGCGTGCGCCGGCGGCTTCGCCCCCGTGCAGCTCGATCGCCTGCTCGAGCGAGGTCGCCCGGCCGTCGTGCAGGAAGTGCTCCGCACCACGCAGGTCGAGAAGCGGCTCGGTACGGAAGTCGGCCGGGGTGGCGAGGCCGACGCAGATGTCCGCCAGGTCGGGTCCCATGTCGTGCAGCAGCAGGTCGGTATAGGCGGCAAACTCCCGGTTCTTCAGGGCGGCGACGGGGCTGTCGCCGGTGCGCAGCAGCGGGCGATGACACGTGGCGCACCCGATCTGCGAGAACAGGTCGCGGCCGTGGCGCCCGTCCTTACCGGCCTTCAGCGGAGTGGGAGGCGCGAGGAAGCGCACGAAGTCGTCGGTGAGGTCGAGGGCCGCCTGCGACAGCTCGGGATCGGTCGCCGGGTCGACGCCGGCGGGAATCGGCTTTCCGCCGATGGTCTCCTCGCTCGGCTGCTCGGGGTTCGTCACACTCATCTCACCACTGAACGCGCCCGCGTTGAACTCCCGCAGCGTGGGGACGAACCCCTTGCGCCCGAACCGTCCGATCCGGCCGTCCACGAAGCGGTTGGGCCGCCCTTTCACGCCATCATGGTTCTTGTCGCTCGGGTCGGCGTAGGCAAGGATGACCGTGTCGGGGACGAGGTCGAGCAGGCCGCGTCCAAAGATCACCGGCGACGTGCGCATGGCGCGCGCCGTGGCCGACGGCGGGAACGGCTCCTGATCGATGCCGAGCGCCTGCTTGAGTGCCGGAGTGGTGTGCAGCTGAATGACCGGTCCACCCTCCTGAGCGAGCGGGTCGCAGACAGCGGGCGGAGGGTTGGGCGGGCTGGCGTGGAATGCCGTGGCGTGGACCTCGACTTCGTCGCCGCGGCCCCCGGCGGGATCTTCGTGGCACTCCCCGCACGCGTCCTGATTGAACAGGGGCCCGAGCCCGGTTTCGGGCGTGAACACGCTGTCGAACACGACCTTGCCGCGCGCGAAGCGATCGCGCTGCTCTTTGGTGAGCTTGGGAACGGGGTCGCCCGGCTTCAGGGGCTTCTCGCAGCCCGCGGCGAAGAAGAGGAGGGCGATCGCAACCCGGTGCCGGGTCACGGAGCCGGCACCTCGACCTTTACGATCCGGTCGGCCACGAGGCCGCTGTCGGTGCGCCGGCATTCCGCTCGAACGATGTCTCCGGGCTTCAGATTGGCGGGCGTAGCCGCGGGCGGCGCGGTCATCGTCACGATGCGCAGCGACATGCCGACGCCGGTGATCAGTTCGAGCGTGCCGGTCGTGGTGTCGAGGGTGTGAACGGTGCCCTGATAGGTGTACGCCGGCGCGGCTTGCGCCGCGGCGGACACCGCGAGCGGTAGCAACAGGGTAGCAACGAGCGCCGCGGTCCAGGCTGTCATGCGCATACGGCCTCTCCCTCCTTTGCCGGGTCCGGTCCCGGCCGCAAACTGGCGCCGCGGACCGGGTGAGTCAATCGTGCCTACGACCGTGCCTACGACCCGAGCTTTTCGAGCTGCTCCGCGGCGCGGTTGATGGCGTTCGTGTGCGCCGCGAGCGCCTGAGCGGTCGCCGCGATCTGCTGATCGGCTTCCGACCAGTTCTTCTGCTCGATGGCTTCGCGCACTCCGGGCAGCGTCTTGACGCCGTACCCCGTGTAGAACCCCGGTGCATAGATCTGGTGCCGGTACCAGGGTCGGCGGGGCAACCCGCTCGCGCTCAGCAGCGCTCCCTCGCTCTGGCGCAGCGTGGCGTTGAGGGCCTGGGCCTCGGGCTTCGCCAGCGCCGCGCCGCCGTCGGCCTGGGCCTTCGCGAACGCGCGCTCGTAGCGCTCGGCGGCGCGGGTGAGGCCATCGACCGCGTCGTCGAGCGGAGCGAAGTTGAGGCGCCGGGCGGCCGGGTCGCGCGCGGGGGGCACCGACGGCTCCCGCGGATCCGCGGTGGCCGTGAACACGCCCTCGTCGAGCTGGCGGTTCCGCTCGTCGATCTTGTCGCGCGTCTCCGTGGCGAGCTTCTCGACCTCCTTGGCGTACTTACTCACCGTTTCGGCGAACCCGGTGAACTGGTACGGCACGATGTCGGCGTCGGCAAGCCGCATCACCGCGGTCCCCACGGTTTGCGCCAGGGCGCGCCCATACACAAAGGAGGTGTCATCGAAGGTGGTGTACCACTTGAAGTCGTCGTAGATCGAGTGGTAGATCCCGCCGCCACCCTCGCCCCCGAAGCCGAGGTTGAGCGTGGCAACGCCCACGTGCTGCAGGAACGGCGTGAAGTCGGAGCCCGAGCCGAGCGCGTCGATGCGCAGATTGGCGCGCTCGCGGGCCTCCTTGCGACCGTCGGCGTCGCTCGCGTCGGCGATGGCGCGCAGCTGGGCCCGCTTCCAGACGCTGAGTTTGGTCTCCGGATCCTGGATGTCCCGCGCCACGTCGTTGATGAACTGCTCGAGCGAGTGCGAGCCCCCGACGTCGAGATAGCCGCGGTTGTTGGTATCGCTGTTCAGGTACGCCACGGCCTTCGTTGCCAGCTCGTCCGCGTGGGCCTCCGCCCACTCGGTGGAGCCGAGCAGGGCGGGCTCCTCGCCGTCCCAGGCGGCGTAGACGATCGTCCGGCGTGGCTTCCAGCCCTGCTTCACGAGCTCGCCGTAAGCCCGCGCTTCTTCGAGGAGCGGTACCAACCCCGAGATCGGGTCTTCTGCGCCGTTCACCCACGCGTCGTGATGGTTGCCGCGGATCACCCATTCGTCTGGCGCCGTGGCGCCGGGCACCCGCGCGATCACGTCGTACAGCGTCTTCAGGCTCCAGTCGGACTTCACCTTCAGGTGCACCCGGGCGGGCCCGGGGCCGACGCGATACGTGATGCCGAGCGCGCCGCGCCACTCCTGCGGCGCGACGGGCCCGCGTAGCGCGGCGAGCAGCGGCTGCGCGTCGCCGTACGAGATCGGCAGCACGGGGATCTTGGTGATGGTCGGCGCCTCGCTCACCGGGAGGCGTTTCGCGTCCTTCGTCGCGCCCACGCCGGGCGTGAGCGGGTCTCCGGGATAGACCGGCATGTCCATCACGCTGCCCCGCTGCACCCCGTCCTTGGGACGCCACGGACCCTGCGGATACACCTCGCCCTGCGCATAGCCGTCGTCGCGCGGGTCCGAATAGATGATGCAGCCGACGGCGCCATGCTCGGCGGCGACCTTGGGTTTGATGCCGCGCCACGAGCCGAAGTAGCGCGCGATCACGATCGCGCCTTTGACCGACACGCCCAGGCGCTCGAGCCGCTCGTAGTCGGCGGGGACGCCGTAGTTGACGTAGACGAGCGGCGCGGTCACGTCGCCGTCGATCGAATAGGCGTTGTAGGTGGGCAGCTGCTCCGCTTGCTGGCTCGACGTCGGGTCGCCTGGTATCGGGGGCTCCTGGAGCTTGGCGACGAACCGGGTCGGCGCGACCAGCTCGACCGCGCGCTCCTTCGGCGTGGGAAACAGCACGTCGAAGGTCTCGATGCGGGCATCGAGCCCGAAGCTCTTGAACCTGGCGAGCAGCCACTCGGCATTGTCCTTGTCGTACGGCGAGCCGACGTGGTGCGGGCGGGCGGAGAGGCGACGCATGTACGAGCGCATGGAGTCCGGGGAGGGGATCGCGCGAAACTTGGCTTCCCAGTCCCGCTGGGCCTTCGCGGATTCGGCCGTGAAGCCGCGCAGGTCGCCGGTGGATGTAGGGGCGAAGGCGAGCAAGCCGATGCCGAGACCCAACGCGAGCGTCGGGCGAACAGTCAGACGCATGTGAAACGGACCTCGTAGCTAGAGTGGGGCTGCAGAGAACGCCAACTCGTGACGCGTATACACCTCCCCGCGGCGCACGACCAGCGCGATCTCGCGAAAATGTCGGACGTCGGCGAGCGGATCGCCATCGAGCACCAGCAGGTCGGCCACGGCACCGGCAGTAACCGTGCCGGTGCTGTCGAGCGCCATGGCGCGGGCGGCGTTGCGCGTGGCGGCGACCAGCACGTCGCGTGGGGCGAGGCCCGCTGCCTGCATGGCTTCGAGCTCCATGAACACCGACGCGCCGTGCAACGTCAGCGGATTGCCGGCGTCCGTGCCGAGGGCGACTGGGATGCCGGCCTCGAACACCCGCTTCAGGTTGGCAGCACCATTCACCCGTGAGGTGGTCAGCCGGGCGGCCCGGTCTCGCAGCGCCGACTCGGTCGGGCGTTGCGCCAGCGCCACGGTGTCGGTGGCGAGCGCTTTGGCCCGGGTCGCGGGATCGACGCACGCCAGCGGCTGCCGGTCGCGCTCGAATTTCCGCGCTGCCACTTGGTAGTAACCATCCGGGACTGTCAGCGTCGGCACGTAGGTTGTGCCGGCCTGGCGCGCGAGCGCGATGAATTCGTCATCGATGGGAGCGGACCACACCGAATGCACGAGCACCCGAGCGCCGGCCCGCAGCGCGTCCTTCGCTTCCCAGAGGCCCGTGGCGTGGACGATTAGCGGCAGGCCGACCTTGCGCGCCTCGTCGCCCGCGACGTGCACGAGGGCCGAAACGCGCGCGGTGTCCGGAGGCTGGGGCGGCATGATGTACCACACCTTCATGGCCGCGGCTCCCCACGCCTTGTGGAGACGCACCGCCCGGCGCACGGTGGCCTCGTCCGCCATATAGATGAATTGCCGCTGATCGGCCAGGTTGAGCCAGTGGTCGATGGTCGAGAGCAGTGAACCGGCCGCCCGCACGCGCGGCGCGGTCGTCGACCGCGCCGTCCGCTGCGGCAGCTCGAGGGTCCAGGGATAGCCACCGACATCGAAAACCGACGTGACGCCACTGCACAGGTACGCCCGAAAGAATCGCTCGGGTTGCGCCTGGACATCCGCTTCGACCCGCTCGTACGGATACCTGTCCTGCAAGTCGAGGGCGTCGGGTCGCCCGTCCACCCAGCCGGTCTGCGAGAAGTGGACGTGCGTGTCGATCAGCCCGGGCGTGATCCATTTCCCATTGGCCCGCACAGTGTCGGCATCGTCGGGAATAGCACAGCGAGAGCGTGGTCCCGCGCAGGCGATGCGGCCGTCGCGCAGCACGACGACCCCGTCGCGTACCGCGGCCGCCCCGGTGCCGTCCACGAGCGTGGCGCCGACCAGCGCCAGTGGCGGTGGCGCCGCATCGGGTGTCGGGAATGCCGTCGTCACCGCGACCTTCCACCCCTCCGGCGTGCGGACGAAGACCCGCTCGCTCACGCCGCGCACGCTGCCGCTCGAATCCACGACCCGATAGCGATACACACCGTAGGCGACGTCCGGCGTCACGGGGACGATCCGATAGTGTGTCGCGACCAGCGTGTCGGGCCAGGAGGCGCCGACGCCGGCGGCAAAGGAATCGTAGCCCTGTCGCAAGCCCTCGGGGCCGACCCGCGCGAGCGTCGGCGTGTGCAGATAATGAGAGAGGTACGCGGCGCGATTGCGCGTGTGGATCGCCGCGATGTTGCCGCGAAACGCGTCGAGCGGCGTGCCCTGAACCGCGAGCAGGACGGGGAGGGGGAGGCGGAGGAGAAGCAGCACCCAGACCTACAGGTGCGCCGCCCGGCGCCAATGCTCGGCGATCACGGCATGCCCGGCGGGTGTGGGGTGGACGCCGTCCGCGGCCCAGTACGCAGGCGTGGCGCGACGCGACAGATCGTCGAACGTTTTCTGGAGCCCAATGAACGTCGCTCGCGCATGCTGCGCCACCCGCGCTGCGGCGGCTCGCCGCTGGTCGAATTCCGGAAACCAGCGGTCATCCACCGCGCCGCAGCGGAGGACGAACGGCTCGAGAATCACTAGCCGCGCGTTCGGCAGCGCCCGGGTGGTCTCGTCGAGCAGCGCCGTGAACTGCGTCTCGTAATCCTGCACGGTCCCCGTGTAGCCGTGGCTCAGCGTGTGCCAGAAGTCGTTCACCCCGATCAGAATGCTCAGCACGTCGGGTTTCAAAGCCAGCACGTCATCGGCCCAGCGTGCCTGTAGGTCGGGCACCTTGTTGCCGCTGATGCCGCGATTGTAGAAACGCAGACCGCGGTCAGGGTACGCCGCGAGGGCGGCCGACGCGACGAGCAACGGGTAGCCCGAGCCGAGGGCGCGCGCCGAGTTCGGGTCCGCGACCGTGCGGTCGCGGCCGCTGTCCGTGATGGAGTCGCCCTGGAACAGGACGACGGTAGCGTCCGCAGGCTGCGTGAGCCAGCGGTGGCCGGACGCCGGGGCGGCGGGGGCGGGGGCGGGGGCGGGCCAGAGCGTGGCGCCGGCCAGGGCACCGGCGGCCGCGACGAAATCACGTCGCTTGAAGTCGCGTGACATGGATGTGTTGTGACAGGAATCTCATCGAGCGTTCAGTTGAGCCGGGCACGAAGATGGCACACCTCCCGCGCGAGCGCGAGAGCGGGCGAAGCATCGCGTCGGGGCTGTCTCGGTTCAATTTGCGCCGGAGATGTCCGGCGACTAAGCTGTCCGTGACGGGTCCCACCAACCAACGAGGAACCGGCATGAAATTCATGCTCCTGATTTACAACGACACCAACCTACTCGACGCGCTTCCTCGGCCGGAATTCGACGGCATGATGCGCGAATGCCTCGCGCACGCCGACGAGCTCCGTCGGGAAGGACATCTCATCGAGTCTCAGATGCTCGAGGGCACGGAGACGGCAAAGTCGCTGCGCATCCGAAATGGCCGCCCCAAAGTCACCGATGGGCCGTTCGCCGAGGCCAAGGAGGTTCTGGGGGGCTTCAATCTGATCGAGGCCACCGACATGGATGAGGCGGTCCGGATCGCGGCTCAGTTTCCCTGGGCTCGCAACGGTTGCGTAGAGATTCGGCCCGTGCGCGACATCGGAGCGGTGCGGCAGCGGGTCGGCGCCCCCGACTCACCCGCGACTTACGCCCCGTAACTACGGCAATCAGTTGGCCCCGGTGGATTCGAACCACCATACCCAGATCCAAAGTCTGGTGTCCTGCCGTTGGACGAGGGGCCAGCGCGACGGCAAGAATCTACATTGTGACCCGTTGAGACGTAGGGGCGCCGAAACGTTGCGGGCCCACCACAGTTGCGCGGACCGAACTGGAGTTGTACGGTAGGGCCGAACACCACCCGAGGAGGTGGGGCCGTGAGTCAACACGACGGCCACAAGCGAAGCGAGGCTCTCGCTCGCCTCGGCGAGTGAGCGCTAAGCCCCCGAGGGTCTGCTAGGGCCTCTCGGGGGCTTCTGCTTTCACGGCGGCCGTTCACGGCCCGAGCTCCACCCCCTGCGTCTGGCCGTGCTGCGTTTGGACGTCGTACGCGCGGTTCCTCGCCCGGCCGTCCGCCACGATCCGCTCCACCGTGTTTGACGCGTCGCCCAGGAGCTTGTTGCAATTCGTCCCCCGGAGCGTCGTGAGCGCGGCCATCACCTCGCGGGCGTTGCGCTCGGCGATGGTGCGGTGCCCTGCCTCATGGACCCGAACGGCCTTGAGGTAGGTTTGCCACG
>WNGO01000813.1_pt1 | contig 33656 bp, 35 predicted proteins | sample 5400511 | NCBI WGS metagenome assembly WNGO01 (sample SAMN13153380, study PRJNA577476) | soil metagenome | isolation source: 20 cm soil or saprolite under Garry oak tree replicate 2 | place: USA:California | collected 2016-06-15 | reverse complement strand
GAGCCGGCCGAACTCTTTCAGCGCGGCTTCGACCGCCACGCCGGGTGCGCCGGAGTCCGCAAAATCGGCCTGCATCGCCATGGCATGGCCGCCGGCGCGCGAAACCTCCTCGACAAAGCTGTCCGCCTCGGCTTTGCGGCTCCGATAGGTGATCGCCACCTTCACGCCGGCGGCAGCGAACAGCGTGGCAGCCGCGCGACCGATGCCACGACTGCCACCGGTGACGAGGGCCACCTGGTCGACAAAACGCTCAGCCGGCATGCGCGGCGTGCAGGAAGGCGGTCATGCTGGGCACGTCCTCGATATTGTGGACCACCGCCCCCGGGAGAATCTTCCGGACCAGCCCGGTCAGCGTCCGCCGCGGGCCAACCTCAATGAACGTGTCGGCGCCAAGTTGCTGCAACCGCTGGATCGACTGGGTCCAGCGGACCGGGCCGGTCAGCTGGCCGACCATGAGCCGGCGCAGCTCGCTCGCTTCCTGGTGGACCTGCGCATCGGCATTGAAGACCTGCGGCCGGCGCAGAGGTCGGAGCGGGATCTGGTCCCAGGCGGCGGCAAACACCCGGGCGGCGCCGGCCATCAGCGGCGAATGGAACGCGCCGCTCACCGGCAGCCGGACCAGGCGCTTGGCTCCCGCGGCTTGCAACTTCGGGCTGACGGCGTTCAGCCCCGACTCGCTCCCCGAGACCACCACCTGCCCGGGGGCGTTGTAGTTGGCGACGACGACCAGGCCCTCGCTGGCGGCGCAAATCTGCTCCACGGTGTCGTCGGGAAGCCCGAGCACGGCGATCATTCCGCTGGCCGGTGGGGCAGCCGCCGACATCGCCGCACCGCGCGCCCGAACCGCCACCAGCGCATCAAGCGGGTCCAGCGCCCCGCCCGCCACCAGGCCGGCAAACTCGCCCATGCTGTGGCCGGCCACGGCCCCTGGCTCAATCCCATTCGTGACCAGCCGCCGAAGTAAGGCCAGGCTGTGGAACAGGATGGCCGGCTGGGCGTTCTCGGTTGCCTGCAGCTCGGCCTCCGGTCCCTCCACCATCAGCCGGCCGAGCGGCATCGCAAGCCGGTCCTCGGCCTGTCGGAGGAAGTCGGCCGAACCCGGATCCCCTTCCAGCAGGTCACGGGCCATTCCGACGAATTGGGCGCCCTGGCCTGGGAACAGGAAGGCGACGGTGATCGGCTTGGGACCTAGTCGGTCTTGATGACTTCGCGCCCGTCGTAGTAGCCGCAGTTACGACAGATCGCGTGCGGCCGCTTCGCCTGGTGGCACTGCGAGCACTCGACGAGCGGCGGCCGCTTTATCGCCAGGTGGGCGCGCCGCTCGCCCTGGCGGGCATGGGCATATCGTGTCTTTGGGAGAGCCATGAGCAGCCCATTATAAGGGGCGCGCGGCTACCTCCCGCTGACAACCTCGACTTCTTTGACTGGCTTTGCCGCCGCGGGGCGGAGCGACTCGACACCTTTCTTTACGGTGGCGATCGTCCGCATCAACTGCCCCTCCAGCGACTGCATCACGTCCCAGGCGTAGCGGTCGGCGGCCCGGCGGGTTTCCTCGGCTTTCGCCGCCGCCTCACGCAGCATCACCTCCGCCTGCTTTTCGGCGCGCTTCACCAGCTCGTGCTGCCCGATCATGGTCTGGGCTCGCTCGCCCGCCTTGCTCACGGTCCGGGCGGCCTCGGACTGCGCTTCGGACAGGAGCCGCTGCTGCTCCTGCAGCGTCCAGCGGGCCTGCTTGATTTCGTCCGGCAGGCTGAGTCGCAGGTCGTCGATGCAGGCCAGCGCTTCTTCCTGGTCGATGACGACGGTTCGGGTGAGTGGAATCTGCCGGCTGTGCGCGATCAGGTACTCGAGGCGGTCGACGGCTTCATGGATGTTCATGCTTGTGCTCCCTTGATGTAAGACGTTGCTTGAGCGGTTCGACGACGCTGGTTGGGACGAATTCCGAGATGTCTCCGCCGAACTCGGCGAGCTCTTTGATGAGGCTGGAGCTGAGAAACAAGTGCCGCAGGCTGGTGGGGATGAACACGGTGGTGACCTCCGGCTCGAGTCGGCGGTTCATCAGGGCCATCTGGAACTCGCTCTCGAAGTCCGACACGGCGCGAAGGCCACGAACGATCACCCGGGCACCAACCTGCCGGGCGAAGCCGATAGTCAGCCCGTCAAAGGTGCTGACCTCGACCCCCGGCCGTTCGCCCAGGCTCTCGCGGATCATGCGAACCCGCTCGTCGGTGGTGAAGAGCGGCTGCTTGCTGGGATTTTCGAGCACCGCGATCACCACCCGATCGAAGATTCGCGCCGCGCGATCGACGATGTCCAGGTGGCCGTGCGTCAGGGGATCGAAGCTGCCGGGGTAGAGCGCGGTGATCATACGTACCTGAGAAAAGTCAGACGGGTGGCGCCGTAGTCGCGCTCCCGCACGTGCGTCAGTCGCTGCAGCGCGGGCAAGGGTTGACTGCGATGATGCTCTACCGCCACCAGCGCCTGGTCACGCAGCGGCCCGCGGTCCAGCGCCTGCAGCGCCAGGTTGAGCGCGCTGGCGTCGCGGTAGGGTGGGTCGACCAGAAGGAGGTTGTAGGTCTTGAGGTCGCTCGCGTGCGCCCTCAGCCAGTCGATGGCATCGGCACTGGCAACGTCGCCCTGGGGGGCGAAGCCGGTTGCGGCCAAATTCTCGGCGACGATGTTAGCACAGGATCGGTCACGTTCCACGAATGTCGCCGACGCGGCCCCACGGGATAGCGCTTCGATGCCGAGCGTGCCGGCCCCGGCGAAGAGATCCAGTACCCGCGCACCGCGTATGCTGTCGCCGATGATGTTGAACAACGCTTCCCGGACGAGTGAGGTGGTGGGACGCGTTGCTCGACCGGGTGGCGTCTTGAGCACCCGACCTCGACTTGCTCCGGCGGTGACGCGGGTGGCGGGCCCCGACATTCGATGAGTAAAGCAGGCGGGCCCGGTTCACGGGATCCGGCCGAGGAAGGAGCTGCAGCATAGTCGTCGTCGACGTGGTGCTCGGGATCATCCTGGTGCTCGGTCTGCCCATCGCCGCCGGCCTCACCGTCGGTTGGCTCCTCTCGCAAGTGCGACGGTCACCGCGGGTGTCCCCTCCCGCCGGCTCGGCACCGGCTAGTCCAGCGCGAACACCCGACGATACGCCGAAAGCTGGCGGCGGAGGGCCGGCTCGCCGGCCAAGGTCGGGTCGCGGTCCAAGAGGCGGACGGCCTCGCTCTGGGCGTCGCTGATCAGCGCGGCATCGAGCAAGCTCGCCATCTTGAACTCATTGCCATGCTGGCGGAAGCCGTGGAGTTCGCCCATGCCCCGCAGTTGCAGATCGATCTCGGCCAGGTCGAACCCGCTGTGATGCGTCACCAGAGCCGTCAAGCGCCGCATCGTCTCCGGATCATCCATGTCGGTGAACAGGAGGCAGGTGGATTCGTGTACCCCGCGACCAACCCGCCCGCGAAATTGGTGGAGCTGGGCTAAGCCGAACCGGTCGGCGCCCTCGACCATCATCACCGTCGCGTTCGGAATGTCGATGCCAACCTCGACCACGGAGGTCGATACCAGGATCCCCACCTCACCACGCTGGAACTTGCCCATGACCTCCTCTTTTTCGGCAGTCTTCATCCGTCCATGGAGGAGGGCGATGCGCGGGGCCAGGTCCGGGAAGACGTCGCGCTGCAGTTTCTCCACCTCCTGGGTCGCGGACCGGACCCCAAGCTTGTCCGACTCCTGGATCAGCGGGCAGATGACAAAGACCTGCCGCCCGGCCGTGACCTGTCGGCGAATGAAGTCATACGCGGCCTGCCGCTCATCAGGCGGCACCAGTCGAGTGCTGACGGGCGGTCGACCCGGCGGCATTTCGTTGAGCACCGAGATGTCCAGATCACCGAACAGGGTGAGCCCGAGGGTTCTGGGGATGGGGGTCGCGGTCATCGAGAGAAAATGGGGCCAGAGATCGCCCTGGCGGACGGAGAGACGCTGACTGACGCCAAAGCGGTGCTGCTCGTCGACCACGGCGAGTGCGACGTTCTTGAACCGAACGTCCTCCTCGATCACGGCATGGGTGCCGACCAGCAAGTTGACGGAACCGTCCGCGACCGAGGTCAGCAAGGCGCGTCGGGCAGCGGCCGGCGTGCTCCCCAAAAGCATGCCGACCACGATTCCAAATGGCCGCAACAGGGACTCGACGACGTCGGCGTGCTGCCGCGCCAGGATCTCGGTCGGCGCCAGCAGCATCGATTGGAACCCCGCACGTGCCACGTGGTGCATGGCCATCGCCGCCACCACGGTCTTCCCTGACCCGACGTCGCCCTCCAGCAAGCGGTTCATCGGTTCCGGCCGGGCCACGTCCTTGAGGATCTGCCACGCCGCGCTGCGCTGGGCGTTGGTGAGCTTGAAGGGAAGCGCCGCGACGAATGCTCGCGCCGTGGCTTCATCGAACGGGATGGGGTCGGCGGCGTGCGATTTGCGGGCCCGTTTCGCCTGTTGCACCGCGACCTGGTTGAGGAAGATCTCTTCAAATTCGAACCGGTCGCGGGCCCGCTCGAGGGCTTCCATCGATTCCGGAAAGTGGACCTGCTTGACGGCGGCTGCCCGGGGCATGAAGCCACGGCGCGCCAGGATCTCAGCGGGGAGCACCTCGTCGAGCTGGTCGGCCAGCCAGAGCAGCGGCCGGATCTTGGGACGAAGCCAGCGCGACGTCAGGCCTCTTGTCTCCGGGTAGATCGGCACGATCCGGGCCGCGTGGCTCGGGTCGCTGGAGACCTTTTCATATTCGGGGTTCTTCATCACCAGGCCGCCGTTGAGGTCGACCTCACCCGCGAGGAAAATCTGATCTCCCTCACGGAGGTAGTTGGCGATGTAGGGCTGGTTGAACCACACCACATTCAGCTGACCGGAATCGTCGGAAACCGTCGCCCGGGCGATCTGCATGTGCTTGCGCGGCGTGAGCTGCCGCGCGATGTGGTAGACGCGCGCCCGGACGGTGGTTTGCATCCCGGGCCGGACCCAGGCGATTGGCGTTACGTTCCCAAAGTCGCGGTGTTTTCGGGGGAAGTAGAGCAGGAGATCGCGGACCGTCTTGACGCCCACCCGTTCCAGCTTGCCGCCGTAGGCCGTGTTGATCCCGGTGATGGCGGTCACCGGGTCGTCGAGCGACAGCCGTGGCACGATCAGGCGATCAGGTAGGTGAAACCGATCACGCCCGGGCCGGTGTAGGTGCCGATCACGGCCCCGGTCTCTGTCAGGGGGATGTCGAGTCCGGGGTAGCTGCCGGCCACGCGCTCCCGAAGCCGCTCGGCGTCGGCCAGGGCGGCACCGTGGAGCACCGCCAGGTTGCTCAGCTGGCCATCCCGGCCCAAGAGTTCCACGAGGCGGTCGATGGCTTGCACCCGCCCCCTGGCCCGACCGAGTGGCGCGACTTCGCCATCCTGGAGGGTGATTAGCGGCTTGAAATTCAGGAGCGAGCCAAGCAGCGCGCGCGCCCGGCCGATCCGGCCGCCCCGTTCGAGGTAGGTCAAGGTGTCGATGGCGGCCAGCACGCGCGCCTTGGGAACGAGCGATCTGATGCGGTCGGCCACCGCGGCGCGCCCGGCCCCGGTCTTCGCCAGCTTCGCACCCTCCAGCGCCAGGAACCCCAGCGCCATCGACGCCGTCAGCGAGTCGATTACCTCGATCTGGCCGCCGTCGACCGACTTGGCGGCCATCTCGGCGGCGCCGTAGGTCCCCGAGACTTTGCTGGAGATGGTCACCGTCACCACCTCGTCGCCCGCCTCGCGATGGCGCCGAAACACCTCCTCGAACGCCCCCACCGGCGGTTGCGAGGTTTTGGGCAGTTGCGGCGAAGTCTTCAGCTTGTCGAAGAAATCATCGCCGGTGAGGTCCACGTGGTCCTTGAAGACCTGGTCCCCGAAGCGAACGTTGAGCGGCACAACGGTGATGCCGGCGGCCCGCTGTTGATCCTCGCTGAGGTCCGCCGTGGAATCGGTAACGATCCGGACCACGACAGGAGTATAGTCACCGGTCCGCTCCCATCACGAGGGAGCAACAGGCGCGTTTTCGTTAGGTGCCGCGCAGCGCTGGCCTGCTACACCTGTAGATGCTGTGGTGCTCCCAAACAGCCTCATTTCGCGCCTCAACCAGGCGCTGATCCTGGCCGGGTTTGTCGGCTTTCAGGTGATGGATTCGCTCACCACCCACATCGGGCTCGCCCTGCAGCACGCCGAGCTCAACCACGTCATGGCGCCGGTGATCGCCACCCAGGGGGAGCTGGTCGCCTATGCGATCAAGGGAACAGCGGTCGCCGTGCTGCTCGCCATCCTGATGCTGCTATACCGGCAAAAGCCGCGGGTCTGGCACGCCTATCAGGTCGCGGCCTGGCTGACTGCCGTGGCCGTGGTGTCCAACGTGCTGCAGCTGCTCTAGCGGGTTGCGCAGGTCCAGCGTCTACTCGACGGCGACCACGTAGGGGTAGAGCGCCTGCTCGCCGGACTGCAACTCGATCGACGCTTTTGGGAACTGTTTGGCGATCGCCGTGCAGAGGGCCTCGCGCTCGGTCTCGGGGGCGTCGGCACCGGCGTAGATCGTAACGGTGCCCACGTTGCCGGCATCGATGCGTTTGAGGACCGACTGAACGACGGTTTCGGGCGACGCGCCGGCGTCGACGATGCGGTCGTTGAGCAACCCGATGACGTCGTTTTCGGCGATCTTCAGGCCGTCCACCTCGGAGGCCCGGACCGCCCGCGTCACTTCGATGGTTTGGACCTGGCCGAGCGCGTGCGACATCGCATTGGCATTGGCCTCGAGATTGGCGCTGAAGTCGAAAGCGAACAGAGCCGCGATCCCTTGCGGCAGGCTGCGCGAGGGGACGACCCGCACCCGCTTCTTGCTCAGCTCGGCAACCTGCTGGGCGGTCATGATCACGTTGCCATTGTTGGGCAGCAGGAGGACGTCGTTGGAGGGCACCGACTCGACCGCGGCCAGGATGTCCTCCGTCGACGGATTCATCGACTGTCCGCCGCCGACGACTGAATCGACCCCGAGGCTTTCGAGGATTCGGCGGAAGCCGTCGCCGCTGGCCACGGCCACCACCGCGAGATGTTTCGTGCTCGCCGGACGGCGGATGCTCTCGCCCTGCAGGCGGTGATGCTGCGACGACATGTCATCGACCTTGAGGCGGGTGAGCCGGCCGACACCGCTCGCGTAGCCGATCACGACGGCCGGCTCGTGGGTGTGCACGTGGACCTTGATGGCAGAGTCGTCACCGACGACCAGCGCCGAGTCCCCCTGTCGCTGGATTTCTTTCCGGACATCATCAACCGGCAGCTTCTCGCCGTTGATGATGAACTCGGTGCAGTAACCCCAACCCTCAGAGGGCGCCTGCACCTCCTTGGGTCGCGCGTGTTGCGTGGCCGGCCGCTCGAATGTGGCCAGCTCCTCCCCCAGCATGCGCTTCAGAAACCCATCGAGGATCAGTTGCAGCCCGAAGCCGCCGGCGTCGATGACGCCCGCCTGCTTGAGGATGGGCAGCTGCTCGGGCGTTCGTTCGACCGCCGTCGCCGCTGCCTCGCAGGCGGCTCGCACGACCTGGGTCAGGTCAGTGGTCTGCGCGGCCGCGGCCTCAGCACCGGCCGCAGCTTCACGCGCCACCGTCAGCATGGTGCCTTCGGTCGGTCTGATCACGGCCCGATAGGCGACGTCGGCGCCTTCGCGAAAAGCCCGGGCCAGCCCCTTCGCATCGACCGAGGCGTGCGAGCCGATACCCATACAGAAGCCGCGGAAAATCTGGGACAGGATCACGCCCGAATTGCCGCGTGCCCCCATGAGCGCGCCGTGCGAGGCGCGCTTGGCCATGGCGGAGAGGTTGGGCTCATCCAGCCCGCGGATGTCCTCGACGGCGGACTGCAGCGTCAACAGCATGTTGGTCCCGGTATCGCCGTCCGGGACGGGGAAAACATTGAGGGCATCCACCTCATCCCGGTTGATCGTGAGCCAGGCCAGCGAGCCCAGCAGGGCCTCCTTGAACAGCCGGCCGTCGCACTCGGTGATGGGCATGGTCGGGGCGCCGGTTAGGGTAGCCGTCTCAGCTGCCGCTGCCGCCGCTTATGTGGATGCCCTGGACGTTGACGTTGACCTCGACCACGGGCAATCCCAGGGTGCGCTCGACCGAATACCGGACGGCATTGGATAGGTTGTGTGCGACTTCCGACACCCGCGTCCCGTACTCGACGATGACATAGAGCGAGACGGCGATGCCGTCCTCCCGGACCTCGACCTCGACGCCGCGGTGCAGCTTGTCGCGGTGCAGCCGCTCGGCAAGGCCATCGCGCAGTCCGCGGGCGGCCATCGCGACGACGCCGTAGCATCCGGCGGCTGCATGGCCGGCGATGGTGGCAACGACATGGCGCGAGACTTCGATCCGCCCGAGGTCTCTGGCCTGGATCAGCGTCCTCGGCGGCTTCCCGGTCCGTGGCGGGTTGGCCTTCGTCTTTGAGTCCATACGTGTGCTACTATGTGACGCTGATTTCGCCCCAATCATACGCGATGACTCCGGGGCATCGAAGCAAACCAACACCATGGCACAACGTTGCGCGATCTGCGGCAAGGGGCCCCAATACGGGCATAACGTGAGCCACTCGAAAGTGCGCACGAAGCGTCGCTTCATGCCCAATCTGCACAAAGCCCGGGTGACGATCAGCGGCCGTTTGCAGACCGCCATGGTCTGCACGCGCTGCCTTCGGACGCAGGCGAAGTCGGTCTAGTTCTCGGGCGGCCCGCCCGACGAATCCTCGGCGACCGATCCCACGTGCCCCCGCGGCGAGATCCATAAGGTGACCGGGATCCCGGAGCGAAGCCACGGCTGAGCGGATCGTAGCTCGGCATCGGACAGCACCAGGTAGTAGCTGGCGCCTCCCTGCAGCCAGATGGTGCGGCCCTGGACATGGTCGACGACGCCGGCGACCTCGCGCGGGAGTGCGGAATAGCTTTCGGCGCTGAGCAGCGCCAGCCACGTCGTGCCGACTACCCCGGCCGTGGCCACCAGGAGGAGGATCCGCCGGCCCCAGGCCGTCCCATCCCAGAGCAGCGCGTACACCAGCCAGGGAAGCACGATCGCGACCAGCGCCAGGCTGGTCTGGGTCTCTTGCCAGATGTTGCCGGCGTAGGCACGCTGGCTGCTGTTCGTGAGGTCGGCGCCCGACGGGAGGAAAGACGGCACGTGGAGGGCCAGGGCCAGCAGCCCGATGCTGATCGCCAGCGTGAGCCCGACGCGGCGAAGCCGGACGTCGCGGAGATCGATCCGGGTGCCGACGGCCCGCAGGGAGCGTCGTGCCGCAAGCGTCACGAACCGTGTAACCCGAATCTCCATCCCCGCTTGCGGGCAGGGCCGGGTTACGGTGCTTTACCGCAATTCCTCGATCGCGGCCTTCTTCCCCTGCGAGTGGCTGTAGACGAAACTGCCCGCCACCAGCACGGTGGCACCATTCGCGATCGACTGGCGGCCGGTTTCGGCGTTGACGCCGCCGTCGATCTCGATGTCGAGTTTGGGATTGAGCCGGTCCCGCAGGGTCCGGGCCGCCTTGATCCGATCCAGGCTGCCGTCGATGAACGTCTGACCACCCCAGCCGGGATTGACGCACATCATGACCAGCAGATCGGCGTCCTTCAGCAACGGCTCGACGAGGACGAGGGGGCTGCCGGGATTCAGACAGATCCCCGGACGCAGACCGGCCTTGCGAATTGTGTCCAGCACCCGGTGGATGTGCCGGGTCGCTTCGACGTGGACCGACAGGCTGTTGGCGCCGGCGTCGCGAAAAGCCTCGATGGTGCGCTCGGGGTTCTCGATCATCAAGTGGATGTCAAAGGGCAGCTTCGCGTAGCGTCGGCAATGTTCGACCGTGCGCGGCCCGATCGTGATCGGTGGAACGAAGTGTCCATCCATCACGTCGAAGTGCACCCAGTCGGCGCCGGCCTGCTCGAGGGCTGCGACTTCCTCCCCCAGCCGGCTGAAGTCGGCCGATAACAGCGACGGCGCGACCAGCACTAGGAGACGGTCGGGACGTTGATCGTAACCGGCGCGTCGAAGTCGTGATAGTTGATGGTCACCTGGGCGGTGGCGTGGATGGTCGAACCGGCCGGCAAGCGGCTAGCCGATGCGCCGGCCGATGCTCCCAGCGAGCCCATCAACTGGCTGAGGTCGATGTTGTAGTCCAGGTTGACATACATCCGGCGGACCAGGTGATCGTCCTTTCCAAACCAGACCTCGACCGCCATCGTGCCGCTATCCAGCACCTGTTTCATCGCGGCCGCGGCCTGGGGATTCTTGCCGAGCTTGTTCAGGCTGGCGATCAGTTTGTCTTTGTCCGGGGTCAAGCTGTAGTGATGAACGCTGGCGCCGGCCTGCGTCGTGTCGCCCAGGTCCTTGACCGACTTCACGTTCTTCAGGAACTGGTCGTAGGAAAGTGGGTCGGGCTGGCCCAGCTGATCCGTCAGGCTGCCCGATTGTGGCGAGACCTCCCATTTCTGTGTCAGCGGATTCTTTACGTAGGCTTTGCCGTTGGCGACGACAATTTCGGTCGCCAGTGAAAGCCCGCCCATTTTGACGTTCATGACGGCGTGATAGCGATCGGGGAATTGCGCCTCACCGTTCCCGGTTACCGCGACGGTCATCGAGCCCGAGGACGAGCCGGTTTGGCCGAAAATCTGACCCAGCTGCGGGGGGAACGTCATGTTGACGTTGGCCTGCATGTCGAACTTGGCCGAGTGGAGTTGGCTCGCGCGTTGTGCGGCGCCGGCGAGCGCCTGCTGCGGGGTCTCGGCCTTGGCCAACGGCGAGGCGCAGGCCGCCACGGCGACCATCGTCAAGAGGCTCAGAAAGAGTCGTTTCATCGAGCTTCCTGAGTATATCGACGCCGGGACGCCAATCCCTTCGTCGCCGAAAACGAGCGGGTCACGAGGACGAGACGGGCGGCACGTTCACGGTCTCCAGCCACGCGGGTAACTCGCCGAGTCGGGTAATGATGTGGGTCGGCGCGGGGCCGCCGGTGAGGACCGCTCCCGGATGTTTCAACCAGACCGCGGGGATGCCCGCGTTGAGCGCCCCGGCGATGTCCGTGTCGAGCCGGTCACCAACCATGCAGGTCGTCTCCAGGGGGACACCCAATCGGCGGGCACCCTCGACGTAGATGGCCGGATCGGGCTTGGCGCTTCCAAAATCCCTCGAGGTGACCATCGCGTCGATCAGACTCCGCAACCCGGCCTTGTCCAGCGCCGCGGCGAGCTCGGCGTCCCCCGACCCGACCGTGTTGGAGATCACGCCCAACCGGTAGCGGGACTTGAGCGCCGCCAGCACCTCGAGGGCACCAGGCAGCGGCGTGATCGCCATTTCCCACAGGTGCTTGCCCGGCTCCTCAACGACCAGGGTATTCCCGGCATCGAAGAAGACGCCTAAAAGGGCCGGCATCAGGCCGGCGAAAGGACCGTCTGCGGCTGGCGGGCGCGCAGCTGGCCGCAGGCCGCATCAATGTCCAGGCCCCGGGTTGCCCGGATCGTCGTCGAAATGCCGGCTGCCTGCAGGGTCGCTTGAAACGCCTGCGCCCGCTGCTTCGAGGGCGGCGCGAGCGGGCTGCCTTCGACCGGGTTCATCGGAATCAGGTTGACGTGACTGAGACGGTGCTTGACGAGCGCTGCCAACCGTCGCGCCTGCTCGACACTGTCGTTCACACCCTGGAGCAGCACGTACTCATAACTGACCCGCCGGCCGGTTCGCTCGGCGTGGGCTCGAGCGGCTCCGACGATGGCCGCGATCGGATATTTCCGGTTCACCGGGATCATGCTGGTCCGCAGCTCGTCATCCGGCGCGTGCAGGGAAATCGCCAGGTTGACGGGCAGTCCTTCGGCCCCGAGCCGTTCGATGAAGGGAACCAACCCGATCGTCGAGATGGTCACCCGTCGTGGACTGAAGTTGAGGGTGTCCGACCCGGCCCAGCGGCGGATCGCGCCCACCACTGCCGCGTAGTTGTTGAGCGGCTCCCCCATCCCCATGAAGACGACGTTGGTCAGGGAGCGCTGCCCTTCGGCGAGGTCACGGCTGGCCATCAGGAACTGGTCGACGATCTCGGCCTGGCTGAGATTGCGGTCGAAGCCTGAACGTCCGGTGGCACAGAAGGTGCAGCCGATCGGGCAGCCAACCTGCGAGCTGACGCAGATGGTGGTGCGCGCCCTTGACCGCGCGCTGGCATCGTATTGCATCACCACCGTCTCGATCGTCCGCCCGTCCGCCAACCGGAAGAGATATTTGACGGTCTGGCCGTTGTCGGCCACCCGTTTGGCATGTGGCGTCACCGTGCTGAAGGCGTAGGTCTCCTCGAGATGACGCCGAACCGATACCGGCAGTGTTCGCATCGCGCTAAACGACGGAGCCAGCTTCTGCCAGAACCACTGCCCGGCCTGGTCGCCACGATACGGGGCCTCCCCCATCGCCGTAAGCCGGGATCGGACCTCCGCCGGATCGGCCGTGGCGAACGGCGCCCGGTCAGTTATTGCGGCGGTTTCCGAAAACGATCGACGCGTAGTACAGCAGGGTCAGCAGGCCGGCAAACAGGGCCACCCAGTAGGTGAAGGCGGCGGCGCGGAGCATCCGGCGCGCACCCTCCTGTTCTTCGGGAAAGATCACGCCGTTGTCGGCGAGCAAGCGGAGCGCCCGCCGGCTCGCGTTCAACTCGACCGGGGTGGTGATGAGCTGAAAGGCGACGACCGCGGCGAACAGCGCCAGGCCCGCCAGCGCCACGTAGAACCCGATCACGCTTCCGGTAAAGGCCGACAGCAGGATACCGGCGATCACGATGAACGGACCCGCCTGCGAACCGAGATTCGCGGCCGGCACCAGATCGGAGCGCCAGCGCATCGCGAAGTAGCCCTGTCGGTCCTGCTGGGCATGGCCGATCTCGTGGGCGACGACCGCTTCGGCGGCCACCGAGCTGCCGGTCGCGACCTCCCTCGAGAGGTTCAGCGTCTTGGTGCGGGGGTCGTAGTTGTCACTCAGCTCGCCGTCGATGACCTGGACCGTCACGTCGTTCAGGCCGGCGCCGGTCAAGATCCGGCGCGCCACGTCGGCCCCGGACATCCCGCTCGAGTTGCGCACTTGCGAGTAGCGCCGGTAGGTGCTCTTGACCCAGCTGCTCGCGATGAAGCTCAGCGCCATGATTGGCAGCGCCACGTAGAGCAGGTAATGCCAATCCAAGAACAACATCTGACCTGCCCGGATTGTACCCAGCGAGGGTCTGCCTAATCTCGTGGATACCCTTCTGCCGACTCGTGGCCGGCTCGTCACTCTGCGTGAAAGGATCGCGCACAGCCAGTCGTTTCACCTGCATCGGGGCGCCCCCCGGGACGACCATGCTGGAAGAGCCACAGCGACTCACGATGTCGGATGTCTTCAGCCTTTTCGGCCGCCAGGCCGAGGATACCCGCTGGGTGGCTTCGGCGGATTCGCAAGAATACCTGGCCGTCGTCCTTTACCTAGTTCAGCGGAACAACGGCCGCTGAGGCTGGCGCCGCCTACGCCACTTGTGATACTCTTCGTGTTAGGTTAAGTACAAACTAGGTATCAACATGTCTGAGAAGCTGACGTTGAGCGAACTCTTCGCCCTCTTCGGACGGACGACGGACGATACCCGGTGGGTGGGTTCGGCCGATTCCGAGGAATACCTGGCCGTGGTCACCTATCTCGTGCAGCGCTCGAGCACCCGCTAACCGTTACGAAACGGCCACGATCGGGGCACGACCCGTCTGAAAGCAAGGCTTCAACGCGTTATACGGCTCATACTCGGGCTACAACGGCGCTCGCCTGAGGTAAGAAAAGATGATCACACTGCTTGCTGCACGCATCCGGATGCTCTTTGGCTGGCGTGACAGTGAGCATGGCCAGGCCCTGATCGAGTACTCCCTCATCATGTGCTTGATCGTCATCGTCGTGCTGGTGACACTGATCGTCCTTGGCAACCAGGTGCGGAACACCTACTGCAACATCCAGGGCGCCGTCATCGGCGCCTAGCGCTCGTCGACCTCGAGCGCCGGGTTTCCCATCACCACCGCACCAGCGGCGACATCAGCGGTCACGAGCGATCCCCAACGCACTACCGCCCCGTCACCAACTGACACACCCTTGAGGATGGTGGCTTTGCCCTGGATCCGGATGGTGGCTTTGCCCTGGATCCAGGCTTGACGGCCGATCCGGATCGGCCGGCGGCTCGCGGATTCTCCAGGCCGGCGTCGCGCCCGGCCAATCGCGTGAAAGTCCGTGTCGACGATCAGGCACGGCCCGAGGATGGCGTCCTCGCCGACCACAATCGTGCTGGCGGACATCAGCCCGGCGCCGTCGATTTCGACCCGGTCACCGATCTCGATGCGGGCGTCCGGGCCAAAGGTGAGCAGGGCGGTGCGGCCCGACGCATTGCTGATGGACACATCGCGCCCGAAGGTGACCCGGCCCCCGCCACGGATACGCAGCCGCAGCGGGCCGCGAAATCCTGGTCCGAATCGATGGCGCGGATAGCGAAGGCGCAAATACAGGGTGCTGAGGCTCACGCTGATGGAGGCTCTGCCCGGGAAGGGATTTGAACCCTTACAAGCTTGCGCTCACAGCCCCCTCAAAGCTGCGTGTCTACCAGTTTCACCACCCGGGCGAGGGCGAAGGAGATTTTACCGCCTCTCTCCCTCCCCCGCTCGCGGGGGAGGGTCGGGGTGGGGCATGTGCCGTTTAGCCGTCGTCGATTGGTCCGTGCGACCGATTCACACGCTCGACCCTGGCCCTAGGCTTGCCGCAAAGGGGCGCGAGAGGCACCGCTCGCGCCTCTTTCTTCACTGCGGAACGGCCGTGTAACGGCGGCCGTAAGCCATCCTCTTTAAGGTGAGATCGTCACCCGGTGTGCGCTTGCTGGTGTGACCCTGACGCGACAAGAGTCATCACATCGTAAAGAGGAATCGTAAGGAAATGCATGACGAGGGCCATATATCATTGCCGGCTCTCCAGTCGGACCTGAGCCAGCAGCCGCAGGTCCAAATCCATGGTGGCCGGTCCGCAGCGCGACGCGCGATGGCGGCCGGAAGAGAGGGGTTAAACATCGTCAACCGCTACCGGATTCTGATCGTCGACGACGACGCCATGGCCCGGGAGATCCTCAAGCGGATCCTCGAGCACGCCGGCTATGAAGTCATGACGGCGGGCAGCGGACCCGAGGCCCTGCGCAAACTGCACGAGGGCATCCCGCACCTGGTCGTCGTCGACCTGATGATGCCGGAGATGGACGGCTTCGAGCTGTGCCGCCGGATCAAGAGCCACCTCGACGTCCCAATCGTGATCTTGAGCGCCGTCGCCGCGGTTGAGAGCAAGGTCGAGGGCCTGCAGATGTACGCCGAGGACTACATCGTGAAGCCGTTCGAGAAAGAAGAACTGGTCGCCCGGGTGCAGCGCGTGCTGCGCCGCTACGGCGAGTCCGCCGGCGTCGAGCAGCCGGAGGTCGTCATCGATCAGGATCTACAGATCAACTTCGTGCAGCATTGGGCTCGGGTCAAGGGCCAGCAGGTGACCCTGACGCCGACCGAATCCAAGCTCCTCTTCCTCCTGGTCCGCAATGCCGGAAGGGTCGTCACCAACGAGACGCTCCTGGCCAAGGCCTGGGCCGGCGACGAAGAGGCGTACGAGGAAGGGCTGCGGGTGCACATCTCGCGGTTGCGCAGCAAGATCGAACCAAATCCCAGCAAGCCGGTCTATATCCAGACCAAGCGCGGGGTCGGCTATCGCTTCGGAGCCAAGGTCAACTATCCCGCCGGCCAGGAGCCGATGGCCCTGGCGGGATGACGATGCGCACCCTGGCACTGGGCCTGCTGGTCTTCGTCCTCTCCTTCCCGCTCTGGCTCCACTGATCGACGCAAGCCGCCGCTAGACTCCTCCCGTGACCCATGCATTGGGCCTGGGCCTGACCGTCTTCACCCTCATCTTCTTGCTCGAGCTGCCGGACAAGACGGCACTGGCGGCGCTGGTCCTGGCGACCCGCCACCGCCCACTGCCCGTCTTTTTGGGGGCGGCGGCCGCCTTCGTCATCCAGAGTGCCGTCGCCGTGGCGGCCGGCTCATTGCTCGGCTTGCTTCCCCGCGAACCGATCCGGATCGGCGCCGGCGTCCTGTTCCTCGTGATGGCCACCCTCCTCGTTCGGCAAAACCTCATGAACCGCGGGGAGTCCAATGACCAGCGCGAACTCGAACGCGAGGAGCGGCGCCATCGACGCCCGTTCGTGACCGCGTTTACGGTCGTGTTCGTCGCCGAGTGGGGCGACCTCACGCAGCTGGCTACGGCGGCCCTGCAGGCGCGCTATCAATCGGCGGTCGTCATCTTCGTCTCCGCCACGCTCGCGCTGTGGACCGTGGCCGGGATCGCGGTCGGGCTGGGAAATCGGCTCGGTGCCTGGGTCCCCCAGCGGCCGCTGCAGTTCGCCGCCGCGGGCGTGATGGTGCTGGTCGCGATCGCATTGATCAGTGGGTTGCTCGGCTGACCCCAATCGGACGAGTTTCGAACTCCAACTGAATTCAGAAACCGCAATCTGGCTCGCTAGCGCGTCGTCAAACGGACTTCTAGCAGACGGTCGGCGGACGCTTCATAAGGCGGGCCTGCGGGCGGCAAGTATCTTGTCGACGCGTCCGTTCGCGGATCGAATTCGGGAGCACTTAAGGCAACGAGACGAAGAGCCAGGCAAACCATTCGATTGGCCTTCGTCAGCGGACGTCAGATCCTCCGAACGTCTAGAGTTGGCCCCATCTTACTCGTGAAGGAGGACTAAGCGTGGAACGCGCTCTGGGGCCTAAGGACTTCCTGGACGCGGCGCGAGATCCCGCTACACAAACCGACCAACTTGACGAGCTCGCGGATTCGCCGTACTCCTTTGTGCGCACGGCAGTTGCCACCCATAGGAACGCTAGCTCTGAGACACTTGGGCGCCTCGTTCCTTCCGCTGCGGATTCCTATCCCCAACAGGAGCTACTCAGGGCGCTCGCATCAAATCCGAACTCTGCAACTGTCACGCTGGCGCGGGTCGCGGACCTTCTGATGGGACGGCTGAATGGCGGCCGCGACAACCATGGTGCCTTCGAGGCCGGCATCGCCCTCTTTGGCCGTGGTGATACGCCGGTCGAGATCCTCCTTCGACTCCTCGCGGACGGAAGGACTTCTACTGAATTCCGAAAGGTAGCTGCTCGTGACACCGGGCGACCCGATGTCTTGACCGTCCTTCGGCAGGATCGAAGCGAGCGAGTCCGCCGTGCCGCCGATCGCGACGCCGCCACACACAAAAGCCACTGAGTTCGTCTCCGCTCGACCTGCTCAATGTAGAAAGACTCATGGCCGATCCCACACAACGAAGCCCTCAAAATCGAATGCATCAACGACAACATGCTGCGCTACTGCAGCAAGCGAGGTGATTTCAGCGACCGTCAGCTGCCCTGATTGGTCCGATCTGGAGAGTGGGCGCGGTGTCAATACGATGCAATTGAAAAGACCGAGGCCCCAACGGAGCGATTCGGCCACTGCCGTCATGTCGGCTACCTCAACGGGCCAGTAGAGGCGATCATCACACGCAAGTCGGGGTGGTAGGACGGGCTCGTTCATCAACCAAGGGGCTGAAGGCGACCCACCGTCCTCTATCAATGCCAGCCGGCCCCCGGGTCTCAGGTACTCGACGATGAATTCAGCAAGCCGCGCCTGCTCACCCTGTTGACTCATCGACTTCGGAAGGCCGTTACGCAGGTCCCTCGCGGTGATGCTAGTGCCTGGCGGTGTCCAAGTCCAAACCTCACCTTCGTCCAGCGGAAGGGAGCGCAGCGCGTTTGATAGAGGGAGTCCCGAAGCCTCCTCGCCTATACCCAAGCGTCCCTTGAGATGGACGCGAGCCTCCAGGCCGAGAACGAGTCGGCCCCAATCGTTCCAGCTTTCACCGGCAGGGCGCGGGCCCCGGGGCATTAGCAGCTATCCAGCCGTCGGGGCATCTCGCAGGATCGCGCCCATCTCATGTGGTTGCCAACTGCGTGGCCATGCGATGGATCATCCGGAGGTTACCTGCACATAGCCATCAGGCCGCAGTCAGCCCGTCGTCGATCACGTTCTCGCGTGTGACCCCTGGGCGTGGGAGCATGCGTTCCACAATGAGGGCCACGAGCCCAATTATGAGGATGAGGTCGCCGGCACTCAGTACCTCGGCAAAAGGTAATGGGTGCGGAAGTACGATCCTGTCGTCAAGCGCCGCCAGTTTCGTGTTCAAGTTCTCGAGGTAGGTATGGCTCGCGTGCCGGGCATAGCCGGCGGGTCCGACCAGACGAAAGAATGCACTCGCGTTTGTCGGCATGCCACCATTCAACTGCACTACCGCCAGATTCGCGAGAGCGCCCACGCAGCTGACGATCCCTCCGACGGTCCGCGCTCTCACTGCCACGACCAGGACGGCTCCGACGGCTACAGTGACCAACGCCAGCCCCAAGCCGCGCGGCAGGACCACGACACCTAGGCCGACGAGGACTACCAATAAGGCGGTTCGGCCGCGGATGCGGTCTACGCCGCGCCACAGATTCGCGATCGTGCCACCCAGCAAGTACCCGATCACGATTCCGATGGCTGCCATTACCGCGAGCTGCCCACCATCAAGGTCGAGGGAACCGAATTGCGAACTTCGCCAGGACAGTGCGTAGATGGCCCCAATGCCACCGAATACAAATGGTGCAGCGAACTCATCGATCCGATCGGTCGGGCCCAATCCTGCTAGTCGTCCGCGAAAACCTAAGGCCGCTATAACGTAGTTCTCAGCGGCCGCATAGACGACGATGACGACGCCCGCTCCGAGGGCGAATGCGCCATGGCCGGCATTCACTACTGCTCCAAACGCGAATAGTCCGAGTCCGCAGGCCACGAACCACCAAGCCGTTTTTGTTACCTGGCCCAAAAGAGACTGGCCATTGAGCAGGCCGGCTAGCGGAGCCGCCACCAGAATGGCCAGGACAGCAATCAATGGATCGTGGGAAAAAACGATGACCGTTGCGGTGAGTCCTATCAGCGGCCACCGGCTGATCCAGTCTCCCTTGTCATGGTCTGGGAGCATGTCGTTGATGAAGAGAACCGCGGCCATCGACAGGAATACCTCAAGCGCATTTTGCGTCGCTGGTCGGTGCGTCAGTGACCACACGGTCGCGCTTGCCGCCACCGCCAGCCCACCGACCAAAACCCACCAAATACGGTAGCGGCCCGGCGGCGGCAGATTCGATAGCAACATAAGCAGTAGAGCAACGCCGACCGTGGCAAACTCTTCGGTGTAGGGAGACCCGTCTCCCTGGCATCCAACAGCCGGGCGATTCGCTACGTGCCCCACGTGATCAGATCGACATCCTTAAGGTGTTGGAGGAGAACGTCGGAGTCGTGCTTCAGCGCATCGTGATGGAAGAGACTAAAGCCTCGGCTGAGACCACACAGGTCTAACGGCGGGATGTTGATGCCGGTCGAGCAGCGAGTTGCAAGTATCCCGCTTGGCTACGTACGGCACTCGGAGGGAAGGAAAGTAGCGAGGCCGACCTTCCACAAATTCAGGTGAATTAGAAGCGGTAGAGCCCTGTATGGCCACGCTGAGCAGACTCCGGGGCGGTAAATAAGCGACTCGAATCTCAGGCGGCGCTGGTCAGGTCGATGGCCTCGGGCAGGGCTCGCTGCGGGATCGTGAAGGTGAACGTGCTCCCGTGCCCCGGCGAGCTCTTGACCCAGATTCGACCGCCGTGCATCTCCACCAGTTGCTGCGAGATGGCCAGCCCGAGCCCGGTTCCCTGGTACTTGCCGCTGATGCCGCTGTTGCCTTGCTGAAAGCTTTCGAAGATCCGCTCCACGTCGTCCGCCGGGACGCCGATGCCGGTATCGCGCACGCTGATCAGCAGCTCGGCGCCCTGACGCTCGGCCGTCACCCGGACGCTGCCGGACTCGGTGAATTTGATCGCGTTGCCCAGCAGGTTCAGCAGCACCTGCTTGAGCTTGGGGCCATCGGCGAAGACCCGTCCGACCTCGGGTGAGACGGCGGCGCTGAGCTCCAGCTTTTTGGTCTTGGCCAGCGACCTGACGCTTTCGACACACTCGGAAATCAACGGCTCGACCTCGACCTCGCCACGGTGCAACTGCGCCTTGCCCGCCTCGAGCTTCGAGATGTCGAGCAGGTCGTTGATCAGCGCCAGCAGGTGCTGTCCGTTCTGGGCGATGATGTCCACGTCCTGACGCTGGTCGCGGGTCAGCGCGCCGCCGTCACCTTCGAGCAGCAGTTGCGAAAAGCCGAGGATCGAGTTCAGCGGGGTGCGCAGCTCGTGGCTCATGTTGGCGAGGAACTCGGCCTTGTGCTGGTTCGCCCGGTGCAGCTCGCTATTGACGGCGCCCAATCGTGCGGTCTGCTCGGTCGCCAGATGGAAGAGGTGTGCCTCCTGGATGGCGGTCGCCGCGTGCTGTGCGAAAAGGGTGAGGAGCTCGATCGTGTTGCGATCCAGCGGCCGTCGGTGATAGACAGCCAGCACGCCGAGCAGCTGGTCACCCACCACCATGGGAAAGCCGGCAAAGGCCCGGATGCCCTCCTCGGACATCCACGGACTCAGTCCGACCTGCCGGTGATTCGCCGGGTCGTTCGTCACGATTGGCACGCGAAGCTCGGCCACCTGACCGATCTCGCTCATGCCGCGCTCCACTCGACCTGGCACCGGCGGTGAGTTCTTGGTTGTGTGATGGCTGGCGCGGCGCCAGAGGGCCCCATCGCTGGACTCGAGCAGCCATACCTGGGCTGCCGCGAAGCCGAGATTGCCGGTCAGCGCGGTGGCCACAATATCCAGCAGCTCGGGCTCGAAGAGCTTCTGGTTCATCTGGTCGATGGATTGGTTGAGGAGCTCGAGACGCCGGGCGCGCTTCTCCGTCTCCTCGAACAGGTGGACGTTTCGCAGGGCGACGGCCAGCTGCTGGGCGAGCACCTCCAGCGCCCCCTCTTCCCATCGGGTCAGGCGGCGCTGATCATCGCGGGTCTCGAGGTGGAGCACGCCGAAGACCTTGCCTTCGAGCACGACCGGTATGCCGAAGACTCGCGCATACCCGGCCGCATTCAGCGCGGCGACGTCGAAGAGCGGCGGCTCGGCGAGCATCACGAGGCGCCGCTCCCGGACCACCCGGCCGACGACCCCGTCGGCCGCGGAGATGGCTATGCCTTCCACGGCCTCGGGCAAGTGGACGGCCGCCCGCATGGTAAAGACACCCCGGTCCTCGTCGAGCAGAACGACCGCTCCCGAATCCATCTGCAAGAGCTCCATGCCGCAGCGGATGACGGTGTTGAGCATGCGTGGCACGTCGAGCTGGCCGACCAGTTCGCCTAGCACTTTGCGGAGCTGCTCAGTCTGGTCCAGGCGCCGACGGGTACCACGGATCTCATGATTCATGGCGCGTACGGCGGCGCCCAGTCCGGTGATCACCGCGACCGTCGGGATCGCTCGAAGGATCGAATCGCGGACGGAGATGGCCAGGCCCAGGTCGCTCGTCTGGAAGAGGATGATGCCGCAGGTGAAGAACAGGCTGGTGCCGATCCCGCCCCAGAGGTCGAAACGGAAGACGGCCTCGGCGGCGACGAGCGCGAAGAGCAGGTAGGGCACGGGCGACGACGGGGTCGCGAAGAGCAGGATCCAGCCGGTGACGACCAGGTGGTCCAGGACGAGCAACAGCACCGCCATCGGCCGCGCCAAGCGGGGGATGGTCCGCTTGCGGATGGCCAGCTCCGCCACGCCGTTGTACGCCGCCATCAGGCCGGCGAGGACGATCGTGACCGGCACCGAGGCCGAGGGCAGCCAGAGCAGCAAGCCAAAGGGGATGGCGAGCGTAGCAAACCGGAGCCGAACGAACTGGCGGTCGAGGGCCGTCACCCGCGCCCTCGTTCCTTACGCCGCGTGGGTGGTTTGAAGGTTGTTGATCATCTCCAGGAATCGGTCTTTGCCGAAGTCTCCTTTCTGGATGATCGTCTGGATGTTCCCCTGCAGGCGCTCGCGATCCTCGCTGGTGATGTTTTTCGCCGTATAGATAAGGATGGGGATCTGGCTGCCGGCCGGGTCCTCCCGGAGCTTGGAAACAACCTCGAACCCATCGACGTCGGGCATCATCAGGTCGAGGATGATCAGGTCCGGCTTCTTCTTCAAGGCCAGCTCGAGGCCGGCCTTGCCGCCGTCGGCGACCATGACCTCCATGTTGAACGGCTTGAGCATGGCCTTGACCAGCCGGATGTTCTGGGGGTCGTCGTCGACGATCAGGATCGACGAAGGCGTCTTCTTGCCGCGCTTTCCGTCGGCCAGCAGGTCGAACTTCACCATCATCTGCAGCAACTGCTGGCGGTCGATCGGCTTGGTGAGGAAGTCAGCCTGGCCGATGTCGAACGGCAGCGATTCCTTGTTCACCTTCGACGTCAGCACGATCGGGATGTCCTTGGTCTTGGATTCGCGGCGCAGGTCGTAGACCAGTCCACTCCCGCCATTGGGCGGCAGCTGGGTGTCGATCAGGACGGCGAGGGGCTGGAGCTGCACCGCCTTGCGCAGTGCCTCCTGGGCGCTGGCGGCAATCACCACCTCGTAGCCGGCGTGGCTGAGGAACGGTTCGATCCGTTCCTTGACGGCGGGGTCGTTGTCGGCAACCAGGATGACGGGGGGCTTGCTGCCCGTGCCCATGGGCGGCACCATTTGCACCGGGCGCTCCTGGATGCCGGCCTCCTGCTTGGCGAACTCGATCAGCTCCCGGATGTGCTCGCCGAGTCGCTTGGCGCTCTCGTTGATGTGGGCGACGAATTCCCGGCGCTCCTCCGGCGTCGTCTTGTTGCCTTTTTCGTCCAGCAGGATCTCGGAGAAGCCGTTGATGGCATTGAGGGGCGAGTTGAGATCGTGGCTCTGGTCGTAGATGACGCGGAATTTCGCCTCGAAGTCGCGCTTGGCCTGGGCCAGCGCCGGCGCCGCGTCCTTGTTCTTCCCGCTCGCCGTGAGCTCGGTTCTCAGGCTGTCAAGCTGAGCCTGCATCGCCCGTTTCTCCGCCTCGTAGCGGGCGAGCACCTGGCTTGACGGCGGCCCGCTACCGGCGGCCTTACGCGCCTCATCGAGCTGAGCCTTGAGGGAAGCTTTCTCTCGCAGCCAGGCCTGCTCCAGCTCCTTCGACTGGCCGGCTCGCTGGGTCTGCAGGTCGTTGGACTGCGACATCATGTCGGAGAGCTGCGCCTGCACCCGCTCCAGGTCGACCTTGAGCTGGTTCTTCTCCGAGGTCAGCCGCTGCTCCCGCGCCGTCCATTGCTCCGCCTTGCGCCCGGTCTCCCCGGCCAGGTCGGCGTGGAGCGCCTTGACCTTCTCGTAGTCCTGCTGCATGGCGGCCAGTTTCGCGATGGCATCCGCCACCTGTTTCCTGAGCCCGGCCTTCTCTTCGGCAATGGAGGCCTCGCGGCTTTGCCAGTCTTTCTCCAGGGCCTTGACCTTCGTCAACAGAGCGGAGCGCTCGTCGCTGATCCGTCCAAACTCGGCTTCGGCCTTGTCGAGGTCGGCGGCCTTCTTGCGCGCCTCGTCGAGCTGCCCCTGCAGCAATTTGCGATCGGCTCTGAACTGCGACTCGGCTTCCTGCGATCCCTGCTCCAGCCTGGCGACATCCGCAATCAGCCGTTGCCGTTCGGTCTGCCACTTCTCCCGCGCCGCCTTGAGCGGTTCGAGCTCAGCCTGCACGACCTTGAGCTGTTGCTGCAGCTGCGCCGAAACATCGGTAAGCCGCGCCTTGTCCTTGGTCAGGTCGACCCGGGCTTTCTGCCATTCCTGCTCGAGCTGCGCCTGCTTGGCCACCGCGGTGTCTCGGTCCTTGAGCAGCGCCTCCCGGTCCATCGCCCACTGCAGCTGGGCGGATTGCAGACTGTCGAGGTCGTCCTGGGCGGCCTTGAGATCCGCCCGGATCTTTTTCTGGTCCACCTCAGATTTCTGCGCCAGCTGGATCCGCTCCTGCTCGAGCTGGCGGAGCTGGCCACGCCGTTCTTCGTCGCGGGTCTTGGCCCGGGCAATGTCGTCCTTGAGTCGAGCGAGCTCAACCTTCCCCTGGTCGTGGCTCTGCTGCAGGTCCTGCTGCCCCTGCTTCAACGACTCGTGTTGATCGAGGAGCGATTGGCGATCCATCGCCCACTGCAGCTGGGCGTTCTGCATCTCGTCCAGCTCCTGCTGTCGTTCGGCAAGCTGACGCTTCACCAGGGCCAGCTCCTTCTCCTTGTCCCCGAGCTGCGAGCCGACGTCCTCCTGCAGGGCCTGCAGATGGGCGATGAAATCCTGGTTTTGCTGCAGGATGTCGGCGAAGGATTTCGGCTTCGGGATCTCTGGCATCAGGCCGCCTTCCGACCCTGCTGGAGGTAGCGATCGACGGCGGACCGCAGGGCATCGAGGTGGGCGCTCATCGCGCCCAACTGATCCACCCGCTCCTGCTCGAGCTGGCGCAGCTGCTCGTGCCGTTCCGAGTCGCGCTGGTTCGCGTGGCGCAACTCCTCCTGGAGGCGAGCGATCTCGGCCTGTGCCTGGTCGTGGGCGAAGCGAAGCTCGTCGACTTCCTTCTTGCGGGCCTCGTGTTCGTCGACGAGGCCCTGCAGATTCTGCACGAGTTCCTGGTTGAGCTGAAGAATGTCGGTATAGGGCTTGCTGGATTTCGACAGGGACTCGCTGGCCCGGCTGGGCTTTGGCGACTGCTCGCTCATTACGCGGTCTTCAGCCGCCCCTGCTGCAGGTAGCGGGCAACCTCCCCGGGTAGCCCCTGGGGGTCGACGGGCTTGGGAATGTAGCCGTCGCAGCCAGCGCCCAGGATCCTCTCCCGATCCCCGGCCATGGCATGGGCCGTCAGGGCGACCACGATGACGCCTGCCATCCGGGCGTCGGAGCGGATCTTTCGGGTGACGGCAAGCCCATCCTCACCGGGGAGCTGGATATCCATCAGCACGATGTCCGGCAGCTCCCGTGTCATCTCGGCCAGGCACTCCGCGCCGCTGCCCGCCTTGCGGACGCTAAAGCCTTTCTTTTCCAGGAGAAACTGGGCAAGCCGGAGATTGACCGGATTATCTTCGACGATCAGAACCTTGCCGGCGGTCACGCCCTGTCCTCCTTCGCCTCTGAACGACCTCCAGGCCCTTGATGGCGTGCAATACGACATCTGGCTGGGAGAGGCCAGAGGGTATAACGGCGCTCCAAGCCGTCGCTGGCACCCTGGGTGAAACTTCGCCCAGGGCCAGCAGGGCGGGCTGGCCGGGGAGTCCACGCAGCCCCACCACCCACTCGGGCTCGGGGGGCGCGAGGACGACGACGTCCGGGGCCGCGGCCCGGGCTTTTTCCAGGGCCTCCTGCAGACCGGGCGCGCGAAACACCTCGAAGCCCTCCTCCACCAACGCGGCGGCCAGTGTCGCCAGCGCCCGCCGTTCCCGGTGGACCAGCAGGACCCGGACCCGGTCGCGCCGTGCCTTGATCCCCTGCCCGATGCGGCGCAGCTCGTCCTGCATGGTCCGCGTTTCCCACGGTTTGGCGACGTACCCAACCACGCCGTACTTACTCATCAGGGGCTGATTTTTCGTGACCGAGCAGACGAGCACGGGCACGTCGGCGGTGGCCGCCCGCGCCCGTAATTCCTGCAGCACCTGCCACCCGTCCTTGGCCGGGAGTACGGTCTCCATCACCACGAGATCGGGCAGGATCTCCATCGCCTTGCGGACGGCCTCATCTCCGTCCCGGGCGTGTGCCACGCGAAAGCCCACGCCCTGGATTTCCGCCGTCATCCGCTGGCTGCTGGCCGGGTCATCTTCGACCACCAGCGCGAGGGGGAGTTCCATGGTTTCGATCGGCTGCAACGCCTCCTCGACCGGCAGCTCGGCAGCCGGGCGAAGTCCTCGGGGAATGGTGAAGGTGAAGGTCGAGCCTTTGCCGAACTGGCTTTCCGCCCAGATCCTCCCGCCATGCATCTGTACGAAGCGGCGGCAGAGCGCCAGCCCCAGGCCGGTACCTTGATAGCGGCGGGTGTAAGACCCGTCGATCTGCTCGAACTCGCGGAACAGCTTGGGCAGATCCTCCGGCTTCATCCCGATGCCAGTGTCCTGGACCGAGACCGTGAGCTGCGACGGGGAGTCCTTCACCGTGAGCGTGATCTGGCCGGGCGGCGGCGTGAACTTCACGGCGTTGGATAACAGGTTGTAGAGCACCTGCTTGAACTTGCTGCGGTCCGCCTTGATCACCCCGGCTTCGGCGGCGCCGACGGTTGTCACCTGCAGTCCCTGCTGGCGCGCCATCGGGTCGAGGATGCCGGTGACCTCCTGGATCGCCTCCTTGACCGGCATTTCTTCCGCGTGCAGCTCCATCTTGCCCGCCTCGATCTTCGCCAGGTCGAGGATGTCGTTGATCAGCCCCAGCAGGTGCTGGCCGCTGCTGTGGATGTTCCGCAGAAACTCGGTGCGTTCACCGGCCGTCAGGTTCATGGTCAGGTCGAGCAAGATCTCACTGAACCCGAGGATCGCGTTCAACGGTGTGCGCAGCTCGTGCGACATATTGGCCAGGAATTCCGATTTGTATCGGTTCGACTGTTCGAGCTGACGGTTCACCTGAAGGATCTCCTCATCCGCCCGGCGCAAGGCCGAGTGCTGGCGCATGAGGTACCGGTTGGAATCCTTCAGCCGGGAGACCAGGCTCTGTCGTTCCGCGCGCAGCCGCTGTTTCTCGAGGTTGCGCTCCAGCAACTCGCGCAGCCGCTGCAGATCGATTGGTTTGGCGATGTAGTCGTCCGCGCCGCCACGCAGGGCTTCGGCGGCGACTTGCTCGGAGCCGTAGGCGGTCATCATCACAACCACCGACTCGGGGAAGTCGCGCAGCATCTGCGGCAGCAGGGTCAGCCCGCTCTCCTCCGGCATCTGGACGTCGAGGAAGATCAGGGCGGGCCGGCGGCCGTCCAGTTGACGGCGGGCCTGCGTGGCGTTTGGCGCCGTCACCACCTCGAAACCCTGCCTCGAGACCGCCTTGGTCAGGAAGGCGCGGTTGTCGGGGTCATCGTCGATGGCCAGCAGGATGGGACGGAGCTCCAGCTCCGGCTCCGCCCCCAGCAGCATCCGCACCGCCTGGACCAGGTCCTGGCCGGCGCCCAGCTCGCGTCCGGACCCGGTCGAGAGCGGGCCAAGGTCGCTGAGAAAACGGTCGGCGCCCGCCGCCAGCGCCCGCTGACCCTCGTCGGCGTCGACGTGGACGCCGGTGGTCAGCAGCACCGGGATGTTGGTCGTGGCCGGGTTGCTTTTCAAGATCTCGCACACCCGGAGCCCGTCGATCCGACGGAGCAGCAGGTTGAGGATGATGGCGTCGGGCAGCTCCTCGCGGGCTCGATCGAGCGCCTCCAGCCCATCCTCGGCGGAGAGCACGCTGAAGCCTTCGCGCTGCAGCCACTCCACGAGGGCTTTGAGACGTTCGGGATCGTCGTCGGCGATCAGAATCCGCCGGGTGCCGGCCTGCTCGCTCATGCCACCCTCGGGAGCGGTCCCCGCCCGATCGGTTGATCGCGGGCGGTCTGGGCGAGCAGCGGGATCCGCCGGATCAAGAAGCGAAAGGCGCTGCCTTTTCCGGGCGTGCTCTCCACCCAGATCTGTCCGCCTTGCAGCTCGACCAGCCGCTTCGAGAGCGCCAGGCCGAGGCCAACCCCTTCATAGCCGCGCGACGTCGAGCCATCGACCTGACGGAACTCCTCGAAGAGGCGCGCCTGGTCCTCGCGCTTGATGCCGATGCCGGTGTCACGCACCTCGACCACCGTTCCGGCATCGGTCTCCGCTGCGCTGATGACCACGCTGCCGTGGTGCGGCGTGAACTTGACCGCGTTGTTGACCAGGTTATGGACGACGTGCCGGAGGCTGCGCGGATCGAAGACGACCTGCGTGGTGCGGTCAACCTCCGAGGTCACGGTCAACTCTTTCTGGGTGGCGGCGGCGGCGTTCTCGGAGAGGGCCGCGTCGACCGCTTCGGCCACGAGGCAGGGCGCGGGATGGAGCTCGAGCCGACCGGCCTGGATATGGGTCAGGTCCAGGATGTCATTGATCAACGTCAAGAGCCGGCGGCCGCTGTTGTGAATCGTTTCCGCGAACTCGCCGCGCTCGGCCTCGGACAGTTCCGGTGTGGTGCGGATGATCTCCGAGAACCCGATGATGGCGTTCAGCGGGGTGCGGAGCTCGTGCGACATGTTCGTCAGGAACTCGGACTTCATCCGGTCCGCTTCCTGCAATTCGAGGTTGGCCCGCTGCAGCATTTCGATGGTCTGGCGCTCGCGCTGGAAGCGGCGAGCATTGTCGAGGGCGACGGCGGCCTGGTTGGCGAGGATCTGCAGCACCTGCATCAGGGTGGGGTCGAAGGCACGCAGCTCGTGGAAATAGACCGACACGGTGCCGACAAACTCTCGCTCGAGAAACATTGGCAGCCCCAGCGCGGCCCGCCAGCCGTATCGCTGAGCGAGCGGGTCCAGCGGGAAGCGGCCGTCGAGCTGGATGTCTTCCGAGAACACCGGTCGCCGCTCGATCACCACCTGGGTGACCAGCCCCGGCGAGACGTGGGTCAAGGGCTTGCCATGGACGCTCGGATCGACCCCCTCGCCCACCTCGATCACCTGGTCAGCCGGCCCGCCTCCAGTGGTCAGCGTGATCAGGCAGGAGGCGGCACCCGACACGCCGATCACGGCATGCGCGACACCCTGGAGCAGCGCGTTCGGACTAACCGTGGTGGCGGTCAGCGCCTGGGACACCTGGCGCAGCATCTCCATCGAGGTGTCGAGGCGCTGCGCCTGCTGTCGGGTCTGTTCGAAGAGGAACGTATTCTCGAGCGAGACCGCGACCTCCGCCCCCAGCGAGGCGGACAACTTGACGTCGTAGTTGCCACTGAAGGTCCCATGGCGCTTGTTGGCCAGCATCAGCACCCCCTGTGGGCGGCCACCCGAACCCAGGGGCACGAGCAGCAGGTCGCGATAGCCAAAGGTTTGCGGGAGCAGCTGGCCGGCTTCCAGGTCGTGGAGGCAGTCCTCGATGATGGTGGGTTGCTGGGTGACGAACACCCGCCCGATCAACGTCGAGGCGTTGGCGCCAAAGCGAAGCTGGTTGAGGCGCATCTGGTTGAACAGCCGGCTTTCCCGCATCCCGGAGGGCGCCGCCGGTGCGATCAACGCCTCGAGTCCCTGCTGGTAGAGGAACAACCCGCACATCTCGACGTCGAGCAGCTCCGCCAGCTTGGCGGTCAGGGTGCCCAGGTCCTCGCCCAGCTTGGTCAGGTTGGAGACCGCGGTCGCGGTCTCGAAGAAGTGACTCAGCTCCTGGAGGTTCTGGTCCGCCCGCCGGGAGAGCTCCAGGTTCAGCTGGACCACCCGGAAGTACTTGAAGCTCCAGAATCCGGTGAGGACCATCACCGGCAAGAAGAGCACGGCCAGGAAGTAGGTGACCGGCGATGGCGCCCACCAGCGCGCCACGTAGAGAAGGAAGAGCTCGGTCAGGGCGCCCAGGGCAAACCAGAGGCGCCAGTTGAACCGGTTGCGGGAGGTGGAAACGGGATGCGGTTTCTTCACGACGTGCTCTTTCCTGCGGGGCGCGCATTGATTTGACGGGGATCGGGGGCATTGCTTCGCACTACGCCGAGTCACGGGTGGGCTTCGGGGGCGAGCTTTACAAAGGTTTACTGGACCGTCGCCCTCCCGAACCCGTAGGGATGCGATCCGGCCCTTTGCTACTCTCTACACGTGCAGCGGGAGACGGCGTTCAATGTGTCGGCGATCAAGGACACAGTCCTGCGCTCGATCAAGCTCAACCAGCAGGCCTACAACAACCGCGACGCCGACGTGCTGCGCGAGGTGTACCTGGAACCGATGCTCTCCCAGGTGGCGCACGACCTCTCCGGTGACTTCGAGTCGTTCCCCGCGGCCCGGCTCGACATCACCTGCGAGGTGCTCGATGTCTCCTACACGGCGTACCTTCAAATCGGCAAGGTCGAGCTCTCCGCGTATGGCCTGGAGGCCAGCCCGCAGAACGTCAACGTGACGACCAAGGAGGAGTGGATCTACCGGCTGGTGCCCGATGCCGAGAAGGGCGTTGGCCTCGGCCGGCGCACCACCCACCGCTTCCTTGGCTACTACCACTACACCCTCGTCGACATCGATGGCCGGTGGTGGATCACCGACGTGCAGTCCGCCTCCGAGATCTGGCTCCCCTAGCCGGGCCTACGCGACCCGTTTGAGAGGGAGGGGTTCGGGTCGATCGGGTGCGACCGGGTGAAGAAAATGCCAGTGACCGGCGCGCCCCTCTTCGACGAACAGACGGACCATCTGCCAGGTGGCCCGGAGCGCGGCCCGCGGTGATCCGTTCGCCGGCCGACCGTCGCGCCGGGGCAGGTCGTCGATCTCGATCTCGACCATGCGTGGCTCCGCCGCCCGGCTGCGGACCAGGAGCTCGGCAAGAGAGACGGGACGATCGGACCCGCTTGGCTGGCGGAGCCAGAGTGATCGCCGCCACGTTTGCGCCCCATTGAAGTCGCGGAGACGGAGGCCGAACGCCGCCGAGACCCAGACGGTGTAGATGGTTAGGGCCCGACGCCGGTAGGCCGTCGCACCGGGACGCGCCGCTGCGCGGGTGATGATCAGGTCGTAGGCCGCCATGTAGGGCAGGAATTTGTGGACTTCCTCTGCCGGCACGTGGCCATCGCCGGGCAGGTAGGTCAGCCAGTCCAGGGTGGCCGCGTTGAAGCCGGTGCGCACCGCGGCGCCAAGACCAATGTTTCGTGGGTGCGTGATCACTCGAAGCGGCAGCTCTGCGGCCAGCGACCGGATGACGGCAGCTGATCCGTCCCGACTGGCGTCGTCAACCACGATGATCTCGAACCGGGAGAAAAGTCTGGCCTGGGCGGCGAGCTCACGAAGGAACGGCCCAATGGAGCCTTCCTCGTTGTAGCAGGGAACGACGACCGAAAGGCCTGACATCCACCGGCTTCAACGGCCAGGATGATGACCTTCTTTCCGGCGACCGCTATGGAGCCACATCAGGCGGCGGCGTGGGTGAGCCTTGCGTCTGCCCGCACGCCGGCCCGTCGCTGAATGGCGAAGGCCAGGAGGGCGACGAGCCAGGCACACTCCAGGAGTAGGAATGGGCCATGCATGAAGAGGGCGTTGGCAAAGAAGAACGGTAGATACCCCACGACCATCAACGCTTTGAGCCAACGCGGCGGATCGAGTCGAAGAATCAGCCATGCAGCGATGAGGAGGGCGGAGAGATCGTGCACGCTGAGATAGGGCGTGGCCAGCACCGACCCGGATAGCCCCGCCGCGATAGGGAGTTCGCTGCCTCCGCGAGCCGCGAGCCGGGCGATCAGGAGGGCGACGCCCGCCGCCGTGACGTTCACGGCTGTGGCGAGTGGACCGGGCCCGATCACCGAGCCGACGCTATTGAATCGAATCCCAGGGAGCTGGTACGCGATCGCGATGGCGTGTTGCCAGTCATGGAGGCCTTGAAACCCCAGGGCGAGTACGGACAGGCCCGCGAGGGCGACGGTGAAAAGCGCCCAGGTGGCGAAGAGGCGGACGCGCCCGGCGAGGAGAAGGGCAATGGGTACGAGAAAGCTGGACTGTGGCTTCACGGCGATGAGCGCCAGGGCGGCTGCGGCCAACAGCGTGCGGTCGTGACGCAGGAGCCACCAACCGAGGCTTACCCCGGCCAGGACCACAAGCGTGGGCTGTCCGAGGGCCAGCCCTAGAACGACTGGGTAGAGGGCCAGGCCGGCGACCAGGAGAATGAGACGACGGCCTGCGGAGCCCTGGGTCAGGAGGCGCCAACAGAGGAGAAAGCATCCGAACAGGAAGCCATCCCAGATGATGAGCGCGACCGGGTACGGAAGCAGGCTGAGCGGGGCCAGCAGCCACGCGAATAGAGGGGTGTGTTGAAAGGGAAACCAGTTACCCGTCGCGGCATACAGCGCCGGCATGGAAAGTGAGGTGTTGTACATCTCTGCCCAGCCATGGGTCAAACCAGTGCGAGCCGCAAAGTAGAAGTCGGAGAAATCGAGCTGCCAGGGCGTTTTGATGACGAACGTGAGGTACTGAATAACGTCGAAGCCGAAGAGGACGAGAACAACGGCCAGCGCCGCCACCCGGGCTCGACGCCAGCGGGGTTGGGAAGGGTCGACGGTCCAGGAGCGAAGCCGCGCCAGGCGCACCGAGTTAATGGCCGCTGGGGCGCTCAGCTAACGCCAGGAGCGAGACGCCTACCGGTAAGTCGACGAACCGCAGTACGGCAGCCTCCGCACTGAAAGTAGCCGCCATCAAGTTGTTGAAGAGGCCGGGCTTTGTCATCGAGAAGTCGGACTTCAGTTCGGAGAGATCGGAGCTCCGCCCGCCGCCGGCCAGTCGCTTGGCAACTCGCCGGGTGAGGCGGACCGCCGCAATGCCCGGGAAAAGAATCGTATTGAAGGCAGTCAGTCGCCGCGGAATGAGACCAGCGTCGGTGATGGCCTGCCTCAGCGATCGGCCGGTGTAGCGCCGGCGGTGATGGCTGATCTCGTCCTGGCGGCCCCACATCCAGCGGTATGCCGGCACCGTCACGGCGACCAGGCCGGCTGGACGGGCGACGCGGGCCATCTCGCGAAGAGCCTTGACGTCATCGTCGAGATGCTCGAGGACGTCGAACGCGGTGACCAGGTCGAAACTCCCGTCCGCAAACGGAACGGCCTCGGCAGTGCCATACGCAAAACTCATGCCGGCCCGCCGCGCCACGCTCGCGGCACAGCGCACGTCGATATCGCAAGCGGTTACGCTGCCGAATTCGAGAAGGGCCTGGGCCACCGCGCCGCCTCCGGAACCGATGTCGATGATGCGGGCCGGCGACCGCATGTTGGGGCGGAGTAGGGTCGCGATGATCTCTCGGCGTCCGCGGAACCACCAGTGGGTGTCTTCGATGCTGACGTACTCGTCGTAGAGGCTACTTTCCACCGTCCGCCTCGCGACTCTCCGGCGGTTCCTGGCGATGGGCCGGGGCCGACCTGGGGGTTTGCTGGCGGACGATATCCTGGCCCGTCAAGCGACGCGGACACACCGGCTCGATCCGTTCCCGCCGACCGACCAGCGCGGGAACGTAGATCCGTAACCACATCCGTGCCACCGTGCGCAGCGTGCTGACGATGTGACTGGCTCGGATGCTGCTCTCGCCGGCCCGCCGCGGAAAGTGCTTTACGCCCTTTTGCAGGATTCGGAAGTTCCACTTCCTCGCCTTGGCCACCATTTCGGTGTCGATGAAAAAATCGGTAGTCTCGAGATCGATGGCTTCCAACACCTCGCGGCGGAAAAGCTTGAACGAGCAGTCGACGTCCCGGACGCGCGCCCGGAAGACGGCGCTAACCAGCCGGTTGTAGACCCAGGAGAGGAGACAACGCAGCACCGGGTCGTACCGGTAGACCCGAAAGCCGATGGCGACGTCGGTACGCTCCATGACGGGCAGGAAAAACCGCAGTTCGCTTAAATCGAACTGCCGGTCGCTATCCGTGTAAAAGATCAGGTCGCCGCGGGCGGCGTGAAATCCAGCCCGTAGTGCGACGCCGTAGCC
>WNGO01001072.1_pt1 | contig 33697 bp, 29 predicted proteins | sample 5400511 | NCBI WGS metagenome assembly WNGO01 (sample SAMN13153380, study PRJNA577476) | soil metagenome | isolation source: 20 cm soil or saprolite under Garry oak tree replicate 2 | place: USA:California | collected 2016-06-15 | reverse complement strand
GCATTCCCCGCGCAATGGTTTTACGGCTTACTTCGCGCTCTCCTCGGTGACCACGCTTTTTGACACCGTCGCCTGCGCTTCTTATCGCAGACTTGACGCCAACGATTGGGGCGTCAGAACCACACGACTTCGCCGTACGCAACAGACCGCGTTCGTCTCGCGCGCTGCCCGCGTCCACCGCATCCCGCTCCACGTTGATGACGTTGCGCAACGCCCCTCTATCGGAACGGGACAGCGCGAATCAGTGAACTGATTTGGGTCGGGAGAAAACAGAAATATTTTTGCAAACGGGGCTTGACACGACTTCGGAAAATCAGAAGTGATTTGCCCGTCAGGCAAAATCGGTACCGGGATCGGTCCTGGATTTCGCTTTGCTGCCTCCGGGCTACCCTTTCTGCGGCGGCGAGAGATTAAAAGATTTTTGCGGATACCTTTTCGCTATCGATCTCTTAGCAAATCGGCCTTGGACCGCGGCGGGTAAACGCCTACATCAATCAACGCACGGAGAAATCCAAAACCAAGGGCGCTTTCAAGGATGGCGACAGAGCAGCCGGGGCCGGCAAAAGCCCATCGCGTGGTGATCGTCGGCGCCGGTTTTGGCGGGCTGGAAGCAACGTTTGGGCTGGCCGGCGCGCCGGTCCAGATCACGCTGGTCGACCGGCGCAACCACCATCTGTTCCAGCCGCTATTGTACCAGGTCGCGACCGCGTCGCTGGCGACGTCGGAGATCGCCTGGCCGATCCGCTATTTGCTGCGCGACCGCCCCGAGGTCACGACCCTGTTCGCCACCGTGACCGGCGTCGACGCCGGTGCGAAGTGCGTGCAGCTCGATGACGGCGGCGCGCTGCCCTACGACACACTGGTTCTCGCCACCGGCGCCCGCCACGCTTATTTCGGCCATGACGAATGGGAGCCGTTCGCGCCGGGGCTGAAAACGCTGGAGGACGCCACCACGCTGCGGCGGCGCATTCTGGTCGCCTTCGAGCGCGCCGAGCGCGAGAGCGATCCGCAGCGGCGCGCCGCGCTCTTGACCTTCGTCATTGTCGGCGCCGGTCCGACCGGCGTCGAGCTTGCCGGCACCATCGCCGAACTGGCCCACGAAACCCTGCCGCCGGACTTCCGCAACATCGACACCCACAAGGCCCGCGTCGTGCTGATCGAAGCCGGGCCGCGGGTGCTGGCGGGCTTTGCCGACGATCTATCGGCTTACGCGCAGCGCTCGCTCGAGAGTATCGGCGTCGAGGTTGTATTGGGAAAGGCGGTCACCGAATGCAGCGCCGATCACGTTGTCTACGGCGGCAACAGGCTCGACACCACAACCATCATCTGGGCCGCCGGCGTGCGCGCCTCGCCCGCTGCCGAATGGCTCGGCGCGCCGACCGACCGCGCCGAGCGCCTGCAAGTTCTCCCCGATCTTACCGTTCCCGGCCATCCCGATATTTTTGCGGTCGGCGATACCGTCGCGATCAACGGTCCTGACGGAAAGCCGGTGCCCGGCATCGCGCCGGCAGCCAAACAGCAGGGACGTTATGTCGCCCAATCCATCAAGGCGCGGCTGCGCGGCGGCAAGATCGCGCCGTTCCGTTACAAGCACGCCGGCAGCCTGGCGCAGATCGGCAAGCGCAAGGCGGTAATCGATTTCGGGCGCTTCAAGCTGCGCGGCACCATCGCATGGTGGATCTGGGGCATCGCGCACATCTATTTCCTGATCGGTCTGCGCCATCGCCTCAGCGTCGCGCTGAGCTGGCTGTGGATTTACCTTCGCGACCAGCGCGCCGCGCGGCTGATTACCCAGGGAAGCAGCAAGGTCGCGCGATAGCGGGGCAAGCGTTCGTGGATGACAAAACAATAATTCAGGTTGAGTGCGTGGCAAGGTTGCCATTTCTGCTATATGTAATCCGATTCGCGGAACAACCGAGACGGCAATGTTCATATTGGAATTTGTAGCCGCCCATCCGCTGCTGGTCGTGATCGCCGTTGGAGTGCTGGCGCTCTTGATCCAAAGCCTCCGGGTGGCCAATCAGTATGAGCGCAGCGTCGTTTTTCGACTCGGCAGGTTCAACCGCACTGCAGGGCCGGGTCTTTACTTCGTTTGGCCATTTATCGAATGGTTGACCAAGCTCGACCTGCGGACAATTACCGCTGACGTCGAGCAGCAGGAAGGCATTACGCGAGATAACGTGCCGATCAAGGTCGATGCGGTCATTTGGTATCGCATCGTGGATCCCGAGCACGCGGTCATGGAAGTGAAAAACGTCTCAAATGCCGTCGAGCAGGTTTCGCTGACGACGTTGCGTACGGTTCTTGGACAGCACACATTGGACGACATTCTCAAGGCTCAAGGCACGCTCGCGGAAGTAATGCAGAGATCAATCGACCGCGTCACCGAGCCGTGGGGCGTCAAGGTCGAGCTCGTTCAAATGAAAAATGTCGAAATCCCGCCGACCATGCAACGCGCCATGGCTCAGGAAGCCGAGGCTTTACGGGAGAAGCGCGCTCGACTAATCAAAGCCGAAGCCGAGTTGGATGCCGCCGAACAGTTGCGCCAGGCGGCCGAGGTCATCATGCAAAATCCGGCCGGCCTGGAGCTGAGACGGATGCAGATGATTACCGAAGTGGGCGCCGAGCAGAACACCATGACAATCGTCATGATGCCGAGCGAGTTTGTGGCGATGGCGAGGGGCATCGCTGACGCCGCCAAGATCGTTGCGAGCAAGGCCTGATTGATCCGGGAAGGCAGATCGCTCGTCGCCTCGCAACGCGGCCCGCATCATTTCATTGCGCAGCCGCCGTGCCGCCGTCAGACCCCGCACCCGATCCATTCGGCCGATGCGTCGTCTTCCAGCGTCGCCACCGCATTCGCACGTCGCGTCAGCGCCGCACGCTGGTTGATGTAGGCCTTGTCGGTGATCTCGCCGCCGTCGACCGAGGGAGGCTCGGCCAACAGCAGCGCCCGCGTCGCATGGCCGGAGGAGCTGCCGCCGCATTGCGCCTTCAGTTTTGCCAGCCCTGAGCCTATGCCCGCGCGCACTTTTTCGTGGCCGATCACCTCAGTGACGGCAGCGCCGTCGGGTAGCCCGGCATGCGCGCGGCAGGCGGCGATATTCGGAAACACCAGGAAACGTACCTGACCGCCGCCATGGCCCGCCACCACGATGTCCTGCGCCAGCGGCGCCAGCGCGGCAATACCGGCGACCCGCAACGCGCCGACGTTGACCCAGGTGCCGGAATCGAGCTTGAAATCCTCGGCGATGCGGCCGTCGAAAAATAATCCGCGTTCCGGGCGATCCGGATCGGCAAACGTCATGGCATCGCCGATCAGATAGAAGCCCTCGGCGTCGAACGCCTTCGCGGTCAGCTCCGGCGCCTTCCAATAGCCCGGCGTGACGTTGGGTCCGCGCACCCGCACCTCGAGCTTGTCGCCCGTCGGCAGCAGCTTCAGCTCGGTGCCCGGCACAGGCACGCCGATATTGCCGGAGCGCTCGGCCTGGAAATGGCAGTCGGTTGCCAGCGGCGAGGTCTCGGTCGAGCCCCACGCCGACACCATCGGCAGCGCGCGGCCGACCGTCTTGAACGAGAGTTCTATCATCGCATCCCAGAGATTTTGCGGCAGCGCCGTGGCGGCATAGAATGCCAGACTCACTTCGCTGAAGAAGCGGCGCCGCAGCTCGTCGTCGCCGCGCAGCGCCGATATCAGCATGTCGTAACCGCGCGCCACGTTGAAATACACCGTCGGCATCACGCTGCGCAGATTGGCGAGCGAGGTCGCGAACAGGCCCGGCGCCGGCTTGCCGCCGTCGATGTACAGCGTGCCGCCGTTGCGCAGCACCAGATTGAAATTGTGGTTGGCGCCGAAGGTATGGCTCCACGGCAGCCAGTCGAGGATCACCAGATCGGTTTGCGGATTTTCGAGAAACGGCCAGATCTGCGCCTTGGCCTGCTGGCTCGATGTCAGCATGCGCTGGGTGTTGATGACCGCCTTCGACGTGCCGGTCGAGCCCGAGGTGAACAGAAATTTTGCAATGGTGTCCGGCGTGACGGCCGCGAAAGCTTTCGCGACGGCCGATGTTTCCGGTGTCGCGGCGACCGATCGAAATGAAATCGCGCCCTCGCTGTCACCAGCTTCACCATGCACGACCTTCGCCGAATGCAGCGGCTCGATCGCCGCCAGCGCCGGCGCGAACGGCTTGAGGTGGGAGACATAGATCGCGCCGGGATCGAGCAAGCCGATCATGCTCTTGAGCCTCTCGAAGTCCTTCGACATCAGCGAATAGGCCGGCGAGATCGTGGCACTGGGCACCTCGACATGCATCGCCGCCAGCGCCAACACGGCGTGATCGATGCTGTTGTCGGAGAGAATGACCAGCGGGCGCTCGGCGCTCAAACCTTGCGCCAGAATCCAGGCGGCCACCGAGCGCACTTGCCGCAACGCGTCCTTGTAGGTGAGCGTCGTCCACGGCGCCTCCACGCTCGAACGCTCGCCGAGAAAAATCCGCTCCGGCGCTTGCCGCGCCCACTGCTCCAGCCAGTCGCCGACACAACGCGCGCCTGGTTGCAGCGGTGTCGCCGATTTCAGCAAGATACTGCCGTCGGCGCGGCGCTCGGCCACGATCGCAGGCGTCGCAAACAATTTTTCGGGATGGTCCGGACGGTTGGCGGCGGCGATCGTCATGGGTTTCCCTCGAGATGCCCTCTCTGAAGATGCCTCTTTGGTGGGGCTGACGTCTGCTCTACGCGAGAACCGCGCGCCGCGGCAATGCGTCATCGCGCGCCCTTGCCCGGTCACGGTCCCCCTTGCAGAAGAGACTTCATGCCGAGAATAGCCTTGCTCTGAAAATGAGCAAATTCGATTGACGGGACTCGGCCCCGGGCGCCGCAAACGCCGCTGCTAGATCAGCCAAGCGATTGATAATATGGGTTGATTTTCGTTGATCGACGTTGCCATTGCCATGTACACAATGGCACACTGCTTGCTTCGATCGAGCACGGATTTCCGCCCTCCCGGAGCGCAATCAGCGATGGTGAACCCTGGTCCAACCTTCCCGTCCAGTATCGGAAAAACGCGCTTGCCGCACCCGCCGATCAAGCGCGTTGCCGATCGGGGCCGCGCGTGACTGAAACGGTCGCCGCGATCGTTGCCGCGCATCGCACCGGCACCACCTCGCCGGCGCAAACCGTCGCGCGCAGCTTTGCGCGGATCCGCGATCACGACGATCCCGCCGTCTTCATCAGCCTGCGCGATGAAAAAGAGGCGATCGCCGAAGCGGAGGCGCTGAGCGCGAAAGATGCCGCGCAGCTTCCGCTGTACGGCGTTCCGGTCGCGGTGAAGGACAATATCGACGTCGCGGGCCTGGCCACCACGGCCGGCTGTCCGGCATTTTCCTATCGGCCATCGCACGACGCGACCTGCGTGGCGCGGCTGCGCGCGGCCGGCGCTATTCCGATCGGCAAGACCAATCTCGATCAGTTCGCGACCGGCCTCGTCGGCGTGCGCTCGCCCTATGGCACGCCTAAAAATCCGGTCCGCGCCGATTTGATTCCCGGCGGGTCGAGCTCGGGATCGGCGGTCGCCGTCTCTGCCGCGCTGGTGCCGCTGGCGCTCGGCACCGACACCGCGGGCTCGGGGCGGGTGCCCGCCATGCTCAACAACATCGTCGGGCTGAAGCCTAGCCTTGGGCTGATCTCGACCGCAGGCGTGGTGCCGGCCTGCCGGACGCTGGATTGCGTCTCGCTGTTCTCGCTCAGCGTTGACGACGCGATGACGGCGCTGGCCGCAATCGCCGGCCCCGATGGCGCCGATCCGTATTCGCGCTACCTGCCGCTGGCGGAGATGTCGGCGTTTCCCGCCAACCTCAGGCTCGGCGTGCCGCGTGACGGGCAATTGATTTTTTTCGGCGACAAGGCGGCGGAGAAAGCCTACGGCGAGGCGCTCAAGCGCTGGATATCGCTGGGCGCCACGCTGGTCGGGTTCGATCTCGAACCGTTCTATGAAACCGCGCGGCTGCTCTATGAAGGACCGTGGGTCGCCGAGCGATATCTCGTGATCCGAGATTTGCTGGCATCGTCGCCGGAGGCGATCCATCCGGTGACGCGCGATATCATCGTCGCCGGCTCGCGGCTCAGCGCCGCCGATACGTTTGCCGCGCTGTACCGGCTGCAGGCATTGCGCAAGATCGCCGGGCGCGCCTTCGCGCCCATCGACGCGCTGGTGCTGCCGACGGCGCCGACCGTCTACTCCACCGCGCAGGTGCTGGCCAATCCGGTCGAACTCAACTCCAGGCTCGGCACCTACACCAATTTTGTCAATCTGCTCGACCTCTGCGGCCTCGCATTGCCGGCCTCGATCCGCAGCGACGGAATTCCGTTCGGCATCACGCTGCTGGCGCCGGCCGGGAACGACGCGCAGCTTGCAAGCATCGGCCGCGTGTTCCATGCCGACACCCAACTGACGATGGGCGCGACGGGAGTGCCGCAGCCGCCGCTGGCGAGTCTATCGGCGGGCCTGCGCGGCGACGAGATCGCGATCGCGGTGGTCGGTGCGCATCTCTCGGGCATGGTGCTCAACGGCGAATTGAAGGCGCTCGGCGGACGATTGCTGGAGCAAACCAAAACCGCGCCGGACTATCGGCTCTATGCGCTTCCCACCACGCCGCCGAAACCCGGCATGCTGCGCGTGGAAGCGGGAGCGGGATCCTCGATCGAGCTGGAGGTCTGGGCGCTGGGCGCGGCGGCCTTCGGCAAATTCGTCGCCGCGATCCCGCCGCCGCTGTCGATCGGCACCGTCAAGGGCTTCATTGTCGAACCCGCCGATGTCGCCGGCGCGCGCGACATCTCCGCCTTCAACGGCTGGCGCGCGTTCATGGCGGACGTGGCGGCGGGGTGAAGGACTCCCTCGCCCCGCTCTTGCGGGGTCGAGACGAGTTAAGCTCGCTCTTGGAGGGTCGGGGTGAGGGGCGCCTCCACGAGCACAGAATGCGCGGTGAGTCCCCCTCACCCGGATCGCATCTTCGATGCGATCCGACCTCTCCCCGCAAGCGGGGCGAGGTGAAGAAGGGCGCGCGCTCCTCGGGATGAGGACGGCTTCACACCGACACCGCGTAGAGTTCGTATTCGTCGCGCACCAGCTCGATATGGGCGCGCATCGCCGCGGCGGCGCCGGTGCGGTCGCCGCGCATGATCGCCACCACGACGCGGTCGTGCTCGGCGTGCGATTTTGCCAGTCGCCCGAGATTGCGAAATTGCGCGCGGCGGAACGGCTGCACCCGAACCCGCGTCGCCAGCGTGATTTCGGCGATATAGCCGTTCTGCGAGCCGGCATAGATCGCGTTGTGAAAGCGTTCGTTGACCTCGTGAAAGCGGTCCGGATTGCCGGCGTAGCTCAACACCCGCAATTCCTCATGGATCGCCTCCAGCCGATGCCGCTCCACGGGCAGCATTCGCTCCGCGGCAAGCCCGGCACACAGTGCTTCCAGCTCCGCCATCGCCTCGAACATCCCGGTCAGCCGCTCGATCGAGGGCCGCGCCACCACCGCGCCTCGATGCGCGCGGGCATCGACCAGGCCGCTGGCCACGAGCTGGCGCAGCGCCTCGCGCACCGGCGTGCGCGACACCTTGAAGCGCCGGGCGATGTCGGTCTCGTCGAGGGAAGCTCCCGGCGGCAGCACGCCGCGCACGATTTCATCCGCGAGCTGCAGGCGCAGTTCCTCCGCGCGCGTGATCTTGTCCGGATAGGGCGCGGCGCGGTCGACGCGCCGGACCACCGTCTCAAGATCGTGGCGTGCAGGAGCGCCGGCCGAAAGATCGTCAAGGCTCATGTCCTTTGATCCATGTCCTTGGACGATCCGGATTCGTCGATGATGCTGACATGCGCGGCGACGATTCTCCAACCCTCGGGGAATCGCACCCATGTCTGCATTTGCCGTCCCACCCGGCCGGGCAGCGAGTCGCGATAAAACAATGTCGAGGCGACCGCGGTATCGCGGCCATAGGTCGTGATCACCGTCTTGTCGGTCCTGCGCCCCAGGCCGATCGGCGAGCGGGCGGCGCGAAACGACCCGATCGCGTCGTGGCCATAGAGGTTTTCGCCGACGCCATAGCGCAGCGATCGCGGATCGTCGCGGAACAGTTCGTCGAGCACGGCGACATCGTTGGTCACCAGCGCCTTTTCGTAGCGCGCGAACTGCTCGGTCACTTCAGTGAGGACGTCAGGTAGATCGACCTGCATTTTCAAAATCCTCTCGGTGGCGGCGCGGCAACCACACCCGCGCGCTCCAGCGCGAAGGCGACGCGCAGCGCGATATCTTCCCGCCAGGGTGCGGCGATGATCTGCACGCCGATCGGCATCGGCTCCAGCGGAACCGGCACCGCCACCACCGGCAGGCCGATAAAGGAAATCGGCTGGGTGTGGATGCCGATATTGGCGCGCACCGGCAGTTCGACGCCGTCGAGCACGAAGGTGGCTTGCCCGATTTTTGGCGCGACGCAGGGCGTCGCCGGGGCGATGATCACATCGACCGAGCCAAAGACCTCCAGCATCCGGGCGCGATACCAGCGGCGGAATTTCTGCGCGCGGTCGACCAATGGTGCCGGAATCATCGCGCCCGCCAACAACCGGTCGCGCACCGCGGAATCGAAATCATTCGGGCGCTTGCGCAAACGGCCGAGATGCAGCGAAGCGCCTTCGGCCGTGGTGATGACGTAGGCCGCGGCGCGGGCGCGCCCGGCTTCCGGAATTTCGATGGTACGCGCGGCGCCAAGCGCTTTCGCGACCCGGGCGACGGCTTCGCTCGCTTCCGGAAAGACATTGTTCTGGAAATATCCGCCGGCAACCGCGATCCGCAAGGCCCCGATGTCCTGCACCAATAGCGGCGCGACCGGCTCGGCCGGCCTGCTCGTGCAGGCCGCATCATCTGCGTCCGGTCCCTGCATCGCGTCATAGGCCAGCGCGAGATCGCCGACATTGCGCGCGAAGGGGCCGAGGTGATCGAGGCTGAAGACGAACGGAAACGATCGCGCACGCGACAGCCGCCCATAGGTCGGCTTCAGTCCAAAGATGCCGCAGAACGACGACGGCACCCGGATCGAGCCGTTGGTGTCCGAGCCCAGCGCCAGCGGCACCAGGGCGCCGCCGACCGCGCCGCCGGAGCCGCCCGACGAGCCGCCGGTCATCCGCGTCAGATCATGCGGATTGCACGAGGCTCCGTCGTGCACGTTCTCGCCGGTGAAGTCGTAGGCGTATTCGCCCATGTTGAGCGCGCCGACCAGCACCGCGCCGGCGGCTTCCATGCGCTCGATCAGCGTGGCGTCGCGCGTGGCCGGCTCGAGATCGCGATTGATCTTCGATCCGGCGCGGGTCGAAAGCCCCTGCACGTCGAACAGGTTCTTGACCGCGAACGGTACTCCGGCAAGCGGCCCGGCATTCTTGCCGGCCGCGATAGCGGCATCGATGGCGCGCGCCTTGGCACGCGCGCGATCGGCGGTGACATCGGTGAATGCATTCAAGACCGGATTGTGCCTGGCGATCCGCGCCAGCGCCGCTTCGGTGACGGCAAGCGCCGAGATGCTTCGGCCCGCTACCGCTTGCGCGATGTCCGAGGCCGACAGCGCATCGGGGGTGGAAGTCATGGCGGGATCAGGCTGCAAAGACACTGGCCGGCTCGGTTTCATCCGGCAGCGCGAATTCGTCCACCAGCCGCGCCAGCCTCAGCGACACCTCGAGATTGGCCTTGACCGCCGGCTTCCAGGCATCCTCCACCGACAGGCTCAGGGCTTTGGCGACGGCGTCGATATAGTCATCAAGCGGATCAGGTGTGTTGGCCATCAACGTCATCTCCCTTTCCCGTCATCGCCCGCGAAGGCGGGCGATCCAGTAAGCACCAACGTTAGTGATTACTGGATGCCCCGCCGGCCGGCCAAAGGCCGGACCGGTTGGCGGGGCATGACAACTAGGCCGGCAACGGCGGGTGCGGAATCGCCGTCAACAGCTCCCTCGTATAGGCATCCTGCGGATCGCCCAGCACGCGCTCGGAGGAGCCCTGCTCGACGATTCGCCCCGCGCGCATCACAATGACACGATCGCACAACAGGCGCACCACATTCAAATCATGCGACACGAACAGATAACTCATGCCCATCGATTGCTTGAGGTCGTGCAGCAGATTCAACACCACCGCCTGCACCGAGACATCGAGCGCCGCGGTCGGTTCGTCGAGAACCACGAGCTTGGGGTGCAGCGCGATGGCGCGCGCGATGCCGACGCGGGCCTTCTGTCCGCCGGACAATTGATGCGGGAAACGATCGAGCAGGTTGATCGGCAGCCCGACCAGTCCGGCCAATTCCTCGCAGCGGGCGCGCAACGCGTCGCGCCCCCGGATGTCGCCAAGCTGCAGAAGCGGGTCGGCGATCGCGCGCGCGGCCGTAAAGCGCGGGTTGAGGCTATCGGTCGGATCCTGAAACACCATCTGGATGCTCTTGCGCAGCGGCAGCCGCGCAAACGCATTGGGCAGGATGGCGCCGATCTCGTCGCCGTCGAACATGATGCGGCCCGAGGTCTGGTCCAACAGCCGCATCACCATCATCGAGGTGGTGGACTTGCCGCAGCCGGACTCGCCGACCAGACCGACGCTCTCGCCGCGGCCGACGGTAAAGCTGATGCCGTCGACCGCGCGGAATTGTTCGGTTTCGACCGGCGGCTTGCGGCCAAACAGTTTTGTCAGTACTTCGGTGGCGCCCTGGCGCGGGTACTCTTTCACGAGCTTGTCGACGAGAAGCAGGGGTTTTGTAGTCTCGTCACCCTCGGGCTTGACCCGGGGGTCTATCGCTTCCGAGAAAGAATCTTGCGAAGAGGGATGGATGACCGGGCCAAGCCCGGCCATGACGACTGATGGACGGGACGAGGTTGAAGAAGGCGAAATTGGCTGCAGCGCGGCAGCCTCCTCCTCCGGCAGCAAATCGCGCAACGAGACGCCGAGGCGCGGCGTCGCGCGCATCAGCTTTCTTGTATAGGGGTGCTCGGGCCTGGCGAAAATATCGACCGACAGCGCGGTCTCGACAACGCGGCCCTTCTCCATTACCACCACGCGGTCGCAATAGGCCGCCGCCAATCCGAGATCATGGGTGATCAGGATCGTCGACATGCCCCGGCGTTTGGTCAGCTCCACGATCAGGTCCATGACCGCCTTTTGCGTGGTGACGTCGAGACCGGTGGTCGGCTCATCGGCGATCAAAAGCTGCGGATTGCACGCCAGCGCCAGCGCGATCACCACGCGCTGGCACATGCCGCCCGACAGTTCGAACGGATAGGCGTGATAGCGCTCGCGCGGACGGGCGATCTTGACCTGCTCCAGCGCCTCGATCGCCTTCTCGCCGCGGTCAGCCACTGCCGACTGCTGCACATGCTGGCGCAGCACGTCCTCGATCTGGTCGCCCACTTTACGGATCGGATTGAGCGCGGCGCGCGGATTCTGGAAAATCATCGAGATTTCGCGGCCGCGCAAATCGCGCATCTGGTCTTCGCTGGCGCTCCCGACGTCGATGCCGGAAAACACCACCGAGCCGTCAGCGATCCTGCCGGCGCGGTCGAGAATCCGCATCACCGCATAGGAGGTGACGGATTTGCCGGAGCCGGATTCGCCGACGACGCCGAGCGTCTCGCCTTTTGCGATGGAGATGTTGACATGCTGCACCGCTCTCACGATGCCGCGGCGGGTGGCGAATTCCACGGTGAGATCGCGGACGTCGAGCAGCGGCGGCGCGGTCATCGATGCTGCCCCCGCAATCGAGACAGGCCCCCTCGCCCCGCTCTGGCGGGGAGAGGGTTGGGGTGAGGGGCTTCTATCAGCGAACGCAGGAGAAAGAGGAATGCGCGGAGGGTCCCCCTCACCCGGTTTCGCGCTAATGCGCGAAACCGACCTCTCCCCGCAAGCGGGGCGAGGTGAAGGAGACCGCGGCCACACACCTTTGCCATCCTCTACGTCCTTCGCTGCGGATCGACGATGTCGCGCAGGCCGTCGCCGAGCAGGTTGAAGCAGAACACCGCAACCATCAGCGCCAGACCCGGAAACAGCGCGATCCACCATTCGCCCGAGACCATGAAGCCCGCGCCTTCCGCGACCATGATGCCCCATTCGGCCGTGGGCGGCCGCACGCCGAGCCCGATGAAGGACAGCCCGGCGGCGTTGAGGATGGCGTAGCCCATGGTCAGCGACATCTGCACGATCATGATCGGCATGATGTTCGGCAGGATGTGCACCAGCAAAATGCGAAACTCGCTATTGCCCGACAGGCGCGCCGCCTGCACGAAGCCGGCGTCGCGGCGCACATTGGCTTCGGCACGGGCGACGCGGGCATAGAGCGGGAAATTCACGATCGCGGTCGCGATGATGATGTTCTGCACGGTATTGCCGAGCGCCGCCACGATCCCCATCGCCAGCACGAACAGCGGAAACGCCATGATGGTATCGGCGACGCGTCCGACGATGCGGTCGGTCCAGCCGCCAAAATAGCCCGCGGCGATACCTGCGAGACCGCCCATCAGAAACACCAGCGTCACCGAGGCCACCGCGATGAAAGTGTCGAGCCGGGTCGCCACGATGACGCGGCTGAAAATATCGCGCCCCAGCTGGTCGGTGCCGAACCAGTGCGCGGAAGACGGCGGCTTCAGCGCCGCCGCGGTGTCGGAGGCGAGTGGATCATGGGGAACGACATAAGGACCGAACAATGCCGCAAACACAATGAGGATCAACAGCGCGAAGGCGAACGCGGTCACCCGGTTCTCGCCGAGCACGTAGCGGGTGTGCTCGAAGATCGCTGACAGCCCCGAGGTTCGCGCGGGTGCGACAGGTTCAACAGCTGGCGCAACGCTGCTCATGCTTGCCTCACCCTTCAAGCCTTACCCTTCAAGTCTTACCCTTGGATCGATCACGCCATAGAGAATGTCGATCATCAGGTTCAAGAGCACGTACAACACCGCCATGGTCAGCACAAAACCCTGCACCGGCGCGAAATCCGACGAGATCAGCGCTTCCACCGCGTAGGAGCCGATGCCGGGCCAGGCGAACACTTTTTCCACCAGCACGTTGGCGCCGAGCAAAAACGAGAACACCATGCTCAGCGTGGTGATCACCGGCAGCATCGCGTTGCGGAAGGCGTAGGTGACGATCACGGTACCTGGCGAAAGACCGCTGGCGCGCGCGGTTCGCACGAAATCCGACGACAGCACCGCCAGCATCGAGGCCCGCGTCATGCGCGCGATCGGCGCCAGCGAGAAGATGGCGAGCGTCAGCGCCGGCAGGATCAACTGGCTGAATGCGGAGCGGAAGGTTTCGAAATCGCGCGCGATCAGCGCATCGATCAGATAGAAGCCGGTTACCGAAGGCGGCGCGCTATAAAACACATCCAGCCGTCCGAGCGGCGCCGGCGACCATCCGAGGCGGAAATAGAAAACATAGACCAGCACCAGGCCGGTGAAGAACACCGGCAGCGACACGCCCGCGGTCGTCGTCACGCGGCAGAGGTGGTCGATCCACGAGCCGGGACGGGTGGCGGCGAGCACGCCGAGCGGCAGCGCGATCGCAACCGAGATGACGAGGCCGAGCAGCGTCAGTTCGGCCGAGGCCGGCAGGCGGTTGCGGATTTCAGTTGCGACAGGCTGGCCGGTGGTGAGCGAATTGCCGAAATCGCCATGCGCGAGATCGGCCGTATAGCGGAAGAACTGCTCGATCAGCGGCTTGTCGAAGCCGAGTTTCTTGCGGATTTGCTCGACCGCCTCCTTGGTCGCCGCAGGTCCCGCGAAATACGCCGCGGGATCGCCGGGCAGCGCGCGGGTCAACAGGAACGTGACGATCACCACCCCGATCAGACTCGGAATCGCGAACATCAGCCGCTTGCCGATCATGGTCAGCATGGGGCACTCGCGTGCTGGATTTCAGCTCTCGCAACACGGCGTGATCTGCTCCCTCCCCCCTTGTGGGGGAGGGCTGGGGAGAGGGGTAAGCCGAGAAGATGGTGCGCGTGGCTACCCCCCTCCCTGCCCCTCCCCCGCAAGGGGGGAGGGAATGACGGAGTTCGGCTCTCCTCACCAAAGGGCCAGAGAGCAACACGCACCGGTGCGTCGCGACCACTCGGCACCGCGTTACGCCTTCACCAGCGCGCGGTAGTCGAGGCGGCGGTGGAACCAGTATTGATAGCCCGAGACGTTCTTCTGCATCGCGACGTTGACATAGGGCTGATAGAGCGGAATGCGCGGAATATCGGCGAATGCCAGGTCGACAAAGCCTTTCACGTCGGCGTCGTAGGTCGGCTTGTCGCCGGTTGAGGCCGCATTGCGCGCGCCGTCGATCAGTCTGTCCATCTCCGCCGACTTGTAGCTCATGGTGTTGAAGATGGAATTGTTGCCGTGATAGCACCAATAGAAGAAGTATTCCGGATAATCGAGCCAACCCGAGAACACGTTGGTGTAGAGCGGCAGTTCCTTCTTGGTCAATTCGGTGCGCCAGTTGGCGCCGGGCACCTTGTTGATCGTGGTCTTGATGCCGATCTGGCCGAGGCTTTCCTGCACCAGCACGCAGAGCGGCTCGTTGACGCCGGCGAAGTTGAGGTCGAATGAAAGCGTGGTCTCGAAGCCGTTCGGATAGCCGGCCTCGGCAAGCAGCGCCTTGGCCTTGTCGATGTCGGTAAAAAACTTGGTCGGCTGCGGCCAGGCGACGTCGGTGGTCTTGGTCGGTGCCGCGCCGAACATCGGATTGGCCAGCCCAAACAGCACCGCATCCATGATCTTCTGATAGGGGATCGCGTAGGCCACCGCCTGGCGCACCTTCGGATTGTCGAACGGCGGTTTGGTCACGTTCATGCCGATGTACTGGATGCCGTTGGAGAAGGGCAGCGACACGATGTCGAGCTTGCCGGCCGATTTGAGCTCCTGAAAATCCTTGTACGGCAGTTCATAGGAGATGTCGGCGTCACCGCGCTCGAGCAGCGCGCGGCGGTTGCCGGCCTGCGGCACCATGCGCCAGATCACGCGCTTGATCTTCGGCAACGGTCCGCCGGCCCAGTCGTCGTTGCGTTCCATGATAACTTCGGTGCCGGCGGTCCATTTCGTCACTCTGTAGGCGCCGGAGCCTGCGGTCTGCTGTTTGGTATATTCGAGGCCCCAGGGGTCTTTCTCGGAAGCGTTCTTCTTCACCAGTTCCGAATTGACCACGCAGGGCACGATCACCGCGAGATCGGGGATCGTGAGGCGATCCTTTCTGGCGAAATCCACCCGCACCGTGTTGTCGTCGACGATGACGAACTGCTCGGGTTTTGTCAGCGAGCCCGCGCTCATCTGGAAGGTCGGGAATCCGCCGACGCTGACGGCACGGTCCAGCGACCATTTGACATCCCTGGCCGTCACCGGCGCTCCGTCGTGGAATTTTGCGTTCTTCTTCAGCTTGAAGGTGACCGACATGTCGCCGACATTCATGTCTTCGGCGAGTTCCGGCTTGAACTTGTCGCGGTCGTAATACGGAACGCCGCCGGGACCGCTTTTCATCTCGTGACCGATCAGGCGGTCGTAGCAATTCCACGACACTTCATAACCGGGCACGTTGGTGCCGACGCCGTGAATGTCGAGATTGTTGGGGCCGCCTTCCGAGACGATCAGCAACGTCTCCGAGCGGGCATCCGCCTTGGCGGCGGACCAGATTGCGGGCGCCGGCACCATGGCGCCGGCGGCCAATCCGGAGACGGATTTCAGGAAATCGCGACGCTTCATGTGATGCTCCAAACGCTACGTGTGGGCAGGTCTGGAGCTGACTTCGCAAGGTTCGTGCCAAATCTTAACGCATGCCTAATGGCGCCCTAAGCGCATGATTTGACAGCTAAATCAAGAACGTGCGGAGGAAACGCGACTCCGAATGGATTGCATACAAAGAGGCGCCTTTGCCTATTGTGAGTGCAAATATTGTGACCGCCTTCTTCTCGGGCGAGGTCGCCAAACAGAGACTGCTACCGGTCCGGGTTAGCCCGCTCGAATTGACGCAGCAGGCGGTTGCCGTGCTCGACCGCGGAATCGAGCGCCTGCTGCGCCGATTTTTTACCGGCAAAAGCCTGCTCCAGTTCTTCGTCGATGACGCTGCGGATCAGAACGAACGATCCGAGCCGCACACCCCTCGAATTGTCGGTCGGCGGTTTTAGCGTGATCTGCTCGATCGAGATCGCCGCACCTGGATTGCGGTCGTAAAAGCCCTGGGCGCGGGTTAAATCGAAGGCCGCGCGGGTGATCGGCAGGTAGCCGGTGTTCTGATGCCACGCGGCTTGAACCTCCGGCTTTGACAGGAAGCCGAAGAATTTCGCGACCCCCTTGTATTCGGCGCGCGGCCGGTCCCGCAGCACCCACAATGTCGCGCCGCCGATAATGGAGTTTTGCGGCGCGCCTTCGACGTCGGGCCAGAACGGCAACATGCCGTAGCCAACCTCGAATTTCGAATTGGCCTTGATATCGGCGCGAGTCGCCGACGAGCCGATGAAGATTCCACATTCGCCATTCTGAAACCGCGGTTCCGCCGTGGTGTCGCGACCGCTGTAGTCGAACGCCTTGCCGGTTTGCCATTCCGCAAGTTGCGCGATGTGGCGCACCATCACCGGGTTGTTGAAAATCAGCACCGCGTCAAGACCCTCGAAGCCATTGGCCTTGCTCGAAATCGCCAGATTGTGGAATGCGGAAAAGTTCTCGACGTTGATCCATGATGGCCACGACGTGGTGAACCCGCAAACGGCTCCCGACGCGCGCAATTTCTTCGCCGCCGCGCCCACCTCCGGCCAGGTCTTCGGGGCCGTTTCGGGATCGAGCCCGGCGCTACGGAACAGGTTCTTGTTATAGTAAAGGATCGGGGTCGAGGCGTTGAACGGGAATGACAGCATGTTGCCGGCGACATCGGCATAGTAGCCGGTCACGGCCGGAAGATACGCGTCCGGTGAAAATGGCTCCTGCTCATCGCGCATCAATTCGAACACCGGATAGATCGCGCCCCTGGCGGCCATCATGGTCGCGGTCGCGATTTCGTTGACCTGAACGATCGCCGGCTGGCCGCGCGAGCGGAACGCGAAGATCGCCGCATTCACGGTTTCGGTATAGTTCCCCTTGTAGTGCGGCACGATCCGATATTCGGATTGCGATGCGTTGAAGTCAGCGGCAAGCTTCTCCAGCTGCCGGCCAAGCTCGCCCGACATGGCGTGCCACCACATGATATCGGTGACCGCCTGGGCCGGAGAGGCGAAGGCGACCATCGCCGCCGCGGCAGCGAATCGCAAAAATTTAAAAGCTGGATTCACGATAAAACCAATCTTATTGCCGCGGCCAGAACACGACTCTCACGTTGCGCGCCTGATTAAGCATAAACGTCGTCCCCGCGAAAGCGGGACCGATACTCCGTGAAGGCGCGATTTGAGGCAGGCACCTGCGGCACCTCACTTTTACAGCCATAACGGCTGCTGGTTGTGGATCCGACGATGGGCATGCCGGCCGCCTCAAAGAGCCCTTGCAGTGGGCGGCCCACGCCAGTGGTTTCAACGGCCGTCGCAGCGCACCATTGACGACGTCACCGGTGCTGGCAGAATAGCTATCTCCCGCCGGCTTCTGCTAGAAAGCGTTGAACCTTTTTTCCCGACCATCGACATCATCATGAGGGGATAGTTGCTCGTGTACAGCCGCGCCGACCTTTCGCGGACCGTAACAATCGTAGCCATCGGTGTCGCGCTTTGTTTGGCGGCGGTCTCGACGACCGCCGTGGCGCGCGAATTTCGCGTCGCCGACACCCAAAGCGAAGACTATCCAACGGTACAGGCGCTGCGATACATGGGCCGCCTGATCGAGGAGCGCAGCGGAGGACGCCACCACCTCCGGGTCTTTCATTCGCGCCAGCTCGGCGAGGAAAAGGAAACCATTGAACAGACCCGCGTCGGCGCCATCGACCTCAATCGTACCAATGTGGCGCTGGTCGGAACTTTCGTGCCGGCAATGAATGTGCTCGCGATGCCGTTTTTGTTTCGTTCCATCGATCATTTGCAGAAGGTGCTGGACGGCCCGATCGGTGATGAATTACTTGGCAGCTTCGAGGCTCACGGATTTGTTGGCCTGGCGTTCTACGATTCCGGGGCACGGTCGATCTACAACAGCGTCAGGCCGATCCGCTCTATCGCCGACGTCAAGGGCTTGCGACTTCGCGTGCAGCAATCGGAATTGATGTCCGACATGATCAAGGCGCTTGGCGCGGAGCCGATCGAGTTGCCCTATGGGCAAGTTCTTACCGGACTTGCCACCAGGCTGATCGACGGCGCGGAGAATAACTGGCCTTCCTTTGTCACTACCGATCACTACAAATATGCCGGTTATTATACGCTGACCGAACACACCATGAGCCCGGAAGTGCTGCTGATGTCCCAGAAGGCCTGGGCGAGCCTGTCGAGCGAGGACCGAAAGATTTTTCGCGAGGCAGCGATGCGATCCAGCCAGTTCATGCGCGAAAAATGGAAGGACCTCGAGGACCAGTCGCGCGAGCGGGCGAAAGCGGCCGGCGTGACGGTCGTGACCGACTTCGACCGCAAACCTTTCGAAGCCGCGATGGCGGCAATCTACGCTAAAGCGCAACGCGATTCGGCATCCGCCAAACTGATCGAACGAATTCGCAAGGTGGAGTGAATTGGCCCTGGGAAGACCCCAACAGGATGGTGCTGCGGAACTGCCGGCGGGCCTCGCCGCGCGCGGCCGTTCCCGCATCGTCGGGCTGGTCCGCGCGGTGCCGATCCGCTGGCGCATCCTGTCGATTGCCGCGCTGAACTCCGCCGTCGTCGTGGTGCTTGCCGCCATGATATGGAACGGCGCCCAGGTGCTCGGTTCGGCCTGGGACGATGTGCGGCAGGTGCGGGAATCGGACAAAATCCTGGCGTTATTGGAGAGCGAGACCGGCCGCCTGCAAAACCTGATCCATCGCTACATCAACCAGCCAAGCCCCGAACTGTTCGCCGAGATCCTGCTGTTGCGCGAGGCGGTGCTCGGCACCCTGACCACGCGCGCATCGACCGACCCGATGCTGTCGGGCTCGGTGAAGGACCTCGAACGCGTCACCGAGCGTTTCCTCAACGGCTTCGGCGAACTGCGCGGCGTCCAGGCAACAATTTCGAAAACCTATGAGGACCAGGTGCTGGCCCCTGCCCGTGACATGGCCGGGCTCTACTCGATCATCGAGGGCGCGACCGGGCACCGCGATGCCCTGATCTGGCCGTCGCTTGGCAAATCCCGCGAGGCGTTTACCGCGATGCTGGTTGCCGCCAACGCCTATTATCTTTCGCTGGCCTCGGCATCCGCCGAGGACGCCCGCCGCAATACCGAGACGATCGAGAAGACGATCCCGGTAATGTCCGACCTCGCCGACAACGACCTGCAGCGCATGGCGCTACAACGATTGCGCATGCGCGCGGTGGCGCTGCGCGAGGGCCTCGCAAAATTGTCGGACCAGCTCGCCAGCCGGACCGAGCTGTTGCGCAATACCATCGACGCCAGCCAGGCCGAAGCCATCGGCGCCATCGACGAATTGTCGATCAAGATGCGGCAGCGCGAACAGAAAGCGCAGGAGACATTCGATCGGACGCTCGGCGATATATCACGCCGGGTGCTGTCCATTGCCGTGATTTTTCTCGGCATCATCATCACCGCGGGCGTCGTGATCGCGTTGACCATCCGCCTGCCGTTGCAGCAGATCATGGCGGCGATGCATGCCATCACAACGGGCAATTACGATCGGCAGGTGCAGGGAACCGGCGCCAAGGACGAGGTCGGCGCGATGGCCCGCGCGGTGGAGGTGTTCCGCGAAAATGCCATCGCCAAGCGCCAGACCGAGGATGAGTTGCGCACCTCGAAAGAGAAAGCTGAGGGCGCGCTGTTTGAGTTGAACGCCGCCCAGAAAAACCTGATCGACGCCGAACGTCTGGCCGCGCTCGGCGGTCTGGTCGCCGGCGTTGCCCATGAAGTGAACAACCCGATCGGCATCAGCCTGACGGTGGCGTCGAGTTTCGCCCGCCGCGCCGAGATGTTCGACGCCGAGCTGAGATCCGACGGCCAGTTGCGCCGGTCCCAACTCGAGGAATTTGTCCGCACCTCGCGCGACGCATCCCAGCAACTGGTGTCGAACCTGCATCGCGCCGGCGAATTGATCCAGTCGTTCAAGCAAGTCGCGGTCGACCGCTCGCATGCGGAGCGCCGGCAATTCAGCCTGAGCGAGGCGACCGACCAGATCATCGCCAGCTTGCGGCCGGTTCTGAAGAGGGCGCCGATCGCGCTATCGGTCGACGTGCCGGAAGGCCTTGTGATCGACGGCTATCCCGGCTCGTATGGCCAGATTCTGACCAATCTGTTCCTCAACGCGGTAAATCATGCATTTGCCGACAAGCGTTCCGGGGCGATCTCGATTTCCGCGAGGCCCCGCGGCCATGACGACGTCGAGATCATTTTTGCCGACAATGGTGCCGGAATGACGCCGGACGTGCAGCGGCAGGCGTTCGACCCGTTCTTTACCACACGCCGCAACGAGGGCGGCACCGGGCTCGGCCTGCACATCGTTTACAACCTGGTTACCCAGCAGCTCGGCGGCCGCATGATGCTGGATTCAAGGCTGGGACAAGGCACCACATTTCGCATTATTATGCCGAAGGCCGCCAAGGGCGGCTCCGCCACCGCAGACCCAGCAAGCGACGGAACCCCTCAATGGCCGAACAGGACGATGTCCTCCACCTGATCGACGATTCCGGAACCGCTCCGGAACCGCCGACCGCGCGCAAATGGAAGGTCGCCGTGATCGACGACGATCACGCCGTCCATGAAGGTACGCGGTTTGCGCTGAGCGACTACGTTCTCCATGGCCAGACCCTGGAAATCCTGTCGGCCTATTCGGCGGCCGAGGGCCGGGCCTTGATGCGCGCGCACCCCGACATCGCCGCCGTGCTGCTCGACGTCATCATGGAGACCGACGCCGCGGGCCTCGATCTCGTCGAATACATCCGCAATGACATCAAGAACGAGACGGTGCGGATTATCCTGCGCACCGGGCAACCCGGCCAGGCGCCCGAGCGCCGCGTCATCGTCCAATACGACATCAACGACTACAAGGCGAAAACCGAGCTGACCGCGGACAAGTTGTTTACCTCGCTGACCGCGGCGTTGCGCAGCTATCAGCAGCTCGAGCGCATGGTTCAGACCCGGCGCGGACTGGAAATCATCATCGACGCCGCCTCGACGCTGTATGACTTCAAATCGATGCAGCGTCTGGCCGAGGGCGTGCTGACGCAAATCGCTTCGCTTCTCAACGTCGATTGCGCCGGCATCCTGGTGCTGCGCGACGGCGGCGCGGTCGGCGACGACTTTTCGGTGCTGGCCGGTTCTGGCTGCTATAGCCGCTTCACCGGCGTCGCCGGCTCCAAATTGCTCGACCCCGACGTGCGCGCGATGGTGGAAGCCGCCTTCAGGCGGCGCAAGCATGAGTTCTTCGATCAGCGCTCGGTTCTCTACATTCGCACCGGCAGCGGACGGGAAGTCGTCGTGCTGTTGCAGGCCGAGCGCCAGCTATCCGAAACCGATCGATCGCTGGTCGAGATTTTCGGCAGCCGGCTTTCGATCGCGTTCGACAACGTCATTCTTTATCAGCAGCTGCACGAGGCCAATACCCAGCTCGAGGACCGCGTCGCCCAGCGCACCCGTGCCCTGATGCAGGCCAACCGCAGGCTTTCGTCGCAATGGCTGCGACTACAGCGCGCCAACGGCTTCAAGAACGAAATTCTCGGCACCGTGGCCCACGATCTGAAGAATCCACTCGGGGTGATCCTCGGCCGCACTGAAATGCTGACGGAACTGATCAGCGCCGGCTCTTCCAAGGACAGCGTCACCGCCCAGGTCGAACACATCCGCGATGCCACCAAGCGCCTGACCCTGATGGTCGATCATCTGATCTCGGATGCGATGGCGGATGCCTTCGACATCACCATTCGCCGCGAGCCGGTCGACATCGCAGGCCTGGTCAGCGAAGTTGCAGATGCCAACCAGCCGCTGGCTACAAACAAGCAGCAGGCCATCACGGTGTCGGCGCCGCCGAATTTCGTCACCATGTGCGACGCCGACCGGATGCGGGAGGCGATCGACAATCTCGTCAGCAACGCCATCAAATACAGCCCGATCGGCGGCAAGATCGCGGTGGCGGTCGGTCGCGAGCGGAACAACACCATGATCCGGATCACCGACGAAGGCGCAGGACTGTCGCCCGAGGATCTCGGCCGGTTGTTCGGCCGCTTCCAGCGGCTATCGGCCAAGCCCACCGCCGGCGAAAGCTCGACCGGCCTCGGGCTTTCCATCGTCAAGCGCATTATCGACATGCATGGCGGCCAGGTGACCGCCGAAAGCGCCGGTCCCGGGCAGGGATCGACCTTCACCGTCACCTTGCCGGCGACAGAGTTGTCATGACCCAAAGCCAGCACATCATCATCGTCGATGACGAGGCGCCGGCCCGCGAGATGGTCGGCGATTATCTGAAGATGCACGGCTTTACCGTGACGCTATGCGACGGCGGCAAGAGCTTGCGCGCGGCGATCGAGACAAGCGTGCCCGATCTGGTGGTGCTCGATCTCAATATGCCGGAGGAAGACGGGCTTTCGATCATCCGCGATCTGAAGAGCCGCATCAATGTCCCGGTCATCATGCTGACGGCGACCGCCAGCCCGATCGACCGCGTGGTCGGACTGGAACTCGGCGCCGACGATTACGTCGCAAAGCCCTGCGAGTTGCGCGAACTGATGGCGCGGATCCGCTCGGTGTTGCGGCGCAGCTCCCCGTCAAGGGCGGCGGCAACCTCGGAGGGCGCGGGAGCGAAAGCGGCGAAAGAGCGCCTGGTGCGGTTCGGAACGAAATGGCTCGATCTCGAGGCGCAGGCGCTGCGCGACGACGAGGGCAATGAACATCCGCTGACCGCTTCCGAATTCGGCCTGCTCAAGGTTTTTGCCGCCAATCCGAAGCGCGTGCTCTCGCGCGAGCGCCTGCTGGAACTGGCCAACGCGCGCGACAGCGAGGCCTTCGATCGCGCGGTCGATCTGCGGATCATGCGAATCCGGCGCAAGATCGAACCGGACCCGAGCAAGCCCGCGGTGATCCGCACCATCCGAGGCGGCGGATATCTGTTTTCGCCCGCCGGCGAAAAGGGCTGATTGGCCGAAATCACGGGCTACCTGCGCGTAACGTTTCTTGTCGTGATGCACCGTCATGCCCGGCCTTGTGCGCCTTGTGCCGGGCATCCAGGTCTTTGCCGCAGTCAGAAAAGAAAGACGCGGATGGCCGGGACGAAGCCCGGCCATAACGGATAGATCAGCGCCTTTCAGCAAGCTTCCAATTTTGCGCGCATTGAAATTACTCCCATTTCGGGCCCGAATGTTTCGTCCCGGGCGCCGCGACGAAACAATTCTCTGACGTTTGAAACCATTTTCCCGTTGGCGTGCAGACATCCCGAAACGTTCGCTGGCTATCAATCCGCCCAACAAAGCGCAAAAGCGCAATCACCGGGAGCCAGTCATGCAGAACGTCATCGCCATCAACGCCGCAGCCCGCCAAGGCATCATCGCTGCCCAGGCGACCTCCGATGAAATGCTGCTGGAAAGCATTGCCGATGGCGGCCGGCCCGCGATGCATATCCTTTACTCCCGTCACAATGTGCGGGTGTACCGCTTCATCCTCCGGATCGTGCGCGATTCGACGATGGCCGAAGACCTTGTCAGCCAGGTCTTCCTGGATGTGTGGCGCACCGCGCGTCAGTTCGAAGGCCGTTCCCAGGTTTCCACCTGGCTGTTGTCGATCGCGCGCTTCAAGGCGCTGACCGCGCTGCGTCAGCGCAAGTACGAGGACATCGACCGGCGCATCGCGAGATCATCAACCTCGTCTACTACGATGAGAAGTCGGTGGAAGAGGTCGGCGCGATCATCGGCATCCCCCAGAGCACGGTGAAGACCCGGATGTTCTATGCCCGCAAGCAGCTCGCCGATCTGCTCAAGGGAGCCGGCGTGGACTGCCTGGCGGCCTGAGGTAAAACGTCAGCTATTTCAACTGGGTTACGGGTATTGCGGACACAAGAACTGGCACAATTTTCTGCCGGAATATTAATTCCGGCGAAACAATTGAAACAATTGGCGACATCAAGCGGAAAAACTCTCTGCCTATACAGACCATCAGCAACGCAGCCGAACAGGAGTGAGAAAAAATGCTGAAGCCGTCTTTCCGCCTCTTCATCATTCCGCTCGGCGCCATCTGCACCCTGGCCTCGCTGTCGAGCCAGAACGTAACGCCCCGCGCGCAACGCGATGCCGGCTCAAGCTTCGTGCGCGAGCGGGTGGTCGATTGCAGCAACAAGAATCCGTCGGAGGTCTGCGTGATCTCCCCCGACAGCGCGAGCAGCGCCCGCTGACCCAGGTTTTTCGTTTCCGACCAGGCCTTCTAACCTGCCAAGTAACTCCAACGACCCGGACGGGATGCCCCCCTCCGGGTCGCTCTGCTTCTGGCGGCCGCCGAAAGCCTCACGAACACGTGACGGGGCTGGGGCGGGCCCAAGGTAACGCCTCGTCCTAGTGCCGCGAAGAACGATCGAGAGCTCGCGCCTGGCCGCGAAGCCCGTGGTTCCATGGACCTTCCCTGATGGTCAACCTGGTTCTTGCATTGCTCGCCGGCGTGGTCACCGTGGCGGCGCCCTGTACGCTGCCAATGCTGCCCATCCTGCTTGGCGCATCGGTTGGCCAAACCGGCAAGATACGGCCGGCGATGATCGCGCTTGGTTTCGTCATCTCGTTTTCCGCCGCCGCATTGGCTCTGAGCGCGATCACCCGCATCTTCGACTTCGACCCCAATAGCCTGCGGACCGGCGCGGCGATTCTGTTGCTCGGGTTTGGCCTCTTGATGATCTGGCCGGCGCCGTTCGAGTGGCTGTCGATCCGCATCAGCGGGCTGACGAATGTCGGCTCCGCCGCCGTCACGTCCCGCCAAGGCGCCATCGGCGGCTTCGTGCTCGGCACCACGCTCGGTCTGGTCTGGACACCCTGCGCCGGCCCCGTGCTCGGTTCAATCCTCACCGTGGTCGCGACATCGCGGGATACCGCATGGGCGAGCGTGTTGCTCGTGGTGTATGCCATCGGCGCTGCGCTTCCGATGCTGGCGATCGCCTATGGCGGCCAGGCCGTCACCGCCCGCGTGCGCAGCATCGCGCGCATCTCCCCAAAACTGCAGCAGGGATTTGGCGTCGTGGTGATCGGCTTCGCGATCGCATCCTATTTTCAATACGACACGCAGATCGTGGCGTGGCTGACCGCATTCTACCCGACCGGCCAGATCGGCCTGTAATCAACCCGCGACCACAGGAGACTTCCATGACGATACGATCGTTCACCGCAACCGCTTCCGTGCTTGCCCTGTGCCTGATCGGCGCAGCGTCTCCCGGCATCGGCGATGAAGCGGCGCGCGACCAGACACTTCCGTTCACTGTCGCCGCGGTGCAGGGTACGGCGCCGAACTTCACCGGCATCAGCCACTGGTTCAATTCCGCCCCGCTCAACATCGCCGACCTCCGCGGCAAGGTGGTGCTGGTGGATTTCTGGACCTATGGCTGCGTCAACTGCGTCAACACGCTGCCCCACGTCACCGCGCTTTATGACAAATACAAGGACCGCGGCCTGGTCGTGGTCGGCGTCCACACGCCGGAATTCCCGTTCGAGCGATCCGCATCCAACGTGCAGGCCGCGCTGAAACGGCACGGCATCGCCTATCCGGTGGCGCAGGACAACGATTCGCAAACCTGGAACGCCTATCGCAACCAGTATTGGCCCGCGCAATACATCGTCGACCAGAGCGGAAAAATCGTGTTCCAGCACGACGGCGAAGGCCGGTACGAAGAGATCGACCGCACCATTGCGCGCCTGCTCAACGCATCCAGCTGAGCAGCACCCTGCGCTATCGAGCTGCAACAGCAAGACCAGCGCCCGAGATTTATTTCTGATTTCCAAACACCTGCGACGATCCGGAGGGGATGCCCCCTTCGGGTCACCCTGCCTTTTTCGGCCTGCCTTCTGCTGCGTTGAGCAGCCTCACGAACACGTGACGCGCAAGCGCCGGCTGAATAACACATCGCCCTAGCTTCCGTTGATGAACGTCCTACTTCTCCGGCCGACTCTCGGCTCGCCTCTCCCCTCGTGGTCGACGCGAGCGGGGCTCGCGCTTAAGGCTCGGGTGGGGCGATTGATCCACTTCGATGCTTCGATGCCGCAACAATTCCATCACAACGACGAGCGTGGTAGAAGCGCTCACTGACAGCAATGGATGGTGCCGATGTTCGAGGGCTGGGATGCCGTGGTGTTGGCCCGGGCGCAGTTCGCATTCACGATGTCGTTTCACATCGTGTTTCCCGCTTTCTCGATCGGGCTTGCAAGCTATCTCGCGGTGCTCGAAGCGCTCTGGCTATGGACCGGCCGCGAGGTCTTCATCAACCTGTTCAACTACTGGCTGAAAATCTTCGCCGTCGCGTTCGGCATGGGCGTGGTGTCGGGCATCGTGATGTCCTACCAGTTCGGCACCAACTGGGCGGCGTTCTCCGACAAGGCCGGCCCGGTGGTCGGCCCGCTGATGGCCTATGAGGTGCTTACCGCGTTCTTCCTCGAATCGGGTTTCCTTGGCGTGATGCTGTTCGGCCTGAAGCGGGTCGGCCCCAGGCTGCATTTCCTCGCCACCGTGATGGTCGCGATCGGCACGCTGATCTCCGCGTTCTGGATCCTTTCCTCCAATTCGTGGATGCAGACCCCCACCGGCTACGCCGTCAATGCAGATGGACAGTTCGTCGCCGCCGACTGGCTCAAGGTCGTTTTCAATCCGTCGTTTCCCTTCCGTCTCGTGCACATGGTGCTCGCGGCCTACCTGACGACCGCGCTGGTGGTCGGCGCCGTCGGCGCCTATCATCTGCTGCGCGACCAGCATCTCGCGGGTCCGCGGGTGATGTTCTCGATGGCGATGTGGATGGCCACGCTGGTGGCACCGATCCAGATTCTTGCCGGCGATCAGCACGGCCTCAACACACTCGAGCATCAGCCCGTCAAGATCATGGCGATGGAGGGCCATTTCGACAGCCACCCGAACGGCGCGCCGCTGATCCTGTTCGGCCTGCCGGATGAGGCGGCGGCCAAAGTCAAATACGCGATCGAAATCCCGAAGATGGGGTCGCTGATTCTCAAGCATTCTCCGAATGCCCCGCTGGCCGGCCTCGACACCGTGCCGCGCGAAAACTGGCCGCCGGTGCCGATCACCTTCTGGTCGTTCCGGATCATGGTCGGAATGGGAATGCTGATGTTGGGGCTCGGCTTGTTCAGCCTGTGGACGCGCTGGCGCGGCACGCTGTACCAGACCCGGTTGCTGCACATCTTTGCGATGGTCATGGGCCCGGCCGGCTTCATCGCGGTGGTTGCGGGCTGGGTCACCACCGAAACCGGGCGCCAACCGTTTACGGTCTATGGACTGCTCCGCACCGTCGATTCCGCTTCGCCCCTGGCCGCGCCTGCGGTGGGTTCATCGCTCCTCGCCTTCGTCATCCTCTATTTCATCGTCTATGCGGCAGGCCTCACCTACCTGTTTCGGCTGATGGCGGCGCCGCCGCATCCAGGCGAACAGGGACCGAGCGGCGAAATACCGAGCCACGCCGCGGGCATCACGCCCGCGGTCGGCGCGACAGCCCATGGAGCCGCCGAATGACAGCCGCCATCGACCTCGCAACCATCGGCGCGTTCATCATCGCGTTTTCGGTGTTCGTCTATATCGTGATGGACGGCTTCGATCTCGGCCTCGGTATCCTCTATCCGCTGTTTCCGAACAAGACCGACCGCGATGTAATCATGAACAGCGTCGCGCCGGTGTGGGACGGCAACGAAACCTGGCTGGTGCTCGGCGGCGGCGGATTGATGGCGGCGTTTCCATTGGCCTATGCGGTGCTGATGCCGGCGCTGTACACGCCTGTCATCGCGATGCTCGTCGGGCTGGTGTTTCGTGGCGTCGCCTTCGAATTCCGCTGGCGGGCCACGCAGAGCGAGCGCAATCCTTGGGATCTGGCGTTTACCGGTGGGTCGCTGCTCGCGGCGTTGGCGCAGGGAATTGCGCTGGGCGCCATCCTGCAGGGCGTGCATGTCGAGGGACGGCATTACGGCGGCGGCTGGTGGGACTGGCTGACGCCGTTCAGCATTTTGACCGGGCTCGCGCTGGTCGTCGGCTATTCGCTGCTCGGTGCAACATGGTTGATCATGAAGACCGAGGGCGAGCTTCGCGACAAGGCCTACCACCTGAGCTGGTATCTCCTGTTCGCGATGCTAGGCGCGATCGCGGCCGTCAGCATTGCGACGCCGTTCCTGCATATCCAATACACGCAGCGCTGGTTCTCCTGGCCCAACATCGTCTTGACCGCACCGGTACCGATCGCGGTTGCCGGCGTTACCGTTCTGTTGCTGCGCGCCCTCGCCAACAAGTGGGACTATCAGCCGTTCTTTCTGTCGTTGGCGCTGTTCGCGCTGTCCTATGCCGGGCTCGGCATCAGCATGTATCCCTATATCGTGCCACAGAGCATCACCATCTGGCAGGCGGCGGCGCCTGAGAGCAGCCTGCGCTTCCTGTTGATCGGGATTGCCGTGCTGATACCGCTGATTCTCGGTTATACCGCCTGGGCCTATTGGGTATTCCGCAGCAAGGTGAGGCCCGCGAGCGGCTATCATTGATGCGTGAGGAGCAAAAACTGCAACCGCTGGCGCAGCGCCTGTTGTGGTTCGCAGCGCTTTGGCTCGGCGGCGTCGGCAGCGTTGCGATTGTGGCCTATAGCCTTCATCTGTGGCTCGCGGCGAAATGAGTCTTCCGGGCATTGCTGACGAAAATTGAAAGCATTCCAGGGAGATACCCGGGTTGCTTGCCATCGCCCTAGCCTTGCGATTTGATGGTTCCAGGGAATTGGCAAACCCTGTACATACGCGGGCGGCGCCAAATCGGGGGAGAATCCTGGATGACGAAATTTCGGCACCTGATCTGGATGGTGATGGCCGCTGTTGGCTTGATGCTTTCGGTCTCGCAGGGTTTCGCGCAGCAGCCGGATGTCGGCGATCAACCCGGGCTTCTGCCCGATGATTCCGTGGAATTGGATCCGGAATTCAGGAAGCAGACGGTGTACTACCGCACCACGGAGGCGCCCGGTACCATCATCGTCTCGACGGCGGAGCGCCATCTTTATCTGGTCCAGGGAGGCGGCCGCGCGATACGCTATGGCATCGGCGTCGGCCGCGAGGGATTCCAGTGGCAGGGGCTGCTCAACATCTCGCGCAAGGCGGAATGGCCGGACTGGACGCCGCCGCCGGAGATGATCGTCCGCCAGCCTTATCTGCCGCGCTTCATGGCCGGCGGACCCGGCAACCCGCTCGGCGCCCGCGCGATGTATCTCGGCGCCACCGTCTATCGCATCCACGGCACCAACCGGCCGGATACGATCGGCACCGCGGTCTCGTCCGGCTGCTTCCGGCTGGTCAATGCCGACGTCACCGACCTCTACAATCGCGTTCCGGTCGGCACCAAGGTGATCGTGCGGCAGAAGCCGGAATTGTAGCCGCGAGGGCGCTTTCCTGACGCCGACCATTTCTCCATTTGTGGCGAGAGACCTATGAAGCTGAAGCGGACATTCGGAGTCGGCCTCCTGATCGGACTGGCGGTCGCGGTCGCGGTCGCGGCCACAGCCGTCACCTATGAACGGTATGACACACGCACTCTGCAGCGGACAATTCGGCGCGGCGAGGTGCTGTGCGGCGTCAATACCGGCCTGCCCGGCTTCTCGATTCCCGACGACAAGGGCAACTGGACCGGCTTCGATGTCGACTTCTGCCGCGCGATCGCGGCGGCAATCTTCGACGATCCGAAAAAGGCAAAGTTCGTTCCGCTCGAAGCCAGCGAGCGCTTCAAGGAGCTGCAGAACCGGAAAGTGGATATTCTCTCGCGCAACTCGACCTGGAGCATGTCGCGCGAGATTTCCTACGACCTGTATTTTCCGGCGGTGGCTTATTACGACGGCGAAGGCTTCATGCTGTCGCGGGCGCGAAACATCGATTCGGCGCTGAACCTCGATGGCAGCAAGGTATGCGTGCAGTCGGAAACCACCACGCAGCTCAACCTCGCCGACTATTTCCGCGCCAACAACATGAAATACCAGGAGATGAAATTCGCTAAATTGGACGAAGTCATCAAGGCCTATGATTCCGGGCAGTGCGACACTCTCACCGCCGACGTCTCCCAGCTTTACGCGCTGCGGCTGAACCTCGCGAAACCGGGCGACCATGTCATCCTGCCCGACGTCATCTCCAAGGAGCCGCTGGCGCCGGTGGTGCGGCAACGCGACGACGACTGGATGATGATCGTGAAATGGACGTTGTATGCGATGATCAACGCCGAGGAACTCGGCATTACCTCGAAGAACATCGATGAGGCGCTCAAATCGAAGAAGCCGGACGTGATGCGGCTGGTCGGCACCGAAGGCGCCTATGGCGAGGCGCTCGGGCTCACCAAGGATTGGGCCGTCCGCATCATCCGCCACGTCGGCAATTACGGCGAAATCTATGAGCGCAATGTCGGCTCGGGATCGAAACTGAAGATTCCGCGCGGGCTCAATCAGCTCTGGAGCGCCGGCGGCATCCAATACGCGCCGCCGATAAGGTGACGGCTTGCAGCGCGCGGCATGCCGCAACCAGTGCCCATTAGAAAGCCGTCATCACCCGCGAAAGCGGGTGATCCAGTACATCGCGGCCTTTCGGCTTCATCACTAACGCTGCCGGGTACTGGGTCGCCCGGTCAAGCCGGGCGATGACGACCGTTTATGACGCAGCGTCGGTGCACATAACTCAATAGCTCTTCATCCTTGCCAATTGGTCGGCATGAAAATTGCTGTCGCCGAATAATTCCTGGCAGACACGGGCGCGCTTCATGAAGAAGCCGATATCGAACTGATCGGTCATGCCCATGCCGCCGTGCATCTGCACGCCTTCCTGAACTGCCAGCGTCGCGGTCGAGCCCGCGCGCGCCTTCGCCACCGCGACCGCCGCACCGGCATTTTCAAAATCCGCATCCAGCGTCTGCAGCGCTTTGAGCACCGCCGCGCGGGTGATTTCGATGTCGATATAGAGCTGCGCGGCGCGGTGCTGCAGCGCCTGGAATTCGCCGATCGCCTTGCCGAACTGCTTGCGCTCCTTGAGGTAGCCGACCGTGCGGCCGAATACTTCTTCGCTGAGGCCGACCATTTCGGACGCCACCGCGCCACGGCCGATATTGAGCACCCCTTCGAGGAGCTGATGACCTTGATCGACCTCGCCAAGCACGCCGTCGGCGTTGACCTCGACGTTGTCGAAGGTGATCCGCGCCGCGTTGTGCGAATCGACCATCGCGGTGCGTTCGGTCTCGATGCCTTTTGTCCTGGGATCGACCAGAAAAAGCGTCAGCCCATCGCGTTCGCCGGCCGCGCCCGCGGTGCGCGCCGCCACGATCAAGAGATCCGCGACATGGCCGTCGACCACCAAGGCCTTGGCGCCCTTGAGCCTGAAACCGTTGCCGGAACGCACCGCCTGCATCTTTGTCATCAGCGGGCGATGCTTTGTCCCTTCGTCGATCGCGAGCGCGGCAAGTAGCGAGCCGTCGGCGATTTTCGGCAGGTGCTCGGATTTCTGCGCGGCGCTGCCGCCGCGCGACAGCGCGGAAGCCCCGAGCACGGCGGAGCTAAGAAACGGCGACGGCATCAGGGTTCGGCCGATTTCCTCCATCACCACGCCGGCCTCGACGCAACCAAGCCCGCTGCCGCCGAATTGTTCGGGCACCAGCAGGCCGGAAAACCCCATCTCGGCGAACGCCTTCCACAACTCGCGGGAAAATCCCGTCGCGTCGTTCGCATCGCGCAGCTGGCGTAGATGCGACACCGGCGCCTTGTCGCTGATGAGCCCGCGCGCGCTGTCGCGTAGCATCGACTGTTCTTCGTTGAGGACGAGGGCCATGGGCGGGTTTCCGGTTAGAGGACCAAGTGTTTTTGAATCGTCATTCCGGGATGGTCCGGAAGGACCAGACCAGGAATCTCGAGATTCCGGGTTCGCGCTTCGCGCGCCCCGGAATGACGGATCATGCTCTAAGCCCCCGGCAGATCGAGAATCCGTTTTGCGACGATGCCGAGCATCACCTCGCTCGTGCCGCCCTCGATCGAGTTGGCCTTGGTGCGCAGCCAGGCGCGCGGCCGGGCACCGCCCTTCGAGCGCTCGCTTTCCCATTCCAGCGCGTCGATGCCGCCCGCGGACATCAGGATCTCGTAGCGGCGCTTGTTCAATTCGGTGCCGTAATATTTCATCGCCGAGGAAAACGCCGGATGCGATTGCCCGGCTTTCGCCAGATCGACCGCGCGCTCGGCGGCGGCCGCCAGTGCCGCCTCGTCGATCTCGAAGGCCGCGATCTGTCCGCGCAGCATCGGGTCTTCCAGGCGGCCCTGCTCATCGGTACCGATCGAATCTGCGGCGACCTGGCCGAGCGGCCGGCCGACGCCACGCTCGCCCATGCCGGAGATCATCGCGCGCTCGTGCTGCAGCAGATATTTTGCTACGTCCCAGCCGCGATTGACGGTGCCGACCACATTGGCCTTGGGGACCCGAACGTTGTCGAAGAACGTCTCGCAGAACGGCGAGCGGCCGGAGATCAGCAGGATCGGTTTTGTGGATACGCCCTTGGACGCCATGTCGAACAGGATAAAACTGATGCCGTCATGCTTCTTGGCCGAAGCATCGGTGCGCACCAGGCAAAAGATCCAGTCGGCGTAGTTCGCGTAGGAGGTCCAGATCTTCTGGCCGTTGATGATAAAATCGTCGCCGTCGCTCTCGGCCCGGGTCTGCAGCGAGGCGAGGTCGGATCCGGCGTTCGGTTCGGAATAGCCTTGGCACCAGCGGATCAGGCCGGCCGCGATCTTCGGCAGATGTTCCTTCTTCTGCGCCTCGGTGCCGTATTTCAAAAGCGCGGGCCCGAGCATGGAAATGCCGAACGAGAACAGCGGCTGGCGCGCGCCGATTGCCGCCATCTCCTGGCGCACGATTTTTGCCTGTTCCGGATCGAGGCCGGCGCCGCCATATTCCTTCGGCCAGTGCGGCACGGTCCAGCCCTTGTCGCGCATCCGCTCGAACCAGACCTGCTGCGGCTTTGATGCGAATTTGGTATTGCGGCCGCCCCAGAACGTATCTTCCTCTGACGTCATCGGCCGCCGCATCTCCGGCGGACAATTGGCCTCGAGCCAGGCGCGAGTTTCGCGGCGGAATTTTTCCAGATCGGACATGGCAGCTTTTTCCATATGGGATGTTGGATCGACCTTAGCCGCCGCATCGCGGAATTCAATATGTCTCTGGGACATGCCATGCGGCTTACGGATGTGGCCATGGCCGCCGATCGGGTGTATTCGCAAGGCCGCAACGATTGAAAAGCAAGAGGAAACCGACATGCGGCTGAAGTTGCTTTCGCCTGGCGAAATGAACGAGGACCAGAAAAAAACCTACGACGAGTCGATCGCCAGCAAGCGCGGCAGCCCGCCGCCGCCGATGATGGCCTGGCTCAACAGCCCGGAGATGGCGCGGC